>OFHO01000253.1_pt1 | contig 53963 bp, 65 predicted proteins | sample 1521531 | NCBI WGS metagenome assembly OFHO01 (sample SAMEA3504124, study PRJEB24116) | mouse gut metagenome | biome: mouse gut; feature: mouse-associated habitat; material: faeces | place: Denmark | collected 2011
GACCCTGGAGCGGCCGGTGGATATCGGGGGCGCGGACGTCCGGCCCGGGGACTGGGCGCTGCTGGAGGACCTGGGGAATCTGCTGGCCAACGAGATCTGGTCCCCTGCCGGGGCCGGCGAGGGGGCCCGGGAGCGGATTCTCTCTGGGATTGGGGCCCTGGCGGACCGGGCGGAGCTGCTGATTGTGGTGAGCAATGACGTGTTCGGAGACGGCGGAGGCTATGACCCGGAGACGGAGCGGTACATCAGGTGGATGGGGGAGCTTCACAGGGAGCTGGCCTGTACTATGGGGGCAGAGATTGTGGAGATCGTATGCGGGCTGCGGTGCAGATAGCCGCTCCCGCCAGAAGCTGCCCCAGGCCCTGGGACAAATGGAAAGAAGAGCGCTCCCCCTGCAAAGAAACCGTTGTTTTCTCCCTGTTCATCCGTTATAATATATTAAAAAACTGGAAAATGAGGAAAAATCTATGAAATGGCTTGCCCTGCACATTGATACCTCCCCTGCCGGCCTGGAGCCTGTGGAAAACATGCTGATCTCCCTGGGTATTGACAGCTTTGCCGTGGAGGATGAGGCGGACTTCCACCAGTTTTTGGAGCAGAACAAGCAGTACTGGGACTATGTGGATGAGGAGCTGGACCGCTCCATGTCCGGCAAGTGCCGGGTCACATTCTACGCCGAGGAGAGCGACCAGGGCTTCGCCCAGGTGGCCGCTGTGCGCATGGCCATGGCGGAGCTGAAAAAGGTCCACCCCGATTACGCCCCCCTCATCATAACCGTGGACGGCATCGAGGACGCGGACTGGGAGAACAACTGGAAGGCCTTCTATAAGCCCATGGAGATCGGTGAACGGCTCATCGTGGTGCCGGACTGGGAGCAGGCCGAGGCCGGGGACCGGGTGGAGCTGCGCCTGAACCCGGGGCTGGCCTTCGGCACCGGCAGCCACGCCACCACCCGGCTGTGTCTCACCGCTCTGGAGAAGCATGTGGAAAAGGGGATGCGGGTGCTGGATCTGGGCTGCGGCAGCGGCATCCTCTCCATCGCCGCCCTGCTGCTGGGGGCGGAGAGCGCCTTTGCCTGCGATATTGACGAGAAGGCTGTGGATATCGCCTATGAGAACGCCGCTCTCAACGGCGTGAACCGGGATCAATACACGGTCCGGGCCGGGGACGTACTGGGCAGTGGGAAGCTCCGCCGGGAGATGGGAGACGGCTACGACATCGTGGTGGCCAACATCGTCTCCGATGTGATTATCGCCCTGGCTCCGGAGGCGGGCCGGTGGATGAAGCCCCAGGGCTGGTTCCTCTGCTCCGGCATTATCGACGACCGGGCTGCGGAGGTGCGGCAGGTTCTGGAGAATAACGGCTTCACTGTGGCGGAGGAGGGCCAGTCCGAGGGCTGGTTTGGCTTCCTGTGCAGACGCGGCGGCTGATTAGCTGATTACTTGACAAAGGGGGCGCGGATACATGTCATATCGCCGGGATTTTACCATCGGTCTCCGGGAGACCAGGAGATTTTACCTCATGCTGGTGCTGGAGAAGTGGAGAAAGGGCCTTCTGGGCTTCGGTCTGGCCGGGGCCTTGGCGGGCTACCTGTACAGCGGCCTGCTGACCCTGCCCCCCCACCTCCAGGCCCTGGCATCGGCGTCCGGGGCAGCGGCGGCCATACTGGCGGCGGTGGCGGCCCTGGTCCTGTCCACCAGCGGGAAGGTGAAAAACGAGGTACGCCGGTCCGGCCGGGACAGCTACGTCCAGGAGACGGGGATCGACCCGTTCGGCGTCCACGTGACCGTGGGGAAAAACAGGGCCAAGATGGGCTTTGACAAGCTGGTGCGGGTCCGGGAGACCGCCGGGGCCTTTTATCTCTTCATTGCGGACAATCAGGCGTGGATTCTTCCCAAGGCCCAGATGGAGGACCGGGAGGAGGAGTGCCGCCAGATTCGGGAGATTTTCAACACAGTTGTGGAAAAGGGCAGGCTGAAGCTGAAAAAATGAGGGGGAGAGAGAAATGGGCGCCTTATATGATCGGGCGGATATCTACGATCTCATAGAGACAGAGGAGCGGTTCAGCGTCTACAGACAGCACTGGGAGCACATGCTGGGAGGGCTGGACGTGGAAACCCTGCTGGACGTGAGCATCGGCTCCGGCAGCGTCACCCTGCCCCTCCTGGAGCTGGGGGTGGCGGTGTATGGGTCCGATCTCAGCGGGGCCATGCTGGAGAGGTGCCGGAAAAAGGCGGAGCGCCGGGGGTGGTCCGTGGACCTGCGGCAGAGCGATTTCCGGGACCTGAGCTGCTGGTCCGGCATGACCTTCGGCTGCGTGGCCAGCACGGGCAATTCCCTGCCCTATGTGGAAAACGATGAGGTGCTGGATGTGCTGGGGAGGATGGACCGGCTGGTGGAGCCGGGCGGGTATCTCTACTTTGACACCCGCAACTGGGACCAGATCCTCCAGGACCGGCAGCGGTTCTACCTCTACAACCCCTTCTTTGACGGCGAGACCCGGGTCAATCTGGTCCAGGCCTGGGACTACCTGGAGGGCGGGGATATGATCTTCCACCTGCTCTACACCTTTGAGCGGGAGAACCGGATCTTCCAGAAGGAGATCTTTGACGAGCACTATTTCCCCGTGGCCCGTCAGCTGCTGCTGGACCGGCTGGTGGAGCTGGGGTATGGTGAGATCAGGCAGAGCTGCTTCCCCTCCCTGCTGAAAAAGGACCCGGAGCAGGCGGAGTGGTACTGCGTTCTGGCGAAAAAGGAGCGGCATGGGTGAAAACCCATGCCGCATTTTTGGTCTTTCTAACGATTTACCGCTGTCCCTTGTCATAGGGGATGCCCTCCGCCTTGGGAGCCCGGGACTTCTTGGATGTGAAGGCCAGCACCACCAGGGTAATCACGTAGGGCAGCATGTTGTACACATAGGTGCTCACGCCGATCTGGGCCAGCAGATACACGCCGTCGCCGTTGATGTCCAGGGTGCCGGAGCAGGCAGAGATACACTTGAGCAGGCCGAAGAGGAAGCCCACAATGGCGATGTTCAGGGGCTTCCAGTTGCCGAAGATCATCACCGCCAGGGCCAGGAAGCCGAAGCCCGCCACGTCGCCGTTGGCCGCGCCGTTGGAGGTGGTGAGGGCGTAGATGAACCCGCCCATGCCCGCCAGAGCGCCGCTGATGGAGGTGCCCAGATAGCGCATCCTGTACACGTTGATGCCCACCGAGTCCGCCGCCTGGGGGTGCTCGCCGCAGGCCCGCAGGCGCAGGCCGAAGCGGGTCTTGTAGAGGATGACCGCCAGGACAACGTAGATGAGAAGCCCGATGTAGGTGGTCAGATAGGTCTTGTTGAGCAGCAGATCCCCCACCAGACCCAGCTTGGCCTTGCGCTCAAAGCCGAAATCCGTCTGGAAGAGCATGAACCAGCTGGGCGCGTCGTAGCGCAGGTTCAGGGTGTTCTGCTGGAAGACGATGTTCACCAGGAACAGCACAATGGCCGGGGCCAGCAGGTTCAGGGCCGTGCCGCCGATGGTCTGGTCCGCCTTCATCTTCACCGCTGAGAAGCTCAGCAGCAGGGAAAACAGCGCCCCCGCCGCCGCTGTCACCACCAGAGCCAGCAGGAGAAGACCCTGGGCCGCGTCCTCGTTCCAGCCGCCCTCCTGCATGATGCGCACAAACCAGGCCCCCACAAAGGCCCCGATAATCATGATGCCCTCCAGAGCCAGGTTGATGATGCCGCTGCGCTCGGCAAACACGCCGGCCAGGGCCACCAGAATCAGCGGCACTGTGTAGATGACCGTCTGCTGCAAAAGAAACGTCATTTCCGCTTCATCTCCTCTCCCGCCTTGCTTTTGGCGTCCTCGCTCTTGACCGTGATGGTCTTCTTCTTCGCGCTCATCAGGCCCTTGAAGAACAGGGTGAAAGCGCTCAGGTACACGATCACCGCAATGATGATGTTGGCGATGTACTCGTTATAGGCCGTGAAGGTGCTCAGCTGGCTGCCGGAGATGGTCAGATAGGCCATGAACATCCCGGAGAAGATGCACCCGATGGGGCTGCAGCTGGCCAGCAGGGCCACCGGGATGCCGTTGAAGCCGGTGGCGGGCAGGGCCATGGAGGTGTGCCAGTAGAACTCCACGTCCCCCTGCAGGAAGTACAGCGCCGCGCCGGCGGCCGACAGGCCCCCCGCAATGGCCATGGAGAGGACGATGTTCCGCTTCTCGTTCATGCCCGCGTAGCGGGCGGCGTTCTTGTTGCTGCCGCAGGCCCGGAGCTCGTAGCCGAAGGTGGTCTTGTTGATAACGATGTAGGCCGCCGCAGCGAAGACGATGGCAATGAGGAAGCCCGCGTTGGCGTTGCCCCCGCCGAAGTCCAGCCCCAGCTTGGCCGTGGCCACGCCGTTGGTGGCGGTCTTGAGGGTGTAGCCGGTCTTGCCGAAGTCCACGTTGTTGATGAAGCGGCTGCCGTCAAAGAGGAGGGTCACCAGATTGGCGGCGATCCAGTTGGTCATGATGGAGGTGATGACCTCGTTGACGTTGAGGTAGGCCTTGAAGAGGCCCGGGATGCAGCCCCACAGCGCCCCCGCGGCAATGGCCGCCAGGAAGGCCAGAATCCACACCAGGAAGGCGGGGACCACGCTGGTGTCGATGGCCAGGGCCACGATGATGGACATGGCCGTGCCCATGAGGTACTGGCCCGGAGCGCCGATGTTGAAGAGGCCCGTCTTATAGGCCAGGGCCACGGAGAGACCCGTCATGATGAGGGGCGTGGCCCGGAAGAGCATGTCTCCGATGAGCCGGGCGTTGATGCCGAAGGTGAGGGCGCTGCCGGCGTCGTAGTTTCGGCCCGTGTTGAACACGCCCCCCAGCACGATCCGGAAGCCCTCCCAGGCGGAGGACAGGGGCATCTTCAGGCACAGGGCCACCACAAACAGCAGCACGCCTCCGAAGATCACGCCCATGAGGATGGACAGCAGGGAGGCCACCACGGTCTTGGTCCCGTCGTTCCAGAGAGTTCTGGCAGTATCCTTTTTCATGACGCGCTGGCCTCCTTCCCCTTGTTCCGCTTGGCGCCGGCCATGTAAAGGCCCAGCTCCTCCACAGTGGTGGTCTTGGGATCCAGCTCTCCCACGATCTCCCCCTCGTACATGACCAGAATCCGGTCGGAGAGGTTCATCACCTCATCCAGCTCCAGGCTCACCAGCAGCACCGCCTTGCCCAGGTCCCGCTGGCCCACGATCTGGCTGTGGATGTACTCAATGGCCCCCACGTCCAGGCCCCGGGTGGGCTGGACGGCGATCAGGAGATCCGCGTTCAGGTCGATCTCCCGGGCAATGATGGCCTTCTGCTGGTTGCCGCCGGACATGCTGCGCACCGGGGTCACCGGCCCCTGCCCGGAGCGGATGTCGAACCTGCCGATGAGGTCCTCTGCGTAGGCGCGGATGGGCTCCCGCTGGATGAAGCCCCCCTTCTGGAACCGGGGGTCCATGTACCGCTGGAGCACCAGATTATCCTCCAGAGGGAAGTCCAGCACCAGCCCGTGCTTGTGCCGGTCCTCGGGGATGTGGCTCATGCCGGCCTCGGCTCTCTGGCGGATGGTGGAGCGAGAGATGTCCCTGCCGCAGAGCTCGATTTTGCCGGCGCTGGCCTTCTCCAGACCGGAGAGGGCGTAGACAAACTCGGTCTGGCCGTTGCCGTCAATGCCGGCGATGCACACGATCTCCCCCCGGCGGACCTCAAAGGACACGTCCTTCACCGCGTTATTGTGGTGGAGCTTGCTGGGCACGGTGAGGCCGGACACCTTCAGCACCGTCTCCTTGGGCTGGGCGGGGGCCTTGTCCACGGCGAACTTCACGTCCCGGCCCACCATCATGCGGCTGAGCTCCTCCTTGGAGGTGCCGGCGATGTCCACGGTGCCGATGTACTTGCCCTTGCGCAGCACGCTGCATCGGTCGCAGACCTCCATGATCTCGTTGAGCTTGTGGGTGATGAAGAGGATGGACTTGCCCTCGGCGGCCAGACTCTTCATGATCTGCATCAGCTCGTGGATCTCCTGGGGCGTGAGCACGGCGGTGGGCTCGTCGAAGATGAGGATCTCGTTGTCCCGGTAGAGCATTTTGAGGATCTCCGTGCGCTGCTGCATACCCACGGTGATATCCTCCACCAGCGCGTCCGGGTCCACCAGCAGCCCGTACTTCTCAGAGAGGGCCACCACCTTTTTTCTGGCCTCCTTCTTCTGCAGGAAGCCCAGCTTGTTGGGCTCCACGCCCAGGATGATGTTGTCCAGCACGGTAAAGCACTCCACCAGCTTGAAGTGCTGGTGGACCATGCCGATGTGGAGCGTGTTGGCGTCGTTGGGGTCGCGGATCTCCACCCGCTTCCCGTCGATGCGGATCTCCCCCTGCTCCGGCTGGTACAGGCCGAAGAGCACGCTCATGAGGGTGGACTTCCCGGCCCCGTTCTCCCCCAGCAGGGCGTGGATCTCCCCCCGCTTCAATTGCAGGGTGATGTTGTCGTTGGCCACGATGCCCGGAAATACCTTGGTGATGTTCAGCATCTCCACTACGTAGTTGTCAGCCAATCCTGTGTTTCCCCCTTTCCCTCTCCGCTATGTCAGAGAATAACTATTATTATATATGATTTTCTCCGCGCTTGCAAGGGCTTTTGTCCGAAAATGACAAATCCCGCCGGAGGAGGCATGGAAAATTTTATGGAATTTTGCAAAGCCGGCCGGGCGGAAAATTGTCCCGGCGGAGATGGGGATTTGATATTGACGGAAGGGGGGGCATATGGTATTATGACACAGACTTTGCTGATTTTTTGACAGACCTGGAAAATATGGCAAAAGGGATGTCAAATGGTTACCCGGGGGAAAATGACGGCTGCGGCCGGAGAGCTCAATGGGAGGGCAGGCGTATGGAGCATACAAGGGAGCTTTTGGAACAGACCGGCGGCGCAGCGTCTGCCGGGGGCCCGGCGAAGGACGGCGGCCTGCGGAGCGTGCAGGACCTGGAGTCCGTCATCAACGAGGGCCTGCGGGCCGCCCTGCTGGAGGAGTCCCCGGACCAGTCCCTGGAGGTGCTGCTGGAGCACATGGGGAAGGCCCTCAACGGGGAGCGGACCTATATCTTTGAGCGCAACGAGCTGGGTGGCGACGACAACACCTACGAGTGGGTGGCCGAGGGGGTGGAGCCGGAGAAGGAGCTGCTCCAGAATCTTCCCCCGGAGGTGTGCGCCAGCTGGTACCGGAACTTCCGCACCAGCGGACATATTGTTATTGAGAACCTGGAGGACATCCGGGAGAGCGATCCCCTTCAGTACGAGAATCTGAAGCGGCAGAGCATCCACTCCCTGGTGGTGGTCCCCCTCTACGACGGCCAGAAGCTCATCGGCTTTTACGGCGTGGACAATCCCCCTGTGAAGCTGCTGGAGTACGCCTCCAACATGCTCCAGACGGCGGCCTACTTTATCGTCTCCTCCCTGAGACGGCGGAACCTGATTCGGGAGATCCAGAACCGGAGCTACAATGTGCTCCACGCCCTCAGCGTGGACTATCTGGGCATCTATCAGGTGAACCTGGACACAGGTGAATGCGAGACCTACCGGGACAGCGAGCGGGTGGGCATGGACTGGGCCGTCAGCTTCAAGGACGGCTACCAGGAGGCCATGGAGCGGTATATCTCCCAGTACGTGGTCCCCAGTGACCAGGAGCGGCTCCGCGCCCTGACCCGGAAGGACTATGTGCTCGCCCAGCTTCGGGTGGAGAGGAAGTTCTCCGTCCGGTATCAGGTGAGGGAGAGCTCCTGCGGTCTGAAGCACCTGGAGCTCCATTTTTCCGCCACAGAGAGGCTGGAGGCGGAGAACTGCGCGATTTTTGCCCAGCGGGACGTCAACGCGGTGGTGGAGCAGGAGGAGAAGTACAAGCGGGAGGCAAGGCGGAGCCTGGAGGACATTTTGGAGGGGGCCAGGACCGGCATCTGGACCATCGAGATGGAGGAGGGCTGCCCGCCCAGAATGTATACGGACCGCACCATGCGGATCCTCCTGGGGGTGCCGGACGGGATCGAGCCGGAGGAGTGCTACCAGCGCTGGTTTGAAAACATCGAGCCGGACTATGTGGAGATGGTGCAGGAGGCGGTGGCGGAGATGCTGGACACCGGCCGCTCCGAAGTGATCTACCCCTGGAACCACCCCAAGCTGGGAAGAATCTATGTCCGCTGCGGCGGCGTGCCGGACAGAACCTTCAAAAAGCCGGGCTTCAGCCTCAACGGATACCACCAGGACATCACAGAGACCATGGTGACGCGGAAGAAACAGGAGCAGGCCATCATGGAGCTGCTGGAGAAGGTGCGGCGGGCCAACTCGGCTAAGAGCGAGTTCCTCTCCCACATGTCCCACGATCTCCGCACCCCTATCAACGGCATTCTGGGGATGCTGGCCATCCAGGAGCGGAGCCAGAGCGATGGGGAGCGCCAGAGGGAGTGCCGGCGGAAGATCCGGGTGTCAACGGAGCACCTGCTTGCCCTGGTCAACGACGTGCTCCAGGTCAGCAAGCTGGAGAGCGGCCGGCCGGCGGAGGTGGAGGAGCCCTTTGACCTCCACGACACCCTGGAGAGCTGCATCACCATCCTCTCCGCCCAGGCGGAGGAGAGGGGGATCCGGCTGGTGCTGGAGGAGGTTGACCTGCGGCACAGCAGGCTCATCGGCAATCCGCTGCACTTGAAGCAGATCCTCATGAACGTCATCGACAACGCCATCCGGTACAATCGGCCCAAGGGCTCCGCCTATGTCCAGGTGAAGGAGATCTCCTGCCAGGGCGGGACCGCCATGTGCCGCTTTGTGGTGGAGGACACCGGCATTGGCATTGGGGAGGACTTCAAAAAGCACATCTTTGAGCCCTTCACCCAGGAGCATCAGGGGGCCAGGACCCACTACAACGGCGTGGGCCTGGGGATGTCCATTGTAAAGAAGCTGGTAGAGCAGATGAAGGGGACCATTGAGCTGGACAGCCAGATCGGCAGGGGCACCGTGATCCAAATCACCCTGCCCCTCCGGGTGGACGGGAACTGGAGCGCCCGGCCGGTGGACGAGGAGCGGAACCTGCACAGCAATATCGCCGGGATGCGGGTGCTCCTGGTGGAGGACAACGAGATCAACTGCGAGATCGTGGAGTTCATGCTCAAGGAGGCGGGGGCGGAGGTTGTGACCGCCAGAGACGGAAGGGCCGCCGTAGACGCCTTCTCCGCGTCTGAGCCCGGGACCTTTGACTGCGTACTCATGGATCTGATGATGCCGGTGATGAGCGGGTATGAGGCCACCCGCGTGATCCGCCGGCTGGACCGGAAGGACGCGAAGGCCGTGCCCATCATCGCGCTGTCGGCCAACGCCTTTGAGGAGGACGTGGCCCTGGCCAAGGACGCGGGGATGGACGAGCATCTGGCAAAGCCGGTGGACATCGGGAAGATGCTCAAGGTCATGAGCCGCCTGGGGTACCGGCAGGAGGCCGCCCCGGGCCCGTTCGCCCGGTGACCCCAATATGGACGGTATCTGTTACATTGTGGGCTCCCGCCCGCCGGGGGAGATCGTTCTGGCGGCGGGCCGGGAGGCCCTGGTCATTGCCGCGGACGGCGGCCTGCGCCATCTGGAGGACCAGGGGCTGCGGCCGGATCTGATCGTGGGGGACTTTGACTCCCTGGGCCGTGCGCCCCAGGGGGACAACGTCCTGCGCCACCCAGTGGAGAAGGACGACACAGACATGCTCCTGGCCGTGCGCATGGGCCTGGACCGGGGGTACGGCACCTTTGTGCTCTACGGCGGCCTGGGCGGCCGGCTGGACCACACCCTCGCCAATTTGCAGACCCTGCACTTCCTGGCCGGCCGGGGTGCCTCCGGGTGGCTCCTGGGGGATGGCATGGCCGTCACCGCCGTTTCCGGCGGAGGCGCGCTCTCCTTTGGACCGGAGCGCAGGGGGATTGTGTCTGTGTTCTGCGCCGGGCCGGACGCGGAGGGGGTCTGCCTGGAGGGGCTCCACTACCCCCTCTCCAACGCCGTCCTCACCAGCGCCTTTCCCCTGGGGGTGAGCAACCAGTTCACCGGCCGGCCCGCCCGGATCTCCCTGGAGCGGGGGACCCTGCTGGTGATGTGGGAGGAGAGCGCGGCCTCGGTGGTGTCCCGGTTAGCTTCGTCTCCTTCGTGAACAGCATCGCCTCCGGCGGGCCTGCGCTCCAGGTGCTCACAGGAGAGGGAGCAGGGGAAAAATTTCAGAGGATCTAATATTCACTGCCGGCAGTCTGATGAAACGTCAGACTGCCGGCAGTAATGGTATATTCTATGAGGTTCTTAGTCCCTTCCCTTCCGCACCTGTCCCCACAGCCGCTTCATCTCCGCCAGATCCTCCCGGGTGGCCTGGTTGTCGTACCGCGCCCGGCAGTAGATCGCCTCCAGAGCGGAGAGCACCTCCGGGTCCGCCAGCCAGCGGCCGGCCTTGGCGCTGACCTGGGCGCTGGTGTCCGAGGGGGAGATCTCCACGCCCTTTTTCTGGCACAGCTTCAGAAACCGGCGGTACTGGGCCCGGACCCGCCCGGCGTAGGTGGCGGGCAGGACCTCCCGGCGGGGGGACTCCGCCGCCACAGTCCGCCGCTCCCCCCAGGAAATGGCCTCCGCCTCCGGGCCGGGTCTGCGCCGGAGCAGCCAGCGGAAGAGCAGAAAGGCCGCCAGCGCCGCCGCCAGAATCCCCAGGGCGGCGAGGACCCGTCCGCCCAGATTCCCGCTCTCCCCCGCCAGCTCCCGAGCCAGATCAAGGGGGCCCGCCTCCCCGGCCGGAAAGGCGATGTCGATATCATTCTCCCAGAAGAGATTGGCAAGCAGCTGATAAAAAAGGGGCATCACCGCCGTGAGCACAAGGCCCACCGCCATGGCCAGCCCCAGCAGCAGGGGGGTCACCACATTGTCGTAGATCCAGAAAATACACCCCAGAAACCAGTCCATGCTGGCAAGACAGGCCCCCGCCAGCATCGCCGCCACGGCCAGCCAGTTGCGGACCTGATAGGCCCGCCGGCAGTAGATCTCCGGCCCGTGGCGGATGGAGCGCAGCAGCAGCGCCGAGGACACGGCGGCAGTGAGAAACACGGGCAGGCCCTGGCTCGTCAGACCTTCAAGGGCGCCGAACAGGGCCGCCAGGGGGATGAAGGGCAGAAAGATCTTCCACATCAGGGAGAATACATCCGCCTGCCGCGCCCAGCGCAGGTGGTAGTCCCCCAGCCAGGCCAGACAGATCAGGTAGGCAAGTCCGGGAAGGGACATGATCCGGTCCGGCCCGCCTGAAAAGAACAGCAGCACCGCCGCCGGCAGCAGGGCCGCCAGACGGGCCCAGCGCCGGTTCCGGAGCAGGGCGGACAGGGCGAAACACCCGCTCTGGACCAGCAGGACCGCCATGGCCATGGACGCGCCCCGGGCCCCCGCCACCGTGCCGGCAAAGGCGTAGTAGAGCCCCAGCTCCTCCAGGGCCCGGAGAAAGTACATTAAAACCATCTCACGCCGCCTCCCTTGCCCGCAGGACCAGCACGTTGTCCCCGGTGAGCTCCCGCAGCCGGGCCAGGGCCGGGGAGTCGTCCAGCTCCGGGCCCGGGGTGATGAGGATCCGGCCCCGGTGGGACCGGGTGGCTGCGGACCGCTCCAGCAGCCGCTCCCCCGGGTAGCTGGCCTGACAGCTGGACCGGCCCAGCCGCTCCAGCAGCCCCTCGAAGTGGCGCTGGCCCAGACCGTCGCCCAGCTCGGCAACGGCGAAGAAGGTATTCAGCTCCATGGCGTTGGAGACAAAGTCGTACTGGATCCCCCGCTCCTCCAGGGTCCGGCACACGGTCCTGGCCAGAGAGTAGCAGACCTCCAGATCCCGGGCCAGATCCTCGCCCTGCCCGTCCGCGTTCAGCAGCACGGATACCGAGGGCTGGGCGGTGTGGTCATAGATTTTCACCATCATGCCCAGGCCACGGGCGCTCTGGGTCCAGGAGATGGCCCGCATGGGCTCCCGGCCGGTGTACTCCCGGAACCCTGCGGTCAGCACCGGGTCCTCGTGGATGAACCGGCGCACGGACACCTCCCCCAGAAAGCCCCCCAGCACCTCCTCCAGCCCCGGGTCCTCCGCCTCCCGGGGGGCCACGGTGACCGCGCGGAAAAGGGGCGAGACCCGGGTCCGCTCCCGCAGGCCCAGAAAGTCCCCGCCGGAGACCTCCAGGGCGGACAGGGGATAGTATCCCCGCCGGTCCGCGGACAGGGGCAGGGTGAATCGCGCCTCCTGCCGGGGGCGCAGCCAGGTGGTCAGCTCCAGCCGCTCATCCCCCAATGGGGCGCGGATCAGGGCGCTGTCCTTGGGGTGGAAGGCCTCGGGGAGGTCCTGCCGCAGCCGGAGAAAGAGGACCGGGCGGCGTCTGGCGTTGCGGAGGGTGTAGGTCAGGGCAAAGACCTCGTCCGGATCCACCAGGGACTCCGTGGGGCCAAAGTCCTCCCGCACCGCGTCCAGACTGCGCTGGGCCGTGAAGCGCTCCAGGACCAGGACCAGCGCCACGGCAAACACCACGATGAGCAGCATCACACCGTCTCCAGAGGCGTCGGGATCTGGTCCAGCAGCTCCGCCACCAGACGCTCCGCGGCCCCGGATCGGTTTCCGCCCCCCACCGCCACCCGGTGGGAGAGGACAAAGGGGGCGGCGTACTTCACGTCCTCGGGGATGACGTAGGCCCGCTCGGAGAGGAGGGCCAGGGCCTGGGAGGCCTTGTAGAGGGCGATGGCCCCCCGGGTGGACACGCCCCTGGCCAGCCGGCCCGCCTGGCGGGTGGCCTCCACGATGTCCATGAGGTAGCCCAGCACGTCCTCGGAGACCTTCACCTCCCGGCAGGCGGCGCGGACATAGGCGGTGTCCTCCGCCGTCACCGCCTGCTCCAGTTCCTCCAGCACCGCCTGGGTGGAGGGACGGGCCAGCACGGCCATCTCCTGCTCCCGGGTCATGTAGCCCAGGGAGAGGCGCATAAAGAAGCGGTCCAGCTGTGCGTCCGGCAGGGGGAAGGTGCCGCTGGACTCCACGGGGTTTTGGGTGGCCATGACCAGAAAGGGCTCCTGGAGGGGGGTGGTGACCCCGTCCACAGTGATCTGCCGCTCCTCCATGGCCTCCAGCAGGGCGGCCTGGGTGCGGGGAGTGGCCCGGTTGATCTCGTCGGCCAGCACCACATTGGCCAGCAGGGGGCCGGGCCGGTACTGGAACTCCCCGGTCTTCTGGTTATAGAAGTTGATGCCCGTCAGGTCCGAGGGCAGCAGGTCCGGGGTGAACTGGATGCGCTTGAAGTCCCCGCCGATGGTTCGGGCAAAGGCCCGGAGGAGCATGGTCTTGCCGGTGCCGGGGATGTCCTCCAGCAGCACATGGCCGGAGCAGAGGAAGCACACCAGCACCAGCCGGATGGCGTCCTCCTTGCCCACGATGACGCGGGAGCAGTTATGTATGATTTTATCGCGGTAGGCCGAGGCCCGGGGAATATCTGCCATCTGTCAGCTCTCCTTTATAACGATCATCAGAGAATTGGAAATGATATATCTGCCTCAATAAAATGCGTATCGTACAGGTTCCAGTATTTTTGATAGACGCTGTTTTTTTGTCCGTCGAGGTTTAACTGATACATTCGGAATATCACTGGAAAATTCTTGGGCTGCCACTGTTCCAGCATTGGATTTGAAATCCGACAACCTACCGTCTTTCCCAAGGCGGTAGGTTTTTGTCGGTAAAGAGGTCAGATTGTAGGCAATCGTCACTTTGAGATAATCGTCATCTTCATCCCAGACCGTGACGGAGTTCACGAACAGGTCAATCACCATGCGGCAAAATTCTTCATCCTCAATACTGCCGTCCTTGAATTTGTTCAGCCAGTAGACCACCTGTTCCTTGTCCAGTGTGAGCAGGCTGGCTTCCTCTTTTTTAATCTGGCCCTCCAAGTCCTTCTTCTCTTTCTCCAACTCCATCATGCGCCGCACAAGAGCGTCCGGGGCCTGTCCAGATTCAATAGCCCTGGTGAGATTGGTCAAGGACAACTCCACCTCATGAACCCGGTCTTTGATAAGGGGAATGGGGCTTCCCTCTGAGTTCTCCATAGCGTTTTTGTGGCAGGCCACTTCCGCAAGGAGGTCAATGTTTTCATCCGTCAAAAGGGAGATAGCGTCCTGGGCTACCAGGTTTTCAATATAGTCCTTCCGCAGATTCCTTTTATGACAGTCCTGGTGCATATTCCTTTTCCCGTAGCACTCATAGTAAGCGTAGTTGACCCCATTGGTGTTCCCGTTCATATGCTCCCCACAATGCCCGCAGAACAGCTTCCCGGAGAGCAGGTAGACATGACGGGCCTTGTTCCGGGCAGGTGCGCTTTTGGTTTTCTTCACCCGAAGCTGTACTCTGTCCCACAACTCCCGGTCAATGATGGGTGGTATAACGTCCTCTGCCCGGTACTCATGGTATGAGTAGACACCGATATACCGCTCATTCTTGAAAATCTTGGTGAAGGAACTTTTCCCAAACTTGGTTCCCTTGGAGGTCTTGTACCCTCTGGAATTGAATATCCGGCAGATTTCCGCTATCGTAGTCCCGTCAGCGTACATTTCAAACGCTTCCCGGACTATGGGAGCGGTTTTTTCATCTATGACCAACTTCTTCCCCTCAGTCTTATATCCAAGAGGAAGCTGCCCACCAATGGAGTTATGCTTGTAGGCCGATTCCCTCATGCCCCGGTTTATCTTCTGGGAGAGTTCAGCACTGTAGAACTCAGCCATACCTTCCAGGACGGATTCCAGGATAATGCCTTCCGGGTCATTGCTGATATTCTCCGTGGCTGAGATGACTTGCACTCCGTTCCGTTTCAGGCGGTATTTGTAGGTTGCTGAGTCATAGCGGGAACGGGCAAACCTGTCCAGTTTGTAGACGATGACCGCCTGGAATGTTCCCTTCTCAGAGTCCCGTATCATCTTGAGAAAGTTCACCCGCTTCTCAAGGTTCTTGCTGGCAGACGTGGCCCGGTCAATGTATACCTCCACAACCCGGATATGGTGACGGTCACAGAAGTCCCGGCAGACCCGCATTTGCCCCTCAATGGATTGTTCAGTCTGGTTGCTGCTGGAATATCTCAAATATAGGCAGGCAGTTTTAATGTCCTCATACATGGCAGTCCCTCCTTAAAGCGTCCCGTATATCAATCACCCGGCAATTACGGATTGCCCCTTTTCCTGCTTCTCATTCATGCAAACCTGGATGATATGGAAGCGGCCCTGGGCATTTGCGCTACGGTAGGCTTCCAGCAGCAGGATTTCTTCCTCAGTCAGAGCAGGCCCAGGCTTTCTAACTTCACTTAACCCCAGGAGATAATCCGTGGACACCTCAAAGTAGTTGGCAAGACGGCACAGCACTTCCCCTTTAGGAAATGCGCCTTTGTTCTTCCAGCCTGAGATTGCGGGGGAGGAAACACCTGCAATCTCTTGGATTTCAGTGCTTTGGGGCTTCACTTGGCGTTCCGCACAGAGTAATTCAAACCGCTCATAGAATGACATAAAAAGGCCCTCCAAAAATTTTCTAATAAAACTTTGAAAAACCCCTTGACAATCTAACTTAGCTTATGTTATCATACCCATGTCAACAAGAGTTGTTTAAGGGCGCAGAAATCCCGCCCCTCCGGGGCTGATTTTTTGCCCAAGGGGTTTTCAATGGTTTTATGGGTGTGGCAGCTTCATTATAACCTTTGAAGTCCTCCTTGTCAACTATTGTTTACGAAAATTTAGACAGGAAGGAGGGCAAGAACGTGGTGGAACGTACTGACATTCGCTTTCGGCTGCAAAAGCATAACCTCTCTTACGTCTGGCTGATTTCTCAGTTGCGTTTGCGGGGTGTGGTTACGGACAAAACGGAAATGAGTTCCGTGATTTCCGGGGCCAGAAGCGGGCCGAAAGCGGAACGCATTATCCAGACCGCTGCCGCTGTCCTGGACAGCTATGAGCAGGGTTCCGTCCTCGTTACTACCGGGTGATGAACGGGAGTCTGGAAGAAGGTGCTTTGTGTTCCCTTCTGGTGAAGCGGGTGAAAGCATACTTCCAAGACCCGATACACCGAAAAGAGTTTGAGGACTGGTACAAGCAGAAACACGGAAAAGATTACGATTGGAGGAACACCCATGAAGGTAGAAAGAATGATTAAGTCTGACGTTGATACTTTCCAGGTTGGCGATATTATCAACTTCACTCTGTCGAACGGTGAGCAGGTTCAGGCTATGGCTATGAAGCAAGAGCAGGACGGTATGATTTTCCTGCTGGTGGACTGTCTGCGGGACGAGTACCGTATGAACGCAGAGAACAGCAACCGGGGCGGCTATGACGCTTCCGATTTGAAGGAGAGCATGGATGGGGAAATTTTAGCCCGTTTCCCGGCTGACCTGCGGGAGAAAATGATTCCCTTTGCCAATGGTTCTCTGCTGCGGCTTCCCACGGAAAAGGAAATCTTTGGGAAAAACGAGTACGGAACGAAGGAACCTGAGAACGTGGTTCAGTGGGAACCCATGAAGCTGCGGCGCAACCGTATTGCTTTTCAGGGCATGAATGGTTCGTGGGAATGGTACTGGCTGGCAAACAAGGTGAAGGGTTCCGCTGCCGGTTTCGCCGGTGTCAGCAGCGGCGGCCGTGCGGCCTACGCCTACGCTTCTCTCTCCGGCGGCGTTCGCCCCGCTTTCAAAATCAAAAATCTTTAATCACCACCCCCTTGTGGGGTGGTGTGGAGGAACACAGAATGGTGAACAAAACTTTAGGTAACCACTTTGAAGGGGAACTCTGTGAACTCCTGGCTGAAAACGGCTTTTGGGCGCACAACCTGGCCCAGAACCAAACGGGGCAACCTGCGGACGTGATTGCGGTTAAAAACAACATTGCCATGTTGATTGATTGCAAGGTGTGTTCCAATGACCGTTTCGTTCTGTCCCGGATTGAGGAAAACCAGGAGATGGCTATGACCCTTTGGGAACAGAGGGGAAATGCGGAGTGCTATTTCGCTATCAAGGTCAGCAGCGGTGAAATCTATATGGCGCATTTCGATGACCTGTATACGCTGCGGTTCCACGGTGCAAAGAGTATTTCCGAAAAAGACATGGGCCAGTTCCCCACGTTTCAAGAGTGGGTGGAGGTGAGCGGATGGTAACGACTATCGGAAGCCGTCTGCGGATTGCAGACCCTACCCCGGAACTCATTGCCTGGTGCAAGAAGAACTTGGAACTTCCCAACCCTGAGTACAAGAAGAAAGCCAGAATGGGCCTGTGGCTGCGTGACACGCCGCAGACGCTTGTTCTCTACGAGAGGGAGGGTAATACCCTGGTCATTCCGTTCGGCTGTCTGAGGGCCGTTCTGGGCCTTCTGGAAGGGGATATTGAAAAGGAGTTCGCAACTCCCAAGAAGGTACTCTATGGCGGGAAGGTTCCGCTGTACGATTACCAGGAGGAAGCCGTTGCCGCCCTGCTTGCGGCCCACTACGGTATCCTCCAAGCCCCGGCAGGCTGCGGCAAAACTCAGATGGGGATTGCGCTGGCATTTTCCCTGGGGGTAAGAACCCTCTGGCTGACCCACACAAAAGACCTGCTGACGCAGAGCAAGAACCGGGCCGCTCAATACATCGGTGCTGACCTTCTGGGGAGTATCACGGAGGGCAAGGTGAATATCGGTGAGGTCATGACCTTTGCCACGGTGCAGACAATGTGCAAGGTGGATTTAGACCAGTACCGGGACACCTGGGACTGTATCATCGTGGACGAGTGCCACCGGGTCAGCGGAACCCCTACGGCGGTCACTCAGTTTTCCAAGGTGCTGAACTCTCTGAGGGCCAGACACAAATACGGCCTGTCCGCTACTGTGCATAGGTCTGACGGGCTTATCAAGGCCACCTACGCTATGCTGGGGCCTGTGGTTTACACGGTTCCCGATGAAGCTGTCAAAGACCGGGTGATGACTGTAAGGGTTCGCCCACGGGGAACCGGGGTTCGGCTTGACCCCCGTTTCCTGAACCCGGATGGCACAGTCAATTACGCCAAGATGATTACCTATCTCACGGAGCATAGTTCCAGAAATGACCTGATTCTCCGTGACCTCATTGACAACCGAAGTCACTTCAACCTTATCCTCTCTGAGAGGGTTGACCATCTTAATTACCTGATGGCAAACCTTCCCATGATTCTGAGGAAGCAGGCGGCTGTGATTGATGGGAAGATGACCAGTAAACTTGCCAAGGCACAAAGGGAGCAGGCCATTGAGGATATGAGGGAAGGTAAGAAACGGTATCTATTCGCAACCTACGCTTTGGCGAAGGAAGGGCTGGATATTCCCAGGCTGGATAGACTGTACCTGACCACTCCCCAGAAAGACTACGCCGTGATTGTGCAGAGTGTGGGCCGTATTGCCCGGACGTTTGAGGGCAAGCAGCTTCCCACCGCCTATGACTATGTGGACGGTATCCGTTCACTGGAAAAGTCTTTCAAGCAACGGTGCGCTCACTACAAAAAGTGTGGCTGCAAGTTGATTGAGTGAAGGGGGGGGGGGGGCAACGTGAGAAAAGACCAATTTAACGGCCCCTTGACCGTGGAGGAACAGAGGTTTGCGGAAGAAAATTACTACCTGGTTGCCAAGTATCTCAAGCTGAGAAAACTTCCCTACGATGAATGGCATGACGTTGTGATTTTCCGCTACCTCCGGGCTGTCAAGCGGTGGTTCGCCCTCCCGGAACTGCATGACCACAATTTTGAAATCGTGGCCTTTTACGGCATGAGGTCTGCTATCGGGCATGAACTTGAAAAGCAGAAGCGCAGAGTCCAGACGGTCAGCCTGGATGACCCGATACCGGGAACGGTTGGCCTGACCTATATGGACGCTTTATCCTATGACACCCTGCAACCCAAATACGCATAAAGGAGAGAACATCATGAAGAAGGACAAAACGCAGAACACCCTTGCTACGGTGGTTGCCCGGATGAACCGCAACACCAAGACCCACCACCAGGCGGGCTACCACAAGCCCGTCAAGAACCCCACCACCAACGCCGCCCCGGACTCCCACAAGAAGTTCTGCAAGCGGTGTCTGGGGTACAACAAGGGTGTCTGCCCCAAGACCGGGTTCCTGCCCACTGACCAGTGCAGCATTTAGAAGGGAGGTAACCAAGTGTACGGTATCTGGAACGGCATGACCCGGAGGTTCGTGTTCGGTATCCGGGAGGACACCAAGAGCAAGGCCCTGGCTGAGTTCAAGAAAAAGGCCCCTGGGCTGTGGCGGTACTGGCGGTATGAGGTTCGGAGGATTCCCCGGAACTTCAAGAACCCCCGGAACCCGTACTACCAGCCCAAGGAGCAGAGGTAGGGCCTATGGATGGACTCTACATCTTTGACTGTGAGGTGTTCGCCCACGACTGGCTGTTCGTTTTCAAGGAAGTAGCCACGGGCCTTTACACGGTCATCCACAACGACAATGACGCTGTGCTGGCGTTCATGGAGCGAAACCCCTTCCTGGGCGGGTTCAACAACAAGCACTATGACAACCACATTCTCAAGGCGGTCATGATTGGTGCAGACCCGGAAACCATTAAGACCATCAATGACCTTATCATTCTTGAGGAAATCAACGGCTGGAACATTCCCCTGCTGCGAGAGTACCGGGTGTTCTTTGACAGCTTTGACCTCATGGATGACTGTCAGGTGGGGTTGTCGCTGAAAGCCATTGAAGCCCACCTGGGTATCCCGATTGAGGAAACAGAGGTTGATTTCAACATCGACCGTCCGCTGACGGAAGAAGAACTGGAACAGACCAAACGGTACTGCAAGTACGATGTGGACGCTACAGAAAAACTTCTCCACCTGCGGGAAGCCTACCTCAAGAACAAGGCCACTCTGGGGAAAGCCAGAGGGCTGTCAGAGCGGCAGGCCATGTATATGACTAATGCCAAACTGACTTCCGTATATCTCCAAGCGGTCAAACCTGAAAAGCCCTGGACGGATGAACGGGATTATCAGTACCCGGACAAACTCCTGCGAGAGTACATTCCCCAAGAGGTGTTTGACTTCTTTGACCGTATGCACGACCCAAGCGTTCCTACGGATGAACTGTTCAGCAGTAAGTTAGACCTGATGGTTGGCGATTGCCCTTGCACGATTGCCTACGGAGGTATCCACGGTGCTATCCCCACCTACACGGAGGAAGCCACGGAAACCCGCTCTATCCGCAACAAGGACGTTGCCAGCTACTATCCCCACCTGATGACGCTGCCGCTGTCTGAGGGCCGGGAATACGGGTTCTGTAGCCGGAATATCCCCTCTCCCAAAATCTTTGTCGATACCCTTGAGGACAGAGTGCGGGCAAAAAGGGCCGGGGACAAGGCCACGGACAAGGCCCTCAAACTGGTGCTGAACACCACCTACGGGGCTATGCTCAATGGCAAGGACGGAGAAGCGTTCAATGACCTGTATGACCCCCTCATGGGGAGGTCAGTGTGCATTACCGGGCAACTGCTTCTTCTGGAACTCTCTGTTCACCTTATCCGGGAGTGTCCCACTCTCAAGATTATCCAGTTGAACACGGATGGTATCATGGTCAGTCTGGATAACTCCGATGAACCCAAGTGGCAGGAGATTACTCAGGAGTGGCAGGACAGAACCGGGTTTGAACTGGAAGAAGATTTCATCCAGAAGATTGTTCAGAAGGACGTGAACAACTATGTGGAAGTCCCCGTGGGCGGCGGTGAACCCAAGGTAAAGGGTGGTCAGCTTGTGCGGGGTATCCCTCCCCAGGGAGCGTTCAACATCAACAACAACGCCGTGGTAGTGGCGAGAGCAATTCGCCAATTCTTTGTGAACGGCACTCCCCCGGAAGAAACCATTGCGGACAGCACTGACATTCTGGATTTCCAGTTGATTGCCAAGGCGGGTGGTAAATACTCCGGCTGCTATCACATGGTAGACGGGAACCCGGTTCCTGTCCAGAAGGTGAACCGGGTGTACGCCGTGGCTGACCGCAAGATGGGAACTGTCTACAAAACCCACGCCGCCACGGGCAGGGACGCTAAAGTGGCTGGACTTCCCACCCACTGTGCCATTGACAATAACAACCAACTCTCTATTGAGGTGGTAGACCGCAAGTGGTACGTCAAATTGGCGCAAAAGTACATCAATGACTTTTTGGGCGTGAAACCGCCCCGGAAGAACACCAGACGGATTAACTCTCTCAAGAAGCAATCCCTGGCATTATTCGATTAAGGAGGATAAGACCATGAAGAAGAACCCCGGACGTAAGGAGCGGCGCAACCTGTACTTCAAGAACAAGCGGGCTGCGGGCAAGAAGCGGGCCAAGCAGAACGAGTACCGCAGTTCCCATAGCTTCCTGCGGTGCTTCCGTGAGCAGGGCTAAACGGCCCAGACCATCAACCATTCATAAGGAGGAATTTAGCAATGGCTAACATCTACAAGGATATGAACGTGCGCCAAAAGCTGGCGAAAGCCCGCCTGTACTTCCTCAACCGCAAGGTTGCCAAGAGCGGGAAGAATATGCACTTGGAGTTCAAATACTTCGAGTTGGAGGACATTGTGCCTGTGGCTATCCGTATCTTCGCCAACGTGGGCCTGACCAGCTTTACGGACTTCAACGGCGAGACTGCTTCCATGACCGTCCTCAACACCGACAACCCGGAGGAACCCGGTATCACCTTCACCCTCCCCTACCGGGAGAACAAGCCCATTATCAGTAACCAGGGCAAGGAGGTCACGAACCCCATGCAGGCCCTTGGTGCTTCCACTACCTATCTGCGGCGGTATCTCTGGATGATGGCCCTGGATATTACGGAGCCTGACGAGGTGGACGCTAACTTGGGTTCGGATGACCAGGAAGTGGAGCCGGAAATTCCTTCTCCCGCTGCGGAACCCAAACCCAAGGAGAAATCCAAGGCCCCGGCTACGTCTGCGGAGCGGAAAGCTGCCAAGAAGGACATGACCGATACGAACGGCCCCGCTGACGAGTTGCAGGTGACGGCCCTCAAGACCGCCTGCAAGAAGCTGATGGAGATGGATGAAACCCAGGAGGATTTTGTCCAGCAGATTGCCATGAAAACCAAGGGGTTCACGGAAATCACCCGGTCTGCCTGTGAGCAGTTGGTCAACAACATCGGTGAGATGATTGCGGCCTACAACCAGGAGGGGTAAGTCATGGATAAGCTGAAAATCCATGCGGGGATTTGTGACGGTATCGAAGACCTGTACCGCCGCAAGAACGCTGACTATGGTGACAGCTTTGCCAAGGCCAGACGGGAAGTTCCCTGCTACACCCTGGGCAAGCTGTACGATAAGTTCAGCCGCTACATGAACCTTGTCCGGCACGGAGAGCAGACGGCCCAGGTTGCGGAGTCCCTTGACGATACCCTGATGGACTTGGCGAACTACGCCATTATGGAACTCACGGAGAGAAAATTGGAAAAGGAGCATGACCATGAAGTGGAATGACAACGGCACAATTGCCATTACCCCGCCCAAGCGTCCCAAGAAGGTGACGGGAACCAGGTTCGCCGCCATTATGGGGCTGAACAAGTGGACTACCCCGTTCAACGCCTGGTGCGCTATCACTCGTACCTATGAGGAACCCTTCCAGGACACCATCTACACCATTGCGGGCAAGACCATTGAGCCGAAGCAGGCTGAGTTCATGAAGAAGTCCTACTTCATGACCAACCTCATTTCCCCCACCGATATGTACGGCCCGGACTACTTCAAAAAGACCTGGGGTGACTTCTTCCCCAATACGCCGATTTTCGGCGGTATGTGGGACTACCTGCTGGTCACCAAGGACGGCAAGCCGGATACCGTTTTGGAGATGAAAACCACCAAGCGGAGCGAGGATTGGCTTGAGGATATTCCTGAGTATTATGCCCTGCAAGCGGCCCTGTACGCCTATCTCCTGGGCGTGGATAAGGTCATCATGGTCTGTTCCTTCCTTGAGGAAAAGGACTATGAGAACCCCGCCGCCTATGTGTGCAGCGCAGAGAACACTATCGTCCGGCCCTTCACCCTCTCTGAGCGGTATCCCAACATGGGCAAGACCATCAAGAAGGTACAGAAGTGGTGGAAAGACCACGTTGAGGGCGGTATCTCCCCGGCCTACGATGAAAAGGCTGACGCTGAGATTTTGAAAGTCCTGCGGGCCAACACCCTCTCCCCTGACAGCGATTTGAACGCTATGATTGCGGAAGCGGAAGCCCTTCAAACCAAGCTGGACAAGGCCGCTACGGAGACGGCAGAGGACGAGAAGCGTTTGAAAACGCTGAAAGACCTTATCAAAGAAGCCAGCATGGAGAAGTTCCGGGATGGGGATAAGCAGGTGGTCATCAATGGCGGCAGCTATGAGTGGGTCACCTCCCGGAGCGTGGCTACCAAGGTGGATGAAGCCGCCATGAAGAAGGACGGGATTCTGGACAAGTACAAGACCAAGGAAACCGTCACCTACCGCCTGACCCCGAAACTGAAAAAGGAGGTATAAAGGTATGTATATCAACGGTATTCTGCTGGGTGTCCTGGGAACCCTGTTCGCTGAGATGGCCCTTGTGCTGATTGCCGCTATCGGCTACGGTATCTACACCAGCACCCACCACACGCCCCGCAGACGGGGGTAACATGAACCTGTGGGAACGTCCCACTATCCTACAAAACCTATAAGGAGGTTACGACAATGGCAAAAATTGGACTGACGGAAGGGTTCACCCTTATCCCGGAGGGGAGCCACGTTTTCCAGATTACCGAAGTCAAGTACAAAGAAGATTTCGGCAAGATGGAGGTCACCATGCAGACGGCAACGGGCCAGAAGCACACGGAGCGGTTTTCCCTGCTGGACAAGGACGGGGAGCCGAACCAGGGCGCACTGAACGCTTTCAGCTATTTCGCCAAGACCGCCCTCAATGACTTCTCCCTGACGGAGATTGACCATGAGGAACTCAAGGGCCACTTCCTGCGGTGCGAGGTCACCCATGAGGAAGTTGAGAGCAACCGCACTCCGGGGAAAATGCTCAAGTTTGTCCGGCTGGGCGATAAGGAACCCTGTGACGGCTTTGATGACGCTCCTGCGGCCCCTGCCCCGGCCCCCGAGGAGAAGCCCGCCAAGGCCGATTCTGCGGCCCCTGCGGGCGGCAGCAAGCCCAAGTTTGACCTGGACAGTCTGCTGGGCAGCTAACACCTGAGAAACGGCCTGCGGAGAGTTAGGGGCATATCCTCTAATCCTCCAATGGTTGTTTTAGGAGAAAATGAACCTTGAAACCAATGAAGGAGGTATAGTCCCATGACTGGAAAAGAGTATCAGGAGTTGGCTATCCGCACTTGCAGTATCCCCTATGACCGTCCGGCTGATAGGCTGTCCCACGCCGTTTACGGCCTGAACTCCGAAGCCGGGGAGGTTGCGGGTATCATGCAGAAGCGGTTCCAGGGTCACCCTATGGACATGGAACACATGAAGAAGGAACTGGGTGATTGCCTGTGGATGATTGCGGAAGCCTGTAACGCTATCGGCACGGACATGGACACGGTTATGCAGATGAACATTGACAAGCTGAAAGCCCGCTACCCGGAGGGCTTTTCGGTGGAACACTCCCTGCATAGAGCGGAGAATGATGTGTGATGAATTATCACAACATCATGCACGATGACATGAACAACGGTGACGGTCTGAGGGTAGTCCTCTGGGTTGCGGGGTGTAAGCACCGCTGCAAGGGCTGTCAGAACCCGGTCACCTGGAACCCTGACGATGGGCTGACGTTCGGTAAGAAAGACCGTGATGAAATCTTTGCCGCCCTGCGAAAGCCCTACATTGCGGGTATCACCTTCTCTGGCGGTGACCCGCTCCACCAGAACAACCGCACGGAGGTTGACTTGCTGGCGCAGATGGTCAAGGCTGAGTTCCCGGACAAAACGGTGTGGGTCTACACTGGGTACACCTGGGAGGAAATCATGCAGGATAAGGCCCTGTACCACCTCATGCGTAACGTAGACATTCTGGTGGATGGACGCTATGAAGAAGAATTGCGAGATGTGAACTACCCCTGGGCGGGTTCTACGAACCAGAGGGTGATTGATGTTCCGCAGACATTACAGGAAGGGAGGGTCATTCTCCATGAGAGTCATTAAAAAGGACGGCACTCTGGAAGCGTTCGACACACAGAAAATCGTGAACGCTGTATCCAAGTCTGCCGCCCGTGCTATGATTGACCTGACTGAAAGCCAGCACCAGGAAATTGTATCCGGGGTTCTCTCCATCATTGAGAGCAAGCACCTTGAGGATATTCCTGTCCCGGAAATGCACAACATTGTGGAAAAGGTGCTGGACGATTTCAACCCGGCAATCGCCAAGTCCTACCGGGACTACCGCAACTACAAGGTGGACTTTGTTCACATGATGGATAAGGTCTACCAGAAAAGCCGCTCCATTCACTTCATCGGGGACAAGGAGAACTCCAACTCCGATTCTGCCCTGGTTGCCACAAAACGCTGCCTGACGTTCAACGAACTCAACAAGCGGCTGTACCGCAAGTTTTTCATGACCACTGACGAGTTGCAGGCTTGCAATGACGGCTATATCTACATTCATGACCAGGCCGCACGGCTGGACACCATGAACTGCTGCCTGTGCGATATTGCCACGGTCATGACTGGCGGGTTTGAGATGGGCAATGTCTGGTACAACGAACCCAAGTCCCTTGACGTGGCGTTTGATGTGCTGGGGGACATTATCCTGGCAACCGCTTCTCAGCAGTACGGCGGCTTTACTGTCCCGGAGGTGGATAGGCTGCTGGCCCCCTACGCCGAAAAATCCTACAAAATCTACTGGGAGGAATATGCGGAAATCGCAAAAGACTTCCGGGAGGACGGGAAGGTTTACCCCTCCGGGATTTACGGCTACTGCAACCGAAAGATTGAGAGGGACTTTGAGCAGGGGTTCCAGGGCATTGAGATGAAGTTGAATACCGTGGGCAGTTCCCGTGGTGATTACCCCTTTATCACGATGACCTTTGGCCTGGATACGTCCTTCTTTGGCAAGATGGCGGCAAGGACGTTCCTGAGAGTACACATGAACGGGCAGGGCAAACCCGGCAACAAAAAGCCCGTCCTGTTCCCCAAGCTGGTTTTCCTCTATGACGAGAACCTTCACGGCCCCGGCTGTCCTAATGAGGACGTGTTTGAAGCTGGGATTGCCTGTAGCTGCAAGACCATGTACCCGGACTGGCTTTCCCTGACCGGGGACGGCTATGTGGCTGAGATGTATAAGCGATACGGCAGAGTGGTTCACCCGATGGGCTGTAGGGCGTTCCTCTCCCCCTGGTTTGAGCGGGGCGGCATGACCCCGGCAGACGATAACGATAAGCCTGTGTATGTCGGGCGGTTCAATATCGGGGCGGTATCCCTTCACCTGCCTATGATTCTGGCGAAGTCCAGAGAGGAAGGAAGGGACTTCTATGAAGTCCTGGACTACTACCTGGAAATGATTAGGGGTATCCACCAGAGAACCTATGAATACCTGGGAGAACTCCGGGCCAGCACAAACCCCATTGCCTACTGTGAGGGCGGGTTCTACGGAGGACATTTGAAACCCACGGACAAAATCAAACCCCTGTTGAAGCCCATGACCGCTTCTTTCGGTATCACCGCCCTTAACGAGTTGCAGCGGCTTTACAACGGGAAGTCCATTGCGGAGGACGGCGAGTTTGCCCTTGAGGTCATGCAGCATATCAACCAGAAGGTGAACGAGTTCAAGCAGGCTGACGGCTGGCTGTACGCTATCTACGGCACTCCCGCTGAGAGCCTTTGCGGATTGCAGGTAGAGCAGTTCCGCAAGAAGTACGGTGTGGTGAAAGACGTATCTGATAGGCCGTATGTTTCCAATTCCTTTCACTGTCATGTAACGGAGGAACTTTCCCCGATTGAGAAGCAGGACTTGGAGGGCCGCTTCTGGAACCTGTTCAACGGCGGCAAGATTCAGTACGTCCGCTATCCCGTGGACTACAACGTGGAAGCTGTGAGAACCCTGGTTCGGAGGGCTATGGACTACGGCTACTACGAAGGGGTGAACCTCTCCCTGGCCTACTGTGATGACTGTGGACACCAGGAATTAGAGATGGACGTTTGCCCCGTCTGCGGCAGTACGAACCTGACCAAGATTGACCGCATGAACGGCTACCTGTCCTACAGCAGAGTCCACGGGGATACCCGGCTGAACGCCGCAAAAATGGCTGAGATTGCGGAGAGGAAGTCAATGTAATGGACGGGTATCAGCTTTTGGCGAACGCCGTTGTGCAGCAGGCAGCGGATGATTACTTTCAACTGCTGGCGGGAATTATGCCCATTCCTATCCCGCCCACGCTGACCATTGACGAGGTAGAGAGGTTCTTCCATTCAGACTGGTTCCCCATGCTGACAAAGGTTGACCCCGGCTATCTCATGAGAAAATTAAAGGAGAAAGCTGACAAAATGAAGCTGGAATATGTGGTGTCCAAGGAACGTGGCAGTAGCCAGTATTACGTTCATAAGGTGGGAGAACCCCACCAGCCCGTCCCCGGAAGCTACGGGGCCAAGAAGCGGGCATTGCGTATGGTGGCAAAGTTGCAGGGCCTTGAGTACAAGGCTTATATGCAACTCCGCAGAAGGGACGGTGCAGACCATGATTAAGATTGAGAAAACTCAGACCTACGGCTGGGGAGCCACTATCCCGGTATGCGGAACCCGATGAACTCCTGGGATAAATCGGATAGCTGCTTCTGCCCGGATGAACCTGCCTGCGAGGGGAATTGCGCTGTGCATATCGGCCCCTCTGACCTGGGCTTGATGACCAAGCTGGCGGCGGCTGGCAACGACCACGGGAAGTTCCTGCGGATGATTACGGTCACGGTTGACCTGACGGCCCCTCTGTACTGGTGGAAGGAGTTTGACACCTACAAGGTTGGCACGGTTGCCAATTCCTGTTCCACCATGCACAAGATTCAGGCCAAGGAGTTTACCATTGAGGACTTTAGTTGCGAACACCTCATGGGCAAGGACACGGACGGGTATATTGATGAAGATTCCCCTCTGGGGCATATCGACTCTACCATTGATTGCCTGAACCTCTGCCGCAGAAAATTCCTTGAGACGGAGAACAAGGCATGGTGGTGGCAGATGATTCAACTGCTGCCGTCCTCCTACAACCAAAAGCGGACTGTCCTGCTGAACTACGCCGTCCTCAAGAACATCTACCACTCCCGGAAAAATCACAAGCTGGACGAGTGGCACGACTTCTGCCATTGGATTGAGGGCCTGCCCTACAGCAAACTGATTACGGAGTAAAGGGGTGTGCGGGGATGATGGATTACACCGGGATACCGCAAGAACTGAAAGAACTGAACCAGTGGGTGTGTACTTGGGATAACTCCAAAATCCCCATGAAAGCCTTTGAGAAGAAAGCTGCTTCCTCTACCGCCCCGGACACTTGGAGTTCCTTTGACCAGGCGCAAGGGGCGGTAGAGAACGGCTACTATGACCATATTGGCTTTGTGTTCGCAGAGAACGGCATTGTGGGGATTGACATTGACGTGGGCTTTGAGGACGGCTTGCTTTCCCCGCTGTGCGCTGACATTATGGGGGCCTGTCAGTCTTACACTGAGAAGTCCAAGAGTGGGAGAGGGGTACACATTCTGCTGCGGGGGACTCTCCCCTTCTCCGGGAAAAACAACTTGGAAGGGGTAGAGATTTACCAGTCAAGGCGGTTCTTCATCATGACCGGGAGAGTGCTTCTTTTCCCGAACATCATTGAGAACCAGGAAGCGATTGACTATGTGGTAGAGAAGTATTTCCCAGAGGTAGAGAAAGAGGGGAAGAACTCCCCCTTGGTGCAGCGGATTTACTCTCCGCAGTACCGCAAGCCGCTGGATGGTACTATCTTCCTCAGACCTGAGTATCCCCCTATCCTCTCTGGGGGCCGGAACCTCTCCCTGACCTCCCTGGCTGGGGCTATGCACAACACGGGGTACAGCAAGGCACAGATTTACACGGAACTCTGCTATGTGAACCAGACCAAGTGCAAGCCCCCTCTCCCGAACAGGGAACTGGAAACCATTTGCGAGAGCGTTACCCGCTATAGGAGGTAACCATGAAGTTAAATATAGTTCACTCAACAGAGTTGGACGGGTGGATAAAAGAGCGGCACTATCTTCACTCAACCCCTGCCGGAGCCGTTATCAGGATGGAATTTCTTGACGATGACGGCAACCGCATAGGGGCTATGATGTGGGGTAGAAATACCAGTCCGAAGGTTGATTACAGTGACCAGTTATGTTTAACTCGTATGTTTTTCCTGGATGATACCGAACGATTTGTGGAAAGCAGAGCATTAGGAATGGCCCGGAAATACATACGAAAACACCACCCTGCAATAATGGGTCTGGTGGCATATTCCTCAACGGGAGAAGGACATGAAGGTACTGTTTATAAGGCAGATGGCTGGTTCAAGGTATCTACCACCCGTAATAAATCCAGAGACGCAAGACCTGGAAGAAAAAAAACCTGGATACATCATCCAAAATAAAATGGGTTAGAAGCCCTTAAATATTAGGAAGGCACGGTGATTACCATGAAAAGATGTATCAGCAACCCCACCGCCAAGCCCCAGACGGTTGCAACTGTCACTCAGCTTGACAGTCAGAAGGTACTTGACCCGGAGAACCTTGCCCGGAAGGACAATATCCTGGTTATCTACCCGAACGTCAATAACGGGTACAGCGTCAAGCCCCTGGCGGCAATCCAGGTGAAGGAGGTGGTGAGGTTCATGAACGACAGCAAGACCGCTTTCCTGCTGATGGAGCAGAAGGAGCCGCCTGCGGAGGAACCCACTGACCCCGGCACGGGTGATGGTGGTGACACTGAACCCACTGACCCGGAGAACCCCGGCACGGGTGAGAGCGGTGAAAGCACTGGCGGCGAGGGAGGTACGGTGTAAATGGCAGTAACGGGAACTGATGAACTGTTTCAGCTTTCCAACGGACGGTATATTACCTCTGAGGAAATCAGCAAGAAAATGTTCTACATCAAAAATGTTCACCCGGAACTCCCCTATCAGGAAAATTCCACGGGGTATTCCTGGGATGAAGCTGGTATGGCTGACCTGTTCAGCGAGTGTTACCAGAACGACACCCGGTACTGCCCGGAAGCTAAGTCCTGGTATACCTATGACGGTGGGAAGTGGCAAAAGGACGTTGGTTCCCTGCTGGTGGCGGCGAAGATTAAGGAGTTCGTCCGGCTGATGGCCCTCTACTGCGGGGAGATTCCCGATGAAGAAAAGCGGAAGCAGTATATGGCGTTCGTGTCCAAGATGGGTGACCGCCGCTTCCGTGACCGTCTGGTGAAAGACGCTGCGGACAGCATGACCATTGCGGCCCATGAGTTTGACACCCACCCGTTCCTTATCAACTGCCGGAACGGAACCTATGACCTGGAAACCATGACCTTCCGGGAACACCGCTGGGATGACTTCCTGACCATGCAGACCAACTTTGACTACACCTTGCAGGAAGTCAAGTGCGAACGCTGGGACAGGTTCATTGCAGAGGTCACCCAGGATGAAGCGGACAAGGCTGACTACCTGCAAAGGGCCTTGGGGTACTCTATCCTGGGAACCGGGAAAGAGGAATGTATGTTTATTCTTCACGGCAAGACCACCCGGAACGGGAAGTCTACCATGCTGGACGCTATTCAACACCTCCTGGGGGACTACTCTACTGTAGCCCCCGTGGAGTTGATTTGCCGGAGTGAGCGGCAGAAGAACACCGAAGCTGCGAACCCGGTATTGGCCCGGTTGAAGGGGAAGCGGATGGTCACCATGTCTGAGTCCGATACGGCGGGGAAGCTGGATGAAGCAACCATCAAGCAGTACACGGGCGGTGAGGAAATCACAGCACGGGAACTGTATCAGTCCCCTATCACCTTCAAGCCGCAGTTTACAATGTGGCTGTCCTGTAACGACCTCCCCGCCGTGAAAGACAAAAGTCTGTTTGCTTCTGACCGGGTACGGGTGATTGAGTTCAACAGGCACTTCAAGGATTCTGAGCAGGACAAGGGGTTGAAGGACTACTTTGAAACTCCTGAAGCTATGCAGGGAATTTTCTCCTGGCTGATTGCCGGGTACTTCAAGTATCGCCGCTATGGGCTGGTCATGACCGCTGGCATGAAAGAGGTCATCAAGCGGTATGAGAAGGACAATGACTTGGTGCTGCAATTCCTTGAGGAAAAATGCCAGACAGACCCGGAGGGCAAGACTCGTGCAAAATCCCTCTATGACACCTACAAAATCTGGTGTAAGTCCAATGGCTACTATGTGTGCAGCATGAAGAAGTTCAACGCAGAACTGACCATGCACCCGGAGTGGTACGACAACAAGGCCGTCAGCGGCGGTGTGGCTGTCTACTATGGGATTAAACTGCGGGAGGGCTGAGTATGGCAACAGTAATTTGCAATATGACTGACTGCGTTCATAGGTCTAAACGACCCCTGCGGAAGTGGCGGTACAAGAACGGCGCAAGGTGCTATGGCTGTACTCTGGAAACCATTGGCGTGAGCAGAATTTTTGACCCGGACGGTGATGTGGAAGCTATGGCGGGTATAGAGAATATGGCCCGCTGTGCTGACTATGAGCCTGGGCAGACGGTCATCCCGGACTTTGAAAGCCCGGAGGAATATGAGTAAGCCAGAAAAATTGTAGGGTTTGTAGGGTATTTTCACGTTTCGCTATAAATTACTCTATATGCGTGCGTATATAGAAAAGTTATAGTAAAATTCGATTTTACCCTACAACCCCTACAACTATAGGAAGGAGCAGAGAAATAGAAAGTTACGTTGAACGCTGGAAGCGTGAGCAGGCTGAGAAAGCCCAGAAAGAGCAGAAAGCCCGGAAGGGCAGAAAGAAGGTGAACGGCAATGGCAGAGCAGAAAAGACCCAGGGGCAGGCCGAAGGGCAGCAAGGACAGTAGCCCCCGTGACACAACGGCGAGTGTTCAAAACCTGGTGAAAGCCAGAGAAAATAGTCCTATCATGCAGGGGCAGACCTTGGCAATCCCGGAGGAATACAACGCCAAGCGTATCAGGTTCATGCAGCTTATTCTTCCCTCTGAGCCATTGGATTGTAATGACGTGGCTGAGATGGAGAGACGGTTCACCCGGTATCTGGAACTGTGCGCCCAGTGGGGTATGAAGGTGGGCAATATGGCTGCATATGCCGCTATTGGAATTGACAAGGATACTGCTTATGAATGGACTTCCCGCCGTACATCGAACCCCGCACGGTACGGCTTTATCAAAAAAGTTCAGCAGGTTTGCGCCCTCTACCGGGAAGGTTTGATGGAGGACGGCAAGGTGAACCCGGTCACGGGTATCTTCTGGCAGAAGAACTATGACGGCCTGAAAGACCAGTCTGAGGTTGTTTTGACCCCGAACAATCCTCTGGGAGAAGCGCAGAACGCAGAGCAGCTTAAACAGAAATACCTTGAGAGCGCAGACATTGTGCAAGAACTCCCGGAGGGCGCAGAAGGGGACGATTTTTCAAAGGGCGCAGAAAGCCCGCCTGCGGACACCTGACCTTCCGGCTGGCGGTCATCCTATAAAAAGCTGGCCCTTCTCAGGGCATAAAAAACCCCGTCCGGGCTGCTGTCCGGGCGGGGCTTGCTTTACCATTTCAGCCGGGGCCGTGCGTGTTTCCAATACTTGACAAGCCGGGTTATTTCCTCCTGTGAGGTCATGGGGATATTGTAGAGGGTCAACCCCTGCGGGGTCATGTAATAGCCCTGACCATACCGGGGAAGGACTTCACAACCGGGAACGCCTAAAATATTCCTTGAGTCCTGGCGGCTGCGGGTTCGTAGTCCTACCCTGCTATCAAAATTTACCTTTATGGGCGTGGGGATAACTGCGGATAATGGGCATTGTGTAGCGGCTATAACGTGGACATTTGCCGCCCGTCCTATCTGGCAAAGCCTTTGTAATAGGGGTTGTACCTGGCGGCGATTCGTGGTCATTAAATCCGCTAATTCATCAATTACCACATAGACGGCCCCGCCGCTGTATTTCTTTTCCCTGGCCCGCTGCATTGCCTTATAACGCCGTTCTGTAACGGTCATAGCCTGGTTTAACGCTTCTACCATGTCCCCCGGTTCACTGGCATAATGCAGGGTATGGGGAAGGGCTTTATAGTCTACCAGTTCAACCCTTTTCGGGTCTATCAAAATGAATTGAACGGCGGCGGGGCTGTGGTATAGGGCCGTTACCATGATACCATTGACAACCACGCTTTTACCGCTGCCTGTGGCCCCTGCAATCAATAAATGGGGTTGCTGTAACATATCGGCAAATAGGCGGCTATATTCCCCCGTGGGAGTCCTATAGACAAGTTGCAAATTGTTTCACCTCCATATAAGCGGCCCCGCCTGGGATGGTATCCGGGCGGGGCTTGCCTGATTTAGAACGGGAGTGGGATACCGTTGTAAAAACCGTAGCTGTCATAACCACCACACTCTTTATCAATCATTTCCACGATGGCGGCATAGTCCAGGTTAAGAAGGGAGAAACAGACCTGAAACCCGTCAATATAGAGGGCTTCACCCTTTACACTGTAGGGGATACGGCGGCATTTGCAATACTCACGGGTAAAGCTAATTTTGTCATGTCTTGCCATTGTCTAAACCTCCAATTCACTTTTTACAATGTCTGCAATCATTAGAGCGGTTAAACCTGGAATTTCATATTCCCCCGCTATAAATGCCTTTACCGTCTTGTAAAAGGGCCGTGCATAGGTTTTTTATACTCCCGTATAAAAGCGTTTACCCCGTCTGCCGTGGTCATGGTCTGCAATACGCTTTTTACAGCGTCTACCATGCTGTCAGGGTCACAATAATGAAACTCCCTTACATGGTCTGCAATCCCTTTAAGGGTATCGGAAAAGGGCCGCTCTTGCCACAAATAGAAGCAAATGCAATTATTAGCGCAAGCGTTCTTATTTGCGGAAATGTAGTTTTCTATTGCTGGCATTGCGTAAACCTCCAGTATTCAATTTTTCTGTTTCCAGACCCCCGCCCATATGGGCGGGACGCTTGCGCCCTAACTGGCTATTTATACCCGGCGCAACGGGTTAAAGGCTTTGAATGGTATTCAAAACGCTTTCGGGCAATTCTTGAACAATCCAGCCGTGACCGTATGTATACGGTTCGTTTTCGTAACGTCTGCCAACGGCTAACCCCGTATAATTGACGGTGTAAAGGCCCCGGCTTTTAAGCATTTCACAAGCTGCGGTATAGTCGTAACGGTTGCCCGCCGCTTTCCATTCTTCAACGGCTTTTTCCTGTTCCGGCGTTCCGGCGTTCATCCCGTTTAAGTGGTAGTTCTTCCAAAGGTCATAAAGTACGGCAAACAAGGCCGGGTTGTTAAGTTGGGATTTATACCGGGCGATTTCATCCAGGCATTGACCGCCGCAAACAATGTCCGTTTCGCTGGCGTTCCAGATAGAGCCACAAATAGAAAGTTCATAATATACCGGGGTTGTGCCCGTGATGGTTTTTTCTCCCGTCTTGCAGTCTACTGTGAAAGTAGTTTCCCCGCCCTGCTGCCGCAACTCCATTTCAACCGTTACCCGGTTTACCCGGTTGCGCTTGTTGGTATAACGGATTTTGCCAAAGTCAAAAGTTCGTTTCATGGTGTAACCTCCTAAATGTTTTGTGCATTATGCCTTGTCTGCCTTGCTGCTGGTATGCAATCCAATGATTTATTGGACTAATCCAGACCCCCGGCACAAGGCCGGGACGCTGGCGGCTTAACTGGCTATTTATACCCGCCGCCACGGGTTAGCGGTAAAGTGTACCGCTGTAGGCTTCCGCTTTCTCTGCCGGGGTCAAGTCGTGGGGAAGGGCCATAAACCCGGCCTTGTCAAGCCCGCAAAACGCTTTAATGTGCTTCCCGGTTGTCTGGCTCCAACCCGCATACAGCCGAGTTAAATCGCCATTCAAGGCCCGTTTTACAATCGGGGTATTGTAGCTAAAAAGAATTGCGCTGCCGTCCTGGTAGACTTCTACAACGGCTTTCCCGTAAAAGGATTTTTGTCCGTTTGTGGGAATGAGTTCGTACATACCTTCAAACTTTGCCATAGTGTAAACCTCCTATTTAATTTTGTAGGTGCTGTATTTCTATGTTTTCATTGTATCATGTATTAGTGCTACTGTCAAGTACTATTTCATGTTTTCGTGCTAAAATTTTAGATACCCGGCCCGCCTGCCCTGCTGCCAGTCCTGGCCCTCGCTGGCCCTTCACCCGGCCCGCCGCCACGGTAGACCCCCGGAGGGGGAAACGGGGCCGGGGCTACCGGGGCGGGTGAGGGGCGAAATTTCCGCAAAAATAAAAAAGGTGTTGACACTTTCACGGAAGCATAGTATAATCAAAACATGAAACCATTGGAGGTGCAATTCATGAAAGCCAACGACATTGTGAAATCTATTATGAAAACCAGAGAAATGACACAAGGGGATTTAACAAAAATGCTGGGCGTTTCTTCTCAGTCCGGGGTTAGTGCTAAACTCAATAGAGATATGAGAATTTCAACTCTTATGGAGTTTGTTCATGTCTTGGATTGCAGTTTAACTATCACTGATACCAAAACGGGAGTAGTCTATGAAATCACTGAGTAGGCTTTGTAGGGCAAAATCGAATTTTGCTATAAGTTTATATAGTAAGGCGTCTACTAAGAGAGTTTATAGGGAAAATCAAAAATACCCTACAACCCCTACAATCTACAGGTGGCATTGTAGGGCAAATAAGCGTTTCCGTATAACTTACTATTAGTCAAAATCCTCTATATAAAGAGATTTACTACAAAACAGAGAAATACCCTACAATTCATATCCGATGAAGGAGGATAAACCAATGAATGAATTAGCATTGACCTACGAAAATACCGCTGTCAGAACGATTACAGAGGGTGATTGTACCTGGTGGGCTTTGGTAGATGTCTGTACCATCTTAGAATTGAGTAATCCTACCAGAGTAGCAGAGAGATTGGACGATGATGAAAAGGCTAATTTTAAGTTAGGCTTACGGGGAAGTGACCCGTGGTTCATCAATGAAGCTGGTTTATACCATGTAATACTTACATCCCGTTCCGAAAAAGCCAAGCCGTTTCGCCGTTGGGTTACCCATGAAGTTCTTCCGGCTATCCGCAAGCAAGGCTACTACACAACCCTCTCACCCGAAGATATGATTAAGTCTTTGGCAAAGGGATTGGAGTACGACCATTTCATGGAGGACGTGGTATTCCCGGCTATGGAAATGCAAGATGAGTTTACTTTTGACAAACTGGTGGAACACTACTGCGGTTTTCCTGTAAAGAATATGGATGACTTCACCAGGGCGAAACACATCTTCCAGGAAACTCAAAAAGAGCGTAAGCAGCGGTTGTCCGCTTTGAAGCACTCCGTAAATGATTTTGTGGAGGATAAAGTCATGTTGCGCCGGATTCATCAGTTCAAATGGGGAGACATGCGAAACAGAGGTCACTACAAGACTATCAAGGGTGTCCGTTGGTTTGATGACTTCATTCTTGAGCAGTTGCAAGCGAGAGATTAACGATTATGGGAGTCTTAGTTGGTCTTGTTGCGATAATGCTCCTAATCGCTGGCTTGATGGGAGAATTTGGGGTTGTTGGTTTTATAATATCTGCTGGAATACTTATTGCAGCTATACCACAAGCCATAAAGAATGTAAAATCTGGACTTCACGGAGTACCCATGAGCGAGATTGATAAAATGAAGGGGTATGATTTTGAGAATTATTGCGCCAAGGTTTTGAAATCTATGGGGTATTCCCAAGTTAGAGTCACTCCACCAAGCGGGGATTTCGGAGCGGATATTGTTGCAATGGATAAAAAGAATCAACGATGGGTGTTTCAATGCAAGCGATACGCTTCTAAACTGGGCAACACTCCAATTCAAGAAATCGTAGCGGCAAAAGGTCATTACCATGCGGTATGCGCTGGGGTAATCACCAATTCCACATTTACGATTAAGGCCAGACAGTTAGCGAAAGAGAACAACGTAATGCTCATTGAAAGAGAACAATTATCAAAACTTATAAAATAAACCGCTGATATGCGGCGGTAAGTCCAATGGGACTATCCTACGGGGTAGTCCTTTTTCTTTTGGGAGGTATAGAAAAGGGAGGTAATAGGTATGGAGTATTTGAAAATCAAAACCGGGATTGACCGGGCCATTGCCCGGAACCCGTGTGACTGGGCAGCGTATGAGGATATGTTCTCCCTATGCCGGGAGTACCAGAGTGAGGATTTCACCAAGGCCCACGGATGGAACCATTCCCTCAGAGGGCCTATCGGAACGGCCTTGCGTTCAGTGGTGGAAGCCGGGGACTTCAAGGCGGCAGAGCAGTTCAATAGCCTGCTGTTCCGTTCCCTGCTTTTCGGTGCGCCACACTTTTTCGATGACTTCTTGCAGGCGGTGGAGTTCGGGAAGCCCGTGGACAAGAAGTTTTACCAGCCCCGCCGCCATTACCTTAAGCGGTATGTGGACGCATATCAAGAAATCCTGGACGGCAAACTGGACTTCCTCTCCATCTCCATGCCGAAACGTGCTGGTAAATCCCAGTTGGGTATCAACTTTACCAATATGCTGTCCGGCAAGTTCCCTGACCGTTCAACCCTGATGGAAGGTACGGGTGATGACCTTGTAAACTCCTTCTACAAGGGGTGTCTGGAATACTTACAGCAGCCGAACGAGTACCACTTCTACGACATTTTCCCGGAAAGCAAACTGGTACAGACCAATGCGGACACCAAAACCATCAACCTTCTGCATAAATCCAGGTTCCCCACGGTGATGTGTCGTTCCATTGACGCACGGCAGGTGGGTCTTTCCGAAGCCACAAACCTGCTGTACCTGGATGACTGTGTGGAGGGCCGTGAGGAAGCCAAGAACCGCCAGCGGCTTGATGATAAGTGGGAAATCATCTCCGGCGATATTGTAGGCCGTGCCATTGAAGGAACCCCCATTGTTATCTGCGGAACCCGGTATTCTCTGTATGACCCTATCGGACATTTACAGGAGGAAATGCGGAAGCAGGGAAAGCGGATGAAGGTCATTGAAACCCCGGCCCTTGACCCCGTGACCGATGAAAGCAACTTTGAGTATATGCGGGAGGGGAAGAAGGTCTTTACCACTCAGTATTTCCGTGACCAGAGGGAAATGCTTTCTGCGGAGCAGTTTGAGAGTGAGTTCCAGCAGCAGCCGTTTGAAGCCAAGGGCCTGCTGTTCCCGGAAAAGAGTTTGAACCGCTATTTCAAACTCCCGGTAGACCGTGACCCTGACAGCATTATCGCCGTCTGCGATACCGCAGACAAGGGAGATGACTATTGCGCTATGCCGATTGCTGCGGTGTACGGGAATGAGGTCTACATTGTGGACGTGGTGTTTGACGATTCTCCCCCGGAAGTGACCAAGCCGGAGTGCGCTAAAGCCCTGATGGAAAATCAGGTGGTTGCCGCCACGTTTGAGTCCAATAATGCTGGTTCCTATTTTGCCCGTGACGTTGAGAAAATCATGACGGATAAAAAGTACGTCTGCAATATCCGAACGAAACGGACAATCAGTAATAAGCAGACCCGGATTGAGTTTGCGTCTGACACCATTCTCAAGAACTTCTACTTCAAGGACGCTTCTCTCTATGCCCGGAACAGTCAGTATGCGGAGTTTATCAAGCAGGTGGTGACCTACACCCGTTCCGGCAAGGTTCCTCATGATGACGCTCCTGATTCCCTTTCTCTGCTGGAAAACGAACTGAGGGGTCTGGTAGGGGCCAAGGTCGAGATTTTCAGGCGGGAATTTTAATATCCGAAAAGTTTTCAATGCTTATTTCTGAAATCACACTTGATTAGACAATTGGAGAGTGATACAATGAACATGAGAGATAATGTTTTGATGGGAGGTGCTTTGCATGAGTAAGCCGTTGTTTGGCAGACGGATGATTACCACCGATGAAACGGAGGTAACTATTGGCAACGTAGTTGCCATTCTCCGCAAGGCCCTTCTGACGCACTGGAAGAACCGAAACGAGATTGAATATCTCTGGAACTACTACAAGGGCCGTCAACCCATTCTCTCCCGGCAGAAGTGTATCAGGCCGGAGATTAAGAACATGATTGTGGAGAACCGGGCCAACGAGATTGTGTCCTTCAAGTCCGGCTACCTGATGGGTGAACCGCTGCAATATGTTTCCCGTGGAAATGCGGAGAACATTGCGGACGCTATCAACCAGCTTAACGAATTTGTCTTTGCGGAGGAAAAGCCCGCAAAGGACAAGGAACTGGCTGACTGGTTCCATATCTGCGGAACGTCCTTTAGGATGGTGCTGCCTGATGAAGAAGGACGGGAGGACGATTCCCCCTTTGAAATCTACACCCTTGACCCCCGAAACACCTTTGTGGTGTATCACAACGGCCTTGGAAACAAGCCGCTCCTGGGAGTCAAGTATGTGGTGGACGAGAACGGGGTGACGCACTACAGTTGCTATTCTGAGCATGAGTTCTTTGAAATCGTGGAGAGCCGTGTTGTGAAATACGACACTCACATTCTGGGGGACATTCCTATCATTGAGTACCCCTTGAACCTGGCCCGGATTGGTGCGTTTGAGTTGGTCATCCCCCTTCTGGACGCTATCAACCTGACAGACAGCAACCGCCTTGATGGTGTGGAACAGTTCATTCAGGCCCTTATGCTTTTCCATAACGTGGACATTTCCTCTGAGGATTACAAAAAGCTGCGTGAGGAAGGGGCTATCAAGTTCAAGGACATTGACCCGCAACTGAAAGCGGAAGTCAGCTATCTTATCAACAATCTCAACCAGGGTGAGACGCAGACCCTTGTAGACCATATGTATGAGGTGGTACTTACCATTTGTGGTATGCCAAACCGCAACGGCGGTTCTTCCACCAGTGATACCGGGTCTGCGGTCATCATGAGAGATGGTTGGTCTGCTGCGGAAGCACGGGCCAAGGACAGCGAACTCATGTTCAAGAAGTCCGAACGGATTTTCCTGCGGCTGATTCTCAATATCTGTCATACCATCCGGGGCATGAGTTTGAAGGTCTGCAACATCGAAATCCGTTTCACCCGGCGCAACTACGAAAACATTCTGCAAAAGGCCCAGGTGCTTGACCTGATGTTGAAGAATGACAAGATTCATCCCCGGCTGGCATTTGAGCATTGCGGCCTGTTTGTCGATTCTGACCTGGCCTATACGCTGAGTGCTGAATATGCCCAGGAACAGGAGCGCAAGGCCCAGGAGCAGCTTGAGCAGCAGATGAAATTAAAACAGCAGGGAGGTAATGATAATGGCAATGCCGAAGTTGACCCCGGAGATGGTTCAGCAGGTGGAAACCATCCTCAAGCACGGAAGCAGGGTGGAAATTCTGATTGAGCAGGGGAAGGTTACCGTGGTCGAAATCAAGCGGAAAATGCGGATGAAGGAGTAAGCCGGGGCAAAGGCCCTGGAAAGTCTAATGGGACTGTGAGCGGGTAACGCTCATAGTCCCTTTTTCGCAAATGGGAGGTATATAAGTGGAGCAAGTGATTTCCAGCTATGTAGCAGCACTGGATGAACTCAACCCACTTACCGCAACCAGCTACTACACCGCAGACGGGGATGAAACGGAGCGGGCAAAGAAAGTAGCGGATGACCTGTTTTCCTTCCTGGTCAATGCCTACACCCTTGGGATTCTCAATGCGTCCTCTATGCTGGACACTGAGTTGACCGTGAACCTTGACGAGATGGAGGAAGCGATTTTTGCGGTAATTGACGGCAAGACCTTTGAGGACAGGGTGTTAGACCATGTACGAAATGAGAGTCCGGGCCGTCTGGTAACGCTGGCTGAGTCTGAATTTCATAGGGTGTATAACCAGGCCGTTGACAACGGCGCAAAGGAGTATGTTAGCTGGGGGAACTCAGGGGTAACCAAGATATGGTACACGGTGGGTGACGAGAGAGTGAGAGATACCCATGACTACCTTGAGGGCGTATCCGTTCCAGTAGGACATAACTTCTTTACTTATGATGGGGATAGTGCTGCGTACCCAGGAGGATTTCAAAAAGCCGAAAACAATGTAAATTGTCGCTGTATTGTTGTTTTACGCAAATAGGAGGTATGTATTATGTCAAATGAAGTTTGGCGAGATGTTACAGGCTATGAGGGCTTATATCAGGTAAGCAATCAAGGCCGTGTGCGTGGACTAAAGCGTGGCGGTATTTTGAAACCTGGAAGCACGGGAAAATACCTGTTTGTGGTTCTGTGCAAAGACGGAAAGAGGAAAGATTCATTGGTTCATCGTTTAGTTGCAAAAGAGTTCTGCGAACGGGAAAGCGACAGCCAAAATCAGGTAAATCATATCAATGAAATTAGAACAGATAATCGGGCTGAAAACTTAGAGTGGATTACACCGCTTGCCAATATCAGATATGGGACAGGTATTAAACGACATTCTGAAAGCCAAAAGAACGGCAAACAGAATAAGGAAATTTGTCAGTATTCTTTAGACGGGAAGTTTGTTCGTAAATATCCAAGTGCCAGAGAAGCGGAAAGAGCAACTAATTTTGACCGAAGGGCAATTTTCCGCTGCTTGACAGGAAAACGGCCTACAGCTTACGGGTATATGTGGCAATACGCTACTTAATACTGGCGGTAGGGAAACCGCCTTAACAACACGCAAACTCAGACAAGAGTATAAAACGGAAATCAGTGTGGAGTGACCCACCAACAAAAACGCAAAAGGAGGACTTCAAGATGGATTTGAAAGAATTGCTGGGAGAAGCCTACAAGGAGGGCATGACACTTGAGGAAGTGGAAGCCGCTTTGAAGAACATTACTCCCCCGGCCCCGGACACCAGCGCCGCCGAAGTGACCCGGCTGAAAAATGCCTTGTCCAAGGCGAACAGCCAAGCTGCTGACCTCAAACAGCAGTTGCGGAACAAGCAGACCCAGGAGGAAGCTGACGCTGCCGCCAAGAAGGAGGAATATGACAAGCTGGTACAGGAGAACGCCGATTTGAAGCGTTCCCAGGCCCTTGCCGAAAAGAAAGCGCAACTTCTGGGGATGGGCTATGAAGCCGCCCTTGCGGAGAGTACCGCTACCGCTATGGTGGACGGGGATATGGACACTGTGATGAAAAATCAGAGCCAGTTCCTTGAAGCCCAGAAGAAGGACATTCTTGCCGACAAGATGAAGAAAACCCCCCGGCCCGCTTCCGGTTCTGAGGGTTCCGGCGAGGTGGACTATCAGAAGAAGATTGAGGAAGCCCAGGCCAGCGGCAACTACTCTGCCGCCGCCTACTATACCCGTCTGGCGGCACAAGCCGAAGCCCAGACGGAGTAAATCAAGAAAAGGAGTGACATATCATGGCTGACACTATTGCTACCAGCTTTGGGGTGCTGAACTACTCTGGTATGCTCTTTAACAAGGGCAATACCCGCACTCCCCTGAGTTCCATCATCGGTTCCAAGGCCAAGACCACGAACCATGTCGAGTTCGTGACCGGGCAGGAGTACACCGCTGGCGGGGACGGTTCTCAGCCCGCTATCAGCGAAACCGCTTCCCTGACCGCCCCGGACGCTACTGTGGTGACCCGTGAGCAGAAAACCAACGTGACCCAGATTTTCATGGAAGCCGTTGGCGTGTCCTACGCCAAGCAGAGCAACATGGGTACTCTGTCCGGGCTGAACGTGGTCAACCAGCAGGAGAACCCGATTAACGAACTGGATTTCCAGGTCGCTGCGAAAATCCAGAAGGTCAACCGGGACATTGAGTACACCTTCATCAATGGCGTATACAACAAGGCCACCTCTGACGCCACTATCAACAAGACCCGTGGCCTGGTCACCGCCATTACCAGCAACGTGACGGCAATGAAGTCCAAGCCCCTTGGCCTGTGGGACATTGCCGACATGGTGAAGAAGGTCTACGAAGCCAACGCTCCCACCGATGGCCTGTGCCTGTGGTGTGACGCTGTGACCATGTTCCAGGTCAACGCTGACGCTGTGCAGAATGGCCTGACCGTGGTTCCCGCCGCCCGGAACATCAACGGCATTGCGCTGTCCAAGGTCGTGACCCCGCTGGGTGAGGTCTATCTGTACCTGGGCGAGTGCCTGCCCGGTGGTACGGCCCTGCTGCTTGACCTGGCGGTTCTGGCCCCCGTGTACCAGCCTGTCCCCGGCAAGGGCAACTTCTTCCTGGAGCAGCTTGCCAAGACTGGTGCGGGTGAGAAGTATCAGCTTTTCGGGCAGATTGGCCTTGACCACGGCCCGGAGTGGTTCCACGGCAAGTTCACGGGGATTTCCACGGACTTTGAGAAGCCCACCTACAGCCGGAGCGTATACCTGGCGAACGCCAGCGAGATTGGCGGTACTGGCGGCGGCACGGGAACCTAAGTCATAACGAAGGAAGGTGGACAGCATGACAGACAATGAAAAACTGGTGGTTCTGAAACGGATGACCGGGGAACGTAGTGTGGCGGTGCTGTCCACCTACCTTTCCCTGGCCCGGAGCGTGGTTCTCTCCCACGCCTACCCCTACGGATACGGGGAGGATGAAGAAATCCCGGAGAAGTATGATTCCATCCAGATTGAGATTGCGGTGTATATGCTGAACAAGCGTGGAGCGGAAGGTGAAGTCAGTCACAGCGAAAACGGGGTATCCCGGACGTATGAGGACGGTGACATTCCTCCCTCTCTGCTGCGCCGCATTACGCCGATGGCGGGGGTACTGTAATGAAACTGATGAAACGGAACCTGTCCCCGGTCTACTTCTGTCTGTACCATGGCAAACAGCCGCAGACGGATGATAACGGATATGAAACGGGTGAGGAACAGGTGGTGTATAAACCGCCCGTCAGATTGATGTGCAGCGTTTCCCCCGCCACTGGATACGCACAAGTCAATATGTTCGGCAACCTTGAGTCCTATGACAAGGTGCTGGTGACAGACGATGTGCGCTGCCCGATTGATGAAAACACAGTCCTCTTTATCGACAAGAAGCCTGAGTTCAATTCTGAGGGCGTTCCGCTTTTTGACTATAGGGTACGGCGAGTAGCCAAGTCCATCAACAGCATTTCCTATGCAGTAAGCAAGGTGACTGTATCGTGAAGAAAAGGATTATCAAAGTGGAGTTGACGGAAAAAAGTATCGACAACGCCATTAGAGAATTGCAGCGGTATAAAACCTGGCTGAAAGAGTGTACGGAAAAGTTCCTGAAAGCCCTGGGGGACGAAGGTATGAGCATTGCTTCTGCCAAGTTCCAGTCAGCAGAGTATGACGGCACGAACGATGTGAAAGTATCAGTGGAAAGCCGGGACAAGAACAAAGTTGCGGTCGTGGCAATCGGGAGTTCTGTTCTGTTCATTGAGTTCGGTACGGGTATCAGATACCCGGACAATCACCCGGAAGCCGCCAATAACGGCTTTAGCCGGGGGACGTATGGACACGGACTTGGCAAGATGAAAAAAGGTTGGAGGTACACGGGTTCACCCGGAACTCACGGTGAGGTTATCACCACTGGAAAACACGCCGGGGAAGTGCATACCTATGGCAATCCAGCGAACATGAGTATGTACCTGACAATCAAAGAGTTGGAGCAAAAATTTGAGGAAATCGCAAGGAGGTGTTATGTGTGATTGACCCTGAGAATGAGGTCTATACCCGGATTGTGGAAGTGCTGCGGGCTGAGTTCCCCGGTATCAATACCGCAAGCGAGTATGTCAAGTCACCGCCCTCCTTTCCTCACGTCAGTATTGTCCAGAGTGACAACTACCCCATTACGGAACATGAGGACAGCAGCTTGCAGGAGAACATGGTACAGGTCATGTTTGAGGTGAATGTCCACTCCAATAAATCCCCTGGGAAGAAAACGGAGTGCAAGGCAATCATGAACGTCATCAATGACCTGCTGACCAGCATGAACTTTAGGCGGCTGGTGATGACCCCGGTTCCGAACATGGAGGACGCTTCTATCTACCGCATTACCGCCCGGTACAGAGCGGCAACAGACGGTAAATTTTTCTACAGGAGGTAAACAATCATGGCTACCAGTACCTATATGACCTTCCTCATGCACAAGCCCGCCCCCAGTGAGACGGTCACTTCCCCTGACTGGGAAAAGCTGCTGGACATTACGGAGTTCCCTGACCTGGGCGGTGACCCGGAGATGATTGACGTGACCACTCTCTCCCACCGCATGAGGGTCTACGTTCCCGGTGTCCAGGACACTGAGGGCCTTGCTTTCGGGGCCAACTACGACAAGAATGACTACATGGCCCTCAAAGCCCTGGAAAACAAGCAGGAGGAATACGCCGTGTGGTTCGGCGGCACTGAGAACGTGGGCGGCGGTCTGCCTACTCCCACTGGTTCTGAGGGCAAGTTCTCCTTCACGGGCCAGCTTTCCGTCCATGTCAACGGCGGCAGCGTGAACGAAGCGAGGGGCATGACTATCAGCATTGCCCCGTCCACGGTTATCAGCGAGGAATAATTCCTCAAGACCAAGTTACATTTAATTTCAAGAATTAAAGGAGTGTTTTGCAATGGCTAAACAGATTATCTTCACCTGGGAGGATAAGGAGTACACGTTGGAGTATACCCGCCGTACCGTCAAGCAGATGGAGGACGAGGGCTTTGTTGCCCGTGACATTGACTCCAAACCTATGACCCTGCTGCCTGCCCTGTTCTCCGGGGCGTTCAAGGCCCACCACCGCTTTGTCAAGCAGGAGGTCATTGACCGTATCTACGCCGCTATGCCGAACAAGGAGGACTTGATTGGCAAGCTGGCTGAGATGTATAACGAGCCGATTGAAGCCCTCATGACGGAGCCGGACGATAAAGCGGTAAAAAACGTGGAGTGGGCGGCGAATTGGTAACGGGTTCTCCGTCCAGTGATTCAAGGGGCGGCGGTGCAAGCCGCCGTCCCCTTATTCGTTACGGGGAGAAGTTTGAGGAACTTTGCGCCCAGTATATGGCTATGGGTATGTCCTATCATGACTACTGGGATGGGGATTCCATGATGGCAAAGTATTACCGGGAAGCAGAGATTCACAAGCAGGAGAAGGAAAATTATCTGGCATGGCTGCATGGCCTTTACATCTACAGTGCTTTGATTGACGTTGCGCCGATTCTGAACCCCATGAGCCGGAAGAAGAAGCCGAAGCAGTATATGGAAACACCCGTTCCCATTACCAAGCGGGCTACTGACCGGGCAAGGGAGGAAGAAAACCGCAAGAAGATGGAAAATGGCAAGAACGCTATGCAGATGATGATGAAGGGATTGAACGCTAAATTAAAAAGAAGGGAGGGATAAATGATGGCGGTCGAGTTGGAAGGTCTGGAATTTCAAATTGAAGCGAAGTCCAATAACGCAAGCAAGGGAATTGACGCTTTGATTAACAGCTTTACCAGGCTGAAATCTTCTCTGAGTGGGAAGGGACTGGAAAAGGTGAGTGCGTCCCTGGATTCTATCAGCAATTCCATGAACGAGTCCGGGATTGGACGGCTGGAAAGCCTTGCCAATGCCTTGAACACTCTGAACTCCGTCAGAATTTCCCCCACAATTCCCAAGCGGCTTGAAGATATTGGTGCGGCTCTTGAGTCTATCACCTCTGAGGGGATTGACCGGGCCGAACGGTTGTCTGTGGCTTTGCAGGGAATGGATGGCGTGAATATCCCGAACCTGAATGGTCTGAGAAGTACGGACACTTCCGCTTCTGGCGGGGGTGATACGGGTGGAACCGGGGCGCAAGACGCTCCTGACGATGTGGCTGACAGTACGGATGAAATCATCCGGGCCACCAATGCCGCACAAGTCCTGAAAAACGTCCTCAAAGGGATTGGAGGGGTCTTTTCCAAGACCTTCTCCGTTCTGGGGCGAGGTGCTTTGAAGTCCCTGCAACTGGCCTTGAAGGGGATTGGCACAGCGGCAAAGGCGGCTATTTCGGCAGGTAAGAACCTGGCGTACACGTTCGGTTCCAGAATGGCAGCGAAGGTTAAGCAGACCACTTCCACGTTCGGGAAGCTATTTGCGAGTATCAAGCGGATTGCAATGTACCGTCTTATCCGCTTCATGTTTTCGCAGTTGACCAAGGCAATCAAAGACGGTATCAACAACCTGTACCAGTATAGCTTGCTGATGGACGGCACGTTCTCTAAAAGCATGGACAGGTGTGCCACCAGCTTTCTCTATTTGAAGAACAGCATGGGGGCTATGATTGGCCCGCTGATTAACTCCATTGCCCCGGCCTTGGATTTCATCATTGACAAGGTTGTGAACCTGTTCAACATGGTCAACCAGCTTTTTGCACGGTTGTCCGGGGCTAACACCTACACCGCCGCAAAGAAAATGGCTACGTCCTATGCGGAGTCTGCGGAGGAAGCCGCTGACAAGACCAAAAAGGCGGCAAAGGAAATCAAGAACGCTACCGGGAGTATTGACGAACTGAACATCATTTCCAAGAACGATGACTCCGGGAGCGGCAAGGAAGTACCTGACTACGGTTCCATGTTTGAGGAACTTCCTATCTCTGACACTATCAGCGAGTTTGCGGATAAGCTGAAACTGGCTATTGAGTTGGAGAACTGGGAAGAACTGGGCAAACTGCTGGGAACCAAGTTCAATGAGATTATTGACGGTATCGACTGGGCGGGTATCGGACGTAAAATCGGGAACTTCCTGGATGGTGCTGTGAAAACAGCGTACCACTTCCTCAAGACGGCAGACTTCTACGGCCTGGGCAGACACCTTGCAACTCTAATCAATAACGCACTGGCAGAGATTGACGGTGAGTTTGTAGGCAGGCTTTTGGTTCGCTCCTTTACTGCGGGGCTTGATGTTCTGATTGGCCTGCTGGATGGGCTGAACTGGCCCCTGGTAGGCAAGACCATTGGTGATTGTATCCAGGGTGCTATCAGCGAAGCCTATGAGTGGGTGAAGGGTGTGGGGGATTTCTCCCGGTTTGGCAAGTATTTTGCCGAAGGTATCAACAATGCCCTCAAGGTCATTGACGCTGAAATGCTGGGCAAAACAATCATTATGGTGCTGAACGGGCTGGTAGATATTCTGCTGGGCTTGATTCAAAACCTGGATTGGAAACTGGTAGGAAAGACCGTTGGTGACTGTATCAAGGGCGCATTGAACCAGACTTCCGATTGGCTGAAAAAGGTGGATTGGAGTCAAGTAGCCCATGACCTCTATACGGGGTTGAAGAACTGTATCATCGGCCTGGATTTCACGGGTATTGCCCAAGCGTTCTTCCGTATGCTGGGGTCTGACCTGGGTGCGAGTGTCAGTTTTATCGCTACATTCATTTCGGACGTGATTACTGACATTAAGAACTACTTTTTGAAGTATATCCAGGACGAGAACGGTGACGGAAAGTTCGGCGGCATTGAAATCATCAAGGGCCTGCTGCTGGGTATCTGGGACGGTATCAAGAACATTGGAACCTGGATTAAGGAAAACGTGTTTGACCCGTTTATCCAGGGGTTCAAGGACTGTTTTGGTATCCATAGCCCCTCCACGGTCATGCGTGAGATGGGGAAGTACATTGTGGAAGGATTCCTGGAAGGACTGAACCTTTTTGCCACTATCGGTTCCAAGGTCAAGGAGTGGGCCGGGAAAATCATTGAGTGGTTTACCAAGGGGCAGGACGGCAAGGGGCTGGTGGAGAACTTCAAGGAACTGGCTGGTAATATTGTCAGCAGTTTTAAGGACAAGATTGGTTCCACCTACACTACCGTTAAGAGCGTGGTTATCACCTGGGCTACTAACGTCAAAAACTGGTTCACGAACAGTTCTTTTGGCGGGGTGAACATGACCACTTTCCAGACCTTTGCTAACAACATTATTATGGGGTTCCGTGAGAAGGTAAGCGGTACTTATACCACGGTCAAAAACTCTATCGTGACATGGGCCAGTAGTGTAAAGGATTGGTTCACTAATTCTTCTTTCGGAGGGGTGAACTCTAACACATTCTCTACTTTCGCTCATAATGTCGTTGAAGGGTTCCGCACGAAAATCAGTAGTGCTTATACCACGGTAAAGACCAGTATCACTACCTGGGCAAACAGTGTAAAAAACTGGTTCACGAACAGTTCTTTCGGCGGGGTGAATAGCAATACCTTTTCCACCTTTGCTCATAACGTTATTGAGGGCTTTAGAACGAAAATTTCTTCGGCCTATACCAACACTAAGTCCTGCATTACCACCTGGGCTACAAACCTAAAGGACTGGTTCACTGGGAGTTCTCATGGGGGTATCAACAACAATACCTTCCAGACATTTGCGAATAACGTGATTGAAGGATTCCGCACGAAAATCAGTAGTGCATACACCAATACTAAGTCCTGCATTACCACCTGGGCCAGTAACGTCAAAGACTGGTTCACTGGGAGTTCTCATGGAGCGGTGAACAATTATACCTTCCAGACATTTGCGAACAATATTATTACCGGGTTTAAGGACAAGATTTCCAGTGCGTACAGTAATACCAAGTCCTGTATTACAACCTGGGCTACCAATGTAAAAAATTGGTTCAGTGATATTGCTTCCAAGTCTGCTTTTGGGAATTTCGCAAGTGATGTTATCAGCGGATTTAAGGATAAGATTTCCAGTACCTACAGTACGGTGCAGAGCAGTATGACAACGTGGGCCAATAGCGTAAAGACATGGTTTAGCAACATTGCTTCCAAGTCTGCTTTCACCACCTTGGCAAGTGACATTGTGAGCGGGTTCAAGAACGGTATCAGCAATACCTATTCCACGGTGCAAAGTGCTATTACTACTTGGGCAAGTAGCGTTAAGTCCTGGTTCACGAATACCTGTTCCAGCAGTAGCTTTTACAGTATCGCTTCTGATGTGGTGAGCGGGTTCAAAAATGGTATTGGTGCGCTGTATTCCACTTGCAAGAACACTATCAACTCTTGGGGTTCTTCTATCATCGACTGGTTTAAGAAGAAGTTGGATTCCAACTCCCCCTCCAAGGTGTTTGAGCAGATTGGTAAAGACAGCGTTTTGGGCTATAACCTGGGTATTCAAGACCTGGGGAAGTCCACCAAGAACGTTGTGGGGAACTGGGCTGATTCCTTTACCAGTATTGCCCCGGCCCTTGCCCTGGCGGTAGATACGTCCGCTTTGGGATACCTGGATACCGCTCAATTCTCCAAGTCCATTTCTGCCAATGTGCAGAGCAGCACGGACATTACCGCAGACGGGTTTGAGGAAGCAATGGAGAACTTCTACAGGGAGTATGTGCAACCTACTCTGAACCAGATTGCAGACGATATGCGTAGGCAGGCTGATAAGGATGAACACCCGATTGTGCAGGTTGGAAACCGTGTTATCACGGACGCAGTTGAAACCCAGAAGAAAGCCAATGGCTATAGCTTTACCAAGTAAGAAGGGAGGAAGGTAACGATGGGATACCTTGCAATTAACGGCTATGAGTTGCCTACCCCGAAGCGAGGTGTAAGCCCTGTCGTGTCCACTTTCGTTGACTCCGGGCGTAACGCCAACGCTACGGTTGTGGGTCAGCGGATTGGACGTGACCAATACAAGATTGATGGTCTGGAATGGCCCTGGCTAACGGCTGCGGAGTGGTCGAGGATATTAAGTATCCTCAACAACTTCTTTGTATATGTCACGTTCAATGACCCTGTGACTAACTCCAAAAAGACCATTAAGATGTACCCCGGTGACCGTCATGGAGAACCCTACTGGCTTGATGGTTCCGGGAAACCCACGCACTACCGAAACTGCAAATTCAATCTGGTAGATACGGGAGAGTGATTTCTATGCAAAAAGTATCAAAAGTCTATGCTGAGAGCATGAAGGATTCTCTCCGGGAACGTGGGTATATCATGATTTCCTTTGGCGTTGTCAATCAGGAAGCACAAGCAAACGCCAGAGTTGAAAGCGGGAATTTTGCCTATTTTTCTAATGAAAAGAACCTGTTTGGAGGGCTGGATGACCTGACAGTTTATGCTACTTTGGAAGAAAACTTTACCAGAGTGGATGGGTCTATGTTTTTCCTTCCCAGGCAAGGTTCCTCCGCTTCTTTTTACGATACCGGGCTGGTCAGCGCAAACCTGGTGTCTGACGGGATTGTGGAGGTCACCATTGACCTTCATATCACCGCAACGGACTTCCGTGGTATCACCATCAACTTTGGGGAGAACTACCCGGTGGATTTCGATTTTGTCACTGACAAGGGGCAGACCGTGGAGTTCCGGGGGAATGACAAGGCCGTGTTCAATACGGAGGAAGTCTTGGAGCAGGTGACCAAACTGACCCTTGTTATCCGCAAGATGAAGAACCCCCACTCCCGGCTGCGGATTTACTCCTTCCGCTTTGGCTATGGTCTGGTCTATCATAACGATTCTGTGATGGCTTCCACCCTTGAGAGTTATGTGTCCCCTATCGGAGCGGACATTCCTCAAATTGACTTCTCCGTAACCCTGAAAAACTATGACAAGTATTTCAACGTGGATAACCCGAAGTCCGCTATCAACTTCCTGGAAACCGGGCAGGAGATGGATATTTACTACGGATACCAGTTGCCTGATTCTGAGGAAATTGAGTGGATTAGAGGGAACCACCTCTGGTGTTCGGAGTGGGAGTCCGATGACTACACCGCCACCATCCGCTGCCAAGATGTGTTTAGAAGCATGGATTCTGAGTATTACAAGGGGCTGTACCGGGAGAGCGGGAAAAGCTACTTTGACCTGGCGGTGGAAGTGCTGCGGGACGCTGGGCAAACCAAGTATTACATTGACCCCCGGCTGAAACATCTCTACTCCAAGAACCCCATTCCAAGGGTTCAACACAAGCAGGCCCTACAGATTATCGCCAATGCCTGCCGCTGCGTTCTTACGCAGACACGGGAAGGGACGATTCAAATTAAATCCAACTTTGTCCCGGAAGCGGAAGCAAGCTGCAATGGTGAAACCCCCTACTCCAATATCGCCAATATCATCCGCACGGGAACCAAGGACGAGTATGCCACACTGGGAACTGATTATACCACGGCTGACGGGAAGATGTTCTTCCTGCCCCGGACAACGGACAAGATGACGCTGAACACGGGCTTTGTGTCCAGTAGCATTTCTGACGCTGATGGGAAGTTCCAGACCAACCCAGTCATTACCTTGGTGCAGGAAGCACAGTGCCTTTACCACGGGGTCAAAATGGTGTTCGGCAACACCCTTCCATCTGGCATTGTGATTAGAACCTACAACAACGGTGACCTGGTGGATGACTACACGGTGACTGAGGAAATCGAAAAGACCTTGGTTGTCCTCCATGACTTTGACGATTTTGACACTATGGAGGTTGAGTTTACTGGGACGGCAAAACCTCATAACCGTATCGTCCTCAACTACTTCACGTTCGGTGATATTACGAATTTCACTATGGAGCGGACAGACATGACTTCCTCCCCCAAGGCTATCAAGCAGGAGTTGGTGAAAGAGGTTATCGTCCCCTGTTACAGCTACCAGCTTAACCCCGTGGAGGAAACCTTGGTCAGTGAGGAAGTATCTGTGCAGGCCGGAGAAGTGCAGACGTTTTTTGTGGGAGAACCCTCTTATGGATTCAGGGCTACACTGGATGATAGTGCAGCAAACGTAGAAATCATTTCTTGGGGTAATTACTATATCACGGTCAAATTCAAAGTGGGAGGTAATTATAGACTGGAAGTTTTAGGTCACCGCTATAAAATCATAGAACGATATGCCAAAAAGGTGCTGAACCTCCGGGGTAAGACCGTCAAGTGGGAGAACCCACTTATGAGCGATATGACGATGGCCCAAGACCTTGCTGACTGGCTGGGGGATTACTACAAGTCCGGGATTGAGTATGAGTACACCACCCGTGGCAACCCGGAAATTGACGCAAACGATGTGGTCTATCAGGAGAACGAGTTCCATACAGGCATGAAGGTGACTATTTACCGGGAAACCTTGCACTTCAATCAGAGTTTTTCCGGGAAGGTAATTACCAGAAGAACAACACTATAGGAGGTAACAAGGTATGGGATGGTCTACTCCTAAAACAAACTGGTGGGGCCGGGTGAATGAGGAAGGTGTCTACTCTGGAGACAGGTTCAATGCGGAGGACTTCAACCGCATTAAGAACAACCTGGATTACCTGCGGAACCTGGCTATCAAGATGTATGAGAAATTTTCTTTGGTCAGTCTGGGTCAAGACCGTGTAGCTGGGGATTACTTCTATGCTGATGAAATCAATCAGCTTGAAGAAAACCTGAATACACTGAACGAAAACACTTTGCAGAGGAACTATGGGTCTGCCCCGGTCTATTTTGAGAACGGGAATACGATGGACTTTACAGAACTGAACAGGCTGGAAAGTGCCATTCTGGACTTGTATGACCGTCTGAATAATCAAAGTGAAGGAAGGAGAATGTTTACATGGAATTTCGGTATGAAGGGAGGGTTATAAATGGCATGGGACTTGTTACCTGTTAATTACACGGACGCTGTGTGGAGTGGCTTGAAGCGGTATAATCTCATTGAAAACGCTGACGACACGGTGTCCTTGCAGGACATGACCGTATATAGCCAGAAGGAGAAATCCTTCTTTGGGGCTATGGACGCTAACCGTATGAACGAAGCGTTGAACACTATCATGTCCATGCTGGAAAACGGGACTGACCTCTATGAAGCGTTCCAGAACTACTTTGCCCTGCAAAAGCAGCTTTTTGAAGCGAAAGCCAATGGGGAGTACAGTGACTTCACGGATTACACGAACCAGCTTAAAATCCAAGGTGACAATATCATTGCCGCTATCCGGGAAGCTACGAACCTGGA
>OFHO01000255.1_pt1 | contig 53722 bp, 50 predicted proteins | sample 1521531 | NCBI WGS metagenome assembly OFHO01 (sample SAMEA3504124, study PRJEB24116) | mouse gut metagenome | biome: mouse gut; feature: mouse-associated habitat; material: faeces | place: Denmark | collected 2011
TCCCCGCCCCGTTTTGCTTTCTCCGCCAGGGCGCTTATAAAAATTCATTTCCGTGCTACTATACTCCCATTCACAAAGTAGGGGTTTAATGGTATATTTTATGTTATAATTTAGGCAGACCGGGAAAGAGGAAGAATGGGATTTCCAAAAGGAAGTGGCGGTATGAGGGAGCAAAATGTTAAAGAAGGTAGTTTTTCTTGTGGCGGATGAGAGACAGGGCAGCGCGATAGAGAAGATGAAAAAAAATATGGGCGCTGAGGGGGAACACGTTTTTTATGGAAGTGCGGATGATTGGGAAAAGGAAGATATGGAGGAATGTTCAAAGGAGGATATCCTTTTTGTGACGGATTCTTCCATTATGCTTTCCGAACTGAGGCAAAGGGGGAATTATGGGATTGCTTTTTTGCATGATCATAATCGGCAGGAGGATTTTTCTGGTGCTTCTTATGCGGTAACGGATATTGAGGATTTGGAATGGGGGTCTTTGGAAAAAGCGTATTTGCGCCAGGCGGGGAAACCATGGACAATTTTGGAGACGGGACGGTGCCTTGTCAGGGAGACGATGGTAGAGGATGTGGAAGAGTTTTACCGTATTTATGCAGAACCTTCCATTACTTATTATATGGAAGATTTATTTCCCGATCCGGAAGACGAGAGGGAATATGTCAAAAATTATATAAGGGAAATTTATGGCTTTTACGGTTATGGGATGTGGACGATTCTGGACAGGGAAAGCAATCAGATAATCGGCCGGGCCGGCCTTAGCTGGAGAGAAGGGTTCGATGTACCGGAGCTTGGATTTTTGACCGCCGTTTCCCACCAGCGAAAGGGATATGCATATGAAGTATGCAAAGCCATCGTGGAATATGGAGAGAATGAACTCGGATTTCAGGAAATACAGGCGTTGGTTCGAAAGGAGAACGAGGCTTCGGTTTGTCTGTGCAGGAAACTGGGGTTTCGGTGGGAGAGCGAAGCGGTGGATAGGGGAATCGGGTATGAACGGTTTGTAAAGAAAAGGAAGTATATGGATGGGGAAGGGAAGGAGGTATTGCCATGGCAAGATATATTACGGTAAAGAAAGATGCGGCTGTGGAAAGGGAACTGCTGGAAAGGGGGCCGGTGCTGGATCGGAAAGGGCGGCCGAATCCCGGATTTTCCAGGAAAAGTGTGTTGGTTTATGACAGGAAGGCGATTAAGGCTCCGCCATGGAGGATCAAGGAGTGGGACTTTTATCAGGTGTCCGACGACAGATTGTGCCTCCAGTTTACCATCGGGCATGCTTCTTATGCGGGGCAGGTGAGTTTGATGTTGTTTGACTTCCGTGAGGGAAGGAAACTGCTGGATTTGAATAAAATATTGGCGCTTCCTTTTGGGGCGCTGCATATGCCTTCCGACACGGAACGCAGTCATGTCCTGGCGTATGAGAAAAACGGCGTGTCGATGAGATTCGAAGTGGATGGGGACATCCGCATACTGAGCTGCCGGTGGGGGAATGTGGATGCGGAAGTCTGCCTGGAGCGGTGCAACCCGGACTCCCTTGTGGTCAACCTTCCGTTTGACGAGTCGCCCCGGGCTTTTTATTATAATCATAAAATAAACTGCATGACGGCGGAGGGGTATATACGTTCGGGTAAAAAGGAATGGAAGTTCAAAAAAGAAAAGTCCTTCGGCCTTCTGGATTGGGGGCGCGGCGTATGGCCGTTTCATAATGAGTGGTACTGGAGCAACGGAACCGGATATTTGGACGGGGAAATGTTCGGTTTTAATCTGGGGTGCGGCTTTGGCAATACCGATACGGCCAGTGAGAATATGCTTTTTTATAAAGGGAAGAGCCATAAGATCGGAAAGGTGGATTTTATATTGGGAAGGGATTACATGCAGCCATGGCGGCTAAGAGACAGGGAAGGGCGGCTGGATTTGACGATGACGCCGGTTTACGACCGGACGACGGCTGTCAGACTATTGTGGGTGGACAACTGCTGCCATCAAATGTTCGGGACATTCTGTGGCCGGGCAGTGCTGGACGATGGAACGGAACTGGAAGTAAAAGATCTGGTTTCTTTCGCGGAACATGCGGTAAATAACTGGTGAGTGAGGAGAAATATCGTTTGGAAAATAATGAGATTTTGGTTATATATGGAAATGAATATGAAAAAATGACAAGGGAACTGCTGGAAGCGGCGGATCTGGCCGGCAGGATCGGCGACAGAGGGAAAAGGATCGGAATCAAGCCCAATTTGGTCTCTCCTGTTCGGGCCGAAGAGGGGGCGACGACGCATCCCGCAGTGGTGGAAGGGCTGCTTCAATATCTGGGAGAGAATGGATTTCATAATATCGCAATTATGGAGGGTTCCTGGGTAGGGGAAAAAACGGAACATGCCTTTCTGGAGTGCGGATACAGGGGATTGGCCGCCCGCTATGGGGCAGAGTTGATTGATACACAGAAGGAAAAGGCAAAAGCGGTGGATTGCGCGGGAATGGAACTTCATATTTGCCAGTGCGCTTTTGATGTGGATTATATGATCAATGTGCCAGTAATGAAAGGACATTGCCAGACAAGGATCACGTGCGCGCTGAAAAATATGAAGGGGCTTATTCCTAACGGGGAAAAAAGAAGGTTTCATTCGATGGGTCTGCATAAGCCTATTGCGCATCTGGCCGTGGGAATCCGCCAGGATTTTATTCTTGTGGACAGTATATGCGGTGATTTGAATTTTGAGGACGGAGGGAATCCCACGGTAATGAACAGAATCTTTGCGGCAGCGGATCCTGTGATGTGCGATGCTTATGTATGTAAACTTATGGGATATAAGCCGGAAGAAGTACCCTATATCGGGCTGGCGGAAAAACTGGGGGCAGGAAAAGCGGACGTGCAGGGGGCGTTGGTCAGGGAATTGAACGCTTCCGACGGTTCCGTGGCGGTACCGGATAAAGAGAGGATCATGAAACTTAGGGAAGTGACGGAGGAAGTGGATTCCTGCAGCGCATGTTACGGGTATCTTCTGCCGGCTCTGGATATGCTGGAAAAAGAAGGGCTGCTTCGGGAGTTCCCTGAAAAGATTTGCATCGGCCAGGGGTTCCGCGGAAAAAGCGGAAAACTTGGCATAGGAAACTGTACGAAGGATTTTCAATGCAGTCTGCCGGGCTGTCCGCCTACGGAACAGGAAATGTATGAGTTTTTAAAAAAATATTTATTGAAAAAGGTAGCCATGTGACTCTTGGCTGCCTTTTGAGATTCAGAGAGAATATTCGTCTATTTTTGCCAGTTCTTCCCCGGTAAACGGCTGGCTGTCCAGTACCTTAAGGTTTTCCAATATTTGGGAAGGTTTGGAAGCGCCAATCAGCACACTGGTGATTACGTCGTCTTTCAGTATCCATTTTAATGCCATTTGCGCCAAAGATTCCCCGCGGGCCATGGCGATTTCATTCAGGGCTTTGATCCGGGCCAGCTTTTCTTCCGTAAGGTTTTGCTCTTTTAAGAAACGCCCGTCCGTACGGATGCGGCTGTCCTCCGGAACGCCATGCAGATAACGGTTGGTGAGCAGTCCCTGCGCAAGAGGGCTGAAGGTAATGACGCCTTTCCCCGCTGCGGCTGCCGAATCTTTTAATCCGTTTTGCTCTATGGTTCGGTCGAAGATGGAGTAACGGTTCTGATTAATGACAAAGGGGCATTTTAAATCGTCCAGGAGAGCGGCAGCTTTTTCCATTTGAGGGCCATTGTAATTGGAAAGGCCGACGTACAATGCTTTGCCGCTTTTTACAACGCTGTCCAGAGCGCCCATAGTTTCTTCCAGAGGCGTTTCCGGATCGGGACGGTGGTGGTAAAAAATGTCCACATAATCGAGACCCATGCGCTGCAGACTCTGATCCAGGCTGGCGATCAGGTATTTCCTGCTGCCCCAGTCGCCGTAAGGGCCTTCCCACATGAGATAACCTGCTTTGGTGCTGATGAGAAGTTCATCCCGGTAGGGCTTCAGGCTTTCTTTGTAAATCCTTCCGAAATTTTTCTCCGCGCTGCCCGGCTCCGGCCCGTAATTGTTTGCCAGGTCAAAATGCGTGATGCCGTTGCTGAAAGCGGTAAAACACATCTGCTTCATATTTTCATAATTTCCGGTATCCCCGAAATTATGCCATAAGCCGAGGGAAAGTACCGGGAGCTTTAAGCCGCTTTTTCCACTGCGGCGGTATTGCATCTGATCATAACGATGGCCGTACATATTTTATGTTCTCCTTTTGGGTGATGAGGTTAAAAGGCAGCTAATATTTTTTCGACGAGCTCCATGAGCTGGGGCATATTAACAGGCTTGGGAAGATGGGCGTTCATGCCGCATTCCATGGCCTTTCTGCGGTCTTCGTCCAAGGTGTTAGCCGATAGCGCTACAATGGGGATATTGGCCAACAGAGGGTTTTCGAGGCGGCGGATAGCGGAGGTGGCGTGATAGCCGTCCATGACCGGCATTTGGATATCCATAAGTACCAGGTTATAATATCCGGGTTCCGAATGAGTAATTTTTTCAATGGCTATGCTGCCGTCCGTAGCTGTCTCCACAAGAAAACCTGCATCCTGCAGAAGTTCCACTTCGATTTCAAGGTTAATTTCGTTGTCCTCTACCAAAAGAATCCTGCGGTGTTCCGATGCGGGCTTCTGTTTCTGATTTTTAGGGCTGAAAGGCTGGAACTGTCTGTTTTGTATACGGAGACTGAGGGAAATAGTGAAAGTACTCCCCTGGCCGGAAGCGCTGACGACTTCAATGGTTCCGCCCATCATGTCTACGATATTTTTCGTAATGGTAAGCCCGAGCCCCGTACCGTAAATACCGCTTAAAGTTGTATTCTGCTGGCGTTCAAAAGGTTCAAAAATATGTTGTATAAAAGATTCGCTGATTCCTATGCCGTTGTCCTGAACGATAAATTGATAGGAAGCATACTCCCTGTCCGTAGATTCCGTTTCTTTGACGGTAATGGAAACCTGGCCTTTGAATTCCGTATATTTTACCGCATTGCGCGTAAGTCGCAAAAGGATCTGGAAAAGCTTTTGCCGGTCGCTGAATACGATATAATGTTTCAGACCTGAAATATTCAGCGAGAGGTCGATATTCTTGGCGGATACCCTCGGCATAATGGCGGATTGTATTTCCTGAATGATATCGAGAAGGCTGCATTCGCTTTCTTCTATTTGGATTCTGTCGGCTTCGATGCTGGATATTTCCAGGACATCGTTGATCAGCCGGAGAAGCTGGTCGCTGGACGTTTCGATCATATTCAGGTATTCCTGTACTTTGCCTTTTTCATCAATATGTTTTTTGGCCAGAGCCGCAAATCCTACGATGGCGTTCATAGGAGTTCGTATATCATGGGACATATTGGAAAGAAATGTATTTTTGGCAATATTGGAAGATTTTGCCTGTTCAAGAGCGTCTTTCAACATTTTTTTCTGTTCCAGTTCATACTTGATCTCATCGTCTACGCTTCGATATCCCATGACAATCTGGGAAACGTGATTATCGTTTCCTATGTTTACGACGCGGAGCTGGAGGTATTCTTCTTTTCCATTCTGAATAATCCGGTAATTGGTATGAAAAGTCTTATTTTTGGATAATTTCCGGCGGATATATGCGGCATCGGTAGCCTTCAAAAGAATATTCCGGTCGGAAGGGTGTACCCACATTTGTATATATTCACTGTCAAATCCGATAAACGGACAGACGGTATTAATATCCTGGAATTTGTGCCGAAAGCGGTGGCTGATTTGGTATGCCTGGATTCTGTTCAGATCCAGATCAGCATAAAAAATGGATTCATAATCAATGCTGAGGCCCGCAATCATGCTAAGACGCCGGAGCTGCTCCTGGAGCTGCTCTTCTTTTTCCTGAAGCTGGCGTTTTTTTCGTTCGGTGGCGTCTACCACGAATACGTAAAAAATATCGCCTTCATTATCGTGCTGGGTAAAGTGGCCATAATCTTCGAGCCAGCGTATTTCGCCGCCTTTTTGAATGATCCGGTACTCCACGTAATCCATATCGTCATCGTTGCCGGCGATCTGTTCGCGGATACTGCGTTCCACTCCCTCTATATCTTCGGGATGAACAAGCCCGCGAAAGGAATTGCCGGTAATCTCCCGAAATTCTTCCATTGTCTGGCAGTTAAAAATTTTTAACATGGATTTATTGGCATACAGGATATCTTCATTCCCGGTGGCACGATAAATAAAAAAACCACCAGGCATCCTATTGGCAAGTTTTCTCACATAGTCGGCCGCCTGTATATTAGTCGCCAAGTAGTCCCATTGATTGATCTGTCCGTCCAAGCCCCTACCTCCAAGTCTGATTGATGAAGTATGTAGATTGATTAAATCTATCATATCACTTTCGAAATAATCTGTATACAATTTTTTCCCTTTTTCCTGCAGTATAGGACGTGGAAATGAAATTGCTGAAATTGCTGATCGCATTCAACATCTTGCATGAAGAAAAAAGAAAAGGTATAATAAACAGGATCGGAAGCAGGAAGTCATTGTATCAATAGAAAAGAGGATGAAGAATGCTGGATGTGCGCAATTTGACTTATGAGGTCATAGAAAATGGTGAAAAAATTACAATAGTGAAAGATATTAATTTTACGGTCGAGGACGGGGAAATGCTGGTGATTACCGGACCGAACGGAGGCGGTAAATCTACGGTGGCCAAGCTCCTCATGGGGGTTCTTGCCACTTCCAACGGGGAGATATTGCTGGATGGAAAGGATATTACCGGGATGAGCCTGGATGAAAGGGCGAATGCGGGGATCGGTTATGCATTTCAGCAGCCACCGGCCTTTAAGGGAATGACGATCCGGCGGCTGCTGAATCTGGCGGCTGGGGAAGATTTGCCGGAGCATGTATGCTGCGGCCTTCTCAGCAGCGTGGGCATGTGCGCGGGAGAGTATTTGGACAGGGAAGTAGATGCCACTTTATCAGGAGGGGAAAGAAAGCGGGTAGAGATCGCAACGGTTTTGGCAAAAAACCATAAGCTATGCATTTTTGACGAGCCTGAGGCGGGCATAGACCTGTGGAGTTTTTCCATGCTTGTTGATGAGTTTGAAAGGATTCACAGGGAAAAGAAAGAAACCTTGCTGCTGATTTCCCATCAGGAAAAGATTATCCGCATGGCAGACCGGATATTGGTCATCAGGGAAGGAAAGGTAGATGCGTGCGGCAGCGCGGAGGATATCCTTCCAGGATTGTTTGGAGAGGGACAGGAATGCGCGTGCATGAATCGGAAAGGAGGCGGCGGATATGGAATTGGATGCGGTAACAAATAGCGTTTTAAATGCAATAGATACGAACGGCTTCCGCCAGGAAGGGGCATACAATCTCAGATACAACGGACAGGCTCTTTGCCACGGCGACAGCGAGCATATTAAAATAAGAAGAAAAGAAGATAAACAGGGAATCGACGTATATATCAGCAGCGAGGCGAAAGGAGAGCAGGTGCATATTCCTGTGGTGATTTCAAAATCGGGCATGATGGATATCGTATATAATGATTTTTATATTGAGGAAGGCGCCGACGTGGTTATTGTGGCGGGATGCGGTATTCATAACAGCGGCTGCAATGAGACGCGGCATGACGGGATACACGCTTTTCATGTAGGAAAAAATGCAAAAGTGGTTTATGAGGAAAAGCATTATGGAGAAGGGGAAGGAACCGGCGAAAATATTCTGAATCCTGTGACACAGATTTATTTGGAGGAAGGTGCAATGTTTACTCTGGATACGGTCCAGATCCGGGGAGTAGATTCTACGGAAAGAAAAACGGACGTGGATATGGGGCCGGGGAGCAGACTGGTAGTTATGGAAAAATTAATGACCCATGGCAGCCAGTCGGCGGTTTCCAATATGGAGGTAAGAATGAATGGCGGCGGCAGTTCCGCCCAGATCGTATCCCGTTCCGTGGCAAAGGGAACTTCGCGCCAGATCTTTCATCCGAATGCGGTGGGGAATGCCCTGTGCAAAGCTCATATCCAATGCGATTCTATTATTATGGACGAAGCCCAGGTATGCTCCATACCGGAGATCGATGCAAGAAATGTGGACGCCCAGATCGTTCATGAAGCGGCCATCGGAAGGATCAATACGGAGCAGCTTTTAAAGCTGCGTTCCTTTGGAATGACGGAAGAGGAAGCGGAGGCTGTCATTATAGAAAATTTTCTCCGGTAAGTGCCATAATGAAATAATATAAACGATCGGGCAGGAAGAATATTTTTTTCCTGCCCGATCATTTATATTGTTTTATTATTTGATTAACATATCTACTTTCTGTATATGATTAATTAGCCAGTTGATAAGGAATTCCAGAAGTTGTTCCACAGTGTCGTTCTGGGTTTCGAAATCGTGTTCTATTTCATCCAGATCGATTTCTAAAAGACTGTCTTCAAACTGGCGGTGCTGCAAAGCGTGCTCTTTTATGTAAGCATAATTGATGCTCTTCTGGTAAGCTTCTTCGTGGGCAAAGTGTACCTTGGTATAGTCAATAAGTTCGGATACCAAATGCACGATACGGTCGGATTTGTCCTGCAGCAGATCATTATAAAGCAGATCATGGGTTTCCTGTGCCAATTCAAACAGACGCGTATGCTCTTTGTCAACAAATTCGATTCCGGTGTAATACTCTGGTTTCATTGTGTACATAATAACATCTCCTTGATTAGATTTAATACCATTGCAACTACAAAGCTATCTTACCACCGCAGACATAAAAAATCAATCGGTGATATGGTATCTATACAGTTTGGAACAAGCTTTAAAATTCTTTTTTGGAAAGAATAAAGCAGCTGATTTGAAACATAAAATAATTCCAGACGATTGCGGCTGCCGGTGAGCAATAAAGGAGGATGGCCAGGGAGGAACCGGTTATAGCAATGCCCAAAGCGGCCAGCAGACGGTATATTATATAGCAGATAGCAACAGGGATGAAAAAGGAAGCAAATACAAGAATGCGGCCTTTTTCAGCGCCGAATTTCAGCGTGAGAGGAATGGATATGCTGCCAAAGACGGTGGAAAATGCCAGAGCCGTAAGGGCTGCCATGGGAAGCGGTATTTCGGAAAGGTTTTCCGGTAACAGCCCCACGGATTTATGAATAAAACTTCCGATAATTCCGACGATAAGGCCGAACAGGACCCCGATGGAGGAAAAAAGGAACAGGACAATATATTTGCCGGCGGCCAGATCCCTTCTTGACACGGGCATAACCAATGCATAGGACATCCAGTCAGAACGCTCATCGAAAGATAGGGTGGTGACGATCATCATGCTGCACAGGATTGCGCACGTATAAATATAGCCCTGTATGCCGGAAGAGGGAAGAAATACGACTGCGAAAAAAAGCAGGATAAACAACATGGATTTACTGTTGTGGATAATATTGTATAGATCTTTTAAAATAAGGCTTTTCATTTTTGCTGTACTCCTTTCACGTATAATAAGAGGATATCGTCGATCGATGCGTCGTCGATTACTGCGTTTTTATATTTGCGGCGCGCCCTTTCCTTGTCGCTGGTCAATACATTCCACTGATAATCGTCTTTTCGGAAGGCGAGGATTTCCGATGGATCGATCGTATGGAAGACCTCCGTTTTGCAGTGGATAATTCCATAACGGTAACGAAGTTCATCTTTTGATTTGCAAAAGAGAACCTTGCCTTGGTGAATGAACGTAATGTAATCCGCTATTTTCTCAAGATCGCTGGAGATATGGGAGGACATCAGGATAGAATGGTTCTCGTCCTGGACGAACTCCAGGAAGACATCCAGAATATCATCCCGTATTACAGGATCCAGGCCGCTTGTGGCTTCATCCAGGATAAGCAGCTTAGGATCGTGGGAGAGGGCGGCAGCAATACATAGTTTTGTTTTCATCCCTTTGGAAAAGTTTTTGATTTCTTTGTCGGCGGGAAGCTGAAAACGTTGGAGATAATTATGATAGAGACTGCTGTCCCATTGCTTATAGGCAGCGCCGGAAATATTGCCGACTTTGGCCGGTGTCAGAGTTTCATAAAAATTGATACCGTCAAACACAACGCCGATATCTTCCTTTAAACCTTCGGACAGGGACAGATCCTGCCCCCAAAATGTTACTTTTCCTTCATCCCTTTTTATTAAATTGAGCGCGGCCTTAATGGTCGTACTCTTGCCAGCCCCGTTTTCACCGATCAATCCCATGATGGAGCCTTTGGGTATGGAAAAAGAAATGTGATCCAGCAGGAAGCCGGGATATTGCCTGGTTAAATTTTCGATCTGTAGAATTGCATCTGTCATTTTTGCCTCCGTTTCTGCGCCTTTTTTATTCTTCTTCTTGATAGAAGATAGTAAGAAGCTCTATCATCTTGTCAAGGGGAATACCGCAGGTGCGTGCGATATCGACAGCTGTCTGCAAGTGTTCTTCTGCCTGCCGCTGCTGTTCTTCCTGAAAAAAGTCTTTGTTCTGAGCGGATATGAAGCTGCCCCGGCCAACGGTAGTTTCTATAAAGCCGTCCCGTTGCAAGTCTTCGTAAGCCTTTTGTACGGTGATGACGCTCACATGGATTGATTTTGCCAGCGAACGCATCGAAGGAATCGGATCTCCGGTTTGCAGTTCCCCGCTCATCACCATTGCTTTGATCTGCGAGGTGATCTGCTCATAAATGGGCTTATTCGTGTTGCTGCTGATTATAATTTCCACATGTGTACTCCTTTGTGTGTTAATGTACTTGTTGATAAAGTACATTATAATCAATAAGTACATAGGTGTCAAGACACAGAAATTAATTTTTATAAGCGCCCCGCCAGTCCCCTTCCCGGCAGCCCCGGCTCCGTTTTGCTCCATCTGTCAGGGCGCTTATAAAAATTGATTTCTGTGGCGTCAAGAGGGGAATCATTGAAACATCTATCATATTGTGCTACACTGTTTGTGTTGTATCGGAAGAGAATAAATCGGGAGACAGGAAACAAAAAGAATGGAGGATATAGATGAAAAATGAGTTATTTTCCATCGGTCCCTTTACCGTATACGGATATGGGCTGATGATTGCGATTGGCATTATTGCGGCATATTTGGCAGGGGAATACCGGGCAAAAAAATATGGGCTGGAAGCGGATCATGTATTTAATTATGTCATTTGGTGCGTAGTGGGCGGATTTTCCGGTTCGAAACTGCTGTATTTTATTACAAATATAAAAAATATAGTGGAAAACCCGGATATTATGAGCCATTTAGCGGATGGATGGGTTGTTTACGGGGGAATTATAGGAGGCATTTTGTCCGCTATGCTCTATTCCAGAATAAAAGGATTAAAGTTCCTCGCTTATTTTGATATGCTGATTCCTTCCGTGGCATTGGCGCAGGGATTTGGACGGATTGGCTGTTTTTTGGCGGGATGCTGTTATGGAAAGGAGACAGACGGTTTTTTGGGTATTGTATTTTACGAGTCGAAGTATGCGCCGAATGGCATCCGGCTTTTGCCGACCCAGTTGATTTCCAGCGGCCTTGATTTTTTGCTTTTCTTCGCTTTGATCTGGTATGCGAAAAGGAAGAAAGGGGACGGCCAGATCGGCGGTTTGTATTTGATTTTATATAGCGTTGGAAGATTTATATTGGAATTTTACAGAGGCGACTTGATAAGAGGAAGCGTGGGCTATTTGTCTACGTCCCAGTTCATTTCTATTTTTACGGTGGCAGCGGGCATTGCTTTGTTCGTGGTCAGCGGGAAAAAGAAAAATAGATGAGATGTTATCGGCAAGGCAAGGAGAAAAGGAAAGATATGTATGATGTAATCATTATTGGAGCGGGAGTAAGCGGCTGTGCGGTTGCCCGTGAGTTATCCGCTTATAAAAGAAAAACGGCGGTATTGGAAAGATCTTCCGATGTTTGCGAGGGAACCTCCAAGGCGAATAGCGGTATCGTCCATGCCGGATATGATGCGAAGCCCGGAACGAGGAAAGCAGCCCTGAATCTGAGGGGGAATATTTTAATGGAGAGCCTTTCTAAGCAGCTGGATTTTCCATTTCAAAGGAATGGCTCCCTGGTACTTTGTTTTGAGGAAGCAGGCAGGGGAAAACTGGAGGAATTGCTGGAACGGGGAAAAGAAAACGGCGTAGAGGGATTGCGGATCGTGGAAAGGGAAGAACTGGCCGTGTTGGAACCGAATTTGTACGACAGGGTAATTGCGGCGTTGTATGCGCCCACGGGCGGAATTGTATGTCCCTTTGGCCTGACGATCGCTTTGGCGGAGAATGCGTCCGTCAATGGTGTGGAATTTCATCTGGATACGGAAGTAAATAAGATTGTTAAAATAGAAGAAGGGTATCGGCTGGAGACATCAAAAGGAGTATTCCGTACAAAGGTTGTCGTGAATGCGGCGGGAGTGTATGCGGATGTTTTTCATAATATGATAAGCGGTCACAAGCTGCATATTACCCCGAGAAAGGGGGAGTACTGCCTGTTTGATAAAACGATGGGAGGGTACGTTTCCCATACCGTTTTCCAGCTTCCGACAAAATATGGAAAAGGGATACTGGTAAGCCCTACGGTTCACGGAAATCTTTTGGTTGGCCCTACGGCGGAGGATATTGCGGATAAGGAGGGCGTGAATACGACAGCTTCAGGATTGGAAACTGTGTTGGAAAGAGGAGAAATGAGCGTCGGGCATTTGCCGGCAGGAAAAATCATTACTTCGTTTGCCGGTTTGCGGGCGCATGAGGAAGGGAACGATTTTGTCATAGGGGAAGCGGAGGATGCCAAGGGATTTATCGATGTGGCGGGGATAGAATCGCCGGGGCTGACCTGTGCGCCGGCGATAGGGGAATATGTGGCCGGAATCATCCAGGACATTCTTCCTGCGGAGAGAAAAGAAGATTTTATCGGGGAAAGAAAGGGAATTTTTGGAATGTGGGAAGCCGGGCATGAGGAAAGGAAGAAAATGATTCATGAAAATCCGGCTTATGCCAATGTGATCTGCCGCTGTGAGCTGGTGACAGAGGGGGAAATTATGGATGCGATCCACAGACCCCTTGGTGCGACGACGGTGGACGGGGTAAAACGCCGTACAAGAGCCGGAATGGGAAGATGCCAGTCGGGATTCTGCGCTCCTAAGGTAGTGGAGATTCTGGCGAGGGAACTTGGCAGGGATATCGGAGAGATTACAAAAGCAGGAGGAAATTCCGGGTTTTTAACAAGATAAGAAATTGTGCCACGGATGGCAGAATGAGAGGATATATGGACAAAAAAGCAGATATTGTGATTGTGGGAGGCGGACCGGCGGGGCTGGCGGCAGCGGCCGGGGCATGTAAAGAAGGCGTAAAGGCCGACAGGATATGCATTGTAGAACGCGACGGGGAATTAGGAGGTATTTTGAACCAATGCATTCATAACGGCTTTGGACTGCATACGTTTAAAGAAGAGCTGACCGGGCCGGAATATGCGGCCAGGTATATTGGACAGGTGGAAGAAATGGGGATTCCCTGCCTGTTACACACGATCGTGGTGGATATCCGCATGGAGGCGGACGGCAGAAAAAAAGTTACGGTAATGAACCGCTCCGATGGGATGTTTGAGATAGAGGCGGGGGCCGTTATACTGGCGATGGGATGCAGGGAGCGCCCGAGAGGGGCGTTGAACATCCCGGGCTATCGTCCGGCTGGCATTTATTCTGCCGGAACGGCACAGCATTATGTGAATATAGAGGGGCGGATGCCGGGGAAAGAGGCCGTTATTTTAGGCTCCGGCGATATCGGGCTGATTATGGCAAGGCGAATGACTCTGGAGGGGGCGAAGGTAAAGCTGGTGGCGGAATTGATGCCCTACTCAGGAGGACTGAAAAGAAATATCGTACAATGCCTGGATGATTACGGAATTCCTTTAAAGTTAAGCTATACCGTTGTCGATATCGATGGAAAGGAAAGGGTGAAAGGAGTAACGGTGGCGGAAGTAGACAAAAACCGCAGACCGGTTCCGGGAACGGAAGAATATATCAGCTGCGATACTCTGCTGCTTTCCTGCGGGTTGATACCGGAGAACGAACTATCGCTGGACATGGGGGTTGCGTTGAATCCGGCAACGTCGGGGCCAGTGGTCAATGAAAGTCTGGAAACGAATATTCCGGGAGTATTTGCCTGTGGCAATGTGCTGCATGTCCACGATTTGGTGGATTATGTATCGGAGGAAGCGGAAAACGCAGGAAAAAATGCGGCGGTTTATGTGCAGGGAGGGAAAAATAAAACGGAAGAGGAAGCTGTTGCAGTCAGGTGCGGCGGAGGGGTGCGCTATACGGTTCCTTCCATAATACACATCGCTCATATGCCGGAGGAACAAGTAATTCGTTTCCGAGTAGGAAATGTTTATAAAAATGCATGCCTTACGGTTCGGTTTAACGATAAGATAGTGATGAAGACGAACAAAAGGGTGATGGCGCCGGGAGAGATGGAACAGATTAAGCTGAAAAGGAACAGGCTGGAGGAGTTTGAGGGGCTTTGTGAGATTACCCTGTCTGTACAAGAAGGAGATTCCTGAGAATAGATTAACGTATAGAAAGAGAAAGGGAGAGAAAAGTGCAGGAAAAGGAAAAATTGCCAGGAGGCTGGCCAAAGAAAACGGAACTGACCTGTATCCGCTGCCCGATCGGCTGCATGCTGACGGTAACGGAAAATCAGGACGGTACGATCGGCGTAACGGGAAATACCTGCAGCAGGGGAGAGGAATACGGGAAGAAAGAAACGAAAGATCCCACGCGTACCGTGACTTCAACGATGAAGGTAAAAAACGGAATCCGGCCGGTAGTACCGGTAAAAACAAAGGGGGACATACCGAAAGGAAAGATCGCAGACTGCATGGAAGCATTAAAAAGGGCCGAAGCGGAAGCTCCGGTGCGGATTGGGGATATTTTGCTAAAGAATGTGGCGGGAACCGGGGTGGATATTGTGGCCACGAAAAGTATTGGTAAAGAAAAAACGGATTAAAAGAAGAGAAGGGCAAGGGGTAAGATATGGGAAAGTATATTATGGCATTGGATCAGGGAACGACAAGCTCCAGATGTATTTTGTTCGACAAGCAAGGGAAAATATTGAGCATGGCGCAGAAGGAATTTTCGCAGATCTATCCGAATCCGGGATGGGTGGAGCATAATCCTATGGAGATATGGTCTTCCCAGATGGCAGTGGCAACGGAAGCTATGGCCATGGTAGGAGCGGGCGCGGAGGATATTAGTGGAATCGGCATTACCAATCAACGGGAAACGGCGATCGTATGGGATAAAAAAACAGGAATTCCCATATATAACGCGATCGTATGGCAATGCCGGCGTACCGCGGACCGGATTGACGCCTTGAATGCGGAAGGCTGCGGAGAGATTATCAGAAAGAAAACGGGCCTTATTCCGGATGCATACTTTTCCGCAACAAAGATTGCATGGATACTGGATCATGTGGAAAATGCCAGGGAAAGAGCCAGGGCGGGGGAATTGCTGTTTGGGACTGTGGATACATGGCTGATCTGGAATCTGACAAAAGGGGCGGTGCATGTGACGGATTATACGAATGCTTCCCGCACGATGCTGTTTAATATCCACGAATTGCAATGGGATAAGGAACTGCTGGAAAAGTTAGATATTCCGGAATGCATGCTGCCGGAGGTAAAACCATCCAGCTGCGTATATGGTTATACGGATGCGGGCGTCCTGGGAGGGAATATTCCCATCGCAGGAGCGGCAGGAGACCAGCAGGCGGCTTTGTTCGGCCAATGCTGTTTTGAACAGGGGCAGGTGAAAAATACATATGGCACAGGCTGCTTTCTTCTGATGAATACCGGCCATACGGCGATCGAATCACGTCACGGGCTGTTGACGACCATAGCGGCAGGAACAGGCGATAAAGCGGAGTACGCGCTGGAGGGCAGCGTATTCGTGGCGGGCGCGGCGATCCAATGGCTGCGGGATGAAATGCGTATGATAAAAAATGCGGCCCAAACGGAAGAATATGCCCGGGCCGTGAATGATACGGCCGGAGTATATATCGTACCCGCTTTTGCCGGGATGGGGGCTCCCTATTGGAATCAATATGCGCGCGGGACGGTGACGGGGATTACGAGGGGCTGCAAAAAAGAGCATTTTATACGAGCCGCTTTGGAATCCATCGCTTATCAGACTGCCGATGTACTCCGGGCGATGGAAGAGGACTCGGGCATCCATTTGAAGGAGCTGAAAGTGGATGGGGGAGCCAGCGCCAATAACTTTTTAATGGAATTTCAGTCTGATATTATTCATACGAAGGTATACAGGCCGGAGTGCATCGAGACTACCGCCCTGGGAGCCGCATATCTGGCGGGACTTGCCACAGGGTATTACAAAAGCAAGGAAGAAATACGCGAAAACTGGAAACTGGGAAAGGTTTTTGAGCCTTCCATGGACGAAGAAAAAAGAGAAGCGCTGCTGAAAGGGTGGAAACGTGCCGTCCGGTGTACGGTCGCTTACAGCGAAGAGGGGGAATAAGAACGGAAAACGCTTATAATTTCCTTACTTCCTCAATGTAATGTATGGTTTCCCAATGGCTGAGCTGGCGGATAATATCGGAATGGAGATATTTACCGTTTAAGTTAAGTTCCAGCTGGATCATGAGGTCCCCTTCAGGGGAAGTCATATGTTTTTCCAACTGTAATATCTCGTAATTTTTTTCCGCAAAAAATTCCGTGATCTGCTGCAGCCCGGCGTGTTTGTCTATTTCTATATAAATAGTGATTTTGGGATTATATTTCTCAATATGTCTGCTGATGGGCGACATTACGATAATAATAAACATCATGATGGTGAACGCGATAAGGCTGGAAACGATCATGCCGGCTCCGGCGGAAAGGCCGAGGATGGCGGTTGCCCATAAGGTTGCCGCCGTGGTGAGTCCGCGGACTCGGTTTCTGGCAGTCATAATAATGCTGCCCATGCCAAGGAAGCCGACGCCGCTGATGACCTGGGCGGCGAGGCGCGCGCTGTCGCCGGTTCCGTAATTTCCAACCAGATATTCGTTAATAATCATTGTGAAGGCAGAGGCTACGCAGACGATGGAAAATGTGCGGAGCCCTGCCGTACTTTTTTTAGAGGCCCGTTCATATCCGATTACGGCGCCCATGATCATAGCCATCATAAGGCGAATGATAATAGATAAATATTCCACGCTTCCCATAATTTTCACTTCATGGATCATTTGATTTTCTCCCGCTTTTTTCATCTGGAGCCGGCAAATTCTTCTGATGCCGGCAGAAATATTTGATATCTGTTTATATTGTAACTTTTTCGTATCATTTTGTATAGGGAAATTGTAACTTAATGCTTAAATTATATGTGAATAACTGTTATAATCTAAAGTAGTAAAACAAAATACCGAAATGCGAAAAAAAACGAAAAAATTACGAAAAAAAACGAAAAAATACTTGTAATTTATAGCCTGTAAATGGTAAAATAGTAAAAAGAATCAAGGGTAAGGGGTTATGTCCGATTATGGGGCAAACGGAAGAAAATAATACTTTAATGACAGGTGCATCTGCGGATAAAGAGAAAGGTATGGTTGCTGCTATGGGGACGAGAAAAGGATTTACGTTTGGGGAGAGAGAAAAGGGGACGTGGGGGAAAGCGAAACCGGAAAAGGTGAGAGTGCCTAAGATTAAGATTAAGGATATCAAACCGGGTAAAATAAAACCGGAACGAATCAGGCCGGCCAGAGAAGGAAGCAGGAGGGAGGGTTCTGCTTGGAATATGCTGGGAAAGGCTAGTATTATGGGGACTTTGCTGAAAGCTTTTCTCGTTCCCATTATACTGATTATCATTTTAGGAAGCATTTCCTATATAACGGCTTCCAATACGATTAAAGATAAAGTGGAGGAATCGTCCAGAAATACCATATCCGCCGTAGGAATGTACGGGGAGCTTTTGGCAGGCAACGTATCCTCAAAAGCGTTGGAAGAGGTGATAGGGGGCAACCTTTCCGCATATTACGAAATATATTATAAGATAGAGGATGCCCAGGCGATGCAGTATTGGCGCGATGCTAAAAAAGACCTGCTGCAAATGAAAGCGAGTGTACGATATATTTATAGCTACCATATAATACCGGAGAAGGGTACTTACCTGACTTCTTTGTCGGCAAGCATGGGGGATGATCCGTGGCAGGGTTTTATGGATTCGGAAGAGGGGAAATATCTTCAGGACAATTCCATGCAGAGTACGGCATGGCTGGGTTATCACAGCTATCTGGATAAGCAGCTTTCCATTTCCCAGGACAGATATGCAGCTGTTTTCTACCAGAAGTTTCCGAAGACGAACGCGTATCTGGTGCTGGATCTCACGACCGAGGCAGTGGAAGAAATGCTGAAAGAAATGGACTTTGGCGAAAACAGCATTAAGGCGTTGATTTCGCAGGATGGACGTGAAATCATCCGCAGACAGAGCGGCGACGCGGACGTGAAGATGGAAAACGGCGATGGCGGACCGGTTTTTACCGATAAAGAATTTTACATAACCAGCAGGGGGCAGACGGAGGCCGGAAGCGAGTATGTGGAGTATGAAGGAGAAAAATATTTGTATGTATACGCGCCTATGGGGAAGACGGGAATGATGCTTTGCGGCTTGATTCCACAGGATAATATTGTCAAAGAGGTGCGGTCGATCAGGAATTTAAGCATTATTATGATCATTTTTGCTTCGGTTATTGCTTTCGTCATTGGCAGCAGGATTGCGATGGGAATAAGCGGTACGGTAAAACTCATGACGAGCGGTATGGATAAAGTTGCGGAAGGGGATCTGACACAGGAATTCCGTATTAAACGCAAGGATGAATTCAGCCTTTTGGCGAGAGGGATGAACGATATGCTTTCCAGCATGCGCGTTCTTATGGCCGATATGCAGAAGTTTGGAAATAAAGTAAAGGAAATGGCTGACGGAGTGGCAGAAAAGTCGGATATTATCAATACTTCCATCCGTGAGATCTCCACTGCGGTGGATGATGTAGCGGCAGGGGCGCAAAGACAGGCGAAGGAGGCGGATGTAAGCAATCATATGATGACCGGATTCGCCGAAAAGGTGGATGGGATATGCGCCGGAACAGATGATATGGGCAATACGATCGATAAAGCTACGACAGCAGTGGAACAAGGGCGGATCATTGTGGATGAACTGAACAGAAAATCGGAAACGACCGTATCCATTACAAAAACCTTAGTAGAGAATATCAACAACGTACAAGAACGTTCTTCGGCGATCGAAGGATTTATCGATACAATAAACAGCATTGCAAAACAGACCAATCTTTTATCCTTAAACGCTTCCATAGAGGCGGCAAGAGCCGGGGAAAACGGCAGAGGGTTTATGGTGGTGGCGGAACAGATCCGGAAGCTGGCGGATGAGTCCATGCAGGCGGGCAGAAATATAAAGAAAATTGTGGAAAGCATTCTGGCAACAACGGAGAAGACGACGGAGTCCGCAAGGGAAGCGGAGATGATCGTATTCGAGCAGGCAGGTGCTTTGCAGGAGACGATAGAAGTATTCGGGGAGATTAACGAGTGCGTGGAGACTCTTGTCAACGGATTGAAAGATATTGCGGATAATATGCAGCTGATGAGCGGAGAAAAAGAGCAGGTACAGGATTCCATAAGCCATATTTCCATCGTGACCGAACAGGCGGCGGTGGTTACGGAAGAGATCACATCCACGCTGGATAAGCAGGTGAAGATCGTTTCCGATCTGGCAAAAAATGTAGAATTGCTGAAACAGGAGGCGGATGCGCTGGATCAGTCGATCAGCAGGTTCGTGGTGTAAGGATTTGGATGGATAATGGATAGCTGTGTAACGCTTATCAAAGAGCGCTGAGGGAGGTTTATGATGCGGAGAGGAAAAAAGGCGGGCTTCATTATGGCGGGAATCCTGGGCGCGGTATTGATAGCAGGAGACGGAATGACGGCTTCCGCGCAGATAGCGGATAGTACCGGAACGGTGATGGAAAGGAAATTCCGGGAGAGGGTGGAACCGCTGGAAAAGCGAGCGGTTTCCGCGCCGGAATTGCCGGGGAAGGGAAAGGAAATTGCTGATTTTGTGCCGGATAGATGGGAACTCATGGATGATGTCGGGATCGATTTTAACGGGGATGGGATCGTGGATCATATAGGAGTGCTTGATCCGGAGAGTTCGATGGGAAGCGGAGGAGAGCTGGGCTGGCCTCCGCGTATTTTGTTTGCCATAGCAAGTGAAGGGGAGGGGCAGTATCGCTTGGATTTTCAGGACGAGAAACTTATTCGCACGAGGGGCGAAGGAGGTGTATATGGAGATCCCTATCTGCCTCTGACAGCAGAAGGATGTTCTTTTACGACGCATACTTATGGAGGGAGCGCGTGGAGATGGTCGGAGGATTATACATATACATACAAAGAAGGAACCTGGTATCTGACGTCATCGGAGGAGACTTACGGATATGGATGGTATGAAACGGATTATAAAAAGAACGATTGGGAAAGCGGAATCGGGATACGGAAGAAACGCAGCTCCGAATTTGCGGAGATGGAGAAGCATTGGGAGGAAGAGGATCCTGCGTACGACATTGTCTATGAGGTAAGACTGGATCAACCAATGACTCTCCAACAGGCGGCCAGCCGGTGGTGGACTGCTACGGACAGGGTAAGGGACTGGGAAGTAAAGAAGGTGGAGTTTGCGGAAGGAATAGCCCCTTGGGAACTGTCGGAAGAACTGCCGGGAAAAAGCACATGGTTTTATGATTGCGATGAAGAATGCGCGCTATACACATTCCGGCATGGCGGGAATGATTATATCGGCATGTACCGATGGCAGGATAAATCTTTATTTGCCATGGCGGAAACGGAAGCGGAAATGTCCATAGACGGTCTGCAACGCTACGGAGATTACATATATTACATCACAGAAATAAACGAAGATATCAAATATAAAACGACGGAAGACGGAACGGAACATATTGAAGAAGAAAACGATACCGTTGGAGTGCGGCTGTGCAGAGTCGGTATAGACGGCAGCGGGATAGAAACATTATTTGAATACCGCTATCCGGAAGCGGATCAGGAAATCAAAGAAAAATACCCGCCATATTTATCCCTCATCTTTGAAATCAACAACGAAGAAATCATAGTGGAAGTATACAATGGAGACGCCCCCCACCCCTTTTACCGCATGAACACAGACGGAAGCTCCCAACGCGCCATCGGCCAAGTACCCGCTGACGATGAAAAAACTGGCTGGCGATGATTTATTCTCACTACGTTCTCATTGCATATCCCTCAATCCAGTATTCCATAATCTATACAACTGTGATAGAATGTAGTCATTAAATTTCAGGCAGGAATAGGTTATGCCGGAGCGGACGGAGGAAAAAAGATGATTGCGGCTCAATATAAAGAAATGTTAAATGGGAAATCGGTAATAAGGGAGCTTTCGGAATATGCCACGGCCAGAGGGAAGGAAATCGGTTACGGGAATGTCTTTGATTACAGTCTGGGCAACCCCTCCGTACCTGCGCCGGAGGCATTTAAAGAGGCGATGATAAGGCTTCTGACAGAGGCGGATTCCATGGAGGTGCATGGGTACAGCCCGAGCCTGGGGATCGCTTCCGTGAAAGAGAAGGTGGCAGCCTCTTTAAATAGAAGGTTTGGGATGGATTATAGCGGGAAACATATTTTTATGACGGCGGGAGCGGCGGGAGCGATCGCCCATGCGGTTCGCGCCGTGACGGTTCCGGGGGACGAAGTGCTGACTTTTGCACCCTTCTTTCCGGAGTATAATCCGTATATCAATTTGAGCGGGGCGAGGCTTAAGGTAGTTCCGGCGGATACGGAGAATTTCCAGGTGGACTTCGGGCGTTTTGCCGAAATGCTGACGGATAAAGTGGCGGCAGTGCTGATCAATACGCCGAATAACCCGTCGGGGGTTGTTTATACAAAGAATACATTGGAAAAACTGGCGGATATGATGCGGCGGAAAGCGGAAGAATATGGGCATGATATTTATCTGATTTCCGATGAACCTTATCGGGAAATCCTTTTTGAAGGAGTGGAGGAGGTTTATGTATCGAAACTGTATGAGAACACAATAAGCTGCTATTCTTATTCAAAATCGCTGTCCGTTCCGGGGGAAAGGATAGGGTATATCGCGGTGAACCCTTCCTGCAAGGACGCGGAGCTGATCGTAAACATGTGCGGGCAGATTTCGAGAGGAATCGGACATAACTGTCCCTCTTCGATCATTCAGCTGGCGGCGGCGGAGACAGTGGATGAGACATCGGATCTTTCCGTATATGAAAAGAACATGAATATTCTTTATGAGGAGTTGACGAAACTTGGCTTCACCTGTGTGAAACCGGGGGGGACTTTTTATATTTTCCCGAAAGCTTTGGAGGAAGATGCGAAAATTTTTTGCGAGAAAGCGAAAAAGTACGATTTGATCCTTGTGCCGGGGGATACTTTTGGGTGTCCGGGGTATTTCCGTATGGCTTATTGTATCGATACGGAGAAAGTGGAGCGGTCGCTTCCGGCGCTGAGAAAATTTGTAAAAACGGAATATGGTGACAAATAGAAGAAGTAATATAGAAAAGAGGTTAAATATGAGTATGTATAAAGCGGGCCTTATTTTGGAAGGCGGAGGAATGAAAGGGATATATACTGCCGGCGTGCTGGAATTTTTTCTGGATAAAGAAATAGAATTTGCTTCCTGTTATGGGGTTTCCGCAGGGGTATGCCATTTGTGCAGTTTTTTGTCCAAACAGAAAAAGCGGGCATACAGGGTGGCTGTGAATTATCTGGACAATAAAAGATATTGCGGCATGTTCAGCCTTTTGACGACAGGGGATTTGTTCGGGACGGATATGTGTTATGATTTGATCCCAAATTACCTCGATCCGTATGATTTTGAAACGTTCGGGAAATATGAGGGAAAAGCTTATGCAGTGGTGACAAATATAAGGACAGGGAAGGCGGAATATATGCAGCTTAAGGATATGCATGAGGATATTCTTGCGGTTCGTGCTTCCAGCTCTATGCCTTTGGTTTCCAGAAAAGTGAAAATAGGGGAAGAATATTATCTGGATGGAGGGCTGGCGGATTCTATTCCGATTGCCCGTTCTATTGATGACGGAAATGAAAAGAATGTGGTTATTATGACGAAGGAAACCGGATTCCGAAGAGGACCCGAGTCCGCCCTGGCAGCGGTCAAGGCCCGCTATGCCAGGTATCCGAAAGTATATGAGCTGATGAAAACAAGGGATCAGCAATATAATGAAACGCTGGATTTTCTGGAGGAAATGGAAAAGGAAGGAAAAGCTTTTATTATCCGTCCGAAGAGAAAAAGCGCGGTAGGAAGAGTGGAAAAGGATAAGCGGAAATTGGATGCGCTTTATGAAGAAGGCTACCGGGATGCGGAAGAGTGTTACCTGGAACTTTTAGAGTACTTATCCTGATAAGCATTTATCGGGAGGGCAAGGCGTATACTGAACTAAAAAAGGAGAAAGGCAATGATAGAAATATTAAAAGCGGTATTGTTCGGCATTGTGCAGGGTATCACAGAATGGCTGCCTGTCAGCAGTACGGGACATATGATCCTGGTGAACGAATTTGTGACGTTGAATGTTACCCCTGAATTTTGGGATGCATTTCTTGTTGTCATACAGTTTGGCTCCATACTTGCGGTAGTCGTTTTATTCTGGAATAAGATCTTCCCGTTTGATTTTAAGAAAAAACCGGTGATCAAAAAGGATACTTTTGTTTTATGGTTTAAAATAGCGGTAGCCTGTATTCCGGCTATTGTGATCGGGCTGCCTTTTGATGATTTGTTCAGCGAATTGTTTTATAATTATGTATGTGTCGCTGTTGCGTTAATTGTGTTCGGCGTTTTATTTCTTTTGGTGGAAAACAGGAATAAAAGGGTAAAGCCCAAAGTAACGGATCTTGCTGGAGTGACATATAAAATGGCATTTGTGATAGGAATATGGCAGTTGGCGGCGGCAGTTTTTCCGGGCACATCCAGATCAGGAGCGACGATAATAGGCGCGCTTCTGCTCGGGATATCCAGAACGACGGCAGCGGAATTTACTTTCTTTCTGGCGATTCCGGTTATGTTTGGAGCCAGTTTGCTGAAACTGTTAAAATTCGGACTGGCCTTCAGCTCGACCGAATGGTCCATTCTCTTAGTAGGCATGGCGGTGGCATTTGGGGTGTCGGTAGCCGTGATCCGTTTCCTGATGGGATATATTAAGAAGCATGATTTTAAAGTCTTCGGATGGTATAGAATCGTGTTGGGCGTCGTCGTGTTGGGATACTTTATGTTTCTTGCTTAAAAACGCCGTTTTTCAGGGAAAAAGCCGCGTAAAAGTTGACAAGGCAGTAGAATTGAGCTAAACTGTTTATCGTAAACGGAAGCCAAAAGGCTGTTTGCATCGCAGATGGTGAAAAATCATGCTGCCGGAGGATATGAGAAGTTAAATTTTGTAATACTCTCGAGGGGAGTCTCGATAGTGAAAGGAGAGAACATATGGCAGAATCGAAGAAAAAGACGGTTGCCGCTAAGACGGTGAAGACAGAAACAGCAGCTCCCGCAGAAGTAAAAGCGGATGCAGTTGAGACAAAAGAGGAAGTAAAGACAGCGGTAAAGAAAGAGACAAAAACAGCGACGAAAAAAGCACCGGCAAAGAAGACGGCAGCAAAGAAAACGACGGCAAAGAAAGCAGAGAGCGCGGAGCCGAAGGCAGCAAAAGCAGATACAGCAGTGAATATGGCGGTTCACTTTCAGTTTTCCGGTAAATCCTATTCTACAGAAGATCTTCAGAAGATCGCAAAGGATGTGTGGAAATATGACCTTCACAAAGAAGAGGAAGAGTATGCCAGCCTGGAACTCTATGTAAAGCCGGAGGAAAGCATTGTATACTATGTATTCAACGGAGATATTACGGGAAGCTTCTTTATTTAAGTTTCATATTTGCCTGCATGGACAAAAAATATAATGACTTTGACATATTTGGAAATGATATATGTCAAAGTCATTTTTATGTGCGGGCTTATACAGAGGGCAATAAAATTTTTAAGAATTATTTATAATTATTTTTGAAGTAATGTGTTGACATTACGGTAGGTAAGTGATATTTTATGGTAAGAAGATGTTAGCACTCTAAAAGGTTGAGTGCTAACAGATAAGATAAGGAAGGAGGATGGTAGAATGCAGACATTAGATGAAAGAAAGATGAAAATATTGCAGGCCATTATCCGAAATTATCTTGAAACGGGAGAACCGGTAGGGAGCAGGACGATTTCGAAATATACGGATTTGAACCTGAGTTCCGCAACGATAAGAAATGAAATGGCGGATCTGGAAGAATTAGGGTATATTGTCCAGCCTCATACTTCCGCAGGGAGGATTCCATCGGATAAAGGCTACCGCTTGTATGTGGATCATATGATGGAAGAGAAAGAGCGGGAAGTGGAGGAATTGAGGGAGCTTCTTCTGGAAAGGGAAGATAAGATGGATCATCTTCTCAAACAGGTGGCAAAAGTTCTCGCGCAGAATACAAATTATGCCACCATGATATCGGCACCCCAGATCCATAGAAGCAAAGTGAAATTTATCCAGTTATCGAGGGTGGATATCAATCAGCTTCTTGCAGTAATCGTCATAGAGGGGAATGTGATTAAGAATAACATTCTGAGCGTGGAGGATGCCCTGGATGATGAAACGCTGCTCAAACTAAATATATTGCTGAATACTTACCTGAACGGGCTGTCCCTGGAAGAAATCAATTTGAGCATGATAACCGCAATGAAACAACAGGCGGGGATACACAGTTCGATTGTAGGGAATGTGATCGATGCTGTGGCGGAAGCTATTAAGGCGGATGAAGATCTGGAAATATATACGAGCGGTGCCAACAATATTCTGAAATATCCGGAGCTGGCGGATAATCAGAAGGCAAGCGAGCTGATCAATACTTTTGAAGAAAAACAGCTGCTGAATGAATTGGTAGTGGATAGACTTTCCGATGAGAACAATACGGGTATTCAGATCTATATCGGGGATGAGACTCCGGTAAAGACAATGAAAGACTGTAGTGTGGTAACGGCGACTTACGAGCTGGAGGAAGGAATGAAGGGCACGATCGGTATTATCGGGCCGAAGCGGATGGACTACGATAAAGTGGTTGGAACGCTGAAGACGCTGATGCACCAGTTGGATGAGCTGTATAATAAAAAAGAATAAAGGGAGGAATGAGAAAATTGGCAGAGCAGAGAGATATGAATATCGAGGATATGAATGACAATGAGATAAATCGCGAAGATATGGATATCGAAGAAGCGGAGGGCGAAGAGCTGGAAGAAGAAAATCAGGAAGGGAATGACTGCCCTGAAACGGAAGAGGCAGGGGAAGCGGATACGGAAGATGGCGCTGCTGACCAGGCCGGTTCGGAAGAAACGACAGGAAAGAAGCTGTTTAAAAAGAAAAATAAGGCGGATAAGAAGCAGGATGCGCTGAAGCAGAAGATCGAAGAACTGGAGGATCGGGTAAAGCGCCAGATGGCAGAATTCGATAATTTCAGAAAGCGCACCGATAAGGAAAAAACAGCGATGTATGAAATCGGGGCGAAGAGCGTAATCGAAAAAATCCTTCCGGTAGTGGATAATTTCGAAAGGGGCTTGGCAAGCGTTCCCGAAGAGGAAAAAGGAAACGGATTCGCGGATGGAATGCAGATGATTTACAAACAGCTTATGACAGAGCTGGAAAACATCGGAGTAAAGCCGATAGAGGCCATTGGGCAGGAATTTGATCCCGATTACCATAACGCGGTTATGCAGGTGGAGAGCGAGGAATATGAGACCGGCATCGTGGCCCAGGAGTTGCAAAAGGGATATACTTACAGGGATTCCGTCGTAAGGCACAGCATGGTGGCCGTAGTCAGCTGACGGTTCGGATGGCCGGGAACAAAACTAGGTTGGCCGGCGCGCATAAAGAATAAGTATATAATGGGTTTCTGTTATATAGATTTTTGGTAACTATCTAATAGGGTAATTTTATAGCATAATTTTATAATTTTTAGGAGGACTTGATTATGAGCAAAATTATTGGTATTGACTTGGGAACAACGAATAGCTGCGTGGCAGTTATGGAAGGCGGTAAACCTACGGTGATCGCCAATACAGAAGGCGCCAGAACCACACCGTCCGTAGTGGCATTTACTAAAAACGGGGAAAGGCTTGTGGGCGAACCTGCAAAGCGTCAGGCGGTAACGAATGCGGAAAAGACCATTGCTTCCATCAAAAGGGATATGGGTACGGACAGAGGGCGCACGATTGATGACAAGAAATATTCCCCCCAGCAGATTTCCGCAATGATCCTTCAGAAATTGAAAGCGGATGCGGAGAGCTATCTTGGCGAAAAAGTAACGGAAGCGGTTATCACGGTTCCTGCTTATTTTAACGATGCACAGCGCCAGGCGACAAAGGATGCGGGCAAGATTGCCGGCCTTGATGTAAAGCGTATTATTAATGAGCCTACGGCGGCAGCGTTGGCTTACGGCCTGGACAACGAAAAAGAACAGAAGATTATGGTATACGATCTGGGCGGCGGTACGTTCGACGTTTCCATTATTGAAATCGGAGACGGTGTTATCGAAGTTCTTTCCACCAACGGAGATACCCGCCTGGGCGGCGACGACTTTGACCAGAAAATTATTAACTGGATGCTGGATGAATTTAAGAAGAAAGAAGGAGTTGATTTGTCAGGGGATAAGATGGCCCTGCAAAGGTTAAAAGAAGCGGCGGAGAAAGCAAAGAAAGAGCTGTCCTCTTCCACGACAACCAATATCAACCTTCCTTTCATTACGGCGACGGCAGAAGGGCCGAAGCATTTTGATATGGATCTGACAAGAGCGAAATTCGATGAGCTGACTCACGACCTTGTGGAAAGAACAGCCGTTCCGGTTCAGAACGCGATGAAGGATGCGGGCCTTTCCAATTCCGAGATCGGAAAAGTATTGCTGGTAGGCGGTTCTACACGTATTCCGGCAGTTCAGGAAAAGGTAAAGCAGCTGACGGGACATGAACCTTCCAAGAGCCTGAATCCTGACGAATGCGTTGCACTTGGTGCATCCATCCAGGGCGGTAAGCTCGCGGGCGATGCCGGCGCAGGGGAGATCCTTCTTCTGGACGTTACTCCTCTTTCCCTTTCCATTGAGACAATGGGCGGCGTTGCAACCAGGCTGATCGAAAGAAATACGACGATCCCTACAAAGAAGAGCCAGATCTTCTCAACAGCAGCAGACAATCAGACAGCAGTAGATATCAACGTGGTACAGGGGGAAAGGCAGTTTGCAAAAGATAATAAATCCCTCGGACAGTTCAGGCTGGACGGTATCCCTCCGGCAATGCGCGGGGTTCCGCAGATCGAAGTTACGTTCGATATCGATGCAAATGGTATCGTAAACGTATCCGCTAAGGATCTTGGCACTGGCAAAGAGCAGCACATTACAATTACCGCAGGTTCCAATATGTCCGACGATGAGATCGATAAGGCAGTAAAGGAGGCGGCTGAGTACGAAGCGCAGGATAAGAAGAGAAAAGATGCGATCGATACGAGAAATGAGGCGGATTCCTTTGTATTCCAGACAGAAAAAGCATTGAATGAAGTGGGCGATAAGATCGACGCTTCTGCAAAAGCTACCGTAGAGGATGACCTTACGGCTCTGAAGGCAGTGCTGGAGAGAACGAAAGATCAGGAAATGTCCGACAGCGATATTGATGAAATGAAAGCGGCAAAAGAAAAACTGATGACAGATGCACAGGCTCTTTTTGCAAAGGTATATGAGCAAGCACAGGGAGCTGCAGGGGCGCAGGGTGCGGGGCCGGATATGAATGCAGATTCTGCAGGCTCTGATATGGGCGCAGCTGACGATGTGGTTGACGGAGATTACCGCGAAGTATAAATAGAAGGCTTCTAAAAAAAGTTTTAAGAGGAGTTAGTTATGGCAGAGCAAAAACGAGACTATTACGAGGTTCTCGGAGTAGATAAAAATGCGGATGAAGCGGCGATCAAAAAAGCATACCGTGTTTTGGCCAAAAAATATCACCCGGATATGAATCCGGGTGATAAAGAGGCGGAAAAAAAGTTTAAAGAGGCTTCGGAAGCATATGCCGTACTCAGCGATCCGGAGAAGAAACGTCAATATGATCAGTTCGGCCATGCGGCATTTGAAGGCGGCTCGGGCGGCTTTGGCGGTTTTGACTTTAACAGCGCGGATTTCAGCGATATCTTTGGCGATATTTTCGGTGATTTCTTTGGGGGCGGCCGAAGAGGCGGAAGGGCAAGCAGCGGCCCAATGAAAGGAGCCAATATTCGTACCAGCGTAAGAATTACCTTTGAGGAAGCCGTATTCGGCATTGAGAAAGAGTTGGAACTTACGTTGAAAGACGAATGTGCTTCCTGTCATGGGAGCGGCGCGAAACCGGGAACGAGTCCCGAAACCTGCCAGAAGTGCGGCGGCAAGGGACAGATCGTATTTACACAGCAATCCTTTTTTGGCACGGTTAGGAATGTACAGACCTGCCCGGAATGTAACGGAACGGGCAAAGTGATCAAAGATAAATGTACTGACTGCCATGGAAGCGGATATATTGCCAACAGGAAGAAGATAAAGGTAAGCATCCCTGCGGGAATCGATAATGGGCAGAGCGTGCGTATCAGGGATAAAGGCGAGCCAGGAAGTAACGGCGGGCCGAGAGGGGATCTGCTTGTAGAAGTGATTGTAGGCAGACATCCCGTATTCCAGAGGCAGGATTACAATATCTATTCTACCGTGCCGGTGTCTTTTGCAGTTGCGGCATTGGGCGGAGAGATTGTGATCGATACGGTTGACGGCAAGGTGATTTATGACGTGAAAGCGGGGACGCAGACCGATACAAGGGTGCGTTTAAAAGGAAAAGGCGTACCATCCCTGAGAAATAAAGATAACCGGGGTGACCATTATGTTACTTTGGTAGTACGCGTGCCGGATAAGCTTTCCCATGAGGCGAAGGAACTTCTGAAACAGTTTGATGCGGAAACGGGAAATTCCCTGAATGCGGCGAAGGAAGCATCAGCGGATGCCGGAGAAGTGAAAGACAAAAAAAGGAAGTTTTGGAAATAAATAACCAATCAAAGCATAAGAAGAACTTCTTAGCGAAACACCAAACGGTGTGCGCTTAGAAGTTCTTTTTTGGCATAAGATTCAGGAGTCTTTCTCCTGCTCGTATTCTACAAATTCGCTATATTCATCCCAGATATTGCATATCCATGTTTTTCCCTGATTAAAAATAATTTCATTTCCGTCTTGATCGAAGAATTTGGCGGGAGTGGCATCGCCGTCATAGCGCATCCATGTGGCTTCTATCACTTTGCCGTTGGTAAAAACGAGGGCATCGCCTTCGCCGTGAACGCCAAAAGCGAGATAATCCTTTTTATCCCTTACTTCTCCGTGGCAATATTGAAGGATCACATTGGAAACGGCCAACTGGCTGCCGTCGTATTCATCAATCTGCTTTTTTCCGTCCTGGTAACGGTAGTAAAGTTTATCCTGGGCATTGTATTCAAAATAAGGGCGATATGCGCCGTAACCGCCGGAATTATCTTTTTTTCCACCGGGATAGATGAGAACGGCATCCTCGTTTTCCTCATATTCCGCCCTGTAATTATCGGCAATAAAAGTAAAGGGAGGAACATAGAGGTCATCGTATTCCGTTTCATATTTCTGACGTTTGATCGCTTTTTCCAGGCCGTCAATAAAGAGATAACCGGTAAATTCCTTGGCGTAGCCCGGACGGCTGAGCCTGCCGAAAGCTTCGTCGGAGGGATTGTGGATACCTTCCACGGCTGCGCTGATGTTCTGGACGGTGTCCCGGCTGAGGAGTTCTTCCACATATGGCCTTGCCAATCCCCAGTTGCAGTAAATGGCTTCATACCCCATGGCGACATAGACAAAATAATCGCGGCTGCTTCTGACAGGGCCGATATGGTCCAGTTCGTCATAATCTTCAAAGACTGCCATAAGGCGGGTAATCCGGCCTTCCACGGGAGCTTCGTAAATAATGGCAGCTTTGGAAAGTCCGTATTGAGGCATGGCCGGTTTGTTGTTTGGTATCATAACGGCGATAGGCCGCCTGGTTGCTTTTTCTTTTTCAATCCATTCCCCGGTAAGGTAACTCTGCATCTTGCCGCTTTTGATCTCCCGTTCTCCGATCACAGGGAGGCCGGGGGCTTCTTCTGCTTCTTCCTCCGAAGTTTCTGCTTCTGTTTCTGCTGCAGTATCTGCGGAAATATCCGTGGAAGTATCTTCTGCGGAATCTGCCGGGTTTTCATTGGCTTCTCCAAGTGGAAGTTCTTCCGCCGCTCCCTGTCCGCAGCTGCATATGAGAAACGAAAGGCATAAAATACCAACAGCCCGGGATGCGGATGAAAGTATCTTTTTCATAGTTTTCATAAGCTGATTCCTCACTCTATTTGTAAATGAAACTGAAAGTTGCGAGAACATTATACTATGGAACCATGAAGGCTGTCCATGCTGTAAATTTCCCAAAACAGGCGTAATGTGGCGCTAGTGGGAATGATTGATATCTTTGATGACCGCAAGGAGGTGTTGGACCTGCGGGCCCGTCAGTTTCCGTATCTCTTTGATCAATTCCCCGGTGCTGTAAAAATTATTTTGGCTTTCGTCAAAAAAATCTTTGGGTGAAATCTGAAAATAATCACAAATGTAAAAAAATAAAGAAAGGGAAGGGAGAGCTTTTCCACTTTCTATCCTGTTGATATAGCTGGGATTCTGCCCGAGGGAAAGACTCATTTCCCGGGCGGAAACATTTTTTTCAAGCCGGAGTTGTTCCAGCCTTTTTGCAAATAATTCCTCTTCATACATAGAATAACCGTACCTTTCTGAAATGATGTATCTAATAACTGGTAAAGGCATTTGTATTGATTCTAATGCAATATATGCTTGAAATAAGATATTTAATATCGTATAATACAAAAATAAGATATTTTATATCTTAAAAAATAGAAGTGAAGGATTTGTGATATGGAAATTAAGATAAAAGGCATAGCGGTTGCTGCATTTATTTACATGTATTCTGCAATGGCGGTTTTTTTTGCGGGCTGGCTGAGGCCGGCATGGGCAATCGGAATTTGTGTTGTTCTGGGAATTGGTTTTATTCTTGGAATGCGGTCGTGGTGCCATGAAATGGAAGACACGGTATTTCTATCAAAAAGAACGCTGTGTATAGGCGTGCTGCTTGTTCTTTTTTTCTGCTGGCATACCGGAATCGGGGCGTTTACCGGACAGGCGGGCGACTGGATGAAACATAATGCGGTCATGCATGACTTGGCGGAAAAGGAATGGCCGGTCATATATCAAACAGATTACGGCGAATCCATGCTGTGCTATTATACGGGGTTTTATTTGCTTCCGGCCATAGCAGGAAAAATTTTCGGTTCTTTTCGGGCAGCGGAATTGGCTCAATACGCGTTGGCGGCGGCAGGCATTTTTCTTTTGTGGATTCTTGTAATAAAAGCGGGGGAGATAAAGAGCCGGAAGGGGCAGATTCTTTGCCTGGGGCTTTTGTTCGTATTTAGCAGCGGTATGCTGCCCTTGGGGCAGACGGTATGCGGAAGCTTGTATCCTGATAATTTTCCATTTGGCAGCCATGAATGGATGAATCCGGGAACCGTAAGAATTCAATATACATCGAATTGGAGTCTGCTGAAATGGGTGCCGGGACAGGCGGTCGTGCCTTGGCTGGCGACTGTTTTGCTGCTGCTTCGTCCTCATAAAACGCAGAATTATGTTTTGATTGGTCTGCCCGTCCTCCTGTATAGCGGGTTTGCTATGGTCGGAGTTGCGGCAATGATGTTGGCGGTTTATTTGTGTGATATAGTCCAGGGGGGATGGCAGCGGGCAAAAAAGGCATTTAGCGCATCAAATATTCTTTTGGCGGCTGCGGGCTGCGTTCAAGTATTTTATTTTTGGGGAAATATTTCAGGATCAAAACCGGAATACTTAGGCTTTCACTGGCTTGACTATGGGAAGAAACCGGAATTTTATTTTATCTTTTGTTTTTTTATGTTCGGATTTTATGCGTTGCTCCTATTTAAAGAAAACAGAAAGAATTACCTGTACTGGATTACCATAGCGGCGCTTTCTGTTTATCCGAGGTTTTCCATGGGGCTATACAATGACTTTACGATGAGAACGAGTATTCCTGCGTTGTTCGTTCTTATGATTCTTATTTTGCGTTTTCTTGGATTGCAGGAGGAAAGGGACAAGAGCCTGACCATAAGAAAAACTTTGCTGGTGGCTGGTTTGGTAATTGGGGCGTTTTATCCTTTTTTAAATTTGAGGGAAAGCATTACGAAAAATGAGATTGGAGAAATTTACCGGACTGACGGTTATGGGACGCTGGAACAATTAGCAGATCCGTCCAATGAAGATATACAGGATGATTGGAAATATAACTATTATACATATGATCTGGAAAATGATTTTTTTTATAAATATTTGGCAAGGCGGAAATAATACGGAATGTAAATAACAAGGAAAGAAGAAAAAAAGTGGGCGAACGAGTGAAGAAAAAAGATGGTAAACAAACGGATAAGGTTTATATGGTGATTCCTGCGTATAATGAGGCGGAAAATATATATACCGTGGTGGATGAATGGTACCGGATTCTGGAAAAAGAAGATATTGGCGAAGGATCGAGACTTCTGGTGATCGATGATGGAAGCAAGGATGAAACATTTCAAATTTTAAACGGAATGAAAGAGGGCAGGCCGAAACTGCTGGCAGTGACGAAGCCCAATTCCGGACACGGGGCGACTTTGCTTTACGGGTATCGGTATGCTCTGAAAGAAGGGGCAGACTATATTTTTCAAACGGATTCTGATGGACAGACAAGGCCGGAAGAATTCAGGGGATTTTGGAAGCTGAGGGCGAATTACGATATGGTAATTGGAAACAGAAGCAAAAGGCAGGACGGATGGACGCGTATATTCGTAACGAAGGTATTGAAATTGGCGATCCGCGTTTGCTTTGGCGTGAAAGTGACGGATGCCAATACGCCATTTCGGCTGATGGATGCAAAGGCTTTGAAAAAGCAGATGAAATATATTCCAAAGGAATTTAACCTTCCCAACGTGCTGATTGCCGTGATTTATGAAAAGAAAAAAATGAAAACAAAATATATACCGATTACGTTCCGGGCGCGTCAGGGAGGCGTGAATTCGATCAATTTGAAAAAAATATGCGGAATCGGGGCGAAAGCCTTCCGGGATTTTATTGTGATCAACAGAGTGATAGGAAATGCAAAGGACGAGGAATGCAATGAATGCTAGAAAAAAGGTTTTATTTGGAATAATTGGAATGTCATTTTTTCTTCTGCTTGTATGGGGATTTTTTCTTATTAGCAATAGGCTGACGTATATAGAACGAACGGTTCTGAACGGTCAGGAAGGGCAGAATATAGCGGTCATGGATGGGCATACGGTGATCGAACAGGAAATCCGTATGCCGTATGGATTATTTTGGGGCATTGATGTAAAAACGGGTACTTATGGAAGAAATAATAATTCTTTCTGGGAGATTTGCATACGTGAAAAGGAAAGCGGAAAGAAAATATATGATTGGGAATACAATGCCAGTCAGGTGTTTGATGGAGAAAATTATTTTCGCAGTGTAAAGACTCCGGTTAAAGTAAAGAAAGGCAATCTATACACGGTTTCGATCCGCTCGAAAGATGCAACGGGCAACTCGGCGTTAAGTTTTTACGCCTCGGAAGGGGATGAATACGAGGACGGAAAGTTGTTCGTAAACGGAGAAGAGGTGGAAGGAGACTTATGCATCGGGGTTTACGGAGGAGAGAGGGATCCTTTTTGGGGATTTTTCTATTGTTTGACGGTAGGTTCCGGTGCCGGAGTTTTGCTGTATGCCCTTTTTTGCATGTATAAAAAGCAGGATGGGGAACGGGCGGGCAAGTTGCTTGGCGCTTTTTTGGCAGCATTTGTCTGCATGGTTTTAACATATGTTTTTACGAGAGAGAACATGGGAACCTTTACCGATGAATGCGATAATATACGGGGAGGGATACTGATCGCGAAAGGAAGAGTGCTTTACCGGGATTATTATACCCAGCATACCCCTTTCGGCTATTATTTGTGTGCATTTTTTGCCTGGCTGGGCGCTAAAAGCATCCAGCAGTTCCGTCTGCTGTATTATCTTTTTTCCGCCATATTGTGGGGCGGGCTTTATTACAGGCATTGCGGTTTCTTCGGGAAAGTAAAAATGTTTTTGCTGCCTGTCGTCAGGATCGTTATTATTCTGCCGATGTTTTTTCAGGCGTCAAAGATTCTTGGGGACAATATCCAGGGGTTTTGTATCGTTGTGTTGATGATGGAATATATCCGTTATTGGAAGGACGGAGAATTGGGGAAAGGACGGTGCGCGATTGTGGCGGCTTGCATTTTTGCCAGCATTGCTTCCACTTTTGTCAGCGTATTTGCCATTGCGCCGGTTGTAATCGGCGTACTTTTCAAGGAAGTGCTTTTATGGAAAGAAAAGGGGCGTATAGACGGTAAAAATATGCTGGTGCGATATGGTTTTCTGGCATCAGCAGTCTGCCTTCCATTTGTGGTCTCTTTTGTCTATTTTGCGGCCAACCATGCGGCCGGAAAGCTGTACCTGATGGCATACCGGTTCAATACTATGGTTTACAACAATTATCAGGAACAATTCGGCAGGATAAAATGGAAGCCCTTTTTCCTTGGATTAAAAAATTTTTTCCTTGCCATAGGGGATAACTTTAACGCCATGCTGACCGCGACGGGGAGCAGCACATCGGTCATACAGCTTTTGCTGGCCGTAGGGGCTGCGGCTGCATTGCTGCTGTGGTGGAAGGATATAGGAAAAAGGGAGGGAGCCGTTGCCAGCCTTGCCCTTCTTTTGTGCATGAGCGGAAACGGGACGAGGAGCGGAACCGATTTTCACTCGGCAGCTTTATGGAATGCGGCGCTTGCGCTAATTGTACTGATAGGTATAGGAAAGGGATTTGGGGAAAAAAGGCTGGGAGAGGGAAAAGCAGCGCTGTTTTGCTTGATCGGATGCTATCTCATCGCGCCTTACGCGAAGATGGTGGTGGATCATGTCGTATACGACCAGGAAGCGGTGTCGGGAATCGATGAACAGATCGTTGCTTTGACGGAACCGGGAGAGGAAATCTTTATGGATGCGTTTGTCCATGACTCTATTTACCTGCTGTATAAAGAGCGATATCCTGCGAATCGGAACTGTTATATTCTTCCGTGGTATATGGACTGGTTTGAATATGATACGCTGGAAGACCTGGAGGAAAAGAAGCCGAGGGTGCTGATTTACAAACCCGAGACAGAAGTATATGGCCAGACAGGCTTTTGCCCGGTGCTGGACATGGTGATCAGGGGGCGCTATGAGCGGAATTCGGAAGACTCGATCATATGGAAACTGAAGTGAGAAAGAGAAATGGAGGAACCCACAGAAATCAATTTTTATAAATGCCATGGTGGAGGGGCAGCCAACGGGGGCGAAGGGAAATGCCGCGGCCGGGAAAGGAGCTGGCAGGGGGCCGGTTTTCTGCTGTTGCGTACAATCAGTTATTTCACTTATGAAATGGCCAATAACCAGAGCAAAACCGCCAGGGAGGGCGGTTTTAGGAAGCATAGGCATGGATGCCGTTGCTTCCGGCTCGTCCGGTTGGATACCATATATCCATTTCATTAGTGAAATCTGATTGGAAGCCCCAGCAGAAAACCGACCCCCTGCCAGCTCCTTTCCCGGCCGCGGCATTTCCCTTCGCCCCCGTTGGCTGCCCCTCCACCATGGCATTTATAAAAATTGATTTCTGTGGGAAGGATGGAGCCTATTTACAAGATCAGGATTCTGTGTTATAACATATGTATTCTAAAAAACAACTATATTCATTAGCAGAGTAGAAATCTGTGCGTTAAGTGCCGCATGAACGGGGAGTTGTCATGCGGACGAAAAGCCGGTAAGGCTTGCGGTACGGAATTCGCATCCCGCTGCTGCATATGGAGCGCATGTTCCTCCTTTATGTAGTCCAGGAAAACTGCTATAAAGGAGGTATTTTTCATGAAAAAAATAAGAGAATGCAAGGAAATGTACGGAAGTTCTTTTCAGGAGCTGTTCGTTACAAAAAACATGGTATTGTGCGGATTTATGGCCGCATTGGCGGTTGGGTTAAGCATGACGACTTCCATAGAGGTCGGGCCTTATATCAGAATCGGTTTTTCCGGCATACCAAACCGTATCGTGGAATTTTTGTTCGGCCCGGTAACGGGCTGTCTGTTTGGCGGCGCGCTGGATATTATGAAATATATGCTGAAGCCTACGGGACCTTTCTTTTTCGGTTTTACTTTTAATGCCATGCTGGCGGGAATTATATATGGTTCTGCTTTTTATAAGAAGCCGATAAGCATAAAAAGAATTGCGGTGGCGGAACTGCTTGTGAAGATTATTGTAAACTGCTTTTTTAATACGCTTTGGATATCGATGTTATACGGAAAAGGGTTTTTTGTACTGCTTCCGGCAAGATTATTGAAAAACGCGATCATGCTGCCGATCGACAGCGCGATTTTGTTTGTTTCCTTTACATATGCAAAGAAACTGCTGTACAGGGTCGGCTGTTTTCCGGAGAGGAGCGGGAGCCGGCCGGGAATCTAGGATTAGGAGGAATAGGATCTTTCATGAAATGGGTAAAATTTAAAATCAAAACGCTGACGGAAGCGGAGGATATTATTATCAGCACATTGTATGATATCGGGCTGGAGGGCGCGCAGATCGAGGATAAGGTTCCTTTGACGGCGGCGGAAAAGGAGCAGATGTTTGTGGACATTTTGCCGGAAACGGAGGAAGACGACGGCGTTGCATACCTTAGCTTTTTTGTGGAAGAAAAAGACGGCGGAATGCTGGAGGTGAACGGAGAAAGCGTTACGGCGGAAGAGATTCTCCGGCAGGTGGAAAAGGAACTGGAAGATCTGCGCGCGTTTATGGATATCGGCGAGGGTACGGTATCGGTGGACGAGACGGAGGATATCGACTGGATCAATAACTGGAAAGAATATTTCCACCAATTTTATATTGATGACATATTGGTGATTCCTTCCTGGGAAGAAGTGAAGGAAGAGGACAGGGATAAGATGATCCTTCATATCGATCCGGGAACGGCATTCGGTACGGGCATGCATGAGACGACCCAGCTCTGCATCCGCCAACTCAGGAAGCATATAACGGAGGATACAAAGCTTCTGGATGTTGGAACGGGAAGCGGTATTTTATCCATCCTGTCGCTGATGTTCGGCGCGAAAGAGGCGGCAGGAACTGATCTGGATCCCTGTGCCGTGGAGGCGGTGGCGGAGAATAAAAAAGCGAATCATATTCCCGACGACCAATTCCGGGTGCTGACCGGGAATCTGATTACGGAAAAAGAAGTACAGGATCAGATTGGTTATGAATGCTATGACATTGTTGTAGCAAATATTCTGGCAGATGTACTGGTGGCGCTTACCCCGGTAGTCGTCGATTGCCTGAAGCCGGGAGGAATTTATATTACTTCGGGAATTATCGATGAGAAAGAAAGCGTAGTGGCGGAGGCGGTTCGCAAAGCGGGGATGGAAGTGATTGAAACGACTTATCAGGGAGAGTGGGTTTCCATAACGGCGCGAAAGGCATAAAATGGCCGGAAGGCATGGAGAAAAGGAAGGCAGGGTATGCACCATTTTTTTGTAGAACCTTCACAAATACATGAAAATGAAGTAAGGATAACGGGGAGCGATGTGAAGCATATCAAAAGCGTGCTTCGGATGAAAGTGGGAGAAGAACTGTCCATAGGCAACGGCGTGGATCAGAAGGAATACCGCTGCGGCATCGAGGAGCTGGGGGAAGAAGAAGTTCTCTGCCGGATTCGCTTTATAAAAGAGGCGGATGTGGAGCTGCCTTCCAAAATATATCTTTTCCAAGGGCTGCCCAAAGGGGATAAGATGGAGCTGATCGTCCAAAAGGCGGTAGAACTGGGGGTTTACGAGATTATTCCCGTAGCGGCCAAACGGGCGGTGGTAAAGCTGGATGAAAAAAAAGCGAAACATAAAAGGGAACGCTGGCAGGGAATTGCCGAAGCAGCGGCAAAACAGAGCAGGAGAAAGACGGTTCCGGCCGTAAATGCGGTAATGTCGATGAAGGAAGCGATTGCCTACGCATCGGAAATGGATATCCGCCTGATTCCCTATGAGATGGCGGAAGGAATGGACAGAACGAAGAAGATGATAAGCGGATTAAGGCCCGGGCAGAGCATTGCGGTTTTTATCGGCCCGGAAGGCGGATTTGAAGAAAGCGAGATTGAGGCGGCAAGGGAGGCGGGAATTAGTCCGATCACCATGGGAAAACGCATCCTGCGGACGGAAACGGCGGGTTTTACCATTCTGGCATGGATTATGTATCAACTGGAAACATAGATAGGATGAGCCAGGGCGTTACCAACTGAATCAAAAGGGCATATAGTATAATAGTATATAGCGTGTGGCTGACAGAAACAGACAGATGCTTAGCAAATGACATTAGGAGACAAAATATGGAAGTATATTTGGATAATTCAGCTACTACACGGTGTTTTGAGGACGTGGCGGCTTTTATGGCGCATATTATGTGCAAGGATTACGGCAACCCGTCCAGCCTGCATCTGAAAGGTGTCCAGGCAGAAAATTATACCCGTTATGCCAAAGAAACGATAGCAAAACTGTTAAAAGTAAACGAAAAGGAAATTCTTTTTACATCAGGAGGTACCGAAGCGGATAATATTGCGCTGATCGGCTGCGTGCTTGCTAATCATCGGGCGGGAAGGCATTTGATCACTACCATGATCGAGCATCCGGCGGTTATGCAGACAATGAAATATTTGGAGGAACAGGGATTCCACGTTACCTACCTGCCTGTGGATGATAAAGGGCGCATTCGCCTGGAGGATTTGTCGAGAGCCATGAGTAAGGATACCATACTGGTGTCCATCATGCATACCAATAACGAAATAGGTTCCCTGCAGCCGATAACGGAGGCGGGGGCGCTGATCAAAAAAATGAATTCCCGTACGCTGTTCCATGTGGACGCCGTGCAGGGGTTTGGAAAATTCAGAATATACCCGAGAAAAATGAATATCGACCTGCTTTCTGTCAGCGCCCATAAGATTCATGGGCCAAAGGGAGTGGGATTTTTATACATTAACGAAAAGGTGAAGATCAAGCCGATCATATATGGCGGGGGGCAGCAGAACAACCTGCGCTCAGGAACGGAAAATGTACCGGGCATCGCCGGGATGGCGAAGGCCGCGGAGATGGTATATGCGGACTTGGATATGGATGTAGACAGACTTTACAGACTGAAACAAAGGTTTGTGGATGGCGTGACAAAAATAGACCATGTGAAAATCAACGGTTATACCGGGAGGGAGTCAGCCCCTCATGTAGTCAGCGTATCCGTCCGGGGAGTCCGCAGCGAAGTGCTGCTCCATGCCCTGGAGGACAGAGGCATTTACGTATCGGCAGGAAGCGCATGCTCCGCCCGCAAACCGCAGCCTTCGGCTACGCTGAAAGCGATCGGCGTGGAAAAAGAACTGCTGGAATCTACCATCCGTTTCAGCTTTTCCATTTTTACGACAGAGGAAGAAATAGATTATACATTGCAGGCAATGTATGATATAATACCTATGCTGCGTAAGTACGCGCGTCATTAGTGTGAAGAGAAGTTTGAACTGCTTTAGCAATTTAAGCCCACGCCAGTGGGCGCTACGCCAAGAACTTCTAAAGTTCGCATCGTAATTTGCGACGCGAACCGCTCTTCACACCGAAGAATGCCCAAGATACGGGCATTCTTCTCATGGGTGGTTTGTTCTGCAGCGAAGTACGCGGCGTTGATTGCGAAATCAGGCCGACGGGCAGTTCCGCCTTCGGCGGCGGGACTGTCTGCGGCAAAATTGCCTGTTGGATAGAAGGAAAGAAGACTCGAGTTTGTGTCCGCGCGGCGTCTACAAACTTGCCGGTACACTGTCTCAACAAAGTTAGGACAAAAGCTGCGCAGAAATGAGAGGAAAAATGTTTACAGCATTTTTGATAAAATATGCCGAAATAGGCGTAAAAGGAAAGAACAGATATATTTTTGAAGAAGCGCTGGTACAGCAGATTAAGTATGCGGTAAAAAGATGCGAAGGCGAATTCAAAGTGACCCGCACGCAGGGGCGGATCTATGTAGAGGCGTTGACGGAATTTGATTTTGAGGAAACGGTGGACAACCTGAAAACAGTGTTCGGCATTTCCGGCATCTGTCCCGTCATTTATGCGGAAGACGAGGGATTCGAAAAGCTTGGGCAGGATATCGTGAAATATATCGGGGAGGTATATCCCGGCACGGATAAGACTTTTAAAGTAAATGCCAGAAGAGCAAGGAAAAATTATCCGTTGAATTCCATGGAAATCAACAGCAGGATCGGAGAGGTTCTATTGGATGCTTATCCGAGAATGAAAGTGGACGTGCATTCCCCGGATATTATGCTGAATATAGAAATCCGTGAGAAAATATATATTTATTCGGAAACAATTCCGGGTCCCGGCGGGATGCCTGTAGGAACCGGAGGCAAGGCCATGCTTCTTCTGTCCGGCGGTATCGATTCCCCCGTGGCAGGTTATATGATAGCCAAGCGCGGCGTGAAAATTGACGCGGTATATTTTCATGCACCCCCTTACACCAGCGAGCGGGCGAAACAAAAAGTGGTGGATCTGGCCAGGCTCGTGTCCCGGTATACTGGCCCTATCTATTTGCATGTGATCAACTTTACCGATATCCAGCTCTATATTTACGAAAAATGCCCTCATGACGAACTTACGATCATCATGCGCCGATATATGATGCGCATTGCGGAGTATATTGCAAAAGAAACGGAATGTCTTGGGCTTATTACGGGGGAAAGCATCGGGCAGGTGGCGTCCCAGACGATGCAGAGCCTGGCAGTTACCAACGAAGTATGCACCCTTCCGGTATACCGGCCGCTGATCGGCATGGACAAGCTGGAGATCGTGGATATTGCGGAAAAGATCAATACCTATGAGACGTCGATTCTTCCTTACGAGGACTGCTGCACGATATTTGTGGCAAAGCATCCCGTTACGAAGCCGAATTTGGGTGTGATCAAACGTCATGAGACAAATCTGGAAGAAAAAATAGAGGAATTAGTGGAAATGGCTTTGAAAAATGATGAACTGATCGTTGTGCGCGGCTGATCCTTTTGCGAGCCAGCTTATTGCAACAAACACTGTCACGCTTTGCGAGCCAGCTTATTGTAACAAAAAGAGCCCGGTTGTCCGGGCTCTTCTGAAACGCCGTTATGTATTGCCTTTCTGTAGATAAGAACACACCCGTAAGTATGAGTATACCCATAGGTGTGAGTCCGTCTTTTAGATCAGGTAAGGCTTTAATATATTAAGAACTTCTTCCGCATTATCTTCCGCATGGATATTCAAGTCGATCGGCTTCGACAGATCCAGACTGAAGATGCCCATAATAGATTTTGCATCAATGACGTATCTTCCGGATACCAGATCGAAATCATAGTCGAATTTTGTAATATCGTTCACAAAAGATTTTACCTTATCAATAGAATTTAAAGAAATCTGAACGGTTTTCATTGGTTTTTACCTCCTTAATTTATTCATACCTTCTGCTTCAATATTAAAGGGTAAAGGGGTAAAAGTCAATGATAAAACACAACAAAAAAAGAAAGGAATCAAATGAAAAGTGTAGCGCTTCATAACCTTGGCTGCAAGGTCAACGGATACGAAATGGATGTAATGCAACAAATGTTACGGGAAAGGGATTACAAAATTGTGCCATTTGATGAAAGGGCCGATATATATATTGTAAATACGTGTACTGTGACGAATATTGCGGACCGGAAGAGCCGGCAGATGCTTCACCGGGCGAAGAAAAAAAATCCGGAAGCCGTGGTCGTTGCCGTAGGATGTTATGTGCAGACCGGAGGGGAGGATGCGCTGAAGGACGAGGGAGTGGATCTGGCGATCGGAAATAACAGGAAAAAAGACCTGGTGGAAATATTGGAAAGATTTCTGGAGGAAAGGGAATGCCGTCAAAACGGAGAGGAAGATATATATTCCCTGAAAACGCTCCGGCATACGACTATTATCGACATTGCAAAGGCCGGTGAGTTTGAAAATATGGAACTGAAGGAGACTCACGGGCATACCCGCGCTTATGTCAAGATCCAGGACGGCTGCAACCAGTTTTGCTCTTATTGTATTATTCCTTATGCCAGAGGACGGGTGAGAAGCCGGAGGGAAGAAGATATCCTGCGGGAGGTCGGAGGTCTTGCCGCAAGAGGCTATAAGGAAGTGGTATTGACGGGGATTCATATCAGTTCCTATGGCACGGACAGAGGGGAGCCGGAGCTGCTGCGCCTGGTTCGGGCCATCCACGGAACAGAGGGGATAGAGAGGATCCGGCTTGGGTCTTTGGAGCCGGGGATCGTGACGGAGGAATTTGCGGAGGAATTAAGAAAGCTGCCGAAAGTCTGCCCTCATTTCCATTTGTCGCTGCAAAGCGGCTGTGACGCTACGTTAAAGAGGATGAATAGACGGTATACGGCGGGGGAATACTATGAAAAAACAAAAATTTTGCGCAGGATTTTTGATGATCCGGCAATTACGGCGGATGTAATCGTAGGATTTCCGGGAGAGACGGAAGAGGAATTTGCCGAGACGGCGGCGTTTTTGGAAAAAATCAGGTTTTATGAAATGCATGTATTCAAATATTCCAGGAGAAAAGGCACCCGCGCCGCGGCGATGGATGGCCAGGTGGGAGATGAGACAAAGGCGGAGAGAAGCGGCATTCTCCTGGCTATGGAAAGAGTGCATTCCAGGGAATTCAGAGAGAGGATTTTAGGACGGGAACAAGAGGTTTTGTTTGAAGAAGAGAAAAATATCGACGGAACCTTGTTTCAGACCGGACATACAAGGCAATATGTAAAAGTGGCAAAAAAGTCAGAAAAATCTTTAACGAATGAGTTGATTTTGGGAAAAATCAAAGGTTTTTTGTCCGATGATATGATGTTGATTGAGTAGTCACTTGAAATTTTTGTTTAAATAGAGTAAGATGGTAAAATAAGTATAAATTTATATAAGAATAACTTTCAATGATGGCGGAGAAGCGATAGCAACAGAAAATAAGGGCGTGACGATATGCGGGATTTAGAAAACACACAATTTTTCAGCGTTGATACGGAACCGGAAACAGGGGTAGAAGTAGTTTTAACAACGGTATATGAGGCGTTGACCGAGAAGGGATACAACCCGGTAAACCAGATCGTGGGGTATATTATGTCCGGAGACCCTACTTATATTACGAGCCACAAGAGCGCCAGAAGCCTTATTATGAAGGTGGACCGGGATGAACTGGTGGAGGAGCTTTTGACAAAGTATATTGAGGCGAAGCATTGGAAATAAGGGCGGACAGGGAGTATATATGCGGATAATGGGGTTGGATTTCGGGTCTAAGACGGTGGGAGTGGCGATCAGTGACGAGCTGCTCATCACGGCCCAGGGGATTGAAACCATAGAGAGAAAAGAAGAAAATAAATTAAGAAGAACGTTAGCCAGGATTGAGGCGTTGATTGTAGAATACGAAATAGAAGAAATCGTGCTGGGGCTTCCGAAGAATATGAATAATTCGATAGGCGCGAGGGCAGAACTTACTATAGAGTTTAAGGACAGGCTGGAGCGGAGGACAGGGGTTCCTGTCACATTATGGGATGAAAGGCTGACAACGGTGGCAGCGGAAAAGGCTATGATAGAAGCCGGCATACGACGGGAACATCGAAAAGAGCATGTGGACAAGATTGCCGCATGTCTTATTTTGCAGGGATATTTGGATTGCAGGAAAAATAAGGAGAAAATGTGAAAAATAAATTTTTCACACGCAAATTTGCGCCTGCGGCCCAAAGTTTGCAGGCTGTGGAAAGGACATGGTTATTAGAGTGGAAAAGCTGATTTTTGAACCGGAGGAGGGGAACCCGGCTGAGTTTTATGTGTTGGAACAGACTATGCTGGGGGGAATTCCGTATATTCTGGTGACAGAGGAAGAGGAAGGCGACGGGGAAGCGTTGATCCTGAAGGACATTTCGAAGCCGGGAGAAGAAGAGGCGGTTTATGAGATCGTGGAGGATGAAACGGAACTGAGCGCGGTGGCGGCAGTTTTTGAAGATATGCTGGAAGATGTGGAGCTTTCCTGAAACAGAAAAGGAAATGGGACAGATGGCAGTAGACAGAGAACAATTCAAGCAGTTGCTGAAAGATAACGGGTTAAAAATAACCAACCAGAGGCTTTTGGTGCTGGAGGCTCTTGCGTCATGCCCTGATAAGCATTTAACGGCGGAAGAAATTTATGAAATGGTAAAAGCGGGCTATCCCGAGATAGGACTTGCTACTGTTTATAGAACGATACAGCTGCTTTTGGAGCTGAACTTGATCGATCGCATCAATTTGGACGACGGCTTTGTCCGGTACGAAATTGGTAACGTGGGGCTGGGTACGGCAGAACACCATCACCATCATCTGATTTGCGTAAATTGTGGTAAAGTGATATCCTTCAAGGACGATTTATTGGAGGAACTGGAAGAGAAAATCATAGAGACTACAGGATTCCATGTGATGGATCATGAAGTGAAACTCTACGGGCGCTGTGCAGAATGTGGAGGAAAATTGATTGAAGAAGAAAGAAATTGAAAATGCGTCCAAATTGAGGATCATTCCTCTGGGAGGTTTGGAGCAGATCGGCATGAACATTACTGCCTTCGAATATGAAGACAGTATTATTGTGGTTGACTGTGGATTGTCATTTCCGGATGACGATATGCTTGGCATCGATCTGGTAATACCGGATGTTGCCTATTTAAAGGAAAATGCGGAAAAAGTAAAGGGATTTATCATCACCCACGGGCATGAAGACCATATCGGCGCGCTGCCTTATGTTCTGCGGGATATTAATGTGCCGATTTATGCGACAAAGCTGACGATGGGGATTATTGAAAACAAGCTGACCGAGCATAATTTAATGGGCAATACGAAACGGAAAGTGATCAAATTCGGACAGTCCATCAATCTTGGACAGTTCCGTATCGAATTTATTAAGACGAACCATAGTATTGTGGATGCTGCGGCGCTCGCTATTTATTCTCCGGCCGGAACGGTAGTGCATACCGGCGATTTTAAGGTGGATTATACGCCTGTGTTTGGCGATGCCATCGATTTGCAGCGGTTTGCGGAGATCGGAAAAAAAGGCGTGCTGGCGCTTATGTGCGACAGCACCAATGCGGAAAGGCCGGGCTTTACCCAGTCCGAGAGGACGGTAGGGAAGACGTTTGATACGCTTTTTACGGAACATAAGGATACGAGGATCATTATTGCCACCTTTGCCTCCAATGTGGACCGGGTACAGCAAATTATCAATTCTGCGTATAAATTCGGCAGAAAAGTGGTGGTGGAAGGGCGCAGCATGGTAAATATCATCGAGACGGCAACTTCTCTGGGCTATTTGGATATTCCGGATAAGACGCTGATCGATATTGAACAGCTGAAAAATTATCCCGATGAAAAAACGGTTATCATCACTACAGGAAGCCAGGGAGAGAGTATGGCCGCGTTAAGCCGCATGGCAGGGGATATTCATAAAAAAATATCCATAGGCCCGAGAGATACGGTGATCTTTTCTTCCAACCCAATACCGGGAAATGAGAAAACGGTGACGAATGTGATCAATAAGCTGCTGGTGAAAGGCGCGGACGTTATTTTCCAGGATGTACACGTGTCCGGACATGCCTGTCAGGAGGAGATCAAATTAATGTATTCCCTTCTTCATCCCAGGTATGCGGTTCCGGTACATGGGGAATATAAGCATTTGAAGGCTCAGGCGAAGCTGGCGAAGGAATTGGGGATACCGAAGGAAAATATTTTCATCCTGACGTCAGGGGACGTACTGGAGTTGAATAAGGAAAATGCCAGGATAGCGGGAAAAGTGCCCGTAGGCGGGATACTTGTGGACGGTCTTGGAGTAGGCGATGTGGGAAATATTGTTCTCAGGGACAGGCAGCATCTGGCGGAGGATGGTATTCTGATCGTGGTATTGGCATTGGACGGGTATTCCGACCAGCTGGTATCGGGGCCGGATATCGTGTCAAGAGGATTTGTTTATGTACGAGAATCGGACGAATTGATGGAAGAGGCGCGCCATATTGTGGATGAATCGGTAAGGGGATGCCTTGACCGGGGAATCAGCGACTGGGGCAAGATTAAGAGCGGCATTAAGGATTCCCTTGGGGAATATGTATGGAAAAAAACGAAGCGCAGACCGATGATACTTCCGATTATCATGGAAGTTTAAAGAAATGAAAGAGTTTTACGGCTAGATAAAAAGGCGGAGGCTTGTTATGGTGGAAGGGCATATGTACCGGGTGGCAATGGACTTTATCAGGGGAATAAAAGGATCGGAGGAATTTCGCGAATATAAGGCGGGGCTGGAGAGGATTCAGGCGGAACCGGATTTATATGATAAGGTGAATGAATTCCGGAAGAAAAATTATATGCTGCAAAACGCGGAAGACAGGGAAGACTATATAGAACGCCTGGAAGAATTGGACAGGGAATTTGAAGACGTCAGGGCGATTCCCATGGTGGATGATTTTTTGGCGGCAGAGCTGGGCTTTTGCAGAATGATGCAGGAGATCAACCAACTGGTCTGGGAGGAAATTGACTTTCAGTAGACGGAAACAAAAGTGAGGGGAAGGACTGGAACAGGCTGGAGGATGAAAGGGGCGTTGCCGGAATGAACGTAAAGAACTTGATTGGAACCGTACTGGATACGATAATTAGAATTGTTTTGATCGTGGTAGTTGTAGTGTATACCTATCGGTATGCCATGCAGGCGTATGATTTCGGATACCGGGTTTTCGCGGAGGAACCGGTATCTGCGGCGGACAGTGCAAAGGCGATCAGCATTTCGGTGGCAGAGAATGCGACCATTGAGGAGATCGGAGGCGTTTTGGAAGAAAAAGGGATGATCCGGGACGCCAGATTGTTCTATGTACAGGAATTGCTGTCCAGTTACCATAATAAAATTAAACCGGGAATCTATGAGCTGAGAAGTGATATGACGGCGAGAGAGATGCTGGCCGTCATGTCTGCGGAAGCAACAGAAGGAGAAACGGAGTCTTCCGAAAGCGGCGGGCAGGAGCCATCCGAAGAGGAAGAGGCTTCTGAAGAAACGCCGGAAGGAGAAGAAGCGGAACCGGGTGAGGAAGGCTTGGAACCGGAAGGCGGGGAAGCGGGGGCAGAGTAATTATGGCCGGTCATATTATTACAGGAGAAAGGATCAGCGCCTTTATTGATTCTTTGGACAGAGGAAATACGGAATTTTTAAATGAGATAGAAGCTGAGTGCAGAAGAACCAATGTGCCGGTGATACGCCCTCAGATGCAAAGCCTGTTAAAGCTGCTGTTGGCAATGAACAGGCCGAAAAGCATCCTGGAGGTGGGAACCGCGACTGGTTTTTCTGCACTTCTTATGAACGAATACGGGCCGGAAGGATGCGAGATCACGACCATAGAGAAATACGAGAAGAGAATTCCGCTGGCGAGGGAAAACTTCCGAAGGGCGGGAAAGGAAAATGCAATTACCCTGCTGGAAGGGGATGCGGCGGAGATTTTGAAGGAACTGCAGGAGACTTATGATTTTATTTTTATGGATGCGGCCAAGGGGCAGTATCCGGTTTTTTTGCCGGATGTGCTGCGGCTGTTAAAAACGGGAGGAATCCTAGTATCGGATAACGTGCTTCAGGACGGGGATATTATAGAATCCAGATTCGCGGTGACAAGGCGGAACCGTACGATCCATTCCAGGATGAGGGAATATTTGTATGAACTGAAGCATAACGAGAATTTGGAAACGGCTGTTTTGCCGGTAGGGGACGGCGTTGCGGTCAGCGTATGGAAAGGAAATGAACGATGAAGAAACCGGAACTTTTGATTCCTGCCGGAAGCCTTGAAGTGTTAAAGACAGCGGTGATTTTCGGTGCGGATGCGGTATATATCGGCGGCGGCGCGTTTGGGTTGAGGGCAAAAGCAAAAAATTTCAGCAAAGAAGAGATGGAAGAAGGGATTTCTTTCGCGCATGAACATGGAGCAAAAGTTCATGTTACCGTCAATATTCTGGCCCACAACGGCGATCTGGCAGGAGTGGGGGAATATTTGAAGGAACTGAAGGAACTGAAACCGGATGCGCTTATTATTGCGGATCCGGGTATATTTACGATGGCGGGGGAAATATGCCCTGAAATAGACATTCACATTTCGACACAGGCTAACAATACCAATTATGAAACATTTCGCTTCTGGCAGCGGCTGGGGGCAAAACGTGTCGTTTCAGCGAGAGAACTTTCTCTGGCAGAAATTAAGGAGATCAGGGAGAAAATACCGGAAAATCTGGAAATCGAGAGCTTTATTCATGGGGCGATGTGCATTTCTTATTCGGGCAGATGCCTTCTCAGCAGTTACTTTACCGGAAGAGATGCGAACCAGGGGGCATGCACTCATCCCTGCCGTTGGAAATATGCTTTGGTAGAGGAAAAACGGCCGGGTGAATATCTTCCGGTATATGAGAATGAAAGGGGAACTTATATTTTTAATTCCAAGGATCTTTGTATGATAGAGCATATACCGGAAATGGTGGAAGCGGGGATCGACAGCTTTAAAATAGAAGGAAGGATGAAAACAGCCCTGTATGTAGCCACGGTGGCGAGAGTATACCGGAGGGCGATCGACGATTATTTTGAGTCGGAGGAAAAATACCGGAAAAATCTGGGGTGGTATAGAGAAGAGGCGGCGAAATGCACCCACCGGCATTTTACTACGGGGTTTTATTTTGGAAAACCGGATGAAGAAATGCAGATCTATGATTCCAGTACGTATGTGAATGAATATATTTATCTCGGAACGGTAGAAGCTGTGGACGGGGAAGGCAGGGCGAAAATCAGGCAGAAGAACAAGTTCTGCGTCGGCGGCTGCATTGAGATTATGAAGCCGGACGGGAGGAATGCGGAAGCGGAGGTTCTGGCGTTGGTGACGGAGGAAGGAGAAAGTGTGGAATCTGCGCCCCATGCCGGGCAGGTATTATTTGTCCGGTTGTCTGCGAAGGCGGAGAGGAACGATATTTTGAGGGTAAAAGCCATAAACTGAAGACGGACAGAAAAAATAATTGCAAACAATAAAAATGAATGGTAAAGAAAGGAAAGGGAATGATGGGCGAGGCTTTTAACGTAGAAGAAATTTTTGCAAAAAATGTATTTACATTGGGCAAAATGAAGCAGCGTTTGCCAAAGAGCGTGTTTAAAGAAGTAAAAGCCGTAATGGATCGTGGAGGAGAGCTTTCTCTGGAAACGGCCGATGTAGTGGCAAAAGCGATGAAAGATTGGGCGGTGGAAAATGGGGCGACACATTATACGCACTGGTTTCAGCCCCTGACAGGCATTACGGCGGAGAAACATGATTCCTTTGTGACCCATCCGGACGAAGAAGGAAAAACGATCATGGAGTTTTCCGGCAGGGAGCTGATCAAGGGGGAACCCGATGCTTCTTCCTTTCCTTCCGGCGGGCTCAGGGCTACTTTTGAAGCGAGGGGGTATACGGCATGGGATATGACTTCCCCGGCGTTTCTGAAAGAAGCAGCTACCGGCGTGATCCTTTGTATCCCTACGGCGTTTTGTTCTTATACGGGGGAAGCGCTGGATAAGAAGACGCCGCTGCTTCGTTCCATGGAGGCGGTGAGCGAACAGGCTTTGCGCATCGTGCGTTTATTTAAAAATGAACAGGCCGAAAAGGTGGTGGCCAGCGTCGGGTCGGAGCAGGAATATTTTCTTGTGGATAAGGAGAAATATTTGAAAAGGCCGGATCTGGTTTTTGCGGGCCGGACTTTGTTCGGCGCTCCCGCTCCGAAGGGACAGGAGATGGAGGACCACTATTTCGGGGTGATCAGGGAACGCATCGGCGCATATATGAAGGATCTGAATGAAGAACTCTGGAAGCTGGGCGTAACTGCCAAGACACAGCATAACGAAGTTGCCCCTGCACAGCATGAACTGGCGCCTATTTATGAGACGGCCAATATTGCGGTGGATCATAACCAGATCGTGATGGAGACGATGAAAAGGGTGGCAATCCATCACAATATGAGATGTCTGCTTCATGAAAAACCTTTCGCCGGGGTCAACGGTTCCGGCAAGCACAATAACTGGTCGCTGGGAACGGATACCGGAGTAAATTTGCTGGATCCGGGCGATACGCCGAATGAAAATATACAGTTTCTTCTTGTACTGGCCTGTATTATGAAGGCGGTGGATACGCATGCTGACCTTTTGCGCCAGAGCGCGTCCGATGTTGGAAACGATCACAGGCTCGGCGCGAACGAAGCTCCTCCGGCAATCATTTCCATGTTTCTTGGAGAACAGTTGGAGGATGTGGTAAGGCAGCTCGTGGAAACGGGAATTGCGGAAACCTGCAAGGAAGGCGGGGTATTGGAAACGGGTGTTTCCACGCTTCCGAATCTGGCAAAAGATGCGACCGACAGAAACCGGACATCGCCGTTTGCATTTACGGGGAACAAATTCGAATTCCGCATGGTCGGTTCGGCCGATTCGATTGCCAGCCCGAATACGATCTTGAATGCGATTGTGGCGGAGGCCTTCTGCGAGGCGGCGGATGTTCTCGAGAAGGCGGCAGATTTTGACCTCGCCGTACATGATTTGATCAAAGAATATATGACAAAGCATCAAAGAATAATCTTCAATGGAAACGGATATTCCGAGGAGTGGATCAAGGAGGCGGAAAGAAGGGGGCTGCCCAATATTAAGTCCATGGTGGAGGCGGTGGAGTCACTCACTACCGATAAAGCGGTAAAGCTGTTTGAAAAATTCCATATTTTTACGAAAGCGGAACTGGAATCCCGGGAAGAGGTTCTTTATGAAACATATGCGAAGACGATCAATATAGAAGCTCTCACTATGATCGATATGGCTTCCAGGCAGATTATCCCGGCAGTGGTACGATATACAAAAAGCCTTGCGGATACGGTTATCGCCGTGAAAGGTGCGGGAGCGAATGCCTCTGTCCAGGCAAAGCTGTTGGATCAGGTGTCTTCCGGGCTGGCACAGACGAAAACAGCCCTCGAAAAACTGCAAAAAGCCGTAGAGGAAGCAGGAGCGATGCAGGAAGGAAAGGAACAGGCATTTTTTTATAAAAATGCGGTATGTACGGCAATGGAAAATTTGCGCAGACCGGTAGACGGACTGGAAATGATCGTGGAAAAAGAAGCATGGCCGTATCCTACATATGCGGATCTGATGTTTGAGGTATAAATAATTTTCACGGGCATGGGAAAATGTAAAAAAGCGCCTCCAATATACCTGCCTGATAGTCCGGTACCTTCGCCATCCGGGGTGGAGGCGCCGGTTTTTGGCGTTTCTGCGGACTTTGGAGCGGAGAACAGAAGGCAGAAAAATAAGAATTGAAAAAAATAAAAAATAGTACTTGCAAAGAGAAAAAAAATCGTGTATAATACCAAAATGTAGCGAGCAAACAGAATATTGGGCTATCGCCAAACGGTAAGGCAACGGACTCTGACTCCGTCATTTCAAGGTTCGAATCCTTGTAGCCCAGTTAGAAAAACTTGGTGGAATAGAATAGATTCACCAAGTTTTTTTATTATCTGAAAATGCAGTGTTTGCGTGGGTTTAGGGGAGAATATACAGTTTTTGGAACAATGGGATATGAAATGAAACAGTATAAAATATAAAAATAGAGGTGCATTTTAATAGCATTTTGTTATAATAACTCAAACTTCCCACATTAAAAATGGGATTTGCTCCTTGAAAAATCAATACTATAGATCATAAAATAGCAATCAAGCAGCCGCTGAACCATACTCCAATGCTTTTTGCATGTACTTTGGCAGTCTCTGAACAAAGCTGGCGGTCAATTTCTCCAGCTGTTGTTCTGTGATGTGGAAATATTCCATAACGACACCCATTAGTGCATCTATGATAATCCTCATTGACTGACTGAAAGTGATGTCATCCAGTTCATCCATGAGACGGAAAAATAGTTCACAAATCGTTTTGTCATCGGTATTGCACCGCTGTGTAACTGCAAGCATCATATATCGCGCAAAAACAATGGATACATGCGCAGTCAAAGCATCATAGGACAGACTCCGGCACTCCTTTACCAGATGCAGATAGGATTTACAGGTTTTGAAAAACACCTCTATATCCCAGCGTTTCCCATAAATACGGATGATTTCTTCCGCTGAGATAGCTGTGTCCGTGCTGATGATGGCAAGCCAGTCTTTTCTCTTGCCTTTGTTCCGGACACAGACGATTTTTGCCGGAATTGCTTCATCACCAACGGTTACATCAACCGAAAGCAGGTACTTGGAGCGGCCTCTGCGCTTTTTGCACTGTTTATGGATTTCTTTGATGCTGTATCTGCCACCCTGATAGCCATATTTGATTTTACTGCTT
>OFHO01000259.1_pt1 | contig 52782 bp, 61 predicted proteins | sample 1521531 | NCBI WGS metagenome assembly OFHO01 (sample SAMEA3504124, study PRJEB24116) | mouse gut metagenome | biome: mouse gut; feature: mouse-associated habitat; material: faeces | place: Denmark | collected 2011
TTCCAGACCGTCCAGAAGGACCCGGGTGGTCCCCGGCCAGGGGCCGTCGTCAAAGGTCAGGGCAACATAGCCCGCGGGCTCCGCCGCCGCCGTGGCGGCAGGGGAAGCGGTGCTCTCCCTGGGGAGCGACACCGGCGGCTCCATCCGCCAGCCCGCCTCCCTCTGCGGGGTCATCGGGCTAAAGCCCACCTATGGTTCCGTCTCCCGGTACGGGCTGGTGGCCTTCGCCTCCTCCCTGGACCAGATTGGCCCCTTTGGCCGCTGCGTGGAGGATGTGGCGGCCCTCTACGGCGTCATCTGCGGCAAGGACCCCATGGACGCCACCACCGCCCGCCATGACTACCCCGATTTCGCCGCCGCCCTGAAAGGCGACGTCAAGGGGCTGTGTGTCGGCGTTCCCAAGGAATACTTCGGTCCTGGGGTGGACCCGGAGGTGAAGGAGCTGGTCCACGGCGCCCTTCGGGAGCTGGAAGGGGCCGGGGCGGTGCTTCGGGAGATAAGCCTGCCCAGCACCGAATATGCCCTCCCCGCCTACTATATCATCTCTTCTGCCGAGGCCTCCTCCAACCTGGCCCGGTTTGACGGGGTGAAGTACGGCTTCCGGGCCGAGGAGTACGACAGCCTCACCGATATGTACGAAAAAACCCGGAGCCAGGGCTTTGGGGACGAGGTGAAGCGCCGCATTATGCTGGGGACCTTCGTCCTCAGCTCCGGCTACTACGATGCCTACTATAATAAAGCCAAGCTGTTCCAGAAGGCGCTGCGGGCTGAATTCGCCGCCGCCTTCCAGGACTGCGATGTCATCGCCACCCCCACCTCTCCCACCACCGCCTTTAAGCTGGGGGAGAACATCGGGGACCCCCTGAAGATGTACGCCGCCGATATCTGTACCATTGCGGTGAACATCGCCGGGCTGCCGGGGCTTTCCGTCCCCTGCGGCAGCTCCCAGGGGATGCCGGTGGGGATGCAGCTTATTGGCCCCCGCTTTTCGGAGGCGCGGCTCTTTGACGCCGCCTACGCCTTCCAGCAGCTCCGGGGCGGCAGTCTTTGCAGCGTCGCGGCTTTAGCCTAAAAGGAGGGGGAGAAGGATGAAATATATCACCGTTATCGGCCTGGAGGTCCACGCCGAGCTTTCCACCAAAACCAAAATCTATTGCAGCTGCAAAAACTCCTTTGGCTCGGAGGTGAACTCCAACTGCTGCCCCAACTGCACCGGCATGCCGGGGAGCCTCCCCACCCTCAACGAAAAGGTGGTGGAGTACGCCATCCGCATGGGCTACGCCACAAACTGCACCATCAACCCCGTCTGCAAGGCGGACCGGAAGAACTATTTCTACCCCGACCTGCCCAAGGCCTATCAGATTTCCCAGTTTGATATCCCCCTCTGCGAGCATGGCTACATCGACGCCGTGGTGGACGAGGAGGGGAACACCAAGCGCATCGGCATCACCCGCATCCACATCGAGGAGGACGCCGGCAAGCTCATCCACTCGGAGAGCTTTTCCGGCAGCCTGGTGGACCTGAACCGCTGCGGGGTGCCCCTTATCGAAATCGTCTCGGAGCCGGATATGCGCTCCGCCCACGAGGCCAAGGCCTACCTGGATTCCATCCGGGCCATCCTCCAGTATTTGGATATCTCCGACTGCAAGATGCAGGAGGGGTCTATCCGCTGCGATGTCAACGTCTCGGTGATGCCGGAGGGCGCCGCCCAGTTCGGCACCCGGTGCGAGATGAAGAACGTCAACGGCTTTTCCGCCGTGGAGCGGGCCATCGAGTACGAGGCCCGGCGGCAGATGGAGATACTGGAGGCCGGCGGCACCATCAGCCAGGAGACCCGCCGCTGGGACGACCTGGCGGGGAAGAACTACCTGCTGCGCTCCAAGGAGGACGCCCAGGATTACCGCTACTTCCCGGAGCCGGACCTGGGGGCCATTGTGGTGCCGGAGGAGCTGCTGGAGGCGCTCCGGGCCACCATCCCGGAGCTGCCGGGGGCAAAGCTGCTGCGGTACATGAAGGAAACCGGCCTGCCCTTCTTTGACGCAAACCTTTTGTGCGAAAACCCGGATAAGGCGGATTATTTTGAAAAATGCCTGGCCCTGGGCCTCTGCCAGCCCAAGGCTGTCTCCAACTGGCTGCTGGGGGACGTTTCCCGCATCCTCAACGAGAAGAACAAGGCCATTGCGGATACCCGGCTCACCCCGGAAAAACTTTGCCAGATGATCGCCCTCATCGAAAAAAAGACCATCTCCAACACCGCCGGCAAAACGGTGCTGGAGGAGATTATCTGGAGCGATAAAACCCCCGGCGATGTGGTGAAGGAGAAGGGCCTGGCCCAAATCAGCGACACCAGCGCCCTGGAGGCCATCGTCCAGTCGGTTATCGACGCCAACCAGAAGGTGGTTGCCGACTTCCACGGGGGCAAGACCAACGCCCTGGGCTTTTTGGTGGGCCAGTGTATGCGTCAGTCCAAGGGCCAGGGCAACCCGGCCATCATCCGGGAGCTGCTGGAAAAGGCGCTGGGATAGCAAAAAGGAGGGAACGATGAAGCCTGTTTGGGTTTTTGCAATTATTGTAGTTATGGGCCTTTTTGGTATCTATCTTGGCGCTGCCATGAACCTGGAAGGTTATTTGGGAAATGTCTTTGCTATTGGAGCGGTTGGAGCCTGTATTGTCCATGAGATGGAGAAAAAGAAATAAAATCTGGTTTGTCTGGATATTCTATTAGCAAAAGCACAGGGAAAGGAGTGGAAAAGCGATGAACTGGCTGAACAAATTGGAACGGAAATTCGGGCGCTTTGGCATCCCGAACCTGATGCTGTATATCACCTCCACCATTCTGGTGTTTTATTTGGTGGAGGCATTTGGAGGGGTTCCCATCCACAGGTGGATGTACTTTAACCGGGAGCTGATTCTACAGGGCCAGGTATGGCGTCTTGTTACCTTCCTTTTTGTGGATTACAGCGGAGGGCCCCTTACCATGGCGCTGATGCTGTACTTCTATTACTGGATTGGCTGCCGCCTGGAATATGCCTGGGGGAATTTTCAGTTCACCCTTTACTACCTTCTGGGGACCATCGGGGCTGTGCTGGGGGGATTCATTGTGGGCTTCACAAGCTCCACCTACCTGCATCTTTCCCTCTTCCTGGCCTACGCCACCCTTTTCCCAAATGAAGAAATCCTCTTTATGATGATTATTCCCATCAAGGTTAAATACCTGGGCTATCTGGACTGGGTGATTTTTGCCGCGGCGATTCTGTTCCAGCCCTTCACCGGGAAGGTGGCGGCGGTGCTGGCCCTGGCCAACTTCTTCATCTTCTTCTGGCCCTATATCTCCGGAAGCGTCCGTAATTATTTTAAGTACCGCAAGGTGCGCAACAACTTCCGCAACCAGATGCGCAGAAACAATGTGGTCAAAGGCCCCTGGGATGACGGCCGGCGCTACTAGGCGCTGCTTAAAAAATCGAAATCCCAATCCCCGGCAATGGAGCTTTCCATTGCCGGGGATTTTTCTGTTTTGAAGTCATAAACAGGGACAGCCCCCCATATAGTGTAGGGACAGGCTCCACAGGGGAAGGGGGGAAGGAGAAATGATAGGACAGAGGCTGGCCGAGGAATACGAAAAGGCCCTTTTTTATCTGCCGCCCACCCTCCAGGAGGCGCTGAGGAACATCCCAGAGGGGGAAAAGGCCCGCATCCAGGAGATTCGCCTGCGGGCGGGCCGCCCGCTCTCGGTATTTGACGGGATGCAAAGCCGGTTTGTTACCGGCCGGGGCGGCCTCACCTACGGGGGCGGCGGCTTTGTTATCGACCAGGGGCTTTTGCAGGATGCCTTCGTCCGCCTCTGTGATTATTCGGTGCACACCCACCAGCGGGAGATGGAGCGGGGCTTTATCACCACCCCCAAGGGGGACCGGGTGGGCATCTGCGCCGGTATCGTAAAGGACCGGGACGGGAGCATCTCCTGCCGGGAAATCTCCTCCCTAAACCTGCGTATCTCCAGGGAGGTGCCGGGGGCGGGGAAGGAGCTTTGCCGCCGGTGGGACCTGAGCAGGGGGCTTATTCTGGCTGGGGGGCCGGGAAGCGGAAAGACCACCCTCCTGCGGGATTTGGGCCGGATGCTGGCCTCCGGGGAGCTGGGGGTCTGCCGCAAGGTGGTGTACATCGACGAGCGGTACGAGCTTTCCGCCATGTTCCGGGGGCTGCCCCGGCGGAACATCGGCCTTTGCGGGGACGCCATCTGCGGCCTGCCCAAACGGGAGGCCATGGAGCAGGCGGTGCGCACTCTCTCCCCGGAATACATCCTCTGCGACGAGATTGGCTCCCTGGAGGAGGTGGGGGAAATTGCCGCCGGGCTGGCCTGCGGGGTGCGGTTTTTGGTTTCGGTCCACTGCGGCGGCCGGGAGGAGCTTTTTAGAAACCCCATCCTTCGGGTACTGATGGAAACCGGAGCCTTTGGAGGCGTTGCCCTCCTGGATTCCCCGGCCCGTCCTGGCCGGATGAGCCTGTTCTTTACTAAGGAGGAATACGATGGCCAAAGGGCTGGGGCTGTTGCTGGTCTTTAGCTGCGGCGCCCTGTTGGGGTGGGGGAAGGCCCGCGCCCTGGAACAGCGGGCCGGGGAGCTGGCCTGTTGGCAGGAGTTTTTGCGCCAGTTCCGGACGGTGCTGGAAAGCACACGGGCGGCGCCGGGGGAGATTGTCCGGATGCTGGCAAGGCAAACCGCCTTCGCCGGTTTCCAGGGGGTGCAGGCCCTGGCGGAAGCCTTCCGGGAAAGCGGCAGCTTTGCTTACGCCGCCCAGGCGGCTGTGGGAGGGGGAAAACGGGGGGCGGCGGAGGGCCTTCTCCTCTCCCTGGGGGACAGCATCGGGGTGAAGCCCCTGGAGGAGCAGCTTTCTGTCCTGGAAAGCGCCATCCTTCTCCTGGGGCGGGAGGCGGAGCTGGCCAGGGAGGAAAGCCGGCGGTACGGCGGGCTGTTCCGGCGGCTGGGGCTGCTGCTGGGCCTGCTGGCAGTGGTGGTGCTGGCGTAGAGGGCTTTGCCCGCAGAAAACTTTGGTTTACTTTTAACCCCAAATTCCCCTCCTTTCTTTCAAAGAGATTGGCCGCTTTTCTTTTTGCTTCTTTTTCTTTTCCCGCGAAAAGAAAAAGAAGAAGGGCTCTTGTTGTAAAATGGAGCAGCGCCCCAGATTGACGTAAAACACACCGTTCCGGCAAAGGGAAAGAGGTGCAAAGGCATGGATGTGGATTTAATTTTCCGAATCGCCGCCATCGGCATTATTGTTTCGGTGCTGTACCAGGTGCTGCTCCGCGCAGGCCGGGAGGAGCAGGCGATGCTCACCTCCCTGGCGGGGCTGATTGTGGTGCTGATGATGATGATTCAGGAAATCAGCAACCTGTTTGATACCGTCAAAACGGTGTTTGGGCTATGAGCGGGGAGCTGTTTGGGGTGGCGATGTTCTGCATCACCGCGGCGGCCCTTTCCCTGATGCTCCGGCAGTACCGGCCGGAATACGCGGTTTTCGTCAGCCTGGGGTGCAGCGTGGTGGCCCTCCTGTGGCTCCTCCAAGGGATTGCCCAGGTAATGGAGGAGCTGGAGCAGTTTTTCCAGGGCTCCTTGATTTCCGGGGAGCTCATCCAGGTGGTGATGAAGTGCCTGGGGGTTTGCATCCTCACCGAGCTGGCGGGACAGACCTGCCGGGACGCCGGAGAAAACGCCATTGCGGCCAAGGTGGAGCTGGCGGGGAAGGTGACGCTGGTGCTGGTGAGCCTGCCCCTTTTCCAGCGGCTGCTGGAGGTGGCGGAGCGGCTGCTGAGCATGGGATGAGGGAAGATATGGGACAAAAAAAGCGAACCGGCCAAGGGATTCTCTTTTTTCTGGCGCTGCTTTTGCTGGTGGTCCCCGCCTGGGGGGCGGAGTACGACTACCGGGAGGGGATGGATTCCTTCTTTGCAGAGGAGGGGGAGGAGCTGCTGGACAAACTCCCAGGGGAGGCCCAGGGCCTTTTGGATCGCCTGGGGCTGGAGGGCATCTCCGGAACGGTGGAGGGCCTCACCCCCCAGCTGTTTTTCCAGGCGGTGTGGGAGAGCATCCTGGAGCAGCTGCGCAGCCCCCTCCGCCTTCTGGTCTCCCTGGTGGGGATACTGCTCCTTTGCGCCATTCTGGAGAGCTTTGGCGCATCCTTTTCCGCCGGGGGGGCGGACGCCATCCTGGGGGTAATTATCACCGTCTTTATCAGCGGCATCCTCATCGACCCCATTGTGGCCTGCATTGTGGACGCCAGGGAGGTGATTCGGAACTTTGCCACCTTCATCCTCGCCTTTATTCCCGTCTTCGCGGGGGTGGTCACCGCTTCGGGCCAGCCGATGACCGGGATGGCCTACAATCTCTTTGTCTTCTGGATGTGCCAGGTGACCGCCCAGCTGGTGACGGCGGTGTTCCTTCCACTTTTGTCCGCCTATCTGGCCCTTTCGGTGGTCTCGGTGGTCTGTCCCAAGCTGGAACTGGGGGGCTTTGTGGGGGGGATTAAGACCTTTGTCACCTGGTCCCTGGGGCTTGTCCTCACCGTTTTTATCGGGCTTATGTCCATCCAGTCGGTGGTGGCCTCCAGCGGGGATTCCATTGCGGTGAAGACCACTAAATTTTTCATCGGCAGCATGATACCGGTGGTGGGAGGGGCGCTCTCCGACCTTTTCATAGCGGCCCAGGGGTGCATCCAGCTGGTGAAGGGGACGCTGGGGGCCTTTGGCATTGTCATCACCGCCCTCACCTTCCTGCCGGTGCTGCTGCGGTGCGGGGTGTGGTATGTGGCCATGGGCCTGGGCAGGGTGGTAAGCGAGCTGTTCCATCTGCCCCAAATCACGAAGCTGCTGCGGGCCGTCTCCTCCACACTGGGGATTATCCTGGCGGTGCTTCTCTACGACGCCCTGCTGGTGATTATCTCCACAACCCTTCTTATTGTTGCCTTCCGGGGCGGATGAGGTCCCGGCGGCTGTCTTCTTTTTCTTCTTGCAAAAGAAGAAAAAGAAGCAAAAAGAAGAATGGCCCAAGTTTTTAAGCAATCCATGCAGAATAAGAGCCCTTAATCAGCAAATCAAACAGGGAGGTGGAGGCGGATGGACGAGGTGGGCCGGTGGGTGTTCACCATCTGCTGCGGGGCGGCGCTTTGCGGGGTGGTGTCGGTGCTGCTGCCCTCCAAGGGGATGGAAAAGCTGATGCGGATGGTGCTGGGGCTTTTTATGCTCTGCTGCTTCCTGCTGCCGGCGGGGCTGGAGCTGGACCTGGCGGAGCTGGAGCCGCCGGAGGCAGCCTCCGCCATGGAGGAGGCCGCCCAAAGGGCCACCCATCACTTTTTGCAGGATACCCTTTCCCGCTCCCAGGAGGAGCTGCGCCGTTTGGCCGGGAAAGAACTAGAGGAATCTGGCATAAATGAGAAGGACATCCAAATATACATAGAAGCAGACGAGGGAACGGGCCATCAGGCTGGGGACCTTCCCAGCCTTACGGCGCGGGTCATCCTGCCAGCCAGTGCAAAGCAAAGGGAGCAGGAGCTTCGGGAACTGCTGGAAAAGAAGCTGGATATTCCAGTCCAGCTGACGTGTGATGGAGAGGAACGATGAAAGAAAAACAGACACTGAAAATAGGGAAATACCGGCTGAACCTGAACACGCTGGTGTTCCTGCTGGGGATAGCCGGAATTCTGCTGATTGGCCTTTCCTCCCTGCTGCCCAGGGGGGAAAAGGCGGCGGAGAAGGCCAGCGCCCTGGAGGAGGAGGCGAAAACCTACGCCTCCCAGCTGGAGGAGCGGCTTCAGTCCATCCTGGAGCAGATGGACGGGGTGGGGACGGCGCGGGTGATGGTGACCCTGGAAAACGGCTACCAAAACGTCTACGCCAAGTCCGAAAAGGTCAATAACGACGTTTTGCAGGACATCCGGGCAGAGGACGAAAAAAAGACCCAGGAAAAGCAGGTGACAGAGCAGACCTACATCCTGGTGGACGGCGTGGGGGGCAAAAGCCCCCTGGTGACCGCCCGGCTGGAGCCGGAGGTGAAGGGCGTGGTGGTGGTCTGCGAAGGAGGAGACGATCCCCTGGTGGTGAGAAAGGTGGTGGATACGGTGAAGGTGGCCCTCAATCTGTCCTCCTCCCGCATATCGGTCTCCCGGCTTACCGCCGGGTGAAGGCGGGACGGGGATTTCTTAATTAAACAGCATGGAGGTTTTTGCAGCTATGAAAATGAACATGATTATCAGTAAAAAACACATTGTACTTTCTGCCCTGGTGCTGGCCCTCAGCGTGGCGGTTTACCTGAACTGGGAGTACGTAAAGACCAACGGCGACACCTTTGAAAACACCAGCAAGGTGGCGGTGGACGGCGCGGTGGAGGAGACCGCCGGGACCGGCGGGGAGGATGGCAAGACCGGGGAAACCGCCGCTTACGGGGAGGCCTACTTCGCGGAGGCGAAGCTCTCCCGCACCAAGGCCAGGGATGAGGCGGCGGACGCCCTGAAGTACATGCTGGAGGACGCGAACCTCACCACCGACCAGATGACCCAGCTCACCATGGAGGCGGCGGACATTGCGAAATCCATTGAGACCGAGGGGAAGATCGAAAATCTCATCAAGGCCAAGGGCTTCCAGGAGTGCATGGTCTACCTGGCGGACGACAAGATTGACGTGCTGGTGAAGTGCAGCGGTATGACCGACAGCGAGGCCGCCCAGATTAAAGACGTGATTTTGGGGGAAGTGGCGGTGCCGGACAGCAGCATCTCCATCATTGAGATTCAGTAAAGGCCAAAAATTTCCCGTGGGAATAAATAAGAGGTTGTACTGTTCCAAAAATGTGGTATAATATCCTCATGGTGGATATTATACCATTTTTTTGACGGCGCTTTCCCGCCCCAAATGGGGGAGAGCCCGCAAATCTGCCGCAAAGTGGAGGTAGAAAAAATGTCTGAACAGAAATATGTTTCCAATGCAGGGAGCCTGAAAATCTCCCAGGAGGTTATCGCCTCCATTGCCGGATACACCGCCACCGATATCGAGGGGGTCACCGCCCTGGCGCCTATGCCCGCCAACATCAGCGGCTGGCTGGAGCGGCAGCCCCTGCGCCCCATCTCCATCCAGCTGGAGGACGGGGTGGCTATTATTGATATCCGCCTGAAGGTGAAAAACGGGGTGAAGATTCCGGAGCTTTCCAAAAAACTTCAGGCAAATGTGAAGGAAGCGGTGCAGAACATGACCGGCGTGGTGGTCTCCAAGGTGAATCTCCAAATTGCTGGCGTGGATTTTGAGGACGTGACAGAAACAGAGGAATAATAAAAAGAGCGGCTCCCCCTTCTTTCCCATAGATAGAAGGGGGCAGCCTTGTTTTTCTTGTGGAGGGAGTATGGCACAAACCACCCGGCGGGAATCCCGCGAACAGGCCTTTGCACTTGTGTTTGAAATGATTTTTAACGATGCCCCGGTGGAGGAGCTGGTGGAGGGCGCCGCCCAGTGCCGGGATATATCCATCGGCGATTACGCCCTGGAGGCCGCCAAGGCGGTGCGGACCCACTGGGAGGAGCTGGACGGCATCATCCGGCGCTTTTCCGCCAAATGGAAGCTGGAGCGCCTGCCAAAGGTGACCCTTTCAGTCCTCCGTCTTGCCATCTGCGAGATTGCCTTTTTGGGAACCCCCACAGGGGCGGTCATCGACGAGGCGGTGGAGCTGACCAAAAAATACGGCGGGGATGACGACCCGGCTTATGTCAACGGGGTGCTGGGCGGATACGCCCGGAGCCTTGCCGCCGCGCCAAAGGGCGAGGAAACAGACCTTGGATAGGCCGTATTTTTTGGGGATTGACACCAGCAATTACACCACCTCGGCGGCCAAATACGACGCCCGGAGCAGCACTGTCTGTCACAGCAGGAAAATCCTTCCGGTGGGGAAGGGGGAGCTGGGCCTGCGGCAGAGTGATGCTCTTTTTCATCATATCCGGCAGCTGCCGGAGGTGCTGGAAAGACTGATGGAGGGGGAGGGGGAACGGCCGGCGGCGGTTTGCGTTTCGGACCGTCCCCGAAGCCTCCCCGATTCCTATATGCCCTGTTTTTTGGCGGGGAAGACGGTGGGGCAGGCGGTGGCCCAAACCATGGGCCTCCCCTTTTACACCACCTCCCACCAAAACGGGCACATTGCCGCCGCTCTCTGGTCCGCCGGACGGATGGAGCTTTTGGACAGGCCCTTTTTGGCCTTCCATGTATCGGGGGGCACCTTTGAGGCGCTGCGCGTCGCCCCCAGCCGGGAGGAGGTCTTTGCCCCGGCTATCCAGGCCAAGACCCTGGATATCAGCGCCGGGCAGCTTATCGACCGGGTGGGACAGATGCTGGACCTGGGCTTTCCCGCAGGCCCCCAGGTGGAGCAGCTGGCCCTTCGGGGGCGGTGGGGAAAAAAGCAGACCCCCGCCTTCCGGGGGCGGGACTGCTGCCTTTCCGGCATGGAGAACAAGGCCAGGCAGCTGCTGGAGGGGGGAACTTCCCCGGAGGACCTTTGCCGCTTTGTGCTGGAGCACATCGCTGCCGTCCTCTGCCGGATGGCGGAGGAGGCCCTGGCGGAGTCCCCTGGCCTGCCCCTGGTCTTTTCCGGCGGGGTGATGTCCAATTCTATCCTCCGGCAGGAGCTGGAGGGGCGGTTTGCCTGCTCCTTCGCCTCCCCGGAGTTTTCGGCGGATAACGCCGCTGGTACAGCCATCATCGGCAGCATCCTGCATCACAGGGGAAGGGAGGGGACAGAATGGCAGCAGGCTTCCAGGTCCTCACCGTCACCCAGCTCTGCCGGTATGTAAAGTCCCTCCTGGAGGAGCAGCGGCAGCTGGGGGATGTGCTGGTAAAGGGGGAGGTGACAAACCTCGCCTACCGCCAGTCCTCCGGGCACCTGTATTTTTCTATCCGGGATGAGGGCGGGCTGATACGGTGCGTCATGTTCAGCCGGTATGTCCAGAGCCTTCCGGAGCTGCCGGAGGAGGGGGCCCTGGTGCTGGTGCGGGGGGCCGCCACCCTCTACGAGCGGGACGGCGCCTTCCAGCTTATCACCTATGATATCCAGCCCCTGGGGCAGGGACGGGGCAGGCGGGATTTGGACGCCCTGAAGCGGAGGCTGGCGGAGGAGGGGCTGTTCCAGGGGGAGCATAAACGCCCTTTGCCTCGCTTTCCGGATGCCATCGGGGTCATCACCTCCCCGGAGGGGGCCGCCCTCCAGGATATCCTCCACACCTTCCGCCGCCGGGGGTACAGCGGCCGGCTTATCCTCTACCCCTGCGCGGTCCAGGGGGCGGGGGCCCCTGCCTCCATCCTCCGGGCCCTGGAGCAGCTGGAGGGGGAAGGGCTTTGCCAGGCGGTGATTATAGCCAGGGGCGGCGGCTCCAGCGAGGACCTGGCCGCCTTCAACGACGAGGCCCTGGCCTACGGGGCCTATAATTGCCCGGTGCCGGTGGTCTCCGCCGTGGGGCACGAAATCGACTACACCATCCTGGACCTGGTGGCGGATGTCCGGGCGGCCACCCCCACCGCCGCCGCGGAGCTCCTTTCTCCCGACCGGGAGGCCCTGCGCCAGCGGGTGCTGGGGCTCCAGCGGTCGCTGTCCTTCCGGGCAAGGGAGCAGATTGAACGGAGGAGGACCCGGCTCTCCCAGGACCTGCGGCTCCTCGCCTCCCGCTCCCCCGGCGAGAGGGTGAAGCGGAATAGACAAAAACTTGTGTTTTTGGTAAGATTATTAAAGGACGCCCAGAGGGGAAAGCTCCGGGAGCTGGAGGGGCGGGCGCTCCACCTGCTGCGGCAGCTGGAGCTTTTGAACCCCGCCGCCGTGATGCGCAAGGGGTACTCCGTCACCCTGGCGGAGGGCAGAACCCTGGCCACCGTGGAGGGGCTCCGCCCCGGACAGGAGCTGCGGACGCTGCTGGCGGACGGTGAAGTGATCTCCACCGTTTGCTCGTTTAGTAGAAATGAGGAAAAAGATGGAACAGAAGGAAACCATTGAGCAGTCCCTCCGCCGTTTGGAGGAGATTGTGGAGCGGCTGGGGGAGGAGACCGTCACCCTGGACGATTCCCTGGCCCTTTTTGCCGAAGGGATGAAGCTCTCCCAAAAGTGCCTCCAGCAGCTGGAGGATGCGGAATTGATTGTGGAGCAGCACAGTGTGTCATCATCGCCATAAAAGCGACAAAGACATTTGTAATCGGGAAAGGACGTGTTTGGAATGAGAACCATGCTACTTTACTTCGCTGCGGTGCTGGGGGTAACGGTGTTCTGCTGGCTCTTTGAGGCCATGGGCATCTTTGGGACCGATATAAAATTCTACCTCCTCCTCACCGCTGGCTTCGGAGGTATTATCTGCGCCATCGAAAGACAGGGTAAATAGTAGTAGCAATCGCGGCAGGGAAGGAAAAGGAGGCTTTGACCATGAGCAGCTACGGGGAGCGGTATGAGCAGTACTACAAGGCGGTAGAGACGGCCCTGCCGGATTATCTGCCCCAGGGGGAAACGCTCCAAAAGACGGTACAGGAGGCCATGGCCTACAGCCTCCTGGGGGGGGGCAAGCGGATCCGGGCAGTCCTCTGCCTCGCCTTCTGCCAGCTCTGCGGGGGAACGGTGGAAGAGGCCTTGCCCTTCGCCTGCGCCCTGGAGATGGTCCACGCCTATTCCCTTATCCATGATGACCTGCCCTGTATGGACGACGACGACCTGCGCCGGGGCAAGCCCTCCTGTCATATCCAGTACGGGGAGGCCATGGCGGTGCTGGCAGGGGACGGCCTGCTGAGCCTGGGGTTCGAGACGATGCTGGGCCAGTATTACACCGGAAAATACCCGCCCCAGCGGGTGGTGAAGGCGGCGGCGGAGCTGGCCCGCGCCATCGGCACCGGGGGGATGCTGGGAGGACAGGTCATCGACATTGAGCACGAGGGGAAGCCCATCACCGGGGAGGAGCTGAACATCCTCCACTCCCTCAAAACCGGCGCCCTCATCCGGGTCAGCGCCCGCATCGGCTGCATCATCGCCGGGGCCTCCGACGATATTATCGCCAAGGCGGACCAGTACGCCAAGGACCTGGGCCTGGCTTTTCAAATCACCGATGACCTTTTGGACGTCACCTCCACCCAGGAGGCGCTGGGCAAACCCATTGACAGCGACCAGCAGAATGGAAAAACCACCTATGCCACCCTCTATGGCCTGGAAAGGTCCCGGCAGATTGTCCGGGAGCTGGTGCTGGACGCCGACCTGGCCATTAAAGGCTCGGTGCTGGACGACCCCTTCCTTTACCAGCTGGCCGACCAGCTGGCCCAGCGGGACCGGTGACGCCAGGGCGGACAGCGCCCCAGGAATTTCAAACAGAGCGGGAGTACAAGATTGATGAACACATTTTGGAGCGCCATCACCAGCAATTATATCATCAACGTGGGCGTCACCTCCTGGTTCAGCGCCCAGCTGATTAAAACCGTCCTCACCTTCCTCCAGTACCGGGAACTGCGGGCGGAGCGGCTCTTCGGGGCGGGGGGGATGCCCAGCTCCCATTCGGCGCTGGTCTGCTCCATGACGGTGGGGATGGCCAAGCTGGTGGGGTTTGATTCGCCCCTCTTCGGCCTCACCTTCGCCTTTGCCATGGTGGTGATGTACGACGCCATGGGGGTGCGCCGGGCCGCGGGGGAGCAGGCCAAGGTGCTCAATCGAATCATCTTCAGCCGGGTGTTCGACCTGCTTAACGAAGAGATTGACGAAGACTTCGGCGAGAGGGAAGGGGAGGAGCGGCCGGATGGCGCTCCGGACCAGAAGGAACTGAAGGAATATTTGGGGCATACCCCTTTGGAGGTCCTTGGGGGAATGCTCCTGGGGGTTTTGATTGCTTCGGTTCTGTCGCCGCCGGGGGTGTAAGGGGATGAAGGAACGTTTGGATGCCGCCATTGTAGCCAGAGGGCTGGTAAGCGGACGGGACCGGGCCAAGGCCATCATCATGGCGGGGCAGGTCTTTGTGGATGGACAGCGGGCGGATAAGCCCGGCCAGCCGGTGCGGGAGGACAGCCGCATCGAGGTGCGGGGGGATACCCTCCCCTTTGTAAGCCGGGGCGGGCTGAAGCTGCAAAAGGCGATGGAGACCTTCGGCCTGCGCCTGGAGGGGACCGTCTGCGCCGATATCGGCGCTTCCACCGGGGGCTTCACCGACTGTATGCTCCAGCATGGGGCCGGGAGGGTCTACGCCGTCGATGTGGGCTATGGACAGCTGGCCTGGAAGCTGCGGTGCGACCCGCGGGTGGTGAACCTGGAGCGGACCAACATCCGCTACGTCACCGAAAAGGAAATACCGGAGGAACTGGACTTTCTTTCGGTGGACGTCTCCTTCATCTCCCTGGGGCTGGTGCTGCCGGTGGTGTACCGGCTGCTGAAGCCGTCCTGTAAAGCCATATGCCTTGTCAAGCCACAATTCGAGGCGGGACGGGAAAAGGTGGGAAAAAAAGGGGTGGTCCGGGACCCGGCAGTCCACGAAGAGGTGCTCCGCAAGGTGCTGGAAACCGCCCTTTCCCTGGGCTTTTCGCCCCAGGGGCTGACCTACTCCCCGGTGAAGGGGCCGGAGGGAAACATCGAATACCTGCTGCTGCTGCAAAAGGACGGCGGACCGGCCGCCCTGGGGGAGGAAAGCCCGGCGCAGGTGGTGCGGGAATCCCACGCCGCGCTGGACCAGGGGAAAACACCCCAGACATTATGAGCCTTTGAGGTGTGCTGCCATGCGGATTCTGCTGATGCCAAACTTTACAAAGCCCCGCACCTGGGAGCTGCTGGGGGAGCTTTGCCGCCGGATGGGGGCCCTGGGGCTGCAGGCCGCTGCTGTCCGGAAGGACCGGGAGGCCATGGAGGCCCTGGGCATCGGCCCGGTGGCGGGGGACTGGGAGAGCCCGGAGGAGGCGGCCCCCTTCTGCGACCTGCTTCTTTCCATCGGCGGGGACGGCACGGTGATCCACAGCGCCTGCTGCGCCGCCCAGGCGGGGAAGCCGGTGGTGGGGGTGAACCTGGGCCGGCTGGGCTTTTTGGCGGAGATTGAGCCGGGGGAGCTGGAAAGATACCTTCTGCGGCTGCGGGACGGGCAGTTTAACCGGGAAAAGCGGTTCGCCATCCAGTCCCGGTTTTCCCAGGAGGGGCAGTCCCTCCCCTTCGCCCTCAACGACATCGTTTTTACCAAGGCCCCGGAGCAGAACCTGGCGGACTTTGAAATCTTCTGCAACGGCAAGCTCATCGACCACTACTGCGCCGACGGGGTGATTTTTTCCACCCCCACCGGCTCCACCGCCTACGCCCTTTCCGCAGGGGGGCCGGTGATGGACCCCGCCCTGGGGGCCATCCTGATGGTGCCCATCTGCCCCCACTCCATCGCCATCCGGCCCATGGTCTTTGGGGGGGATAAGACCATCACCCTGCGCTCCGGCGGGAGCCTCCAGGCGGTGGCGGACGGTGCAGATGGCGCCGGGGGTTACCGCCGCCATTGGACGTTCCCCCCTGGAGCCGGAGTTTGTCACCTTTGGGGAAAACGAGTTCTTCGAAATCCTGACGGCGAAAATCAAACAGAGAGGTTGACACCGCCATGAAAAGCCAGCGGCAGGAAAAGATTCTCAGCATCATCCAAAACCACACCGTCACCACCCAGGAGGAGCTGCAAAGCTATCTTTCCCAGGCGGGGTTTGACGCCACCCAGGCCACCATTTCCAGGGATATTAAGGAGCTGCGGCTCATTAAAACCCTCTCCTCCACCGGGAGCTATTACTACACCACCTCGGTACAGAAGGAGCCGGAGGCCGCCGCCCTGAACATCGACTTTGTCTTTTTGGAATCCATCCGCTCGGTGGATTTTGCGGGGAACTTTGTTGTGGTAAAGTGCTACTCCGGCATGGCCAACGCCGTCTGCGTGGCGGTGGATACCGGCCAGTGGGACGGGCTGGTGGGGACCATCGCCGGGGACGACACCATCTTCCTCCTGCTGCGCACCCAGCGCCAGGCGGAGGAATTCGCCGATTTCCTGCGCAAAACCGTGGAAAAGGCTAAGGCCGCCCGCAGGCAATAGGACAGAAAGGGAGGGGAACAACCATGCTTTCCCAGCTTTATATTGAGAATATCGCGGTGATTCAGAAGGCCACCATCCAGCTGGACCACGGCTTCAATGTATTCACCGGGGAAACCGGCGCCGGTAAGACCATCCTCATCAGCGCCATCAACGCGGTGCTGGGGGCCCGCACCTCCCGGAGCATCATCCGCAGCGGGGAAAGCCGGGCGGTGGTCTCCGCCCTCTTTACCGAGCTTTCCCCGGAGGTGGCCCAGCAGGTGGAGGAGATGGGCTACACCGCCGAGGACGGCCAGCTGATGATTCACCGGGAGATGGACGCAGGGGGGAGCGGCGCCTGCCGCATCAACGGCCGCCCCGCCACCACCGCCCTTTTGCGGCAGATTGCTTCCCTCCTGATTGATATCCACGGCCAGCGGGACAGCCAGGAGCTTTTATCCACCGAAAAGCACATGGCCTTTGTGGACGGCTTCGGGGAGCTGGGGAAGGAGCTGGCCGCCTACCGGGAGGTGTACAAAAAGCTCCAGGAGGCCAGGGAGAAGCTGGAAAGCCTCCAGATGGACGAAAGCTATAAGCTCCAGCGTCAGGATATCCTCCAGTACCAGATTGGGGAAATTGAAGGGGCGAAGCTCACCCCTGGGGAGGAGGAGGAGCTGCTGGCCCAGCGGGAGATCATCCGCAACGCGGAGAAAATCACCAGCGCCCTGGGCACAAGCTACCAGCTCCTCACCGGCGGGGAGGAGGGCCTTGGCCTTGTCTCCGGCCTGGAAGGCCTGGGGGAGGAGCTGGAAACCGCCTCCCGGTTCATCGAGGAGCTGGGGGATTACCGGGAGAAGACGGAGGATTTGCGGTACGAGCTGGAGGAGCTTTCCTCCACCCTGCGGGGCTACCTGGACGACTACAACTTTGACCCCCGCCAGCTGGACGAGGTGGAAAGCCGCCTGGACCTCATCCACCGGCTGAAGAAGAAATACGGCGCCACCATCCAGGAGATTCTGGACTACTGGGAGCGCAGCGCCCAGGAGCTGGACGAGCTGACCTTTGCCGACGAGCGGGCGGAGAAGCTCCGGGGGGAGGTGGCGGACCTCACCGGAAAGGCGAAGGAGCTGGCCGCCGTCCTCAGCAAAAAGCGGAAGGAGGCGGGGGAGCGGTTCATCCAAAGCGTCCAGCAGGAGCTGGCCTACCTGGATATGCCGGGGGTGCGCCTCACCCTGCGGCTGACGGCGCGGGAGCTGGGCCCCAGCGGCCAGGACGGGGTGGAGTTTTTCATCTCCGCCAACCCCGGCGAGGAGCCGAAGCCCCTTTCCAAAACCGCCAGCGGCGGCGAGCTGAGCCGGGTGATGCTCTCCATCAAAAACGTCCTGGCAGGCCGGGGCGGCGTGGGGACGGTGATTTTCGACGAGGTGGACACCGGCGTCAGCGGCCGGGCCGCCCAGAAAATCGGCCTCAAGCTGGCCCAGGTGGCGGTGGGCCGCCAGGTAATTTGTGTCACCCATCTGGCCCAGGTGGCGGCCTACGCTGGCCATCACAGCCGCATCTACAAGCAGGTGGAGGCGGAGCGCACCTATACCCATGTGGAGGTGCTGGACCGGGAGGAGCGGGTCCGGGAGCTGGCCCGCATCAATGTGGGGGAAAACATCACCAGCACCGCCCTGGACAGCGCCAGAGAGATGCTCACCCTGGCGGGGAACTGACGGTGCCGTGGCCCTATGCCGATGTGACCCGGCGGCAGCTGGAGGAGAGGAAGGACCTGGTGGAACGGCTGCTGCAAAAGCTGGGGGCTGTTCCCACCGGCCTGGGGCTGCCCCATCCCGTCTCCTCCTGTGGGACGGGGGTGGCGGAGACCGTCCTCTCCCGCCGCGCCGTTTACCGGTATCAGGACGGCTTCTACCGGGTGGATGAGGTGCTTTTTCCCCAAAAGCCCTTCCTGGTTATGGAGTGGGCCGGCCGGGAAGAGGATGTCCGGAATAATGGGATGGAGGACACCGACCCTTTCCCCTGGGACTTGGGGGAGGAGGAGATTTTGGCCGAGCTGCAAAAGCTGCTTGAAAACGGGGAAAAATGACAGCGGGAAGAGAGGTGGCTGCCCTTGCCCTGGGAGCTTTCGTTTTTAGATTTTATCCAGGAAAACCTGCGGTGCGGCTTTTTGGATGTGTTCATGCCGGCTCTTACCAGGCTGGGGGACGGGGGCGTCTTCTGGATTGTGTTGAGCTTGGCCCTGCTGCTCTTCCCCAAAACCCGGCGAACAGGAGCCATCGTCACTATGGCGCTTTTGCTGGAATTCCTGTGCTGCAATCTGCTTTTAAAGCCCCTTGTGGCCCGGATCCGTCCTTATGATGTCAACCCTTCGGTTGTGCTTCTGGTCCAGCGCCTGGCGGATTTTTCCTTTCCGTCGGGGCACACCGGGGTGGCCTTTGCGGTGACGTCTGGGTTGTATTACAGTAAAAGCCCCCTGTGGCCCCCGGCGGCGGTTCTATCTATAGTGATGGCCTTTTCCAGGCTGTATCTGTATGTCCATTACCCCACCGACGTCTTGGCGGGGATCCTTCTGGGCATCATGGCCGGATGGGCCGGCAGCCGGGCGGTCCGATTTCTAGAGACCAGGAGAGAGCCCTAAATACCAAAGAAGGAGGCTTATTGAATGAGGGTGTTCCAAATGGACCACGGCTGGTATTTCAGTGTTCCCGACAACTGGACGGCGGAGCGGGACAGCCAGGACGGGCACTATCTCTTTTACCCTTCTGACAGCGATTTAACGCTGCACTTCACCCCCTGGAGGGTGGAAAAGGAGGGGCAGCCCGCCCCGGCGGAATGGATGCTGGGGGCTTTCCTCCGGGGGATGCCGGAGGACGCTGCAAACATAGATAAACTGGCTTGCCAACTGGATAAATTTGATGTAAAGGGATTCGCCTTTTCACGAAAGGAAAGGGGTCAAAAGGTGTTCCGGCGGCTCATCGGCTACTATGGGCCGGGGGAGCTCCTGTCAGTGGGCATCTTCGGGACCTCCGAGGAGGAGTGTGACCGGGCGGTGGGGATGCTGGACCAACTGCAAAGGGCTTGAGGGGGAAAATAAGATGTATGAGGTCATACCCTATGTCGGGATAGGAGAGATCCGTTTCGGCATGGGGTCCAATGAAGTATCCGGCCTGTTAGGCAAGGACTACAGGCGCATTGACAACAGGTACACAGCTGGATATATGCTATGCACCGGCAGCTTGAACCTGCATTTTGACGGAAATAATATCCTTGTTGCCATCGAAGGGAGTATCAACGCAGGCCTTTGCTATCAGGGATTTGCGCTTGCGGGGCGGCCGTTCAACGAGGTTTTAACATATCTCAAGGGCTTTGACCCGAAGATTAAAGCCCACCGCGACGGGGCCACCTCCCATCAATTAGGGATCGGCTTGTATGTCCCTACCATCAAAAAGTCCAGAAAGGAACCGGTACAGGGAGTGATCGTGTTTCGGAAGGGGTATTATGGAGACAGCGAGGCGGACACCTGATCCAGAAAAATGAAACTTGACATCGCAGACCCTTTCGTTTATAATGCAGTAGAAAATGGCAGAGAAGGGACCCCAGTACCAGACAGGACCGGACTTCCAGAGAGCTTTTGGCCGGTGCAAAAAAGCAGTCCGCTGTGTGGGAATTACCTCCCGGAGCCGCCGCCTGAACCGACAGTAGGGCTGGCCGGGCGCGACCGTTACATCGCAGGGGTTTTGCAAAAACCCGGTAAGGGCGTCCCGGTGACGGGGGGCCGAAGATGAGGTGGTACCACGGGTAAACCCGTCCTCTGTGCCTTTGGGCGCGGGGGGCGTTTTCTTTTTGCCCGCGCAAAACCGAAGGAGGGAGAAGGGGGATGCCAGGAAAGAAAGCGTATCGTATCGTCAAAGGTGCCTTTGTCTACCTGTACCTTGATCTGGCCTTTTTCACGCTGTCTGTGGTGTTGGTGGTCCGTTTTTGGGAGCAATCCTTAGCTTGGTTCTTCCTGGCCTTTTGGGCGGCCAATTTCGCTGCGGCCCTTTGGGCAAAGCGGAAGCTGATCCTGGACCTGCTGGAGGGACGGACCGAGACCTTCCAGGGGCAGATCGACCACCGGGAAAATGCGGGTTCCCTGCGGTGCGTCCGGGTGGAGTACCTTGTGGAGCAGGGGGAACGCCCCAGACGGTTCATCCTTTTCCCGGACGCCCTGCCCCTTTCCCTCGACGCCGCCCTGGGGCTGCTGTCCGGCAGGACAACACTGCGGTATCTTCCCCGAAGCCTTACAGTTGTGGAAGTCATCGGGGAGGCCGGGGAAGGACCCTCCGCCGGAAGGCGGACAAAGGAATGGTATAAGGGGAAGGCCCGGCTGGAGGAAGAATACCGGCAGATCGTCCGGCCCAGACCCCTTGGCCGCCTGGGGGATCTGTACTGGTTCTGGGAACTGGTCCCCACCTGCCTTTTTCTGGCCTTTGCTGGGACAGCCGCCCTGCTCCAACTGTTGCAGTAGAAAAATCGATCAAGATAAAAGGAGAGAAAAAAATCATGAGCCAAATTTTTGAAGAACTGGAACGCCGGGGCCTTATCGCCCAGATGACCCACCCGGACAAGATCCGGGAGAAGCTGGACAACGAGAAAGTGGTCTTTTACATCGGCTTTGACGCCACCGCCGACAGCCTCCATGTGGGGCACTTCCTCCAGCTGATGGTCATCAACCACATGATCCGGGCGGGGCATACCCCCATCCTGCTGCTGGGCACCGGCACCACCATGGTGGGGGACCCCACCGGCCGCACCGACATGCGGAAGATGCTCACCCCGGAGGAGATCAACGCCAACGCCGATTGCTTCCTCCGGCAGATGGGCCGCCTGGTGGACTTGGAGAAGTGCATCGTGGCCCGCAACGGCGACTGGCTGATGGGGCTCAACTACATCGAGCTGCTGCGGGATGTTGGGGTGCATTTCTCGGTGAACCGGATGCTCACCGCCGAGTGCTTCAAGTCCCGGCTGGAGCGGGGGCTCTCCTTCATCGAGTTCAACTACATGATCATGCAAAGCTACGACTTCCTCAAGCTATACCAACTCCACAACTGCACCATGCAGCTTGGCGGGGATGACCAGTGGAGCAACATCCTGGGTGGCGTGGACCTGGTGCGCCGGGTGGAGAGCCAGGAGGTCTGCGGCATGACCTTCCAGCTCCTAACCACCAAGGAAGGGAAGAAGATGGGCAAGACCATGGGGGGCGCTGTCTGGCTGGATGCCAATAAATTCTCCCCCTACGACTTCTTTCAGTATTGGCGCAATGTGGAAGATGCCGATGTCATCAAGTGCCTGAAGTTTTTGACCTTCCTGCCCATTGAAGAGATCGAGGCCATGGAGGCCTGGGAGGGAAGCCAGCTGAACCGTGCCAAGGAGATACTGGCCTACGAGGTCACCAGCTTCGTCCACGGCAAGGAGGAGGCGGACAAGGCCCTGGCCGCTGCCAAGGCGCTGTTCGGGGCAGGGGGGCAGGACGAGAACATGCCCACCACCGTCCTCACCGAAGCCGACTTCACCGACGGGGCCATCGGCATCATGGATCTGATGGTCAAGACCGGCCTGGCCCCCTCCAAGAGCGAAGCCCGTCGGCTCATTCAGGGGGGCGGCGTGGTGGCCGGGGAAGAGAAGGTCACCGATGTGAACCAGAAGTTCTCCGCTGACGCCATCCGCCAGGGCTTGGTCCTGCGGAAGGGGAAGAAGGTTTTCCATAAGGTGATGCTGTGAGGGGAAACCTGGGATTATTACGCAAAAGATTTCTTTAGCGAAATACAGATAAAGTAGCTGTGGCGTAAATAACGACAGATACAAAAGGCTCCTCCCGCTGCGGAGGAGCCTTTTACTCCTATCCAAATACTAAACACGTGATTGAATCACACGAACCTTCGTCCCCAAAAGTTCCTCCACCTGGGCAATACATTCCTCATCCGGCTGCTTTCGCGGGTACAGCAAAGCGATCTCATCGCAGGCGAAGCTACAAGGGGCCTTGTACTCCAGCAGGTCCAGGGTGGTTTTCCTGCCGCAGCAGGGGAGGGTCGCTGTCAGGTCCCGGAAGCCGGCGCCGTCATATTTTGTGTTCATCTCCCCAACCCAGAAGTCGAAGACATCCGCCCCGCAGAAAGGGCAGCGTATCTCCTCCAAAAACCCACCACAGTCGATAAAGACCGGGGCTTCGCTACGGTTTATTTTGACCTCCATGGCCCACAGCCGGTCCAGCAGCAAGTCCGCCGCCTTTTGTAGCTGGACCTCCTCCAGGCGGTGAAAAGAGTCTGCCGGGATGACCTTGGTGTAATAACTGGACATTTTGCGTTTCTCCTTTCATGGTTCCTGATACAGCCTGCGGATCAGCCCATAATCCCGGTCCTGGGAGCCGGGGGTGGAAAAGAGGATGCAGTTTATGTTGTAATTGAAGATCTGGTCATGGGGCAGGAGGTTCACCTCCACCTTTTCGATGCGCAAAAACTCCCGGATAGACCGGAGGGCCTCCTGATACCGGAAGTCCCCCGGAAAACCACTTTCCACCGTAATTTCGCAATGGCTTCTCTGTTCCCGCAGGGACAGGCTCATATAGACCCGGAAATCGAACACCGCCTGATGAAACTCCTTGGGCAGCAGATAAAACTCCATGTTCCAGATTTCCTCCCCCTGGCGGATGGCGGCCTCCAGCTTTTTCAGATACCGGCTCCGGGTGCGGATGCCGTCGGGGTGGAGAGATGCCGTTTCGCAGCTCAGGTGGGTGAAGGTAAAGCTATGCCGCTCCTCCTGGGAGAAACAGAAGCGAAGCCAGCTGTCCCAAACGGTGTGGCGGTCGAGGGGGGAGACCAGGGCAAACAGACTGAGCATTTCACGTGTCATAAAGGCTCCTTTCTAGGGCGTGTCCTTAAAGTCGCGGGGTGCCAAGACTTTAGGGACACGCCCTAGTCCCAGTACCGGTCGGCGATGCGCCGCAGGGGGTCGTCCTTGTCGTCACATTCCACCAGGTAGTCCACAAAAAAGTCCTCAATCTCCAGGTCCCCCTTCATGGCCGATAAGGCCCGGAAAGCCTCGCGCCGCAGGGGCTCCGGCGCCCAGGGCCGGGCAAAGGAGAGGGCCAGCCTTTTAGCGTCCATCCCCGGCTGGCGGAGGAAGTAGCGGAGCAGGGCAGGGGAGACCAGGGCGCTTTCCTGCTCCCGGTTTTGCAGCTCCAAAATGCCCTCCGCATCCAGGGCGTCCCGGCCATAGAGGGCCAGGGCTCCCGCCTCCACCACATCGGGGAACAGGGAGGCGGCCTTTTGATAGTCCGGCGCCCACCGGCGGCCAAACAGTTCTCCCGGCGTAGGTGGCGGAGCGGAGGGGGGCGCGGACCAACAGCGGCGCATCTTTTCCAGGGGGATGGCAAGGCCCGGCACCGTCTCCCGCTTCTCATCCGGCCAAATTACCCTCCAGTCCTTATCCCGCCCCAAAAACCGGGGGGAGGAGAGGACAAGGCAGGGCACCGGCACCCCCTCCAGGGCGCAGGCGCAAGCCCGGTGGTGGCCGTCCAGCAGGATGGAAAGGTACTCGAAGGCGGCGTAGCAAAGGGCAGGGGGGAGGGACTTCCCCGCCCGCAGCTGCCGCCGGTATTCCTCTACCTGGCGGGGGTCGTATTTTCCGGTGGGCTGGGTGGGGTGAAGGAACCGGGGGAAGACCGGAAGCACCGAATAGGTCTGCGAATCAAAGGTCTGGGCGGTGGCGGGGGAGAAGGTGAAGCCGTTGGGGATATCCCAGAAGAAATGGCCGCTGCCGTCGGTGGGGTAGCAGTCCACCAGGGAGAGGATGTAATACCCCGATGGCAGCAGTCCCGTCACCGGGGCCAGCCGCTCCAGCGCCTCCTCCAGGCCAGAGAAGGGGGCGGCGATGGCGTCTGCTCCCTGGCGCAGCTGGGGGCAATCCTCTGGCAGGCCGTACCCCGCCGCAAGCAGGGACTGGCAGGTGGGACAGCCGCTGGTTTGGATAAAAGCCAGGGGCGTTCCATTTAAAGTAAGGGTCTGGTAGGTATCCAGCATGGAGTCGGTGCAGTCCGGGTCCCGGCTCATCTCCATCCGCAGCGCCCCGGCGCCGCCCTTCACCTGAAAGAAAAGGTGCTCCCCAGCAAAATAAGGCCCGGCGGTGGTGTGCCGGGCCAGGATTGTGGTCTTGCTTTTTTTCCGCCAGAGGGGCATAGGGAATACCTCCTTTTGATAGACCAGGTTAAAAACAGATGACTGTTCCATCATAGGCAACTTCCGCCCAAATGTACCATTTGTCCCGGTAGAGGAGCCTTTGCCGGTTTTTAGCCTGGACTGCCATGATCAGCTGTTCTGGTTGATGATACCCCGGCGGTAGGCCTGAAGGAGGAGGAGCAGGTCGTCAATCTTCCCCTGGATGACCTTCCCCTCGTCGGTGTGGCAAATTTTGATTCGCTCCGGGTAGGTTTCCACCGGCACCAGGTTGGAGTGCATATCGCTGTTGTGGTTGATGATGGAATCAATGCCGGAGAAGGGGTGGTGCTCCGAAAGGAAGAGCTGGTGGGAGTTGGAAACCAGGGTGTATCCGGCGATGCCGGTTACCGCCTGGTAGGCCTTGGAGATGCCTCCGTCAATAATAAGCACCTTTCCCCCCGCTTTTACCGGAGATTCCCCCTTGCGAATCTTCACCGGCACATGGCCGTTGACGATGCGGGCGTGGCTGCTGTCGATGCCAAACTCCGCCAATATCCGGTTTGCCACCTCCGGGTCGTCGCTCAATTGGTAATAGATATCCTTGGTCTCGGTCCAGGTGTCCCGGTCCTCGATGAAATACCGCTCGAAGGTGGTCATCTTGTTTTTGCCGTTCAGGGGGGATTTGGGGCCGCACCACAAAAACCACATAAAGTCCAGCCCCCGCCGCTGCTCCTCGCTTCCCGCCTTGCTGTAAGAGCCCTGGCGGCAGAGCTTGTCGCTGTAGTCCATCAGCGCCCGGCCCCGATATTCCTTGCCGTCCACCGAGAGGGCGGCAAAATCTCCCTGGGGGGTCATGGGGACGCAGCCGTGGTAAAGGAGATTGCCATTACACACCTTGTACATCCCCCCGTGTTTGAAGAGAAAGCTTCGGTGGGCCTGGAGCTTCTCGCTGTGGAGGAAGGAGAGCTGGAGCCGCTCCATCAGCTCCTGCTCGGCGTAGGTGAGGGAGTAGGGGGTCTCCGGGGTGATGGTGGGGAAGTAGCAGTCCCGCATGGGGTATTCCTTTCCCTCCAGGTTCACCGTCCGGCGGCGGAAATCAATCTTATCCAGCAGCAGGCGGTTTTCCATCTCGTATTCCGGGTGGGCCAGGATGGTCTGCCCCTCCAGCTTCAGCTGGATGATGGTGATGGCCTTGTGGATTTTGGCAATCTGCAAATCGTCGTGGGTGTTGGGGACATAGCCGTCCTCCTGGGTGTGCCGGGGCAGGAAGGCGGTGCAGGGGTCGGTGCCGTACTGCTCCATGGCAAAGACCGCCAGGGGCCGGACGTTGATGCCGTAGGATTCCTCCAGGGTATCCAGGTTGTTGTACCGCACGCAGTTGCGGATGACGTTGGCGATGCAGCAAAGCTGCCCGGCGGCGGCCCCCATCCACAGCACGTCGTGGTTGCCCCACTGGATATCCACATTGTGGTGGCGGCAGAGGCCGTCCAGTATCTGGGCCGCCCCGTCCCCCCGGTCAAAGATATCCCCGATGATATGCAGCTTATCCACAATCATCCGCTGGGTCAGCTGGCAGAGGGCGGTGACAAAGGCTTCCGCCCGATCGATTTCGATGATGGTATCCAGGATACGCTCGAAGTATTCCTGGCGGTTGGGGTTGCGCTCATCGGTGTTCATCAGCTCATCGATGATATACTGGAAGTCCGGGGGGAGGGCTTTTCTCACCTTGGAGCGGGTGTACTTGGAGGTGGCCGCCCGGCAGACGGTCACCAGCTGGTAAAGGATATCCCGGTACCAGCCGGGGGTTATCTGGCGGGCCCGGCGCAGCTCCGCCAGCTTGCGCTCCGGGTAATAGACCAGGGTGGCCAGAAGGTCCTTCTGCTCCGACGAAAGCTCCTCCCCAAAGCTCTCGTCGATTTTGCGGCGGATGGAGCCGGAGGCGTTGCGGAGGATGTGGGTGAAGCATTCGTATTCCCCGTGGATATCGCTGATGAAGTGCTCGGTGCCCTTGGGCAGATTCAGGATGGCCCGGAGGTTGATGATTTCGGTGGACGCGGCCTGGATGTTGGGGTAGCTTTGGGCCAGCAGCCGCAGGTACTTCAGCTGCTCTTCGGTGGGGGTCTGTGCAAGTTCCGTCATAACGTGTCCTGCCTCCTGTTGTTTTTTGGGCCGGGGGCTCATTCCCCCAGCAGGGCTTGGGCGTTGTCTTCCGAGAGGCTGGATACCTCTCGGAGCCTGCGGTTGATCTGGTTGGTACGGGTGCCCACCAAGGTTTCCAGCTCGTCATCGGCCTGGCGCAGCCGGTCCCGGGTTTTTTTCAGCACATCGCCAAACTTCTGGAACTCGGATTTTACCGCGCCCAAGACGTTCCACACCTCGCCGGAGCGTTTTTGGATGGCTAGAGTGCGGAAACCCATCTGCAAACTGTTAAGGAGTGCCGCCATGGTGGTTGGGCCGGCGATGTTGATCTTGTAGTCCCGCTGGAGGACCTCCACCAGCCCCAGCCGCACCACCTCGGCGTAAAGCCCCTCCACCGGCAGGAAGAGGATCCCAAACTCGGTCGTGTAGGGGGGCTCGATGTACTTGTCCCGGATGTCCCGGGCCTCGGCCTTGATTCGCTGCTCCAGCTGCTTTTGCAGCCCCTGGATGACCTCCTTGTCCCCCTGGTCGTAGGCGTCCATCAGCTGGCCGTAGAGGTCCCCAGGGAACTTGGCGTCGATGGGCAGCCACACCACCCCGCCCTCTTCCGAGCCGGGGAGACGGACAGCGTACTCCACCACATCCCGGCTTCCGGGGCGGGTGGCAACGTTTGTGCTGTACTGCTCTGGGGCCAGGATCTGCTCCAGGATGGCCCCCAGCTGAATCTCCCCCAAAATACCGCGGGTTTTGACGTTGGAGAGGACCTTTTTCAGGTCCCCCACGCCGGTGGCCAGGGTCTGCATCTCTCCCAGGCCCTTGTAAACCTGCTGGAGCTGATCGCTGACCTGCTTAAAGGACTGGCCCAGCCGCTCCTCCAGGGTTTTTTGCAGCTTTTCGTCTACCGTTTCCCGGATTCGGCTCAGCTGGTCGCTGTTGTCCTTCTGGATGGCGTTTAGGCGGCGTTCCACCGTTTCTCGCGTCTCCTTCATCTGGTACTCGCTTTGGGCGGAGAGGGTGCGCAGCCGCTCCTCCAGCTGCTTTTGCAGGTTTTCCTGCTGCCCCATCATCTGCCGGGCCAGCTGGCCCAGGCTGTCGCTTTGCAGCTCGGCGGCCTGCTTTTGGCTGTCGCTGAGCCGGTCCCCCAGGCCGCCCACCGCGTTCTGGATCAGCAGGGTGGTTTCCTGCCGGCTCTGGCGCAGCTCGTTGGCTATGCTGCTCTCCAGCCGCCGCAGCTCGCCTGCCAGCTCGCTTTCCAGCTGGTCCAGCTGCCGCCGCAGCTCCCGCTCGTTGTCCCGCCGCCCGCTGCGGGCGGTTAAGACGGATAGTAGCGACAGCGCCGCCGAAAGAACCGAAAGGGCCAGCAGGCAGTAGAGCAATGGTTCCATCTTGTCACCCCCGTCAGTCCAAATATCCCTTGGCCGCCAGCAGCTCCGCCATCAGGATGGCCCCGCCGGCGGCGCCCCGGATGGTGTTGTGGGAGAGGCAGACGAACTTGTAATCGTACTGGCTATCCTCCCGCAGGCGGCCGATGGAAACGGCCATCCCCTTTTCCAGGTCCCGGTCCAGGCGGGTCTGGGGGCGGTCCGGCTCCTCAAAGTAATGGAGGAACTGCCCAGGGGCGGAGGGAAGGGCCAGCGTTTGGGGCTCCCCGGCGTAGTCCCGCCAGCGGCGGAGAATCTCCTCCTTGGAGGCCTTCTCCCGGAGGGTGAAGAACACCGCCGCCAGGTGCCCGTCCGAAACCGGCACCCGAATGCACTGGGTGGTGATGGCGGGGGAGGAGGCGGGGACAATGCGGCCGTCCTCCACCCGGCCCCATATTTTCAGCGGCTCCTGCTCGCTCTTTTCCTCCTCGCCGCCGATGTAGGGGATGACGTTATCCTGCATCTCCCGCCAGGTGGCGAAGGTTTTTCCCGCCCCGGAGATGGCCTGATAGGTGCAGGCCAGCACCTGCTCCAGCCCCAGGTCCATCAGGGGGTGGAGGGCGGGGAGGTAGCTTTGCAGCGAGCAGTTGGATTTGACGGCGATAAAGCCCCGCTTGGTCCCCAACCGCTGCCGCTGGGCCTCAATGACCTGGGCGTGGGCGGCATTGACCTCCGGGATAAGCATGGGGACGTCCAGGGTGCCGCGGTGGGCGGAGTTATTGGACATCACCGGGCATTCCCGCTTTGCGTAGGCCTCCTCCAGCGCCCGTATCTCCTCCTTTTTCATATCCACCGCGCAAAAGACAAAGTCCACCTGGGCGGTGATGGCGTCCATATCCGCCGAGGCGTCCAGCACCTTCATCTCCCCGATGCGAGGGGGGATGGGGGTGGACATGGCCCAGCGGCCCTCTACCGCCTCGGCGTAGGCCCGGCCCGCCGAGCGGGCGGAGGCAGCCAGGGTGGTGACGGTAAACCAGGGGTGCCCCTCCAGCAGGGTGATAAAGCGCTGCCCCACCATGCCGGTGGCGCCGATGATGCCGACTCGAAATTCCTTCATAGCAAAAACTCCTTTGTTTTATAGATATCCTTTTGAAGCGCCCGGCAGGGAAGAGGGCTGCTCCCCGGTGCGCCATTCCACAAGCTGGCTAAGCTCCCGCCGGGGCCGGGGGGCGGGAGATTCCCCCGGGTACCCCAGCGCCAGGGCACAGAGGAGCTCCCCGGGGCTGTCCAGCCAGTCCATCAGCTCCCGGTAAGCAAAATAGGTGTCGCAGATCCACAGGCTCCCCAGCCCCGCCTCCTGGGCGGCAAGGGACATATTCTCCATGGCCGCCCCCACCGACTGGGCGTTGCAGAGCTCAAAGATCCGCTCCTCGGGGGTCAGGGGACGGTCCGGGGGCAGGCCCAAAGGGTTTACCGTCAGAATGACCACCGGAGCCTCGGCCATGATGCGGCGGGTGTTCTCCGCGCCGCCAAGGAAGCCGGCGCTGCCGGGGAGGAGGGGAGCGGCGCGCTCCCGCTCCAGGCCGCAGTCCATAGCGGCCAGCAGCGAGGCCTTGTCGCTGCCGGAGACCACCACGAACCGCCAGGGCTGGCGGTTTTTGGAGGAGGGGGCCAGGGAGCCGGCCAGCAGCACCGCATCCACCGCCGCCCGGGGCACCGGCTTGTCTAAAAACCGACGGATGCTGCGGCGGTTTTGGATGGCGGAAAGCATGGGGCAAAACTCCTTTCGTTTAGAAGAAAAGCTGGACCAGGAAAATGGCCAGCAGGTGGGCGGGGTAGCAGCCCCACCGTCAGGCAGTAACAAAAAGGGGAAAGGCAATCCGTCCAACCCATCGAAAAGCGGGATATTGTGGAAAAACGCGGTCCCGATGTGGTCGATAACCATCGAGATGATGGCGATCAGCTTGATGAAATTGGTGTCCAGATTGGTTTGGAGCCTGGGTGTGTTTGCGGTTTCCGCAGCAGATACATTCTTCCTGTTTGGCATAGGGTTGCGTGTACCGAAAAGACCGCCGGGTGTCCCCATACCGAAAAATAGCGGCTTTTGGATCAAAGAGGTTGAAAGTCCCGGGAAAGTATCCTATAATAGGTGACTGTCAGCCTGTCCAAGGGTCTATTTTTCCAAATTCTATCTTACCACTGTTCCGGTCCACTGTCAATTTGATTTTCCCGGTTTATTGGGCAAGATAGGGGACTGACAGGGCCTTTCTGCCCGTTTTTTTGTAAAACCCGACAAAAAACCGGGAGACCATTCCCAAAAGCCTACTTTAGAAACAGGGAGAAGGAGAAACCATGAACCAACCTATGCTTCGGTCCGATTACGCCTTCCACCTCCCGGGGGAGCTGATCGCCCAGCACCCCCTGGACCGCCGGGACGATTCCCGGCTCCTCTGTCTGGACCGCCGGGACGGCGCCCTTTCCCACCGGCGGTTCCGGGAGCTGCCGGGACTGCTGCGCCCCGGGGATGTGCTGGTGATGAACGACAGCCGGGTGCTGCCCTCCCGGCTGCTGGGCCGGAGGGAGGGCACCGGAGGCGCTGCCGAGCTGCTGCTGCTGGAGCAGAAGGGGAAGGACCTTTGGGAGACCCTGGCCCGCCCCGGTAAAAAGCTGCGCCCTGGGAGCCGGGTGGTCTTTGGGGATGGCCTGCTGGTGGGGGAGGTGACGGACACCCTGGAGGGCGGCAACCGGCTGGTGCGCTTCCGTTATGAGGGGGACAGCTTCTTTGCCGTTTTGGACCGCATCGGGCAGATGCCCCTGCCCCCCTACATCACCGAGGCGCTGGAGGACCGGGAGCGCTACCAGACCGTTTACTCCCGGGAGCTGGGCAGCGCCGCCGCCCCCACCGCCGGGCTCCACTTCACCCCGGAGCTGCTGGAGGCGCTGCGGAATAAGGGAATACAGACCGGCTTTGTCACCCTCCATGTGGGGCTGGGGACCTTCCGGCCTGTAAAGGCAGAGAACATCACAGACCACCACATGCACCTGGAGCACTACACCGTGCCGGAGGAAACCGCCCGGCTGGTGAATGCCGCCAAGGCGGAGGGCCGCAGGGTCATCGCCGTGGGTACCACCTCCTGCCGCACCCTGGAATCGGCCTGGAAGGAGGGCGCGCTGACACCCGGCCCTGGCAGCACCGGCATCTTTATCTACCCCGGCTACAGGTTCCAGGTGCTGGATGGGCTTATCACTAACTTCCATCTGCCGGAAAGCACCCTCATCATGCTGGTGAGCGCCTTTGCCGGGTACGAAAGCACCATGAACGCCTACCGGGAGGCGGTGCAGGAGCGGTACCGCTTTTTCAGCTTTGGAGACGCCATGTTCATTGGAGACATGAGGTAAAATTTTCCATAAACCTGATTGCATATCAGGCAGTAATCTGGTAGAATTAAGAGTAGGAAAAGACCATAGCATAGAATGGAGTGAATGTGATGCCTGAGATTTGCAGATTCTACGGCATAGTTATCAAGATGTTTTTCAAGCCGAGAGAACATGAGCCGAGTCACATCCACGCTCTGTATGGTGAGCATATCGGAGTCTTTGACCTGAAGACAATGACCATGACAGAAGGAGACCTCCCCGGCAAGGCTTAGGAGCTTGTGAAGGAATGGCTGAAGGTCAATCAAGGCAAGCTGCAAGAGATGTGGGACTCCCAAAGGCTGGGGAAACTGCCGCTGCTCTAATGGAGGTGTGTACATGATACCAAAAATCAAGGACATTACGCCACTGCCGGATTTCCTATTGCGTGTAGTATTCGATGATGGGAAAGCAGTTCTCTATGACGTGAAAGAGGACATGGAGCAGATTGAGAGCTATAGAGATTTACGCTCCATTACGGGCCTATTCAATCAGGTGCAACTCGACCAGAGCCGGACCTGTGTATTTTGGAACGACAGAATAGACTTGCCGAGCGACACCATTTACGAATACGGCAGGGTGCAATAAAACCTACGTTAAGGGCCCCAATTAGGGGCTTTTTTGCTGAGTAATACTTTCCCTATTAGAGCGTTTAGGCGGCGTCCTGCGGCCTTCAGGGGCTTCTAAGCCCTTGATTTGCAGCACCTTTCAGGGCGCTTGGTCTTCCGTGGTTATGGGGACCCGAACTAGCCATTAAACCATAGACCCAAAGATGAAGGAAATAATAATTTGGAAGCGAAAACACATCGCCAGAAAGGACATTATATCACATGTATCAACTACTGAAACAGGAGGGCCGGGCCAGGCGGGGGGAGTTTACCACCGTCCATGGCACTGTTCAGACCCCGGCCTTTATGAACGTAGCCACCAGCGCCGCCATCAAGGGGGGAATCTCCTCCCTGGACCTCCGGGAGCTGCGGTGCCAGGTGGAGCTTTGCAACACCTACCACCTGCACATCCGCCCCGGAGACAGGGTCATCCGGGAGCTGGGGGGGCTGCACCGCTTCACCGGCTGGAACCGCCCTATCCTCACCGACAGCGGCGGCTTCCAGGTCTTCTCTTTGTCCAGCCTCCGGAAGATACGGGAGGAGGGGGTCACCTTCAGCTCCCATGTGGACGGCAAGCGCATCTTTATGGGGCCGGAGGAGAGTATGCGCATCCAGTCCAACCTGGCCTCCACCATTGCTATGGCCTTCGATGAGTGCATCGAAAACCCCGCCCCCCGGCCCTATGTGGAGCAGTCGGTGGCCCGCACCACCCGCTGGCTGCGGCGGTGCAAGGCGGAGCTGGACCGGCTGAACCGCCTGCCGGATACCATCAATCCCCACCAGCTGCTTTTTGGCATCAACCAGGGGGGGACCTATGACGACATCCGGGTGGAGCACATGAAGGAGATCGCCCGGCTGGGGCTGGACGGCTACGCCATCGGCGGATTGGCGGTGGGGGAACCGGCGGAGGTGATGTACCACATCATCGAAGAGGTGGAGCCCCATATGCCCGCCGACCGCCCCCGGTATCTGATGGGGGTGGGCACCCCGGTGAACATCCTGGAGGGGGTTGCCAGGGGGCTGGACCTCTTCGACTGCGTCATGCCCAGCCGCAACGCCCGCCACGGGCACCTTTTCACCTGGAACGGCATCCTGAACCTTCAGAACAACAAATATCTTTTGGATGAGCGTCCCATCGAAGAGGGCTGCGGCTGCTTTGCCTGCCGGGGCGGCCATTCCAGGGCCTATATCCGCCACCTCTTCCGGGCCAAGGAGATGCTGGGGATGCGCCTGGCGGTGGCCCACAACCTGTACTTCTATAATACCCTGATGGAGCGCGTCCGGGAGGCCCTGGACCAGGGGCGGTTTGACGCCTTTTACCGGGAAATGGTGCCGGTGCTGGGGCGGCGAATCTGAAAAATTCGTCTTTGTCCACTGGAAACCTTGCAACATACAGGAAAAGAATGTATAATAGACATTGAATTTTTTTGGAGGTAAATCAATATGAATTTCGCGTTTCTTACCACAACGGACCCCGCCGCGGCAGGCGGTATGCTGACCAGCGTCCTTTCCCTGGGTCTTATCCTGGTGGTGTTCTATTTCTTCATTCTCCGTCCCCAGCAGAAGCGGGACAAGGAGGCCACCAAGATGCGCTCCAGCCTCCAGGTGGGGGATGACGTCATCACCATCGGCGGCATTGTGGGCACCATCGTCAGCACCAAGGAGGACACCCTGGTTATCGAAACCGGCAGCGACCGCAGCAAGATCCGTGTCACCCGCTGGGCCATCCAGCAGAACACCACCCCCAAGGAGAAGTGATTTCCCGTTTCCTGCCTTCCTGAATAATGGCACGCCCTGCGGAATATAGTTTACTGTGAAAATGTCAATACAAGGGGTGTCTGTTATGAGGAAACCGGCGTCTGCTCCCGATACCAAGAATGTGGTGAAGTTCTCCCGCTCCCTGGCCGTCTCGGTGGCGATGGGGGTGGTGCTCACCTTTCTCATCCTCTGCGCCTTTGCCGCGCTGATGTCGGTGCGGGACCTGCCCCACAGCGCGGTGGTGCCCATGTCCATCCTGGCGGTGTCGGCGGGGACCATCCTTTCCGGCTACTGCTGCGCCCGCATCCTGCGGGAAAAGGGGCTGCTTTGGGGCCTGGGGTGCGGAACGGTGATTTTTCTGATGGCCTTCTTCTGCGAGCTGATGCTGCTGGGGCAGCCCATCGGCATCCTGGCCCTCTATAAATACATCATCTACGCCGCCAGCGGTATGATCGGCGGCGTGCTGGGGGTCAACAAAAAGCGGAAGGTCCGCTGAAAAGAAAAAGGTAGAATTTTGCCCCGCGCTGTGTTATAATCAAACCATACCCAATGGGACCTATCTGAACTTAGGAGGAATTTAAAATGAAACACGTAAAGACTCTCAACAAAGCGAACCTGAAGGAAACTGCCGCCAAGGGCGGCTGCGGCGAGTGCCAGGCCTCCTGCCAGTCCGCCTGCAAGACCTCCTGCACCGTGGCCAACCAGAAGTGCGAGAGCGCCAAATAAGAAACCCCGCCACCGGTCCAATTCTGCCCGCAGATGCGGGCGGGATTGGGCTGTTTCTTTATAGAGAAAAGGAATGAGGAAAACCATGATACACTGCTACCAGATGAACGGATACAACATTATTTTGGATGTCCACAGCGGTGGGGTCCACGTGGTGGACGAGCTTTTCTACCGGCTGGCCCAGGAGATAGAGCCCCCCTTGCCGGAGGTCTGCCCCCCCGCCCTGACGGAAAAATACGCCGCTTATGGCAGGGAGGCGGTGGAGGAGACCTACGGGGAGATGCTGGAGCTGTACCGCCAGGGCTCCCTCTTTTCCCCCGATGACTATGGCCAGTTCGCCGACCGCATGGTGCTTTCCCCCATTAAAGCCATGTGCCTGCACATCTCCCACGACTGCAACCTGCGGTGCGATTACTGCTTTGCCGGGACAGGGGACTTTGGCACCGGCCACCGGATGGAGATGCCCCTGGAGGTGGGGAAGAAGGCCATCGACTTCCTGATTGAAAAATCGGAGGGCCGGCGCAATTTGGAGCTGGACTTCTTCGGCGGGGAGCCGCTGATGAACTTCGGGGTGGTGGAGGAGATTGTCCGCTACGCCAGGGAGCGGGAGAAGGAGACCGGCAAAAACTTCCGCTTCACCGTCACCACCAATGGAACCCTCCTCACCGAGGAGCGCATCGACTTCATAAACCGGGAGATGCACAATGTGGTCCTTTCGGTGGATGGCCGCAAGGAGGTAAACGACCGGGTGCGCCACCGGGTGGACGGCTCCGGCAGCTACGACGCCTTCCTCCCCAAGTTCCAGAGGCTGGTGCAGCGCCGGGGGGATAGGCAGTACTATGTCCGGGGCACCTTCACCAAGTACAACCTGGACTTTGCTGAGGATGTGCTGCATTTAAACCGCTGCGGCTTCGACCAAATTTCGGTGGAGCCGGTGGTGGCCGACCCCAAGCTCCCCTACGCCCTCACCGAAGCCCAGCTCCCCGCCATCTTCGCCGAGTACGAGCGGCTTGCAAAGCTTCTCATCCAGCGGCGGAGGGAAGGGAAGGGCTTTAACTTCTTCCACTTTATGCTGGACCTGGACCAGGGCCCCTGCGTCATCAAGCGGCTGCGGGGCTGCGGGGCGGGGAATGAATACTGCGCCGTCACCCCCGACGGGGACGTCTACCCCTGCCACCAGTTTGTGGGCCAGGAGGAATGGCGAATGGGGGATATCTTCTCCGGAGAAATTGACATGGAGATGAAGCGCCGCTTCGCTGCCTCCAACGTCTACGGCAAGGAGGAGTGCCGCGGCTGCTGGGCCAAGTTCTACTGCTCCGGGGGCTGCAACGCCAACAACCACACCTACGCCGGGGATATCACCCGCCCCTACCACCTGGCCTGCCAGCTGGAGAAGAAGCGGGTGGAGTGCGCCATTATGATAAAGGCGGCCCTGGCCGAAGAGACAGAGGAGCTGTCCGCCCCCTGCGAGGGGGACTGCGCCGCCTGCGCCAAATAAGGGGAGGGAGAAAGATGGTTCTATTCAGCGCCCTGGGAGCAGGGAAGATGGCAAACGCCATCCTTTCCGGAGCGGTGGCCTCCGGGTATCTTGCGCCGGAAGAGATAGGCACCTACAACATCCACGAGGAAAAGCGGGAGGCTATGGCGGCCAAGGGCTACCAGGTCTACCGGAGCATTGGGGAGCTGTGCCGGGAGAGCAAGTACATCCTCCTTTCCATGAAGCCCCAGCAGGCGGAGGAGGTGCTCCGGGAGATGGCCCCGGCCACCGGCCCGGAAACGGTGGTGGTCTCCATCGCTGCCGGCATCTCGGCAAGCTACATTCAGGGCATTCTGGGGGAGGGGACCAAGGTGGTGCTGACCATGCCCAACACCCCGCTGCTGGTGGGATGCGGGGCCACCGCCGTGGCCTGCTGTCCCCCCACAACGGCCGAGGAGTTTGCCTTTGTCCGGGGCGTCTTTGCCTCCGCCGGGCTGGTGGAGGAGATACCGGCGGACAAGATGAACGAAATCATCGCCGTCAGCGGCAGCACCCCGGCCTACCTCTATCTCATCGCCCTTTACTTTTGCCAGTACGCCCAGGAGCAGGGTATTGATTTTGACACGGCCAACCGGATGTTCTGCCAGACCATGACCGGGGCGGCCAAAATGATGCTGGAAACGGGGATGAGCCACCAGCAGCTTATGGACATGGTCACCAGCCCCAAGGGCACCACCCTTATGGGCCTCACCGCCCTCCGGGAGGGGGGACTGGAGGCGCTAATTCGGGACTGCTGCGATGCTACCATCCGCCGTGCCAGGGAGCTGGGAAGGTGACAAGGGATGAACATTTACACCTTGCAAACCGGCAATATTAGCGGAGTTGCGGCGCTTATGTCCACCATCAAACCGGATTGGTGGGACTACCAGGGGGCAAGCCAGCAGTTGCAAGACGAGAAGCTGCTGGCCCGTCTGGTGGGCTGGTACCTGGGGGAGGACGCCGAAAGCCCCAAGGGCTGGCTCCTCTGCGCCGAGTTTCCGGGCTACTGTTACCTCTCTATCGAGAACCTGGGCTATGACGCCGGCGGGACCTTTGTGATGGAAGAGCCCCTGGAACCGCTACTCTGCCAGGCGGAGGAGTATGCCAGAGGAAAAGGGTACCGGAACCTCAAGTATGTCATCGGCTCCACCGGGATGTCTTGCCATGGGCGGCCGCTGGGGGACTACGCCCAGGAACTGGCGGGACTCCACTCCCTGGACCGGGAACACTATGACTTTTTCTATGGATACGGCTTCCGACCCGCCGGGTTTCTCCCCAACTGCTATGGGGAGAACTATCATGGTATCATCATGATAAAGGGGCTTGCACCCGACAGCCTGTACTAAACCAAAGAAGCGCCGCATACCCTTTAATGAGCAAGGGTACGCGGCGTTCAGCTTTGGCACAAAAAGGACAAGTAAAAGGCGGTGGCATCAGGATGAAAAGAGGGTTCCGGCGGCGCGCAAGGCTCCGCTCCCATTTTGGGGGGACAGGCTCCTGGGGGGGATATTTCCGGCTGCGGAAGAACAGTGTGGTTTTTCTGGGGCTGTTTCTTGGGGGGCTGCTCCTTGGCAGCCTGTACACCGTCCGGGATTGCGGCGGACAGCGGCTGATTTTAACCATGATGGCAAACCAGCTCCAGACCCAGGCCGCTGGAGGCTTCTGGCAGGTGCTCACAGGCCGCTTGGTGACCAACCTGGGGTACATTATTTTTTTGTATTTTGCAGCCAACTGCGTCCAGGGAAAGTGGTTGAGCGGTTTGGTTCCCGCCTTTTACGGCCTGTCTGTAGGGAGCGCCGTGACGGCGATTTTGTATCAGCACGGCATCGCCGCCGGAGGGTATCTTGCGGTCTGTGTGTTGGCCCCCCGTTTTTGCCAGCTCATTCTCCTGATGACCGCCTGCAACCAGTCGGTGAAGCTTTCCCAAAACATCTCTGCCAAAAAACCGGCAGGGGAGCAGAGCTTTTTGCTGCTGGGAACGGCAACCGTCCTTTTCTCCGGCCTGGAAGCCTTGGTTTTAAGCCGGTTTACAGGGCTTCTGACGTATCTGTAATGTTCAGTGGCTTTACACTGTTTTGGGGCGGGATTTTCCGGGAAAAGATGCTGCTGCCGTCCAAGGACTTTTCCGATGGCCTCCAGCTCCGGCCGGAGCGAAGCATCATAGCCCAGAAAGTCAAACTCGACGGCGTGGCAGGTGGCCCCCGGCCCCAGCTCCGGGCATTGGTTGGGGATGACAGTGCCCTCCAAGGCGTCCACAATCTCCCAGGCGGCGGGAAAGATGGCTTCCGGCGGCACCAGAGGCGGATAACAGGGATTCAGACGCTCCAGCCGCTCCGCCAAGCGTCCCGCCCGGCTCCGGTTCCAGCCTGCCGCCTGTAATAGAGGGCATTTTTCCAGGCGCATCAGGTCCAGCATGGCTCCACCACCCTCCCCTCAATCCTCGGAATTGGTGACCGCCTTTTTGGTCTTGGGGGCGGCGATGCTTCCCAAAGGGTTTTGCTGGATGGCGTGCTGGACCTGGGCGCTGGCCACATGGGTGTAAATCTCGGTGGTGCCCAGGTTTTCGTGGCCCAAAATCTCCTTTAGGACCCGGATATCCACCCCGCCATGCTGATACATCAGGGTAGCGGCGGTGTGGCGCAGCTTGTGGGGAGAAAAGCCCCGTCCATCCAGCCCCGCCAGCTTCAGGCATTGCTCCACAATCTGCTCCACCCGCCGGGGGGAAAGGGGGCGTTTGTTTTGGGAAAGGAAGAGATATTCCCGGTCCTTTTCCACCTCCGGCTCCGGCCGCACGGCCAAATACACCTGCAAGGCGCTGATGCAGGCGTCGTTTAGGTAAATCATCCGTTCCTTGTTGCCCTTGCCCAGCAGGACCAAGGTACTGTCCTCCCAGTGGATGCTACCTTTTTTGATGCCCACCAGCTCGGAAAGGCGCATCCCGCAGTTAAGAAGGAGGGTGATGATGCAGTAATCCCGCTCCTTCCGAGGGCTTGGTCCATCCACCGCCTGGAGGAGCTGGAGGCTTTCCTCCAGGGTCAAATATTTCGGCAAAGATTTCCGCTGGCTGGGGGTTTCCAGGTCCTTGATGGGACTGATTTCCAGCAGACCCGCCTTGCTGCTAAGGTAATTATAAAAGGAGCGCAGGCTGGAGACCTTCCGGGACCGGGTAAGGGCGTTGTTCTCGTTGGTGGTCTGAACAAAGTTCAGAAAGCCATAGGCGTCGGAAAGGGTGACGCTAAGGATGGTCTCCGGAGGAAGGTCCTCGATGGAAATATCCGCAAGGTTTGGCTCCACCATGGACAAATGTTCGCGAGAGGCCCGGAGATACCGCAGGAAGAGCCGCAGGTCGATGTAGTAGGCATCCACCGTCCGCTGGGAGCGGCCCTTGATGGTAAGCATATAAAACAGGAAATCCTTTAAAAGCTGTGGACACGGACAGTCGTTGATGTTCATGAAATTTTACGGGATCAAAAAATGGTCCCATGGTCCATAGGTTATTTTTCAGTCCCCTATATTTCGCTAAATTTCTATTTAGCGAAATATCCTCAACCGAAATTTTGAACCATCCCCTGCCTACCATTTTACCGGAAATTTGTGCCTTTGTCCAGGGCCGCCCATTGTCCAATTGGATAAAATCCAGCCGCATCTAAAATTTCATTTCAGCAAAAGAAAACCGGCCCAGAGGCGGCATTTTCTGGCGGGCACTGCCGGGGGCTGTTTTTCTCCCTGGGCGGGAGGCTTCGGGGCAGCTCCGGCTCCTGCGGGCCGGGTCCGGGATTCTTTTTGCTTTGCCCGCCGCCATCCGGTTTCGCTAAATATTTTTTCCTCTGGTTCATATTCAAACTCCTTTCTCTTTAGGCGGCCAGCCTACTCATGTCGCAGGGCGTCCACCGGGTGCAGCCGGGAGGCCAGCCGGGCTGGATAGACGCCGAAGACCGCGCCGGTTCCCACCGAAAAGAGCGCCACCGCTGCGATGATCTGGGGCTTTGGGAGAAATCCCAGGCCGGTGAGCAGTCCCGCCGCCAGGGCCAGCAGCCCGCTGGCAAGGACCCCCAAAAAGCTCCCCGCAGCGGTGAGAAGCACCGCCTCCACCATAAATTCCCGGAGGATGTGAAAGGTCTTGGCTCCCACCGCCTTTTTGACGCCGATTTCCCGCGTGCGCTCCCGCACCGCCATGGTCATGGTGGTCATGATGCTCAGGCCGGACACCACCAGGGATATTCCCCCGATGGCGGAAAGAACCAGGGTAATCCCCCCCAGTATGGATTCCAGCCGCTCCTTCTGGATAGCCAGGTCGTCATACCGGTACAGGTTCTTGTACCCGGCGGCGCTGTTCAATAAAGCGGTCACCCGCTCCCCCGCTTCCTCCGGCGATGTGCCCTCCGATACCTTTATAAACAGCTGGTCGATGACCGAGCTTCGGGTCAGGGACTGGTGGGCGGTGTAGGGGATGTAGACAAAGGACGGGACATAGTCCCCCGCCAGGTTTTTCAGGACGTTGCTTTCCCCGTCCACCACCCCAATAATGGTAAACACCTCCGTCCCCTGGTCCACCGTCACCTCCATCTCCTTCCCCACAATATTGGTGCGCCGGTAGAAGGCGTAGGCCAGCTCCTCGTCGATGATGCAGTAGTTTGCCCCGGCGGATATATCGCTTGCCTCCAGGAGCCTGCCGTTTTTCAGCTCCAGGTCGATAATCTGCCCCACATTTTGGTCCACGCCGCAAAGCAGCACCTCCCCGGCGTAGTTGCGCATCACCGCCCGGCTGATGCTGGTGCTGAGGGGAGCCGCCACCGCCACCTCCTCCAGGGCGGCAATCGCGGCCAGCTCCTCTCCCGTCAAGGCGTTCAGCTCCCCCTGGGAGGCGGAAACGGTGATGCAATCGAACCCCAGCTTTTCCAGCTCGCTCCCCACCAGGCCCTGTCCCGCCGCGCCGATGGCGGAGATAACCAGCACCGAAAAGACACCGATGGCGATGCCGCAGACGGTAAGGGAAAGCTGGCTTCGTCTTCTCCACAGGCCCTCCGCCGTGCTTCGCAAAAGCTCCATCCTACTTCGACGCCCCCTCCTTTTCCAGCTCCAAAAGGTACTTCCCCTGTTTTTTCTCCGGCTCCACCGGCTCCTTTCCCAGCACCGCCACCAGTTCCTGGCGGGAGACACCGGAAAGTATCTCCACGCCGTCCACCGTCTCCCGGCCGGTGGTGATTGGCCGCTTTTCCAGCTGATAGCTCCCGGCTACCAGCACATATTCTGTGTTGTCCTTATCCTGGCGGACCGATTCATAGGGGAGAATCATCATCTCCTCCGGCTCCCCTGTAAATATCTCCGCCTTTACGGTGTACCCCGGCCGAATCACCTGCCCCTCCGGCTGGAGCGCAACCTCCAGGTCCACCACCTTCTGGGGGGTGGCGCCCTTCAGCTCCTGGCGGGTGCCGGGGTAGATTTTCCGCACTGTGCCAAAGCAGGCGGTGTCCCCCACCCCCTCCCCGGTGAGAATCACTTGGCTGCCAAGACTCAGCTTCCCAGCCTCCCGCTCCCCCACCGTCAAAAGGGCGAAGTACCGCTCCCTTCCTTCCACAGCGCAGATGGTCATCCCTGGCTGGACAATGCTCCCTGGCAGGGGGACCTCCTTGGTAAGAATTCCTGTCACCGGGGCGGTTACTGTCACCGGTTCTTCCTGTCCTCCAGCGGAGGACACTTCAAAATTCCTCCACTGGAGGACAGCCTCTTCCTCCTTCAGGCCGTAGCTTTGGGCCAGGGCGGCAAGCCCGGCCTCCTCCCCCGCCCCGGAAAATCCTCTCCCCTGGGTCTGTAAGTACAGCACCGGATCGCTCCCCACCGGGGCCAGCACCGCCAGGGTCTCCCCTCTTTCCACCCAGTCCCCCAGGCTGGCGTTTCTGCTTTCAACCCGGTACAGGCCGGAGGCAAGCAGGTCGTACCCTTCCTCTGTGCAGATACTCCCCTCGCACCGGATGCTGGCGCGGTGGGAAACCGTTTGGGGAGAGACCACCTGGCACCGGGTCACCCCCCGAAGGACCAGCCCCGGCGTGGCCCCCACCAGTATAATCGCCCCTGTTACAACGGCCAAGGCTAGCTTTTTCTTCATCCTTTCCCATCCTTCCACAGCAAAAAAGTCCCGAAAGACCATCTTTAAAGATAGTCTTCCAGGACTGCTGGAAAATATGACCGCCGGGGAAGAAAATTTTTCGTGGAATATTCGGGGGCGCCATCCGGAAACTATGGGGCAGGAGGTGTTTTTGTTGTGAGTCTCATCGTTTGCAGCGAAAGGTGCGTCCACCAGCGGGAGGGGTACTGCGTCCTGGAGCATCCCTGCGCCATACCCAACCCCCAGGGTCCCTTGGAAAACCGCTGCATCTATCTGGAGCTGCCGCCGGAGGAAGGCGCTTTTGGGGCGCTTAGCGGCCCAGACGCAGCCCAGTAAAGGCTTCGCTGATGTTGGAGACCCCGTGGAAGACCGCTCCGGGGTATTGCTGCGGGTCGATGGCCCGCAGATTGCTTTTGGGGAGGACAAAGGTGGTAAAGCCCAGACGGTACGCCTCCCCTACCCTTTGGTGCACCAGCCCCACCGAGCGCACCTCTCCCGCCAGGCCCACCTCCCCCAGGGCCAGGAGCTTGGAATCAATGGGTTTGTCCAGAAGGTTGGAGACCATGCAAAGGGCCACGGCCAAATCGGCCCCCGGATCGTCGATGCGCATTCCCCCCGCTACATTGAGGAACACATCCAGATTTCCCATAAAATATCCTCCCCGTTTCTCCAAAACGGCGATGAGGAGGGCGGTGCGGTTGTAATCGAAGCCGGTGGGCACCCGCCGGGGATTGCCGAAGCTGGTTTTGGCGATGAGGGCCTGGACCTCCACCAGGATGGGCCGGGTCCCCTCCATCAGGCAGGTGATGCAGGTGCCGGAAACATCCAGGGGCCGGCCGGTGAGGAGCATTTCGGAGGGGTTTTCCACCTCCAAAAGGCCCCCGCCGCTCATTTCGAAGACGCCGATTTCGTTGGTGGAGCCGAAGCGGTTTTTAATGGCCCGAAGGATGCGGTAGCTGAGGTTCCGGTCCCCTTCAAAGTAGAGGACGGTATCCACCATGTGCTCCAGCACCTTGGGACCGGCGATGCCCCCGTCCTTATTTACATGGCCCACGATGAAAAGGGGAATCTCGTTTCCCTTACAGGCGTTGATGAGCAGCTGGGTGCACTCCCGCACCTGGGTGACGCTCCCCGCGGAGGAGGTGATGGCGGAAAGGCTGATGGTTTGGATGGAATCCACCACCACCACATCCGGCTTTTCCGCCAGGATGGTTTCGTAAATCTCCTCTGCGTCGGTGGCGGCAGTGAGGAGGACATTATTTCCGTCCACCCCCAGGCGGTTGGCCCGCAGCTTCACCTGGCGCATGCTCTCCTCCCCGGATACATAGAGGAGCCGCAGGCCGGCGTCGATGGTGCGGCACATCTGGAGGAGGACGGTGGATTTGCCGATGCCGGGGTCGCCGCAGACCAGGACGGCCGCGCCGGGGACGATGCCGCCGCCCAGCACCCGGTCCAGCTCCTTCATGCCGGTGTGATACCGCACCGATTCGTCGGCGGAAATATCCGTTAAGGGCTTCACCTTTGCAGGGGCGGCCCGCCGCTCGGTTGCCGCCGCCTTGGCCGCCGGGCCGCCGGTGCTCCGGGTCTCCTCCACAAAGGAGTTCCAGCTGCCGCAGTCGGGACATTTCCCCTGCCACTTGGGGACCTCGCACCCGCACTGGGTGCAGACGTATACCGTTTTGCTCTTGCTTTTAACTGCCATTTTGTTATTGGTTCCCTTCTACAACGATGATGTCGGTATGGGTCAGCGCCGCCTCCAGCCAGCGGAGAAAAGCCTCATAAAACCGGGCCCGCTTTTTGGTGCACCGCCCCAGCTCCTCCCGGAGGAGCAAAATGAGCTTTTCCCAGTCCCCTGCCCCCAACCAGTTTGGGCCGCAGGGGTCCAGCCCCTCCTCCGGCGTTCCGCTGAAGGCGTCCTGGGTGGGGTAGATCCGGGCAAAATAGTCCGCCAGCAGCAGCTGGTAGTCCTCTATCCCCATGGCCAGGGGAAAAAGGTAGCAGTGCCACTCCTCCCACCGGGGGTTCCAGTCCGGTTCCCCGGAAATACACAGCGGCTGGAAACGAAGCCGGCACCGCTTAGGCTCCCTGGATTTAAGGCCAATCCAGAAGGTCCTTTGCTCCTGCCAGTGTTCCAAAGGCAGCCAGACCATTTTTACCCGTCCCCCCTTTTGCTCTTCCCTATGAGGCCGCCGTTCCGCTGGGCGCTCCCTCTTCAAAGCTGCCGTCGTAAAACTGGAGCAGGGAGCAGCAGATGGCGAAGGCCACCTTGTCCTGGTAGTCCTCGGTCTTCAGAAGCGCCGCCTCCTCCGGGTTGGAGATAAAGCCGCACTCCACCAGAACCGCCGGGTTCACGGTATTATTATACAACAAAAACAGGGAGCTGTCAGCCTTTTTGATTTGGCGGGTGTTTTCCGGCTGGAGAAGGGTCCGGAAGCTATCCTGCACCGTTTGGGCCAGCAGGTCGCTCCCCTGGGATTTGGGGGCGTAGAACACCTGGGCCCCCTTCACCCTGGACTGGGGGAACTTGTTCAGGTGGATGCTGACCACCACCGCGTTTGCGTCCTCGGTCATAATTTTCAGCCGGTTTTTCAGGTCGGAGTTTTTCTGGGCCCGGATGGTGGTTTTGTCCGCATCGTGTATGGAAACATCCTCCTGCCGCGTCATCCGCACCTCAAAGCCAAAGAGGGTGCAAAACTCCCGAACCTTGTGGGCGATGGCAAGGTTTATCTCTTTTTCGGTGATGCCATTGGACTCCGCCCCGCCGTCCACCCCGCCGTGGCCGGGGTCCAGAATCACCACCGGACGGGTGGTGGTGGGCAGCTCCACCGCCCGGCTTTCCAAAGCGCGGTCCAGGGTGTGGAGGGCGGCAACCACCGCCACCGTCAGAACGGCTCCCCCCAGGACTGTTACAAGGACCTTCTTTCGACGCTGTTTCATACCATCATCCTCCCAAAGGAGTCATATGATGGGGACAAGGGGGATTATGCCAGGCCAAAACAGCAAAAGAGGGGGCTGCCAGCCCCCTGTCGTTACAGCCGGATGATACGCCGGTAAGAAAAGTAGTTCTTGGAAAGGGGATATTTGCGGCCCGCCATAGGGTAGCGATAAAAGGCGGTGTAGCAGGGCAGGACATAGATGGCCCCGTCCCCGCCCTTGGTGTAGGAGAGATCGTCGATGATCTCGTTTTTATAAGAATCGTAAGCGATAAACAGTCCCCATGGATTGGGCTGTTCCAGAATGGGGCTTTCCTCGGTGTCACCGACAGCGCCCCTGCGGTAGATCTCCTTGAGCACATCCTGCAAGGTGTCGCCCCACCGGAACAGTGTCCTCATACCGCCGCCGCAGATGTATTCCCATTCGTCCTCGGTGGCCAGGGTAAAGGGGCCTTTCTTTTAGGTACAAAATGAACAGCGGCGCGGCCTCCCCTCCCTGGGGTTAGCCGCGCCGCTGTTTCTGTCAGGTGTCGGGATTTACGGTCATACCGGGGCCCGACGGGGGGCGGTAGCCCATCACGCCGTAGTCCACTAGGTCAGCAGGGATACCCATCTCCGTCATTAGCCGGGAGACCGCCTCCGGCATCCCCCGCCAGTTGGCCTCCTCCGTGGCTTCTTCGGTATCGTAGGAAACAGAGATACCTACCCTGCCATACCCCTCGTGGGCGTTTTCCGCCGAGGCCCCAGGGCCAAAGTCCAGCTGGTTTACCGCCTGGGCAAAGGCCGCCAGCCGGGCGCGGGAGCAGCGGCCATCAATTTTTTGCATCTGGTTCCATTTGGTGCCGCTCCAGCGGTTCAGCACCTGGTCCACCGCCGCCTCGTCGGTGACGGCAATCTCCAAAATAATGGATTCCCCTTCGCACCAAAGCTCAAAGTGGTTGTAGGCATCCATCGGCAGAGCGTCATACAGCTCATCCACCAAGGCGTTTCGCCGCCGCTCGGTCTCCGGGCTGGTGGGGAACGGGGCGGGGTCGGTGTCCGGGTTCCGGTTCAGCACCTGGGGGGAGACCTCCAGGCGGAAGATATCCTCCACAGGATAGGCCGCGATGAAGGCCCGCAGGGCCTGGTTTTCCTCCGGGATTTGAACCAACACCCCGTCGTAAAGGGTGGTAAGGAGGTAGTAGCCGGAATTTGTATGCTCTTTCATAAAGGTGTTAACAGCGCTGCGGGCCTCCTTCAGCTGCGCCGCCGAAAAGGGGGTGGCCTGGTACTCCACCGGGGCGGGAGTTCCGGTATAGCCGGCCAGCAGCGCCTCCACCGGGGCGGTGTCGGCTGCCGCCACCCGGACCACCGGATACCGCCCAGTGGCGCTATCCCGCACCCGGCCGATGGCGCTGTACTGCTCCTGGGTGAGGTGCTGGATCAGGTAGGCGCAAAGGGCATCCGCCGGGGCGGTGTCGCTTCCTGGCTCCCGGTCCAGGTAGTTTTCCAGCCGGAACCTAGCCAGCGGGTCGGTCCCGCTTCCAGTGGGCGTGGTGGTCTGCCCTCCGCCGGAGGTGCTGGCGCCAACGGTCAGGGCGATGCGGGTGGCTTTCCAGACGGTTCCCTCCTGTTCCATGGTGAGGTTTCCCTGGGCGGTGGCAACCGTCTCCCCCGCCACTGTTTGTATCGTGGCCAAGAAGTCGTAGACCTCCGCCCCGGCGGCGCGCCTTTCCAGGGCTATCCCATTGGCGCCGATATCCGCCCCGGCGCTTCGGGCCAAGGAGATCACCCGGTTCAGGGTGCGGTCGGCTACCATCCTCTGGATGCAGTCTCCGGACATGACGTCGCCGAGCCGGTCGGCGTAGTAGTCTAAAAGATCGCTGCCGTACTCATCTATCCCGGTCCCGCCGGAGGGCAACGGCACGGCTGCTCTGGCCCTGTCTACCGCCGCGTCCCATTCCTCCACCTGCTGCACCGTCCAGGAGAGCAGCTGCTCCAGAGCCATCTGCGCCCGCCGGGACGGGCCGCCGGCGGTCTGGATAGGGGCAAGGCCCTGTCCCCCGCCCCCGGTGCCCAAACCGGCGACTTCGTACAGCTTCCCCTGGACCCGCCGGAACCGGAACTCCTGGTAGTTTTCGGTCCAGTGCCAGCCGTCAAAATCCGCCGCAGGCTGGCCGTTGCCGTTGGCGGAAAGCCAGCGGCTCTCCCCGGTGGTGTCGTAGTCCCACAGGAAGGAGACGGCAAATTCCTCCAGCGTCCCCGCCATGGGGACGATCTCCCCCAGGGTAAAGCGCAGGATGCGCAGCTCCTCCGGTATATCCTCCGCGGTGAAGGCCCCAAAGTACCCCTCGACGCCCACACGGGCGATGTCCGCCATCTCCCCCTCGGCGTAGAAGGAAAGGGCCTCCTGGAGAACGCCCTCCTCGGCGGTATCCAGGTAAAGGTTTCGTATCTGCTGGTAAGCGTCCTCGGTCAGCTCCACCCGGTAGTTCATAAGCCGCTCGGCGTAGTAATGGCCCTGGTCTTCATAGATATAGTAGGCGTTGCCAGGCTCCCGTATCTCCACCCGCAGGAAGCTGTCGGTGGGGACCACCTTTTCCAGGGGGTTCAGGGGCACGTCCGCCCCGCCCAAAATCAGCTCCGCCAGCTTGGTGGCGGTCTCCCCCTGGTAGCCGGTGAACTTCCGCAGCCGCTTCCCTGCCGCTGTCTCCTCAAAGCCGGTGTAGACGCCCTTTGTCTCGCCGGGGATTTCCTGGCGGGAAACGGTTTGGTAGACCTCCACAATCTCCCGGTAAATCGCCTCGGCCAGCTCCAGGCGGTAGTCCTCCGGCCGCTCCAGGTAGAACCGTCCATCCAATTCGTAGAGGTAGTAGCCGGTGCCGGGGTTCCCCATGTTGATAAACAGATAGCTGCCGGTGGGTGGGGTCTGTCCAGGCTTTTCCTCCAGGAGGGTGCCGTCCAGCAGCAGGGAGGCCAGGCGGGAGCCCACCAAAGGCTCGGTGGAGATGAGATACTGCTGTTCCCTGCCGTCCAGCACCTCCAAAAAGCTCACCCGGTACTCCCCTGCCTGGCTGGGGTCGGTGAGGAAGGTGAAGTCCTCCACCATCCGGTAAAGATGGGCCGATTCCCGGAGGGGGTAGACCCGCTCATCCTTTCCCCAAACTGTGTCAGAGGTAAAACAGAGGGTGGCGCTATTGTCCCCATCCCCCAGGAAGGTGAGCCGCAACTCCCACACCGCGTTCCTTTCCTTGGAAGGGACAGGCTTTTTCCCCACCTCCAGGCCGGTGACCAGCTCCCGCAGCTGTCGTACCTGTTCCGGGTCCTCCAGCAGGACCCTACCGGAGCCTTGGCGCTCCACCTGGATTTTCTCTGCCCAGGATCCCCCATGATACGGGAGATCCTCCTGTTCTAAAAGGGGGATCCACTGCTCCCTGGGATTTGCCAGCAGGCAGAAGGCCAGGATTACCCCCAGGACCAGCGCCGCCATCAGCACCCAGAAGGCGGGCTTTTTGTACCGCAGGACATTTTGAATGCGGTTTTTCACGTCATTTTCCCCAAAGGCCAGGGGCGTTACCAAGCCGCTTTGCCGCGCCGAAACAGCCAGGAGGGAGGTGGAATATCCCTTCCGGATGCCGGAGCCCAGCTTTTCCATGACCAATTCGTCGCAGGACATCTCCATATCCCGGCACATGAGGAAATAGGCCAGCCACAGCACCGGATTGAACCAGTGGACGCAAAGGAGCAGCAGGGCCAGCGGCTTTATCAGGTGATCCATCCGGCGGATATGGGTCTCTTCGTGGCAGAGGATGTACTCCCGTTCCTCCTCCTCCAGCCCCAGGGGCAGATAGATGCGGGGCCGGAAAAAGCCCAGCACAAAGGCGGTGGGGATGCGGTCGCTTTCCCAGATGTTTCCCTCCCGGAGGGTGGCCTCCCCCAGCCGCCGGGAAAAGCGCAGGTAGGAGAGGACGCAGTACAGAAGGAGGAGCAGCGCCCCCACCTGCCAGACCAGGCTCCCTATCTCCAGCCAAAACTGCACCGGATTGGCGCTGGCGTTGGCGGCGGGGGCCGCCGGAGGCAGGCTTTGGTTCACCGCCTGGTCAAAAACAACAAAGCCGCTTTCAATCTCCGGCTGCGGGGCGTAAAGGATATCCTGGGGGATGGTTTGGGGCCGGGGCATCAGGCTGAAAATGCTGGTGAAGGACACCGGACAGACCAGCCGGAACAGCACCACCCCCCACAGGGCGTAGGGGATTTTCTTCGGCGCTTTTTGGAGCAGCAGCCGCCCCGCCATCACCAAAAGAGCCGCCCAGGCCGCCCCCAGGCTCATGTTTAGAATCTGGATAAACCAGCCTACTGGGATGCTCATTCCGTTGCCTCCTCAATAAGTTTTTTCAGCTCCGCCGCCTCCCTTTGGGTGAGCTTTTTCTGTCCCAAAAAGGCGGCCACAAAAACCGGCAGGGAGCCGCCAAAGCCCCGTTGCACCACGGCCTGGCTTTCGTACTGCCGCACCTCTTCCCTTCCCACCAGGGCGGTTACGGTGGCGTTTTCGTTTCGCAGCAGCCCACGCTCCCCCAGCTTTCGCAGCACGGTGTAGGTGGTGGGCTTTTTCCAGCCCAACCGCTCCTGGCACACCCGGCACAGCTGGGTGGAGTTCACCGGCTCCAGCTCCCAGATGATATCCATAAAGCGGTACTCCGCATCAAACAGCTTGTATTCCATCTGCCATCCCTCCGGTGGTTTATTATAGTAAACTTCCCTTTTGAGATAAGTTTACTACAATAAACCTACCTTGTCAAGGACAGCGCTTCGAAAATCCTGTTTTAGAGGGAGGGACCACTTGCAATCTACCCTGGCAACCGGTATAATGGACAAGGATAGAGGAGGTATGGAATATGCTGACAAGAGAAGACCTTGCGGCCATTGGCGCCATGATGGACGAGAAGCTGAATGCGGTTAGAACAGAGGTTGGCGTCCTGATGGACGAAAAACTGGAACCCGTCAAGGCGGACATGGCAGAAATGAAAGCAGACATTGCAGAAATGAAAGAGGACATCGTAGGAATTAAAGAGGACATAACAGGAATCGAAGAGCGAGTTACAGGAATCGAAGAGCGAGTTACAGGAATCGAAGAGCGAGTTACAGGGATTGAAGGACGGTTGACCGAAAACGAGCAAAGAACCCATGAGCTTAAGCTCCTAATGGAGAACGAAACAAACCGGGCAGTGGGCCTGGTGCTGGACGGCCACGAAAGCCTCCGCCAGATGATTGAGGGGCGGTTGGTCACCAAGGACGACCGGGAGCAAGACCGAATCCGGATTTGCGCACTGGAGGGAGTCACGAAGCTGCATACTGCCCAGATTGCAGAGCTAAAGAAGAAAACTGGCTGAAAAGCCCCCCTGCCCTATTGGGAGCAGGGGGGCTTTCTGTTTATTTCGCTTTATATTTCGCTAAAGAAATCTTTTGCGTAATATCTCCCCATCCTCTTTGCCCATTCCTTTCCGCTACCCTATCCCCCCTGTCCAAATAATCGTCTCCGGATAGGTTCACCCAAGGCTTGCAAGGCTTATAACCCATATGCTATACTGAACATAACAGAGCTTTTCCAGAGGAGGTTTTGATATGCTGCTTTCTTCGGTAAACAGTGACTACAACAACGACCTGCACAGCTGGAAGGAGATTGAGCGCCAGGTGCTGAACATCGCCAGGGCGGGGTTCACCCACACCCAGTGGATTCACGACTGGGATGGCGAGTACCTCTACAGCCCCAGCGAGATGTTCCAGGTGCGGGACCTGCTCCGGGGCTGCGGGGTAAAGGCCCATACCATCCACGCCAGCGAGGGCGGACGGCGTGCCACCATCCTTAACGGGCGGACCGTTTTCCGCAACGGCGAGCGGTTTGAGGAGATTCGCAAGGATTACACCTCCGCCAACGAATACACCCGCCTGGCCGGGGTGGACCTTCTGAAAAACCGCATCGACCTGTGCAGCCGGATTGGCGCGGAGGCCATGGTGCTCCATATGCAGCTGCCCTGGCGCTGGTTCGGGGAGAATCCCCAGAACAAAACCGATTACTTCCGGCAGGTCTACAAAAGTTTTGACGAATTGCAGCCCTACGCCAAGGCCGCAGGGGTGAAGGTGGCGCTGGAAAATCTCATCGTCACCCCCTGGCAGCTCCAGGAGGAGCAGTTTGACCGGCTGTTTGACCGCTACGACGCCGGATTTTTGGGCTTTACTTACGATTCCGGCCATGCTGTGCTGCAGTGCGGCCATGACTATTGCTACTTCCTGCGCAAGTACCACAGCCGCCTTTACGCCACCCATTTGCAGGAAAACCACGGCATCGACCCTGCACTGAACAACGACGACGCCGAGGTGCTGGCTCACGACAGCCATTGGGTGCCCATGGATCCCCGTGGCGGTCTTATTGACTGGGATGAGATTGCGGCATGGGTGGCAAAGGCCCCCTTGGACCTGCCGGCGGACTTTGAGGTGGGCATCTATGGCGATACCCCGGAGGAGGAGTTTGGCCAGCTGGTGAAATGCCGCGAAACAGCCGAGCGATTCTACCAAATGGTGCTGGCCCACAAAGAGACGGTATAGCTGCAAGGGCAGCTGAAAAGGTCCCCCGCCGAAAGCGGAGGACCTTTCTTCTTGGACTTTCATTTGCGCGCAGGGAAACTTACCGCTCCCTGGGGAGATTGGAAAGGTAGCGGAAGCTGCCGTCCTCCAGATTTTTCACCGTCAGGCGGTAAAAGCTGTCCTCAAAAGGAGCGCCTGTGTAAAAATCGTATTCTTCATAATCAATGGACAGGGTCTCCCCTTCCTGCTCCCAGCCAGTGACACGGTAGCAGATGGGACCGCCGCCCCGGCCCCCTTCGTAATGGATGGTGCCGGTTTCCGGGTCGTAGGCACCGGCAGTTTTGCGCTCCCCAATCACCAGCTCCGCGGTGACCCCGTCAAAATACCGGGAGAGGGTCTCCACCATCTCCTCCACCGGCCAGTCGCTGCCAAAGCGGTCAAAGGCGGAGCCGCCGGTCTCGTAGCGGTAAATATCTTCAAAAAGCCCCACCCAGGAGGTCAGCTCTTGGGGGGAAGCCCAGGTGCGGCTGCCCAGACCCAGGTACAGGACCGGCGGGAAATACCGCTCATACAGCTTCCGGCACTCCTCCACATTGTCGTAAAGGGCGCGGTCGTTCACCACCTGCTGGCCGGAATCCGCCCCATAAACCAGGTAGCCGTATTCGTTGAGGGAAAGGTCGTTGACCGCGACTTCCCCTCCCTCCTTCAGGCTGTCCCACTGGTTTTCAAACCCGTCGCGGTAGGTTACAGCGCCTTTGTTCGAGACAAAGTGCTGGAGGTAGCAGTCCCGGTCCCCGCTGTCCGAAACACGGAAGATATAGAGGTAAAGGTCCCAGTCCTCCCCTCTTTCCACCGCCGCCAGGAAGTCCTCCACCGGCTGGGGGTCGGTGAGAATCTCCCCGTCATAGAGGATGACCGAGGGCCGCTCCAGGGCCTGCTGGTAAAGGGGGGATGCCAGCTCCCCGTCCGATAGCTCCGGGTAGGCAATCACCGCCGGGCTGCCAATGGGCTCCCGCTCCGGGGCGAAGTCTTCCGAAGCCGGAGCTTCCGGGGGCTTCTGGGTAGATATGTTTTCCGGGATAGAAGCGCTTTGGGAGGGGCCGGAAGGAGCGGCACCGTTTCCCGGTCCGCCGCAGGCAGAAAGGCCAAAAACAAGCACCCATGCAAAAAACAGTGCGGATATACGAGCTGCCATACAGAGAGCCTCCTTTTTTCAATAGATAACGCTGAAAAAGAGAAAATATTGCAGAAAAGGCGCAGGTTCCCTCTAAAAAGAGCAGCCTTTTATTCAGCACCTTCGATACTTTGTGGTTTTGGGCTGTGGCAGCCATTTCCCGCCCCAGCGGGCTCCAAACAAAAAAGGACCGAAACCCGGTCCTTTTTTGTTTGGAGCGGGTTACGAGGCTCGAACTCGCTACCTCCAC
>OFHO01000262.1_pt1 | contig 52644 bp, 50 predicted proteins | sample 1521531 | NCBI WGS metagenome assembly OFHO01 (sample SAMEA3504124, study PRJEB24116) | mouse gut metagenome | biome: mouse gut; feature: mouse-associated habitat; material: faeces | place: Denmark | collected 2011
TGATTTCTGCATGGATGAGCAGTCAATCTATTATGTTTCCAGGACGGACGGCGGAGGCTTGTATTCCTGCGGCAAGGACGGGAATCACAAGAAATTGATCAGTCATATACCTGCAATGTCTGTTACCTGTGATACAGGCAATATTTATGTGTTATCAAAAGAAAGTGGTGAGGAAATCGCTTTGCCAAAAAGCCATTGATTTATTCCAGATTGAGGAACAAATGCGGCAATGAACAGGAAACAGCACGGAAAGAGGAAAAAACTCAGGAAGAGAAAAATTAAGTGGCTTATGATTGCGTATCTGCTGAGGGCAGTCGTCATACTGATACCAATTATAATGATGATACTTATGGTTTGCGGATGTCTTTACATATACGAGAGATTTACAAAGGAAGATGAAAAGGTAAATAAATACACGGATATATACACAGATAGAAACGCAGGCAACGATGCTGCTCCTGTTGCTTCAACAGAGAATAATGCCCCGGGGTTTTGTGTTGTCGTGGATGCAGGGCATGGAGGAAGTGACGGAGGTACGGTCAGCGGCAAGGCAGTAGAAAAGGATATTAACCTTTCGGTTGCGCTGAAGCTGAAAGCTATTCTGGAGAATGACAATATAGAAGTTATCCTGACCAGAAGCTCCGATGAAAATATGAGCCTTGCAGAGCGTACTTCCGTTGCAAATGCCTCCAATGCAGATTTTTTTATCAGTCTTCATTGCAATTATTATGAGAAGGGTGCCCAGATAGCTGGTTTGGAATGTTATTACAACAATTCAAATGCGACAGAAAGCAAAGGATATGCAGAAAGTATCATCAACGCAGTTTCGCTAAGTGAGGATATTGAAACGAGGTACGCAAAAACAGAGGGCTATTATGTTTTGCGAAACACGCAAATGCCCGCTGTTTTGGTAGAAATGGGATTTCTCTCAAATTATTCTGAGAGTCAAAAGCTGCTGGATGATGATTATCAGGAAAGTTTGGCACAGAGAATTGCAGAAGGAATTTCCAATGAAATAAAGAGAAGAGAGAATCTGTGAAGAACAATAAAAAAGGCGATAGCGCCAAAAGAGATAATCATAAAGAAATAGAAAGCTGTCAGAATCAAAAGAAGGACGAGGAAATAAAAGCGGTAGATTATTCACAATTTGAAGCAAGTACAAAATCGGGACGAGTGGGAGGTTCTGAAAGAAATCGCACAGAAATTCCCGGATCTCGGAAACGGGAATATGATTCTGCTGGATGAAAATTATGTTCCTTTCGGGAAAAAGAATTATATGGACAGCAACTACCAAGCGCTCAATCAGCAGGGAGAGCCTTGTTAAATGTAAATATATATCTCCGGTTCTTGTCCAGCAAGTCGCACCGGACAGGGCGGCGCTGATGGGGAAGGGTGACATGAAAACGATACGGGGGGCGGATGAGAGGCGCTTGCGCCTCTTGTTCGGGGAGCCGTATGAGGCAAGGTTCCAGTCCGAGGGAATGGGCTCCGCCGTCCATGTGTATGACGGGAACGGAGACGAGATACTGACTTACACGGCGGGCGTGGGCTGGCATGAGAAGGAGTCGAAGGCGGAGACGCAGGTACACGGGGCTTTGAAGGCTGCCTACTATGATGCGTACCATGCGGCAAGGCAGGAGATAAACGGAATGGAAGTGCAGGGCGGCTTTGACGCGAGGGCGTGAGGAGGCAAATGTGAAAAAGAAACTCATTATTGTTTTTGCAGTGATAACAGCGGTTCTGTTATTGATTCCGGTCAGAAAGGTTTATGAGGATGGTGGGACGCAGACCTATACATCCCTGACTTATAAGGTCATTGTGTGGAAGCAGATAGATGGAAAATCGGGGACGGAGTTTTATATTTTCCCTAATAGCTTCCACCAGTTAGATTATTACGAATGAGAAATAGAAGCAGTGCGGCATGAAGGGAGAGGCGTTTATTGGGAGATACCAATATGCGCCTCTGCATTTTTAGGAGAGGAGGTGGTAGGTATCCGGAGGATGAGATGCTCGAACAGTTTATGTAAGAAACGTGTCTGCGACATTTGGGAGAACCGTTTCGGGGTGATTGTGATAGAGCTGAAATGCCCGCACTGCGGCGAGGTGGTACGGGTATATTGGAAACCGAGGATGAAAGGTAAATATACATAGATAAAAAGAACGGCGGGAGGATTCCTGCTGTTTTTGCTATTCTTGTCAATAATTCTTGATAATCGGAGTTATCCCGACTTTTTTGGTATCATGACTTTTTATCAAAAATGTTGTATTTGCGCCATTTCCTCGAAAAAAGGTCGTGATAATATGGGTGACTTTTCGTCCATTTATAAATTCTTCTAACGATGCAATGGCAGTAAAAAGTCGTGATAATCTTTTTGATAAACCATTAAAAATGCTTGATTTATTAAGGAATGCAAAATGGGAGAACTCATTTTTAAGTAAAATCGCACTTTTTACACATTCGCTGAAAAAAGTTATCCCGACTTTTAAAGAAATATTGTCGGTTTCAAAAACTAAAAATTGGTGTCTATTGCAAAATATTATCCCGACTTTTTTAAGAAATTCTTTGAGTTTGCCAGCTTTATGATCAAAGGTCGTGATACCAAAAAAGTCGTGATAACTTTTACGGATTAAAGCGTTCCTTTTATGGGCATACTTATGCTATCAATGGAAAAATATGGAAATTTCCATTGTACGCAAAACTGAATAAAAAGTACCGAGCGAGTGGGACCGCATTGCGTCGAGTCACGAATGGCCGGAGTAAAGCTAGTGAGTTGTTTTAAGAGTGTATGTATAGTGATAGCTTTCCCTGGCCATTCTCTGCCATTTTTTCAAAGCCAGTCCCACGTCTATATTTTAAAGCGTTCCTAACTTTACGAAGCCGTAAAGGAAGGAACGCTTTATGTCTTTTAGGAAGATCACAGTCAAATCTGGAGACGAAGAATTCACACTGGAAGTTACGGAAGAAGAATATCAGAACTATTACCGCCCGTGGTGGCAGCAGAAAAAGCATGAGCAGAGGAACCGGGAGGCGATGGAGCAGAACGGCTATACAGAAGAATCCTATGAGGCGTGGCGGGATAATGCCTCGGAGGGAGTAGGTATCCCGGACATGGAGCTGCAGGGGGTGGACGAGCTGGTGGAGAAAAAGCTGCTGCTCGGAGTGCTTGCGGATGCGATGGATTCCCTCCTGCCGGAAGAGAGGGAGCTTGCCATGAAGGTGTTCGGGGAGGAAATGTCCCTTGCTGATTATGCGGATATGAAGAAGCAGAATCCCCGGACGCTTTCAGACCATAAACGGAGAATATTATCCAAGCTGCGGAGGTTTTTCTCGGAGCGTGGTTTTGAGGTCGACAGCAGATGACCGTATTTGTCAGCAAAAGTATTTCTGCGACAAATTTTACAGGAAATGTCGAACGGTTTTCAAGAAAATTTCATTTTAGCCCACCGAAAACAGAAAAAGTGTCATTACGAAAGGTAGGAGAGTAAATTTCAGGTGCCTTCCAAAACGGCAGGAAAGGAGGAACGGAGCCTATGGAAAAGTCACAGGAGCTTATCGGCATCTTACAGGCAATCAGTATCGTGGCGAAGAGCCTCGCCGCCAAGCTGGTGCAGATCGAGAAGGAAGTGGAAGCCTATGAAGCCGCAAAGGCGGCGCATGACAGGAAGATGAAGAAAGGATGGAGGCGCTGATGCGTAAGAAGGTTTTTATCTGCAGCCCCTTCCGCGGCGACATGGAAGGGAATGCGAGAAAGGCGGCTTCCTACTGCCGCATGGCATGTGAGGTGCACAGTTACTTTTGTTCGCAAAGGAAAACCGCACTGATTGGTTTCGAGTGTTGTGTGATAACGGTTCGTTGACAATGGTACAATTTTTAAAATCCCATTATTGGGAAATCAGCAAATATGAAAAATGATACAGGAGATTGACATGGAAAAAAACAAAGTACAAGAAAATACAATTCCTGTATGGAAAAGGTACATATTAACAATTACAGAAGCGGCGGAGTATTACCATATAGGAGAAAACAAACTGCGCATGATAGCAGACGAACACCCCGAAGCGGACTTTATCATTATGAACGGCAACCGCATACTAATTAAACGGCAGAAGTTTGAAGAATATTTAGACCGTGCAACGGTGGTATAAATAGCGGTTGGGTATGGAAAGAGACCTCAATTTGTGTTAGTATATTATCACGAGTTGGGTCTCTTTTCAGAAAGGAGACAGAATAACCATGAGTGAAAAAAGGAGAGACAAAAGAAACAGGATTTTACACAATGGAGAGACCCAGAGACCAGACGGCAGATACCGCTTTAAGTACATCGACTCGGACGGTAAGGAAAAGAGTGTTTACAGTTGGCGGTTAGACCATAACGACCCATATCCCAAAGACAAGCGCAAAGACCTGTCACTTCGGGAAAAAGAGAAACAGATTGAGCAGGATATGTTTAATCAGATTGCATCAAACGGCGGCAATTATACGGTGCTGTCATTGGTAGAAAAATATGTTTCCCTTAAAATAGGCGTAAGGCATAGCACCAAAGCAGGGTATAAAACCGTTATAAACATCTTGAAGAAAGACCCGTTTGGGGATAAGCGGATTGACAAAGTAAAGCTGTCTGACGCAAAGGCGTGGCTGATTAAATTACAGCAGGTGGACGGACGGGGGTACAGTTCCATTCATACGATTAGGGGTGTGTTAAGACCGGCATTTCAAATGGCAGAAAATGACGATTTAATCCGAAAAAACCCGTTTCAGTTTGAATTAGCCACCGTCATTGTAAATGACAGCGTGACAAGGGAAGCCGTCACAAGAAAACAGCAAAGGGAATATTTGAGATTTATTCAAGAGGACAAACATTTTTGCAGATACTATGACGGTATCTTTATCCTGTTCCATACAGGCTTGCGCATATCAGAATTTTGCGGTCTGACGATTGCAGATATTGATTTCAAGAAAAAGCGTATTCGGGTCAATCATCAGTTACAGCGCACAAGCCAGATGGAATATGTGATAGAAGCGCCTAAGACGGAAAAAGGGATTCGCTATGTACCCATGACGGAAGAAGTGGCAGAGTGTTTCCGAAGAATCATCAAAAATCGGACTGCCCCAAAAGCAGAGCCAATCATTGCGGGATATACAGGATTTCTATTTTTGGATAAGAATGATATGCCTATGGTTGCCCTGCATTGGGAAAAGTATATGCAACATATCCTCGAAAAGTATAACAGTATCTACAAGGTGCAGATGCCGAAAATTACCCCGCATGTCTGCCGACATACATTCTGCTCAAACATGGCAAAAAGCGGAATGAACCCGAAAACGTTACAATACATCATGGGACATTCTGACATAAGTGTTACTTTAAACACTTATACCCATGTGAATTTTGAGGACGCGCAGAGCGAGTTACAGCGCGTAGTGGGCGAGTAAAAAGGCAAGGGGTAAAATGAAATAATTTACCCCTTATTTTACCCCTTTTGCAGAAGAAAACCTAAGAAAATATGTGACAATCTAAGAAAAAATGTTTGAAATCAAGAACAATGAAAACGGCTACAAGCCTTGAAAATATAGGAAATAAAGGAGTTTTAGCGTTATGATAAAAATATTATTCATCTGCCACGGCAATATCTGCCGCTCCCCCATGGCGGAGTTCATTTTTAAAGACATGGTGAAAAAACAGGGAATATCAGATCAGTTCGAGATCGCTTCAGCTGCGACAAGCACAGAAGAAATCTGGAACGGAATCGGCAATCCCGTATACCCTCCGGCAAGGGAAGAACTTGCCCACCACGGCATCCGCTGCGATGGAAAGCGGGCAGTCCAGTTAAAGAAATCGGATTACGATTATTATGATTACCTCATCGGCATGGATTCCATGAATATCCGAAATATGGAACGAATGACAGGCCATAAAGGCGGGAAAATTTCCATGCTGCTGTCATATGCCGGCAGACAGGACAGCATCTCCGATCCCTGGTACAGCTCCCGTTTTGACGTTGCCTATGCGGATATCGTAGAGGGCTGCGAAGCGTTCCTTTCCTATTTGCGCGGACAGGGGGAAATATCATAAAGTTTTCTTACTGTAATTCAGGCATACCGGACTTTTACATCCGATATGCCTGTTTGTGTCCCAAGTTATACATCAATTTCCGTTCATTCAATCGAATCAGCAATTCTGTTTTTCAAAAAACAAGTTAGCGATTTAACCGAATACGAGCGCCCTGAAGGGCAATGCTTTCTGAGAAAGTATTTTTGTCTTTTCAGTCATATGATACCCATCCTCTTTAACGAACATTGTTGTAATATGAGAATATTCTGCCAGCTTACCTGCTATACCTAAAATGCCATCGGATATCCTCTACGCCGCCTGCGGGTTACAAAGATCAACAAAGATATAGTATTCTATGTCCAGCAGGTCATACTCTGCCGGCTCGGTAAATACCACCCTAGCTACGTTCTTTTCTCCTCTTTTCCAGTTTTTCCCTTACTTCTTCAATTGTACTGGTTCTACCTTCCTGCATTGCTTTATAGCCTTCGCCAATTAATCTATATAACTCCAGTTTTGCAGAATCCGATGTTTCTGTAATAACTTGATAATAAAATATTTCCTAAAAATTTAGTCCTCTTTCACATCTTCCTTTGAATATCCTTATCACTAAACTTCCACATTCAATCGCTATAATGCCCCTTGCAAGATTTTACAATTATTTGGTCACCCACAATCTCATAAATCAAACGGTTAGCTTCATCTATGCGCCTGCTAAATGACCCAGACTTTCCATATTTCATTTCAAAGGTTCAGGTTTGCCTATCCCTTGTAATGCTCCATCCCGTTCTATACTCAGCAGTAATTGATTTATCTTTTTCAATATCTTTTTATCCTGTGTCTGCCAATAGAGATATTCACTCCAGCCATCTTCTGCAAAAGTAATCTTCATAGATTATTCCTCCATTGCCAGAAGTTCATCCATAGTTTTTGTTACTATCTTCCCGTTTCTAATCTGCTCATCCTCTCTATTCAATTTTTCCAAGTATTCAGCATTTTTTCTGGCTTTTTCCAATTCATTATATTCTGCTTCAGATATTATAACAACATTCTTATTTTCTTTACGAGACACAATTACCGGCTCTCCATTAAAAGCTATATCAAAATACTTTTTAATATTTGCCCTTACATCCATCTGTTTGGTTGCAATCATATAGCACCTCTTTCCGCACCCAAAACCGTACCATTTATTGTACTCTAATTATATGCTACTATTATCTACAAGTCAACGAAATTTATTATTTCTTTCAACCTTAAACCAGTAATATAGAAAATATTGTTCTATTTGCTTTCTTCACTTACATAAAGCAGGAACACTTACGCAGTAATATTTCACCACTAATTAAGTGTTCCAAATGTATTGCAACATTCGCTCTCCAATATTGGTAAATTGTTGGTAAATTCGTTAAACTGTTGCTGAAAATCCACTATAATCAAAGCTTTAAAGAATTGGTTCACATACTGCCGTGGCAGACGAATAATATTTTAATCATATCTTTTATATCCCTTCATAAGCCTTCAAACCTTGATATTTCAAGCTTTTCGGCGCTTTTTTCATTTTTGGTTTTTTACCCTTAATCTGTGTAATTCGTTATAAATCTACGCAAATTTACGGGCAAATGGTGTAGTAATTGGTGTGGTAGATTGGTGTATTTCTCAACCTGATTTTCTCTGTTTTCCATGCATATCAGTTTCTTTGAAGTCCAATATCTTCGCCATCTGCTCCGCAGCACGGTCATAGCTGGCATGAGTATAAACATTCAGTGTAACACCTACATCGGAATGTCCCATTACATACTGCAAGGTCTTAATATCCATGCCTGCATTTGCCATATTGGTACAGAACGTATGCCGGAATACATGAGGTGTGATATGCGGCAATGGTTTTTCAGGATAAAGTTTCTTGTATTTCTTCATTGCCCACCGCATTTCGTTTTCAATATGCAGCGCCACTTTCGGCTTATCATCTTTGTCCAGCAAAAGAAAGCAGCTGTATCCGTCAACAATCATTTCTGTTTTCAACTTCTTACGATTGACAAGGATATTTTTCAGACTTCGATAAACTTCTTCTGTCATCGGAATAAAGCGGCATCCGCACTCAGTTTTTGTTTTCTCAACATAATACTTTCCGCCCCGTTCCCTGACAAGCTGATGATTCACACGGATTTTCCGGCTTTCAAAATCTAAATCACTTTTTGTCAAGCCACAAAATTCGCTGACACGCATTCCCGTTCCTAATAGTACGACAAATTCATCATAATACTTTGATGAGATTTTTGCAATCCTTTTACAAACTCATTATCATCTTCCAAAAATAGTTTCAAAAACGCTATTGCCTTCGCCAGCCAACTATTATATATAGCACTATCTACATATGTTCCGCCCAGCTCGCTATTTCGCATTGTTTTCAATACATTATTTCCATCTTGAATTAAAGCTTCAATCCCTTGTAAAGCCTTCTCTTTATTCATTGTTGTTTACCGCCTTTATTTTTGTAAAAATAATTTTTCCTTTTTATAATCTTAAGGCATTATATTGAGGTCATAACCAACAATCAGCCTTCATTGCATCAATTATTACTACACCATATTATCCCGATTCTGTCCATTGTAAAGAAACCTTCTAACTTCCATAACCCAATCATTCGGATCATCATCAATTACCACATAGTAAATTATATAATTATCCACATAAATACGATAATAAGAATATCTACGCTCCCTGACAGAATGATATGGTTCAAAAGATTCAGCCACTGGAAGTCGCTCCATAATAGCAGACTCTACCTTATCCAATAAGTCATTTGCCGCTTTTGGATTCTTCAGTTTCTCTGCAATATAGGTTGCTTTTTCATCAAGATCCTCATAAAAAAGTGGCAGATAGCTCAATCTGTACTTTTTACTGAACATTTATCTTCCTCCGTAGTCCTCCAAAAACTTCCTCATGGCTCATCCTTGTATCATTTTCTGCCGCAAACCTATCTGCTTTATCTAATGCAGCTTCAACACCATCCGTCAACTTTGAATATTCTTCAAGACTAAGCACCACCATTGCTCCATATCCGTTTTTTGTTAAATATACCGGTTCACCCGCATTTACAATTTTCTCAATATCTGGGAACTTATTTCTCAAATCTGAAACAGGTCTAATCTGTAACATAAGCGTTCACTCCTTATCAATATTTTATCTTAACTTTATCATTATCCATATTGTACTCTACTATTCCCCAAAAAACAACCACTGTTAAAAATCTTTCTTCATTAAATTACTATGTATTATGCAAAAATGTAGTTGAATTTTTTAAGGCAAATGGCAGTTCCCTTTCCATGAAGAAAACTGCCACCTTATAAACATATTTATTTAGCTATAAGCAATGTCATTTCAAGGCTCTTCCAAAAATGGTGTAGTAGTGGTGTAGTAAGCGCCTTTTCTCTCCGTAAAAGCATTGGTTTTACAGGCTTTTGTGGGATTCTTCAAGATATTGCCGTGGCACACAAATAATATTTTTATCATCTTGGATTTATCCTTTCATAATCTAGTGGGAAGAGCCTTGATCTGGCTTATTCATTGTACCATATCAAAGCTGATTTTACACTACAAGTTTTTCTGTTTAGAAATGGACAGATAAATCAGAAACCAAACAAGGCAATGTGCCATAAGAATAAATATATCTTTTATAACCACTTGTTCCGTACCGCTTGCCAAACTCATAATTCCTTCAAAGGTTGCATTAGACGGAATAAGGTAGCAGAATACCAAAGCGAAACCGTCTGCCCCTAATAGATAAGATAACAGCGGCACGGCGATAAATACGATCAGTACGATCTTGATATAAACAACACCCGACATAAGGCTTTCAGAAAATCTGCCAATAAATAAACCAGCCAATGCAGCTGCAAACGCCGAAAGAATAATCAGCGCCAGCATGAGGAGCGTGTTCCGGGGAGTCGCTCGGAAACAAAGGCAGGCCGTGAGGACGGCAGACAGACCTCCGCAGACAAATCCGACAAAAATTTTTTGGACAATGTACTGGCTGCGTTTCATAGGTAAGATCTGATTGACCAGTGCAACGCCATTTTCCTTTTCTTCGATCATGCTCATTGCATTAAAGGTGCAGCCCATAAACATTGCGACAATCAGCGTTGCGGCAATAAATATATTTTGGAACCCTTCCATGAAATCCGGGCGGTCTAAAACTGTGGCTTTTATTTCCTCTGTATTTTCGCATTCCATGTATAAGGAAGGAAGCGTGTCAGCAGTTTGGCGCCATAAGTCCATTTCATCACCGGAAAGCATTGTTTGAATACCGTTTCCTTCGGCTTCTATGCCTATCAGGTTTGTAGAGGGTTCATTGACAGCAGCCCTTAATTCCTCCTGCGTTTTATATTCGGTTACAGAACCATACCGTTCTAACCAGAGAACAGTTTGTGCAGGCAGGTCATCCTGCAATACGCCAAAATGAAATTCACTCAGCGTAGAAAAATCGATCATCCCGACAAAATTCAGGACAAAAGCAACTATGATCGGCAAGAGAAAAGACATGATGCAGAATTTGTCTTTCCAGATACTTTTAAGCTGGTAAATCAATCCCCCCATTATTATTCCTCCTTTCCCGTTTCCTTATGAAACGCAGCTTGTATCATTAAAAACAGGGCAGCAATTCCACAGGCAGAACCAATGTAATAAATAGGAGCCGTGACAGGTGTTCCAAAATAGGCATTTTTCAATCCCATATAAATTTGATAGAATGGATGCCAGCCGATCCATTTCATTTTTATGGAAGTATTCGCCGCCAAAAATACAGGTGTTGCTGCAAAAATAGCGATTACCAGGTAGACGAGTGAAAATTGTTTGAAATCATTTAGCAGCATCGTACAGCCGAACCCCGCCAGTGCCATAATAAGAGATAAAATGGCAGTCTGCACTAATATAGCAGGTAAAATAGGAATTGCATCCGTAAATCCCACATTGCATATAGTCATCAATGCCGCAAATAATAAATCCGACAATAGGAAAACCGCTATTTTTGACAGGATAAATAAGCTCCTTTTTAAGGGAAGGACTGCATGGACACGGATAACCCCCATTTGCTTTTCTTTAAACAATACCGAAGCAATCCCTAAAAATCCAACGGCAACAATCTCAATAAATAGCAGTTCGCAGGAAATTTCTTTCCGCTGTTTTAATTCCGGTGTATTTGTTCCCACTATTTTAGCGGTATATCCATTATCCGGATGCAAAAGCGAGCGTGCATAGTCAGCCCGATGCCTGTCAACTTTTTCACTTCCATAATAAAGAATAATGTTTGGCGTACCGGAACTGGCATCTATCCCGACGCCGGTTGTGTCTGTGGCAAGAGATTTATCTAATTCTTCCAATGATGTTACAGGAAAAACCATGCCGGATACCTGCCTCTGCGTACCCTGTGGGTCATACAGATACACATGGTACAATTCGGCCTTCATAAACTTGACATACCCGAAGTTAATAAATAGTGTGTAAAGGAGCAAAGAGCCAAGTGCAAGCAGAAAAAATTTTCCGGAAATCATCATTTGACAATCTTTTTTGAACAGGGAGCAAAAATGTTTCCACATCAGGACAGCCCCCTTCCTGTATATTGGATAAACATATCTTCTAAAGTCGGTTCTTCCGAATGAATGCTGATGATTTCATCATGCGGGAAAGGAATACCTGCTTCCAATTCCGGGGTTTCGATTGTTTTTTCTTCCCGCTTCCCTTGATTCAGATAAGAGATCGTAACACGCTGGCTGCCGTTTTTCTCTTTCAGCTTTTTCGGGGTATCTAAGGCAGCAATATTTCCGCTTGAGATAAAAGCCACCCGATCGCATAACAGGTCGGCATCCAGCATATTATGCGTGGTTAAAAACACGGTAGTTCCTTTCCGGCGTTCTTTCTCTATAATCCTGCGGAACAAAACCGCGCCAGAAGGGTCAAGTCCGCTGGTTGGCTCATCCAAAAATAACAGTTTGGGATTGCTTACAAGCACCCTTGCCATACTTACACGCTGCCGCATCCCTTTTGAGCAGGAAGAAACCGGTTTTCTGAGAAAATCTGGCTGAAACTCCAGTTCTTCCAACACTTCTTCTATATCCCGTAACTGCCCTGACGGATAAAAAGAAGAAAAATATTTGAGATTGTCAATAGCGCTCAGGTTTGCATACAGATAGGGAAATTCAAATAAAACACCTATCTTCTGAAAAAAATCCTGCGTATGTGCTGTAGCAATATCCTGTCCAAACAGTGATACTTTACCGCCATGCCCCTTCAAAATTCCAGTGAGGATTTTTTGCGTTGTTGACTTGCCGGAACCATTCGGCCCCAGAAATCCAAAGACTTCACCATCACCTACCGTAAAATTTAAACCATGAAGGACTTGCTTATCCTTTCCGTAAGAAAAAGTCAGATTTTTGACTTCAATCATTCATCATCCCTCCATTTTCCGCTCTGGCTGTTTTTCTTTTCCTGTTGGCGCTTGTTCTGCCATTTCATAAATTCGATCTTGAAAGGAATAGAAATTACTTTCGTATTATGAAGGTAAGGAAATGAGGTGAAGTCGGGGTGAGATTGGTGTGAAGTTGGTGTGAAACAAACGCTGCCACGCTTTGCGAGCCAGCTTATTGTAACAAACGCTGCCACGCTTCGCGGGCCGGCTTAATAAAAATGGTTCTGCGCTCATTCAAAAGCAGAACCACAAAAGGTAAACAGATGATCCTATTTAATAGTAGGTATGGAAAAATAAAATTGGACGCCATCCGCAAGATTTTTTGCACCATAGCTTAATTCCTGCATAGATAAAATTTGTGCGACAATCGCAAGCCCCAACCCGGAGCCGCTGTATTTGGAACGATGATCCCGATAAAATTTTGTCCAAATCTTTTTCAGCTTTTCGCTTGGAATCGTATCACCTTGATTATATACAGAAAAATGCAAGAGTCCGTTTTCGTCTGAAAGGCTTAGTTTTAAAATGCCTTCCGGCCTTACGTTCTTTTTGGCATTGACAATAAGATTGTTTAAGACCTGCTCCATACGAATCTTATCTGTATCAACATAAACTTTATAATCAGGAAGTTCATACTGCAATTCAAAATTAACGTTGGGTATGTCAATCAGTAACCGCCCGGCGACTGTTTCCAGAAGTTCGACAAAATCAAAACGTTCTGGGGCAAGATGCACAGCCCCGGTTTCTAATGCAGATAAATCCAATAAAGCAGTAATCATATGATCCATCCGTTCTGTTTCAGATATGATTATTTCTGCATATTTTTGCTTTTTCATCTCATTATCTTCATCCTGATAACCCTCCGCATAGGCTCTGATAATCCCTAAAGGGGTTTTCATTTCATGGGATAAACGATCTGCCAGCTCTTTGCGTTCTGCTAGCAACAGGCGTTCCTGTTCAACATCTTTTTCAAGCTGTTGATTTGCTGCTTCTAACTTTATAAGAGCTTTTTGCAAATTTTCAGCCATGGAATTAAGGCTTGCGGAAAGCCGTCCAAATTCATCGTTTGTCACAATGTCACATGGAGAGGAAAAGTCTAAATCAGCCATTCTTTTTGCTGCCAGTTCCAAGTCAGCAACAGGTTTTGAGATAAAACAGCTCATCAGAAAATCAACAGCAAAAATCAACAACACTACAAAGACAGTCCAAATAGAAAATGAAATGTTTGGAGAAAACGGCAGTTTCGTTGAAAATATATAGGAAAGAACAAGGACAGCGCCAATCATTTTGGACATGAAAAGTATTTTCTTTCGTATGGAATGAAGACTTAAATTATCACTATTTTTCATAATGTCTCCTCTAATTTGTAACCGGAACGGATAAGCGTTACAATATGTTTTCCCTCACTCCCAAGCTTTTGCCGCAGTGTTTTGATATGTGTATCTACAGTACGGGTAGTCCCTTCAAAATCGTAGCCCCAAATTCTATTCAGCAACTGTTCGCGGGTAAAAATATGTCCGGGATTCATCATAAAAAAATAAAGCAATTCGTATTCTTTGTGAGTAAGGGCGATTTCCTGCCCATCCAAAAATACTTTACGTGAGGAAGGCATAACAGAAATTTTTCCAATGCTCCGTACATCTAACGGTGCAGCGGAAGAACGGCGGAGCAGGGCATTCACTTTAGCCAGCAAGACTTTAGGACTGAAAGGTTTTGTTGTGTAATCATCGGCACCATATTCATAACCCTTTAGTTTGTCGCTTTCTTCGCTTTTAGCGGTCAGCATGATAATTGGCATGCTGCTCATTTCCCGTGCCATTTTACAAACAGCAAAGCCGTCAATATGGGGCATCATAATATCCAAGATCATTAAATCCATCGGATTGCTTTTCAATATCATTAAGGCGTCTATACCGTCATCCGCGGTAAAGCAGGTATGCCCGCCTTTTTTCATATATTCGGCAATAATATCCTGCATATTCTTTTCATCTTCTACAATTAAAATGTTTGCCATGAAATCATTCCTTTTGGGTGCTGTTATGTTTACATTTTTATCATGATTCATATTTTGCCCCACTATTTAAAAAAAAGCAACCATTGTAAAAATCTTTCGTCCAAAAGACCAAAGATAATACCATAATCGTTGCAAAAAGAAAAGCCCTATGATATAATAAGAACAATGGGCAATGATAAAAAATTAACAATCATTGCAATTAACCGTAAAGCATATATATGGAGGAGAGAACAATGGCAAAAAAAGTAGTTTTGGCAGGCGCTTGCCGTACGGCGATCGGAACAATGGGCGGTTCCTTAAGCACGACACCGGCGGCAGAACTTGGTGCTATCGTAATTAAAGAAGCTTTAAACAGGGCGGGGGTTGCCCCGGAGCAGGTGGATCAGGTATACATGGGATGTGTTATCCAGGCGGGGCTTGGACAGAACGTAGCTCGTCAGGCATCCATCAAAGCAGGGCTTCCGATCGAAGTTCCGGCAGTTACCATGAACGTTGTATGCGGTTCCGGCCTTAACTGTGTCAATCAGGCAGCGCAGATGATCCTGGCAGGGGATGCGGACATCGTAGTAGCAGGCGGTATGGAAAATATGTCTATGGCTCCGTATGCAGTGCCCAATGCACGCTTCGGTTATAGAATGAACAACGGCACTCTGGTAGATACCATGGTAAACGATGCTCTTTGGGATGCATTTAACCAGTATCACATGATTAAGACGGCAGACAACATTTGTGAAGAATGGGGTCTGACAAGGGAAGAACTGGACGAGTTCGCATTGAAGAGCCAGCAGAAAGCGGAAGCTGCTCAGAAATCCGGCGCATTCGATAAGGAAATCGTACCTGTTATGGTAAAGAAGAAAAAAGAAATGGTTGAGTTCAAGGTAGACGAAGGCCCGCGTGCAGGTTCTACGATAGAAGGCCTTGCGAAACTCCGTCCGATCAATCCGAACGGATTCGTTACGGCAGGAAATGCTTCCGGCATTAATGACGGTGCGGCAGCGATTGTTGTTATGAGCGAAGAAAAAGCGAAAGAACTGGGCGTTAAGCCTATGGCTACTTATGTGGCTGGCGCGCTGGCTGGCGTAAGGCCGGAAGTTATGGGAATCGGCCCGGTGGCAGCTACAAAGAAAGTAATGGAAAAGACAGGCATGAAGATCGAAGACTTCGAAATTATCGAAGCAAACGAAGCTTTTGCAGCACAGTCCGTAGCAGTAGGAAAAGACTTGGGCATCGATGTGGATAAGCAGCTCAATCCGAACGGCGGTGCAATCGCGCTCGGACATCCGGTAGGAGCTTCCGGCTGCCGTATCCTCGTTACGCTGCTTCATGAAATGGAAGCGAAGGATGCGAAGACAGGACTGGCGACTCTTTGCATCGGCGGCGGCATGGGATGCGCTACGGTAGTAACGAGAGAGTAAAAATATTGATGAATGATTCCCGAGGGCAATGAACCAGGCATTATGTGAAGATGTCAGCGGATGCCGTAAAGGAAATAAAACAGGATAAGCAGACTTTTTCTTAAGTCTGCTTATTTCCGCGAACAGTGGGTCAGGTGCGATACCGGCTGTATTGGCAAGGCATTCTGCAAAGCCGCATTGTTGGGCTGGATTAGCAAGACGCATTGTTTTGAGACCGGAAAATAAAAGAGAAAAGGAGCCTCAAAGATGGAATTTATTGTATACGAACAAAAAGGCAGCTACGGTGTGATCACGATCAGCCGTGAAAAAGCATTAAATGCATTGAACTCGACAGTATTAGAGGAACTGGACAAGACATTGGACGAAGTAAACCTGGACGAAGTGAGATGTCTGATCTTAACAGGCGCAGGGCAGAAATCCTTTGTTGCGGGCGCTGATATCGGAGAAATGGGTTCTCTGACCAAAGCGGAAGGAGAAGCTTTTGGAAAGAAAGGAAACGATGTTTTCCGCAAACTGGAAACCTTCCCGATCCCGGTGATCGCTGCTGTCAACGGTTTTGCTTTGGGCGGCGGATGTGAGATTTCCATGAGCTGTGATATTAGAATCTGCTCCGATAATGCCGTATTCGGACAGCCGGAAGTAGGCCTTGGCATTACTCCGGGCTTCGGCGGCACACAGCGTCTGGCGCGTCTGGTAGGCGCCGGCATGGCAAAACAGATGATTTATACGGCAAGAAATATCAAAGCGGACGAAGCACTCCGCATCGGCCTTGTCAATGCGGTATACACCCAGGAAGAACTGATGCCGGCAGCGGAAAAAATGGCGGCAGGAATTGCAAAGAACGCTCCTATCGCAGTACGCAACTGCAAAAAAGCGATCAATGAAGGACTGGATGTGGATATGGATGCGGCGATCGTAATCGAAGAAAAACTGTTCGGCGACTGCTTTGAATCTTATGACCAGAAAGAAGGAATGACGGCATTTCTTGAAAAAAGAAAAGTAGAGAAATTCCTCAATAAATAATCGAAAGATTTTAAAATAATGGTAATAAAAATCCCTGGCCGAATGTCCGGGCGGGGAGAGTAAAAATAAACAAATACAATCCAGGAGGAACGAGTATGAAAGTAGGTATTATTGGCGCCGGCACGATGGGATCTGGTATTGCACAGGCTTTTGCCCAGACGGAAGGATATGAAGTTTTCCTTTGCGATATCAATGAAGAATTCGCGGCAAACGGCAAAAACAAGATTGCAAAAGGTTTTGAAAAACGTATTGCAAAGGGCAAAATGGAGCAGGATAAGGCAGATGCTATCCTGGCGAAGATCACAACAGGCGTAAAAACAATCTGCACAGACTGCGATCTGGTTGTGGAAGCTGCCCTTGAGGTAATGGACATTAAGAAACAGACTTTCAAAGAGTTACAGGATATCTGTAAAAAAGATTGTATCTTTGCAACCAATACTTCTTCCCTTTCTATTACGGAAATCGGCGCTGGGCTTGACAGGCCGGTTATCGGTATGCATTTCTTCAATCCGGCTCCGGTTATGAAGCTGGTGGAAGTAATCGCAGGGCTGAATACTCCTGACGAAGTAGTGGAAAAAATTAAGACTATTTCCGAAGAGATCGGAAAGACGCCGGTACAGGTAAACGAAGCGGCAGGTTTTGTCGTAAACAGAATTCTCATTCCTATGATCAACGAAGCGATCGGTATTTATGCAGAAGGCGTTGCTTCCGTAGAAGGCATCGACAATGCGATGAAGCTGGGCGCAAACCATCCGATGGGGCCGCTTGCTTTAGGCGATCTGGTCGGGCTCGATATCGTTTTAGCTATTATGGAAGTGCTTCAGGCAGAAACCGGCGATCCGAAATACCGTCCTCATCCGCTTCTTAAGAAGATGGTACGCGGCGGACAGCTTGGCCAGAAGACGGGCAAAGGCTTCTACGATTATGCAAGATAGGAAAATATAAACAAAGATATGGAGGAAATAAAATCATGGATTTTATGTTAACAAAACAACATGAAATGGCAAGAACTCTTTTCAGGGAATTTGCTGAAAAAGAAGTAAAGCCTTTGGCGCAGGAAGTTGACGAAACAGAAGTTTTCCCCAGAGGAACCGTTGAAAAAATGGCAAAAGCAGGATTCCTGGGAATTCCGGTACCGAAGGAATATGGCGGACAGGGCTGCGATATTTTAACCTATGCTATGTGCGTGGAGGAACTTTCGAAAGTCTGCGGTACGACAGGCGTTATCGTTTCCGCGCATACTTCCCTCTGTTGCGACCCGATCCTGACCTATGGTACGGAAGAGCAGAAACAGAAATATCTGCCTGACTTGGCAAGCGGCCGGAAAATCGGCGCATTCGGCCTTACGGAACCCGGTGCAGGAACAGATGCGCAGGGACAGCAGACAAAAGCAGTTCTGGAAGGCGATGAGTGGGTTCTGAACGGCTCCAAGATCTTTATCACAAACGGTAAGGAAGCGGACGTGTACGTTATCTTTGCCGTAACGGGAATGATTGAAAAACGTGGCAGAATGTCGAAAGAGATCACCGCTTTCATCGTAGAAAAAGGTACGCCCGGCTTTACATTCGGTACGAAAGAGAAGAAAATGGGTATCCGTGGTTCTTCTACATATGAATTGATTTTCACAGACTGCAGAATTCCGAAGGAGAATATCCTTGGACAGCAGGGCAAGGGATTCGGCATCGCTATGCATACGCTGGACGGCGGACGTATCGGTATCGCTTCCCAGGCTCTTGGTCTTGCAGAAGGCGCTTTGGAGAGAACCGTGGAATATGTAAAGGAAAGAAAACAGTTTGGACGCTCCATTGGACAGTTCCAGAATACCCAGTTCCAGCTGGCAGATATGGCTACTAAGGTAGAAGCGGCACAGTTACTTGTTTATAAAGCAGCAATCGCAAAGAACACCCAGAAGGTATATTCCGTAGAAGCGGCAAAAGCAAAATTATATGCGGCGGAAGTGGCTATGGAAGTTACCACAAAGGCAGTACAGCTGCACGGCGGCTACGGCTATACAAGGGAATACGATGTAGAGCGCATGATGCGTGATGCGAAGATTACGGAGATTTATGAGGGGACAAGCGAAGTGCAACGTATGGTAATCTCTGGCGCATTATTGAAGTAAGGACTTCGCAATATCGTAATTACAGAGAAAATGAAAATCTAACGAATATAAGGAGTGGAAATACAATGAAAATTGTTGTTTGTATTAAACAGGTACCTGATACAAAGGGCGGCGTTAAGTTTAATCCCGACGGTACACTTGACAGGGGCGCGATGCTTACGATCATGAACCCCGATGACAAGGCTGGCCTCGAAGCGGCTCTTAGATTGAAAGACGAATACGACGCGGAAGTAACCGTTATCACCATGGGTCTTCCCAAAGCAGAGGAAGTTCTCCGCGAAGCGATGGCTATGGGAGCTGACAAGGGCATCCTTGTAACCGACAGGGTTCTTGGCGGCGCAGATACATGGGCGACATCCCAGACATTGGCGGGCGCGATCCGCAATCTGGAATATGACCTGATCATCACGGGCCGCCAGGCAATCGACGGCGATACCGCACAGGTTGGCCCCCAGATTTCCGAGCATTTGGGAATTCCGGTTATTTCTTATGCACAGAAGATCCAGATCGAAGGCGACAGCGTGATCGTTGAGCGTCAGTTCGATGACAGATACCATGTGTTAAAAGCAAAAATGCCTTGTCTGATTACGGCGCTTGCTGAATTAAATGAGCCTCGTTATATGACTCCTGGCGGAATCTTTGACGCATATAAAGCGGACATCACCGTATGGGGCAGAGCAAACCTGGTCGATGTGGAAGATTCCAACCTCGGCCTGAAAGGTTCTCCGACACAGATCGCTAAGGCTTCCGACAAAGTAAGAAAAGGCGCAGGGGAGAAAGTCACCCTGGATCCTACGGAAGCGGTTGATTACATTATCGACAAGTTAAAAGTGAAACACGTAATATAAAAAATTAGGAAAAGTGTGGTGAATGAAAATGAATATAGCAGAATATAAAGGAGTATTTGTCTTTGCACAGCAGGTAGATAACAAACTGAGCGGAATCGCTCTGGAACTGATCGGCAAAGGAAAAGATCTTGCAAAGGATTTGGATACAGAGGTTACGGCAGTATTGGTTGGCCATGAAGTAAAAGACCTTGCAGACGAACTCGCAGCATACGGCGCAGACAGGGTAATCCTTGTAGACGATCCTGAATTAAAGGAATATAGAACAGAACCTTATGCACATGCGCTCTCTTCCGTTATCGAAAAATATAAACCGGAAATTTTCCTGGTAGGCGCTACGGCAATCGGCCGTGACTTAGGTCCTCGTGTATCCGCAAGAATCCATACAGGACTTACCGCAGACTGTACACAGCTCGATATCGGCGATTTCCCGATGAATCCGATTCCGGGAAAAGAGCAGCTTCATAACCAGCTCTTAATGACTCGTCCGGCATTCGGCGGCAACACCATCGCTACGATCGCATGCCCTGAGTTCCGTCCCCAGATGGCGACGGTACGTCCCGGCGTTATGCAGAAAGCTCCTAAGGTAGAAGGCGCAAAGGCAGTAGTGGAAGAATTCAATCCTGGATTTACGCCGGATGACAAATATGTAGAGATTCTCGAAGTAGTAAAATCCGTTGTGGATACCGTGGATATTATGGATGCAAAGATCCTTGTTTCCGGCGGCCGCGGCGTTGGAAACCCGGAAAACTTCAAACTCCTTGATGATCTTGCAGAAGTACTCGGTGCAACCGTAAGCTGCTCCCGTGCAGTTGTGGATGCAGGATGGAAGCCGAAGGATCTCCAGGTAGGCCAGACCGGCAAGACAGTACGTCCTAACGTATACTTCGCGATCGGTATCTCCGGTGCGATCCAGCACTTGGCAGGTATGGAAGAATCCGATCTTATCGTTGCCATCAACAAAGACGAGACAGCTCCTATTTTCGATGTAGCTGACTATGGCATCGTTGGCGATCTGAACAAGATTGTTCCCGCCCTGACAGAAAAACTGAAAGCAGAGCTGGCAAATAAGAACTAAGATATAGTAAAAGAGCCGTTGCAGAGCAGCGGCTCTTTTGTTATGCATAATCTTTTCCAATTCCGCTTATATTGAAATAAGACGTGGCAGCCGGAGAGCCGGTGGAAAGCGGGAAAATGACAATAGCAATGTTGCCGGAGATATCGGGGTTATCATTCGGTGAGTTTTTGAACAGGCTGGCGGGGAATCCGCCCCTCCAAGTGACGACTTTTTTGGTTTTGGGAACTATTTTGGTAAACGGGGCGACAGATGCGCCGAATGCGATCGCGTCCCTGGTAGCATCCGGGGGAATGGAACTGAAAAAAGCAATTCGAATGGCCGCTTTTTTTAATTTTGCCGGTTTGGCTCTGATGGCTTCGTGGAATGCCAATGTGGCATTTACCATTTATCATATGGTGGATTTCGGAGGAGATCCTGAAAAAGCGCTGACCGCTTTGTGTGCTGCGCTGGCCGCTATTATCTTGTGGGCATCCGCCGCCTGGTGTTTTGGGATACCTACCAGCGAGAGCCATGCGCTGATTGCAGGGTTGACAGGGGCGGCAATCTCCATTCATAAGGGATTGGCGGGCATTCATTGGGAGGAGTGGATAAAAGTTGTGTATGGCCTGTTTTTTTCGGGTATATTAGGGTTGGGCATGGGTTTTGCGGGAGGAAAATATCTGCTGCTGTCCGGAAAAAGAAATGGGCGAAGAGCGGAATATGGAGAAGCGAAGCACAGGAATGGAAAACGATTGGGGGACAACCGGCCATCTGTGCGTAATCAGAAGGGAATGGAACGGATGCAGACAGCCGGAGCAGCGGCTATGGCATTTATGCACGGCGCGCAGGACGGGCAGAAATTCATGGGAGTATTTTTGATGGGCATTTTTTTGGCAGGAGGAAGGGCGTCCGATGGAAGCTTTTCCGTTCCCTTATGGATGACGGCATTGTGCAGTGTTGTTATGGCGGCCGGTACGGCGGCCGGGGGAGAGCGGATTATAAAAAAAGTGGGAATGGAAATGGTAAGGTTAGAGAAACTTCAGGGAATTGCATCGGACGCTGCCGCCGCTGTCTGCCTTCTCTTTGCCAGTTGGATCGGTATTCCTGTCTCCACGACCCACGTAAAGACGACTTCTATTATGGGAGTGGGGCTGGCAACCGATGCGGAAGCTGTTGATATGGCAGTGATAAAGGAAATGCTTTTGGCGTGGGTGATTACCTTTCCCTGCTGCGGCTTGATCGGATATATAACGGCAGAATGGTTCGGAAAACTGGTATAGAGGCATAAAATCTGCAAAAAAAAGAAGAAAAAAATCGAAAAATAGGAAAAAAGTCATTCTTCTCAAATTTTTAATAAGTGATATAATTATGTCGATAGCTGTCGCTTGACGTCGGTGTACAGCTATATTATTTTTTCTATTTTTTGTTTGAGAAGTGTATTTTATAAGGTATGGGTAAGGGAACAGATAGCGGGGCACAGGAAAAAAGGAGAATGTATGGAGGGAAGGGAGAAGCTGATCGATCAGCTGACCGGAATTTATAATCTGGAAGGTTTTTACAAAGCGACGGAAGAACTTTTTGCAAAAAATCCGGATAAGGAGTATATCATCGCCTACTGGGATGTACAGCGGTTTAAGGTGATCAACGAATTGTTTGGAAGAAGTGCAGGAGATGAAGTATTAAAAAGTATGGCGGATCGGATACGTGTGGCATACAAAGGGGTGGAAGGAACTTACGGAAGGATGGAAAGCGATAATTTCGTAGCCTGTTTTCCTGCGGATCTTCTGGAGAAATTACGGGAATTCAGCGACTCCGGTGAAATTATATATACTTGTGAAGGCACGGAATACCGTTTTGCGGCATGTTATGGGCTGTATGTGGTAACGGACAGAAGCATAGGTATAGCATCTATGGTGGACAGGAGCCGGATTGCCATGGATACGGTAAAGGCGAATTATGTAAAGCCATTTGCTTATTATGATGAATCCATGCGGGAAAGCATTGTCAAGGAACAGATGCTGATGAGCGACTGCGATGCGGCCATCAGGGAAAAGCAGTTTGAGGTGTATTACCAGCCGGTTTGCAATGCTTCGGACGGAACGATTATAAGCGCGGAGGCACTGGTTCGCTGGAAGCATCCGGAAAGGGGGATGATCGCGCCGGATGTTTTTATTCCATTGTTTGAGCGGAACGGTTATATCAATATATTGGACAAGTATATATGGGACCGGGTATGCGCCATGCTGAAACGGAGACGGGATCAGGGGCTGGATATCGTGCCCATATCCACGAATGTTTCCCAGATGGATTTTTATAATAAAAATCTTTGTGAAGATATCATAGAAATCGTAGAAAAATATGAATTGAATCCGCAGCTGCTCCGGTTGGAGGTGACGGAGAGCGCTTATGCGGACGACCCGAAAAGAGTCCGGGAGATCGTGGAAAAACTTCAGAATTACGGGTTTATCATATTGATGGATGATTTCGGAAGCGGCTATTCTTCTTTTAATACTTTGAAAGAATTGCCTGTGGATATATTAAAAATTGATATGAAGTTTATGGATGACCTGGAAAAAGGGGGAAAGTCGGCAATTATACTGGAATCTATCGTCAGGATGACAAAGTGGATGAGTCTCCGGGCGGTGGCGGAAGGCGTGGAAACGGAAGAAGAACTGAATTTCTTAAAGAGCATAGAGTGCAACTATATTCAGGGTTATTATTTTTACCGCCCTATGCCGGAGAAGGAATTTGAAAATTTGCTGAATGATCCGGCGCTGGTGGATATCAAGAGCGCGGTGATGGTGGGTTCCAATGAGAACGATTTTTCCATTTTATATAGCGAAAGTCTGAAATCGGAGGGCGTATTCCAGAATATGCTGGGAGGACTCAGCATCTATGAGCGGGTGGACGATAGAATGGAGGTAGTTCGCGTCAACAAAGGCTACTATGAAATGATGAAAGCGGACAACATAGGAATGGTTGCGGAGGAACGCCTGATAGGGAAATACATGGAAGAAAAAGACTATCGGGAGCTTTTGGAGAAGTGCGCGGAAGCGGAGAAAACGAGCGATACGGTTCATGCGCAGATAAGGCGGAGGCGGTATGACGGAGAAGAGATATGGCTGGATGCCAAGATACGTTTTCTTGGGAACAAAGGAAAACGCAAAATGTACTACTTCTATCTGATGGACATTACCGCGATCAAGAAGGCGGAAGAAGAAGTATACCGCAATCGTTACAGCAAAGCATTATTCCGTGTGTTCGATAAAGTATACCGGCTTGATTACGATACCGGCTATGCGGAAGTGCTGCATTCTGTGGACGGGGACATGAAAGAAGGAGACCGGGTGTACTATCGGGATTTTTTTGATAAATTCCAGGTCAACATCGTGTCAAAAAACCGCACGGAATACAGCGACGCCATGAAGGATAAGGCAGTGATGGACCGCATATTGAGCGAAAGCCGCTCAGGAGGGCTTTCTGTCGATTACAGGATCAACAATCCGGAGAAAATGGGATTTGAATGGGTATCAGCCACCTTTTTTAAGGTGGAAACCGGACACGGGGAAGAACATTACCTTGTCTGCATTAAAAGAATATAGAAAAGGGCGGAAAAAGCGGGATGAAAGACGATGGCCAATTTTTTGATAAAAGTATGCTTTTTAATAAAAGCATGGAATATGAAACCGTGGAACTGGACGATGAGGATGGGAGCATCATAATCATTGACCAGACTCTTCTACCCGGGAAAATGGAGTTGATCCGGTTAAGGACGGCGCAGGAAATATGGGATGCCATTTATCTTCTAAGAGTGCGCGGCGCGCCGGCGATCGGAGTGACGGCGGCTTTCGGAATCTATCTTCTGGCAAAAGGAACGGATGCGGATCATTATGAGAGCTTTTACCGGGAATTCGTAAAGCAAAAGGATTATTTGAATTCGGCAAGGCCTACGGCGGTCAACCTGTCCTGGGCGCTGGAGCGGATGGAAAAAGTTTGCCGGGAGAATAAGGGCTGTGGGATAGATGAGATAAAAAGAGCTTTGAAGCAGGAGGCTCTTGCCATAAAGGAAGAGGATATATGGGTATGCAAAACCATTGGGGAATATGGCCTCAGTCTGGTGAAGCCAGGGGACGGGATATTGACCCATTGTAATGCCGGCCAGCTGGCTACCAGCAAATACGGGACAGCTACGGCGCCCATTTATCTTGGGCAGGAGAGAGGATATCATTTCCGGGTGTTTGCCGATGAGACGCGGCCGCTGCTGCAGGGAGCAAGGCTGACGGCTTATGAATTACAGGCTGCCGGCGTGGATGTAACGCTGATTTGCGACAATATGTCCGCCATGGTTATGAAAAATGGATGGATCAACGCCGTTTTCGTAGGCTGCGACAGGGTGGCGCTTAATGGGGATACCGCTAATAAGATAGGAACTTCGCTGGTGGCGATAGCGGCGAAACGGCATAACATTCCGTTTTATGTGTGCGCCCCTACGTCTACGATAGACAGAAACACAAAAACAGGCGGGGATATCCATATTGAGCAAAGACCGGAAGAAGAAGTAACCAGTATGTGGTATAAGGAACGGATGGCACCGGAAGGAGTCAAGGTATACAATCCGGCATTTGATGTGACAGACCATGATTTGATTACCGCAGTGGTTACCGAGTACGGCATTGCGAGAGCGCCTTATGAAAAGGCATTTCAGGAGATTTTTGAAAAAAAGGAAAAAGCTTCGGAGAACAGGGAATAAATAGGCGAAAGCCTTCGGAACCAGCACGGCCCGGCAAATGAAATTCAAATTTGCCGGGCCGTTTATATATTTTTTTATAATAGGAGACTACTTTGTTTTTTTGCTGTTCCGCTTAATGATATATAGTACTAAAAGCATCAATATGACTCCTGTAGGCAGGGAAATCCAGGCGCTTTGCGTAAAACCTGCCACGATATAGGTAACGAAGGAAACAGCTGCCGCCAGGACTGCGTAAGGAAGCTGCGTGGACACATGGTTGACATGGTTGCACTGCGCTCCTGCGGAAGCCATGATCGTCGTATCGGAGATGGGAGAACAGTGGTCTCCGCATACTGCGCCGGCCATACAGGCGGAAATGGAAATGATCATAAGCTGGGGATTGGATTCCGCAAATACGGCAACTACAATAGGGATAAGAATGCCGAAGGTACCCCAGGAAGTCCCCGTGGAAAAAGCGAGGAAACAGCCTACGAGAAAGATAATGGCCGGTAAAAAGTTCATCAAAGAACCTGCGCTCTGATTCATGATATCGGCGACAAATACGGCCGCCCCGAGACTGTCGGTCATAGCCTTTAACGTCCATGCAAAAGTAAGGATGAGGATCGCTGGAACCATTGCCTTAAAACCGTTGGGAAGGCATTCCATGCATTCCTGGAAGCTTAAAACCCTTCGGATCAAATAAATAATAATCGTAATAATGATAGCGCAGATGCTGCCGAGGGCGAGTCCTACCGATGCATCGGAGTTGGAAAAGGCAGCTACAAAGCCGGCGCCTTCAAAAAATCCACCGGTATAGATCATACCGATGACGCAGCATATGATCAGGGTGACGATGGGAATGAGAAGATCGGCCACTTTCCCCTTCGGATTGGCGGGGCCGGCTTCCTTTCCGGTATTTTTTTCACCCATGGAGAACAGGTCTCCTTTCAGAGCGTTGGCTTCATGGGATTTCATCGGCCCGAAGTCCACATTCATAAGGACGAGGGATACCATCATAAGAATGGTCAAAATAGCGTAAAAATTGTAAGGTATGGCACGGATAAATATGGAAAAGCCGTCCTCGCCTTCCACGAATCCGGATACGGCTGCCGCCCAGGAAGAGATCGGCGCGATAATGCAGACAGGAGCCGCCGTAGCATCGATCAGATAAGCCAGTTTCGCACGGGACACTTTGTGTTCATCCGTTACCGGCTTCATTACGCTGCCTACTGTCAGGCAGTTAAAATAATCGTCGATAAAAATAAGCACGCCGAGGGCGATGGTAGCAAGCTGCGCGCCGGCACGGGACTTGATTTTTTCCTTGGCAAAATGCCCGAAAGCAGCGGATCCTCCGGCCCGGTTCATCAGACTTACCATGGCTCCCAGTATGACGAGGAAAATAAGGATTCCTACATTGTAACTGTCGGAAAGCACGGCGGCAAAGCCGTCGTTAAAAATATGCGTGAGCGTGGTCTCGAAGGAAAATCCCGAATAAAACAGCCCGCCCACCAATATTCCGATAAAGAGGGAGCTGTAGACTTCCTTTGTGATAAGGGCCAGCACGATCGCCACGATCGGAGGAACGAGAGCCCAAAAAGTAGCATACATGGCAGGGATGTATTCCTCTCCGGCTTCCGCTGCAAATGCGGTAAGAGGTATAAGCGCCATGCAGAGCAATAAAAGTCCTGCTCCGTAATACAATTTTTTCTTTTGCGTTTTCATTTTATGTACCTCATTTCTTTTGAGTATGTATAATTATGTATAAATACAAAAGAATTCTATCACTAAATGGTATAAAAATGAAGTATTTTTTATATTTTTTCAAAAAATTCTATAAAGAGAGAATAAACAGGCCCTTACCGGAAAGGCAAGGGCCGTAAAAATATCATATGATTGCTAAAAACGATCGGAAATCCGGCATTAATATACCATAGCTTCTTCCTTGCCGGTCATAACGCGGATTGCGCCTTGTGCAAGAGCCAGAAGTTCATCTTCGCCAGGGTATACGGTAACCGGAGCGATAAACGCTGCACGTTCCTTCAAACCTTCTGTCACAGCTTTGTCATATGCGATGCCGCCGGTCATGATGATCTGATCCACTTTGCCTTTCAGAACACATGCCATGGAGCCGATATCTTTGGCAACCTGGAGGATAAATGCTTCGCGGATCTCCGCTGCTTTTTCATCACCATCATCCACCATCTTATCCACGTCGCGCATATCGTTGGTATTCAGGTAAGCGTTAAAACCGCCGTTTCCTACGAGCTTTTTATAAACTTCTTTTTCCGTATATTTTCCGGAGAAGCACATTTTGACCAATGCGCCGGTGGGAACGCCGCCCGCTCTTTCCGGGGAGAATGCTCCGTCACCGTCAACGGCATTGAATACGTCCACTACTTTGCCTTTTTCGTGAGCGCCTACGGAAACGCCTCCACCCATGTGAACAACGATCAGGTTCAGGGAGTCGTAAGAAACGCCTTTTTCATTGGCATAACGCTTTGCAACCGCTTTCTGGTTCAGCGCGTGGAAGATGCTGGCCCTGGGAAATTCGGGAACGCCGGAATATCTCGCGATAGGCATAAGCTCATCTACGACTACGGGATCTACGATATAAGAAGGTGCGCCGATGGAATCCCCGATTTCTTTTGCAAGGATGCCGCCCAGATTAGAAGCATGCTGTCCCTGGACGCCCACTTTCAAATCTTCCAGCAGATCGTCCGTAACGGGATAAGTGCCTCCTGCCACGGGTTTGAGCATGCCGCCGCGTCCGACGATGACATCGAGGGAGTTCATATCGAAATCTTTTTCCTTCATCAAATCCAGAATAATGTTTTTCCTGAAATCTTTCTGGTCTACGATAGAAGCATACCGGGCGATCTCTTCCGTAGAGTGTCTTAAGGTTTCTTCAAATAATAAAGTTTCGTCTTCGAATACGCCGATTTTTGTAGAAGTGGAACCCGGATTGATAATTAAACTTTTGATTGACATAGCCTATTCTCCTTTTTATATAATGAAATAATTTTATTTCAGGTATTCTGCTACAACTGCGCCAAGAGCGAGGGAATTTACCTTGACTTCCATGGAGTCCGAACGGGAAGTCAGGATAACAGGCGCTTTGGTTCCTGTTAAAATATTGCCGTTCTTTAAATTGGCGGTATGCACCATCGCTTTATAAACAAGATTGCCGGCGTGGATATCCGGGAAAAGAAGGATATCGGCGTCGCCCTGGATCGGCCTGTCGGTTGCGCCTTTATGTTTTGCCGCTTCCGCATCAATGGCAAGATCAAGGGAAAGAGGGCCGTCCACGATACAGTCGGTGATCTCCCCGTCTTTGTTCATGCGGGTGAGTTCCGCCGCTTCCACGGTGACGGGCATCTTCGGATTGACTACTTCCACAGCGGCGAGGGGAGCTACTTTCGGACATTCGATGCCGCAGGCTTTCGTGATTTCCAGTGTATTGTTAATGATATGTACTTTGTCTTCCAGAGTGGGATAAGGGATAAAAGCTACGTCCGTTAAAAACAGCAGATGATCGATGCCTTCCACGTCGAAAACGCATACATGGGATAAAGGTTTGCCCGTTCTAAGTCCGACTTCTTTGTCGAGGACGCTTTTTAAGAAATGTTTTGTGTCGATGAGGCCCTTCATATACATGTCGGCTTTGCCTTCATGAACCAGCTTAACCGCTGCAAGGGAAGCCTCGATATCGTCCTCTACGTTCACAATTTCAAAGTCGCTGATATCCACCTGGATGTCAGATGCAATGGCCTTGATTTTGGATTCATCCCCTACTAAGATAGCGTCTGCGATCTTCCTGTCTTTGGCCGTCCTTACAGCCTCCAGAACGGCGGAATCCTGCGCAACGGCAACGGAAACCTTTTTCATGGGGATTTCTTTTACCTTGGAAATTAAATCGTCAAAAGTTTTGCTCATTTGTCTGCACCTCGTACTCATGAATTTTTGTGTTTTACCTTACAATTACGGTACAACTTTACTAATCGTTAAAATAATAACACTTCTTATAATTAAGGTCAAGGGGGGGAACACGACAAACGCATGAGTAAATAAATGATACGTTTGCCGCGGGCAATAACCGGGAACAGAGCCTTTGATTTCAGAATGCTACCATTGATTCCAGGTCATATAAATAACGGTAGTAAGGAAAAGAGTAATCCATATCAGAAGGCAGGTGGCGCGTCGGAATATGGATGCCTGTTTTTCGCAGGAAGGGCTGCCGGGGTTAGAACTGCGGACAGCCCTGCCGGTATCCGTGGAAGAACTGCCAGCCAGGCCGATAGAGATATAAACGAGGCAGATGACGATATAGCGGAAATCGCTGCTGCACGTATAGGGATATTTTAAGGAAAAAACAACAAAGCTTAATAAAACGGCCAAATAACCGGAAGCGAGAAAGAGAGCTTCACAGGCGGCTGAATGACGGCGTTGTTTTTTGGCGGAAATATATTTCCGGCATTGCGAAACGAGGAAAAGAACGGCCGAACAAAGGGCGGCAATGATGGCGAGAGGATATACGGCCTGGCAAAGAATAAGAGGCAGACCGGAAAGTTCCTGCGGATATACTTCTGTAAATAAAGAGGTCTGGAACATAATAACCCATGTGTTGTGGATGGCGTCGCCGCTTAAGGGATGGAAGGGAAAGGAAAAATGCCAGTCGGCGAATGCCGGAAGGCCAATTCTGTCCCAGATTCCATAATTTCCCGTATACATGACCGAAGCTTCTGTGGCTGAGGATATGCCGGGTTTGACATGAAAACGGATGAGGTTGCGGATGATCCAGGATAAACCGATTGATCCGGCAACGAGGGCGAACAACGCATAATTGCGGATGGACAGAAGAATGTCCCTGCGCTTTTCCGACCGGATGGTTCGGATAAAATCCAGCAGAAAAATAAGCCCTACAGGAAAGGCAATGACAGCGGTATTGATTTTGCAGAGCATGCCAAAACCTATGGAAAGGGCAATGAAAATCAGATTTTTAAGCGTTTTTTGCCTGATCCAGCAGAGGGAGGCATAGATACAACAGGCAAGAAGCAGGGTGGAAAGCATATCGTTATTGACGCTGCCGGACATGATCGTAAGGGCCGGATGAAAGGCGACAAGGAGCAGACCGGTATAAAAAGGCTTGCCATGCGCGCCCAGTTTCCTTAAAATAAGAAAGGTCAGGAGCATCAACAGGCCGGAATAGAGGAGGGGGAGAATCTGGAGATTTTCAAATGCCAGATCCTCAGGCATTCCGATTCCGGTCAGGAAGATCAGCCAAAGCCCGGATAACGCATAATGGAGGGGCGGATGGTAGTACGAAAAGAGCTGGTAAGGGTTCAGGTCGGGCAGCCGGCGGAATTTATAGATATATTCAATGTAGCCGATATGGCCGGGATTGATCTGGCTGGTGGCAATTCCCGTATAAACGCCTTCGTCATGCTGTCTGTCGTAAAGGCCCGACAGAAGGACATAACAGGAATGAAATAACATTCCTGAAAAAATAATGGCATATATGATTTTTTCTTCCGTCAATTTTCCTGCCCGGTGCAGAAAAAAGAGGGAAAAAGGAACTGCCGAAAAAAGCAGCAGACAGCCGTGCCATATAACATCCCGGGGAAGCCGGGAAAGCACGGGGATACCCTGGATCAGCGCAGATGCCAGGCAGAAAGTGAAGATAATAAGTAAGGTGGATTTTACATGTTTGCTTAATGGATTTGTCATAGGTATGGAACCCTTTCGTGAAATAATAACCTGCTTGCGCATCGGTATTATTTATTATAACATATTATTGACATTTTACGAACAAATCCTGCTCCGGCGGATGACGGCAGGCCAGACTTGGTTGATCTGCCGGGCAGATGAAATACATGGAATGAGGAGAGAAAACAGTGATGCAAAAAACTGGAGAGGCGCGGAGGGAGATGGGAAGAAAAAAAATAAAGAAGGGCTGGCCGGTATTTTGGATTATCCTTGGGGTGCTGGCGGCGGAGATTTTTATTTTTAATTTTTCCGCATGGAAGAGCCTGTTTTATAAGGAACGGGCGGTTTTTGAACAGATCGGCGTGGAAGGCGGGGTTGAAACAACGGAAGGATCAAGGGAATATGTGGTACCCGAGGGGATCTTGACTTTACACATTGCCGGAGTGGACAGGAAAATACATAATCTTTTCTTTGCCGTGGATTTTTCGGAAGAAGAAGGCATTCCTTATACGGTGACAATGACGGATGCGGGGAATTATTATCCCTATTCCCTGCCGGAGAGGATGCTGATGCCAGGAATCAGGAAAAGCTATTATACGAACGTCTATCCTTCCGGGAAAGCGGGAGAGGTAACGGTGCAATTTGCGGTGCCGGCAGGAAGCGTGGCGACGGTAAATGCAATCTGTGTCAATGCCCGTATTCCTTTTTTATTCAGCATAGGAAGAGTGGTTCTGTTGCTGGGCGCAGCATTTTTATTTTATCGGGCATCATGGAAGGAAAAAAGACAGCAGGAGGCGGAACGCTGTCTCGGAACGGCAAAACAGGCAATTATGATCGGAGGAACGGTTCTTCTGCTGACAGGGATGGCGTGGAAGCTGGCTCATGTAAATCCCATATGCATCGTGTCGCCCTGGCCCCATCACAAACAATATCAGGAATTGGCAGAAGCCATGGCAGAGGGACATTTTTATCTGGATTTCGAACCATCGGAAGGGCTTATCCAAGCGGAAAATCCCTACGATACAATCTATCTTCAGGCAAATGGCATCGATTACAGGGCGGATTATGCTTATTTTGAAGGAAAGTATTATGTTTATTTTGGCGTCGTACCGGAAATCTTGCTCTATTTACCTTACTACTTGCTGACGGGCGGGCATTTGTCTAATTATATTGCCGTCTTTCTGTTTTACAGCGGCTTTCTTCTGGCAGTATTCGCCCTGCTTTGGGAAATCGTGAAAAAATGGTTTCCGAAGACTCCTTTTTTCATTTATCTCATGATAAGCGTTCTTACCGTATGCGCGGGAAACTATTTGTTCGTAATTGCCAGACCGGATTTGTACGACACGCCGATTATGGCGGCCAATATGTTTACGGCAGCCGGGTTTTGGCTGTGGATCAGAGGAAAATATACGCTATCCGCAGGGAAGAGAAAGATATGTTATATTCTAGGTTCCCTGAGCATGGCCCTGGTGGCCGGATGCCGCCCGCAGATGCTTTTATTTTCATTTTTGGCCATCCCTCTTTTTTGGGAAGAAGTGATAGAAAAAAGGGAGCTGTTTGGTAAAAAAAATCTGTGGGATACGTTTTGCCTTTGCATTCCTTATGCCTTTGTAGCGGCAGGAATTATGTATTACAACGCGGCCAGATTCGGATCTCCGTTTGATTTCGGAGCGGCCTACAGTCTTACGAGCAATGATATGACGAAGCGGAGCTTTAATTTTTCACAGACATTGCTCGGGCTTTGGCATTATTTTTTCCGTCCGCCTGTAATTGGGAGCGATTTTCCTTATTTGGAAGGCGTTCAGATTGCATCCGGTTCTTATATGGGAAAATTAAATGCGGAATATACTTATGGAGGGTTGCTGGCAAGCAATGCGTTTTTGTGGCTCTTGCTATGGCTGGGAAGAGGCAGGGAACTGCTAAGGAAGAAGAGGATATATGGCATGGCATTGTCGGGGATTGTGGTATCGGCAGTTCTTGCCGTTGTGGATGTGACCGGAGCCGGAATCCTGCAAAGGTATATGGTGGATATGGTATGGGGCGTATGGTTCGCCGCCGTGCTTGTCTGCCTGGCGTTGACAGAAAAGGCGGCGGAGAAAGGCGCTATAAGGAAATGGACGGTCTGCCTGGCAGTCATATGTATTCTTCAGGCGTTTTATGGTTTGGGGGTGATCTTTGGAAATGGAGATCTGAGCGTGAATGTAAGAACATCTAATCCTGAATTGTATTATTGGCTGGAGGGGTTGATGAGGTTTTAAGGATCTACGATATATGAAGATTTTGGACTAAATGTCCAATCTTTTCTACCGTTTTTTCATTGACAATCAGGGAGCGGTAATGCTATTATAATTGAACAATATTCGTGAAAATGATAAATGACGTGAAACCTGTCGATCGGAATGCGATTTCCGATAGATAGGTTTTTTTGTCCCAAAACAGGGAGATACATTGCATCAAAAGAGGGAATTGAGACAGGAACAGAAGAGAATGAAGGAGAATATAGATGAAGAAAAAAAAGAGATTCATACGGATAACAGCCGTTTTGTTTGCAGCAGCGCTCGCCATGCCGGCCACATCTTATGCGAAAGAGGCAGAAAGGATATCGGGGAAGATCCATCATATACATACGGGAAGTCCTGAGGAGGGCGGAGGATGTTATGGTGAGGAAGTGAGGCACATTCACCAGGGGAGCGGGGAGAAAGGCGGAGAGTGTTTTCTCGCTCCGGTTTATCATGTCCACCGGGGAAACGAAAGAGGCGGAGAATGTTATCAAAAAGAGATAGTGCATGTTCACAGGGGAACGGAGGAAGCAGGGAAGGGTTGTTATGGAGAACCGGTTTATCACAAACATGAGGGAAGCGCTAATGCAAAGGGAGGATGTTATAGCCAGCCGGTCTATCATAAGCATACCGGAAGCACGGCGGGAAAAGGAGGATGCTATCATCAACCGGTCTATCATGTTCATACGGGGAGCCAGACAGCGAAGGGCGGTTGCTATGGCCAGCCGGTTTATCATGTCCATAGCGGAAATGCGTCATCAAAAGGTGGCTGTTACCAGAAAGCAGTTTATCATGTTCATGCGGGAAATGAAACCTCGGGCGGCGGTTGTTACGAGCCGGTAACCCACCAACATACGGATTCCTGTTATCGGGAAGAGGAATGTACTATGAAATATGAAGGGAATTTTCAGAAGGTGAGGGAAGAGAGCGGTTACTGCTATCATCATGGGAATACACTGGTCATGCATTTCAAGGGAATTTTCAGTCATATGGATTGTGGCATGGGAACGACGGAGGGAACCCATAGTACTTGCTGGACTTGCCAGCACATGAACAAAACGCATACTTATAGAAGAATCGTCTGCGGAAAAACGGATAAAACCGTAGAAAAATACAGACGTGTCTGTGGGAAAGAGACAAGTACCGTGGAATCGTGGGAGATTGGCTGCGGAAAAAATGGTTCCAGTGTGGAAAAATATGAATTGAACTGCGGAAAGAATGAAAAAACCGTAATTTCCTATGAGAAAAACTGCGGTAAGAATGAAAGTACTGTGGACAGCTATAAGACAGGCTGCGGGAAAACGGAAACATCGATAGAAAAATATAGATTAAACTGCGGAAAAACGCAGACAGATGTGGATGCTTATGCACTCAGCTGCGTAAAAGATGCAGAAACAATAGACGAGTATAATCTTTCCTGTGACAAGACGGAAGAAACGGTGGACAAGTATGCGCTTTCCTGCGAAAAGAGCGAGGATGAAAGTTATGCGGAATTTTTAGTGGTAAACCAGCATCCCGAATGGACGGGAAAAGACGTGGTTTTACAGGCGGCAGTTCATGATCCCGAGGGATTTCTTCAATTACCGGAAAGTCCCTTTTTGTGGAAGGGAAAAGAAGCGGAAGGCATATCGGCAGATGAAGTAAAAGTGAAAGAAAATGGGATATATTATGTGAGGCTTCTGGCAGAAAACGAGGATGTGGATAAAAAAGAATTGGTTTTATCCATAGAGGTCAGGAACATTGATGTGACGGCACCCGCGATAGAAGGGATCAGTTATTCGGGACAGGGAGAGAGAAAAAGCGATATGATTTACGTGACGGCAAAGGATGTTCAGCCGGATGGAAGTCCGGGAAGCGGCCTGGCTTCGGAAGCATATTCTTTTGACGGAGGAAAGAGCTGGCAGAAAGAAAACGGAATGGAATGGAAGGCAGGAGGAACCGTTTCTATTGCGGTCAGGGATCAATGCGGAAATGTGTCCGTGCAAAATATAGAAATAAAAGATATTGGAAATGAAGACAAAGACAGCGGGGAAGAAACCGAGGAAACGGAAAAGAAGGAAGAAGGAACGGAAGAAACCGAAAAGAAGGAGGAAGAAACGGAAGAGAGCGAAAAGAAAGAAGAAGAAACAGAAGGAACCGGGAAGAACGAAGAAAAGAAGGAAGAGACCGGGAAAAAAGAAGAAGGGGAAAAAGATAAGGAAGGAAATTCAGGAGGCAATCCGAACGGAAGTACAGGAGGAGATACGGGAAAAAACACGGGTTCCGAAAATAAGCAGAATGAAAATCAGGGCGCAGGGCTGGTGAAGATGGAAGAAGGGAACGAAGAGGATAAGCAACCGGACGAAAAAGAGCCGATGAAGAAAGGAAAAAGCAATTCCGAAAAAAAGAAGAAGACGGAAGGAAAAGAGAAATCGGAGGAAGAGGAGAAAGAAAACGGGACGGAAAAAACCGGAAAGCGCAAGATCAGGATACCGGATAAGAGAAAAACATATGAAAAAGAAACCGTTCAGGCCAAAGTGCCGGAAAATGCAGCCATGCCGGAAGAAGGAAGTCATATCCGAGTCGCAAAGCAAGCGGAAGCGGCGGGAAGGGTAGTCAAGGCGGTTACTTTTACCATAAGCGGTATTATGCTGGCATCGGGGATGCTGTATCTGATTTATTTGATGTTTCGGAGCATACAGGTTTACGATTGCGATGGGGAAGGAAAGGCCAGATATGCCGGCAGCTGTATTATGAAGAGAACCGGGGATGGCTTTGAAGTAAAAATTCCCGATATGATATGGGAACATTCCGCTACGGGGCAGTATAGTCTGCGGCCGGGCAGGACATTTGTAAAAAGGAATAAAGGGAAAGAACTGACAGTAATAGCCGGAGAACAGAGAGGATCGGTATGGATTGATCGGGAAATTCCGTTCAGGGTGACAATGCATGTATAAAATGCAAAAAAATGAATATTAATTCTTGATTTTCCATGATGAACATGATATGCTGACCTATAGCTAAATTGGGTGCTGGAAACAGCATTGTAAAATGGAATCAGGAGGATGATATTATGAAGAAGTTATTAGCGATAATGATGGCATCCGTATTATGCCTATTTCTTTTCACTGCGTGCGGAGGAAATTCCGAAGAAGCTTCCGGGGAGGCGGCTCCGGCAGAAGAGACAGCGAATGCCGGAAACGAAGAAGAGGCTGCGAACGAAGAAAGTGCGGAAGGCCAGGGCGCTTTGGACGACGGAGTGCTGAACGTGGGAACAAACGCGGAGTTTCCACCTTTTGAATATGTAAATGACAATGGGGAACCGGATGGCTTCGATATTGCCCTGATCAAAGCGATTGGCGAAAAGCTGGGCGTTGAAGTACAAGTGGAAAATATGGAATTCGATGCTCTGGTGGCTTCCATCGGGAGAAAAATCGATGTCGCTATCGCCGGCATGACGATTACGGAGGAGAGACAGAAGATGGTTGACTTCAGTAATCCATACTATATAGCGGTACAGTATGTGATCCTGCCGGAAGGCTCTGCGATCGCAACGGCGGATGACCTGAAAGGGAAAGCGATCGGCGTACAGCTCGGTACGACAGGGGATATTCTTGCGGAAGATATTGAAGGGGCAGAGGTTGCCCAGTATAATAAGGCATTGGATGCCGTAAACGACCTGATAAACGGAAGATTGGATTGCGTGATCGTGGATAAGAATCCGGCGTTGGTATTTGCATCCAAATTCGAAGGAAAAGTAACGGCGGTAGATGGGGAACAGTTTGGTTTTGAAACGGAGGAGTATGCAATCTCTTTACCGAAAGGTGATACCGAACTGGCTGACAAGATCAATGCAGCGTTGCAGGAGTTGATGGAAGACGGCACCTTTGATGCGCTTGTGGAAGAATACATCGAAGGCGGCGGCAAGTAACGGATTGCCGGGAAGAGTTGCGGCCTGTTATAAAAACGCAAATCAGATGAGGAAAACAGAGGATAGCGGGATATCCGCTATCCTTTTTCCAAGTGACGCTTGAGAGCGCGCGTGGACAAGAATGGATAGGATAAGAAAGGATGGCATGAGATGCAGGCATGGTTGGAAAGGGTGGCAGAGATGTTCGATGCCGCATTTATTAGCGGAGACCGGTGGAAATTGTACTTGCAGGGGCTGGGAGTGACTTTGCAGATTGCGGCGTTTGCCGCAATATTGGGCATGATTATCGGTACGATTCTGGCGTTTATGAAACTGTCGGTAAGAAGAAACGGGAAAAAGACAATATTGGCGGTGATTGCCAATATCTACATAGATGTTATCCGGGGAACGCCTTCCGTACTTCAGCTGATGATCATGTGGTTTATCATATTTTACAGCGCTAAAAACCGGGTGGCGGTAGCGGTTCTTTCCTTCGGGATTAACAGCGGCGCTTATGTGGCGGAAATCGTGCGTGCGGGTATACTGGCGGTAGATAAGGGCCAGATGGAAGCGGGGCGTTCGCTTGGGTTGTCCAGAACACAGACAATGGTCTCCATTATTATTCCACAGGCAGTAAAAAATGTCCTTCCTCCTATCGGAAATGAATTTATCGTGCTGTTAAAAGAAACGGCGATTGTAGGTTACGTGAGCCTGACGGATCTGACAAGGGTGGCAAACCAAATCGCATCCAGGACATACGAACCGTTTATGCCATTGATCGGAGCGGCCGTTATCTATTTTGTAGTAATAAAAATACTGACAATCTTGCTGGAAAGGTTTGAAAGGAGGCTTCGTAAAAGTGATAATCGTTAAAGAACTACATAAAACATTTGAAAATAATCATGTCTTGCGGGGAGTAAATTATCATGTACAACAGGGAGAAAAAATTGTTGTGATCGGCCCTTCCGGTTCGGGAAAAAGTACATTTTTACGTTGTTTGAATCTGTTGGAAGTACCTACCAGCGGGGAGATCTGGTTTGACGGCGTGAATATCACCGACCCGAAAACGGATATCGACAAGGTGCGGGAACATATGGGAATGGTATTTCAGAATTTCAATTTGTTTAACAACCTGACGATCATGCAGAATATTACGTTGGCTCCGGTAAAGCTGAAAATCATGGAGAAAGAGGAAGCCGGAGAAAATGCGTTAAAGCTGCTCGAGCGGGTGGGACTTCGGGAAAAAGCGGACGCTTACCCGAGCCAGCTCTCCGGCGGGCAGAAGCAGAGAGTCGCTATTGTCCGTTCTTTGGCTATGAACCCGCGCGTTATGCTGTTTGACGAGCCTACTTCCGCACTGGATCCCGAGATGGTGGGAGAAGTCCTTGCTGTTATGAAAGGACTGGCAGAAAGCGGTATGACAATGGTAGTCGTGACCCACGAAATGGGATTTGCCAGAGAAGTAGGAACAAAAGTGCTGTTTATGGACGAAGGAGTCATCATGGAGGAAAATACGCCGCAGGAATTTTTCAGCCATCCAAAGAGCCAAAGGCTTCAGGACTTTTTGTCCAAAGTATTATAGGAAGGATTCCCTTGTCTTTCAGGGCTTCTAATAAATGGAAGCAGCAGATAAAGGGGCATCGTATATGCCAGGGAGTAGGCATAACGGAATTCCGAGGAGACAGGCGTCGCGACCAGCAAGGTCAGGATAACAGCCAGTCCGGGCAGGAACAGGATGAACCGCTGGTACTGCTTTTTGGCAAAAACGACAGCGATACAGCCGGTCAAAGTCCAGAACATAGCTCCCATGCTGAAAAGAAGTCCGTAAAGCGGGAGCATATCTCCCAGTTTTTGCAGGATTTCTTTTGTTTTTACGATAAAAGGGCCGCCGATCAGGGGATGGCTTGTAACGCCCGTTTCATTGGCGATAATGCCGTCGATATCCCCAACAGTGTATGCAACATCGGGATACCAGTAACCGATCGTCTGGTCGATGTATGCCCGTATATAAGTGGACGGATACCGGAGGCCGAGGGATAACCAGAGTTTCAAATATTCTCCCTTGTGTTCCGTCAGATAGCCGGGATCTCCGGCCCGTACCAGTTCTTTCATATTGTCGGCAAAACCGGGAGCGTACAATTCCTTAATATAGGTAGTATCTATGACTTTGTGGATGCTTTCCCATTCTTCTTCCGTCAACTCCTTATCTTCACAAATAACCCTTGCCGTCTGCTGCAAAGGAATACAGATGGATTCCACAAAGTCGGGCTGTACGACATGAAAGGCGTTCATTACCGGGATTTTTACGACCAGCGCTATGAACAGAATCACAAGATGCAACGGCAGCATTTGGATAAGATGCCGGCGAAAAGCATATAACAGGAAGGGCAGGGAAAATAAAAAAGCATACCATCCGTTGGTGCGGAAGAGGCATATCATGATCCCGGAAAGGATATAGATAATGCGGGAGGAAAGCTGCCCGGAATGAAAAAAGAACAACCGGGCAAGAGCCGTGGTAAAAAGCAGGACGGAACCGGAAAACATGACGTCTTTCCATACGGTAACGGCAAAAACTGCATGATAGGGAACGAGAGCATAAAAAGCGGTGATAAAATAACAAATATTGTTTTTAACGCCCAGCTTTAAGAGCGTGGCAATCAGCCAGGATACGCAGGCCGACAGAAAGCACATTTGGAATAAGGTAAAAAAAGCGAGGGCGGCGTTTTGATTTCCGGTCAGGAAAAATCCAAAGGAATAAAGCGCCTTTAAAACCATGGTATGAGCCCATGGATGGTGGTTGTTATATGGGATCATGGCAAGAACCTGTTCCAGCTGATTGACGCTGTCAGGAGTCATAATGGCAGGATATTCGTAGAGAAAATAAGGGAGCCAGCCGAGCAGACAGGCAAAAAAGCAAAAAAGCGGAATGTGCTTGACTTGTTTGGGATTTTCTGTCAAAGTATAAGGAACTAAAAGGATGAGCAGCAGAGAAAACGAATGGAAAATAAGAAAAAAGAACCCTATGCTGCAAACGGCCAAAATTACCAGCCTAAAAAGCCTGTGGTCGAGCCCGGCCGTTAAGGAAAGAGATTCGGCCAGAAGAAACAGAAGGGTAAAAGAGAAGGAAACAGCCAGGGCAACAGCGGTGGTATGCCTTGTATAGATTTCCTTTCGTTTTTCTTCGAGTTGTGAAATATATTTAAAATAAAGAAAGAACGTGATAAACAGTATAGGAGTCAGGATACTTCTGGAGGAAAGGCCGCAGGTACGGCAGACAGCCCAAAGCGAAAAAAAACTCTGGACGAGAAGGACAGGGATAACAAATTTTTTACTGTATGGGAAAGCGAACATAAATACCTCCGTGGAAAATTCTGAATTATATTTAAAAAATAATAGTATTTTTAATCATTAATGATATCATATAATGAATTGCGCAGAAGCGCAAGTATGTCATCGACCGGACAGCCGGAGGAGGAAAAGGATATGATTACTGTAAGCTTATGTATGATTGTAAAAGACGAAGAAGAAACTTTGGGAAGATGCCTGTCCTGCCTTTCGGATTTGGTGGATGAGATCATTATTGTAGATACGGGTTCGACGGATCGGACAAAAGAAATAGCTGCGGAATATACGGGGAAAATATATGATTTCCAGTGGGTGGATGATTTTTCGGCTGCCAGGAATTTTGCGTTCTCAAAAGCGTCCGGGGATTATATTTATTCTGCCGATGCGGATGAAATTCTGGATGAGGTAAACAGGGAAAGATTCCGGGTATTAAAAGAAAATATGATTCCAGAAGTGGAGATTGTCCAGATGTATTATACGAATCAGTTAAAGTTCCGTACGGTATATAACTACGATAAGGAATACCGGCCTAAGCTGTTTAAACGGTTAAGAAATTTTACATGGATCGATCCGGTTCATGAAACGATAAGGACGGCCCCGGTGGTTTTTGACAGCGACATTGAAATTATCCATGAACAGACGGAAAACCACGCAAAAAGAGATTTGGAAGCCTTGCACAGAGCTGCGGTGAGAGACGGTGTGCTGTCACAGAGATTGTTTGATATGTATGCGCGGGAGTTGTATTTGGCCGGGGACGAAGAAGACCTGAACAATGCGGAAGGTTTTTTTGAAAATATATGCAATGGCGGGACGGGCAGCAGCGAAGAATTAAAAACTGCCCTCTGCATTATGGTGCGAATAGAAAGGAAGCTGGGGAATATATCTAAGTTTTTCAAATATGCGGCAAAAGCGATTGCGGTAGGCGGCGTTTCGGAATTGTGCCTGGAATTGGGAGACCACTATATGGAGTTGGAAGATTATGAGGAAGCTTCCATATGGTTCTATAATGCGGCGTATGAGACGGAGAGTATTTTTGACGCCGGAAGCAGAGGCGGCAAGGCACTGAGGCGGATGGCGGAATGCTGCAGAAAGCTGGGAGCGCCGGAAAAAGCGGAACATTACGAGAAGAGTGCCGAAGAATGGGAGGACAAAGCGGCGATGGGCTGAACATCTGGCAGCGGTTTTTGACAGATAAATAAGAAGTGCAGAAATGAGGAGAAGATTGAAAATTGAAAATTTTCAATCCCAAGTTTGTGTCTGCGCGGCATCCACAAACTTGAAAGCCAGGCTGGCTTTGCGCAATAAAGCCGCGCAGAAATGGAGTAAAAAATGAACTGGGAAGATAATATCCGAAGAGTAATTCCATATATTCCGGGGGAACAGCCAAAAGACCGGAACGTGATAAAGCTGAATACGAATGAATGTCCTTACCCTCCGGCTCCCGGCGTGAGAAAAAAGGCGGAAGATTTTGATTATGAAAGGCTGCGCCTGTATCCTGATACGGAAGCGGGAGAGCTGGCGGAGGCTCTCTGCCAATATTATCATATTGGGAAAGAACAGTTGTTTATCGGCGTGGGAAGCGATGATGTGCTGGCAATGGCATTCCTTGCTTTTTTTCATTCGGGGAAACCTGTTTTTTTCCCGGATATTACTTATTCATTTTACGATGTCTGGGCAGAATTGTATCGTATTCCCTATGAGCAGAAAAAGCTGGATGAGGATTTTCGTATCGTAAAAGAAGATTATATGGCGGAGAATGGCGGGATCATTATTCCGAATCCCAATGCGCCTACCGGCATCCTGGAGCGGACGGAGATGATCGAAGAGATCGTGGCGGGCAATCCGGGCAGTATCGTGATCATTGACGAGGCTTATGTGGATTTTGGAGGGGAAAGCTGCCGGAAACTGATCGATAAATATGAGAACCTCTTAGTTGTGCAGACTTTTTCCAAATCAAGGGCGATGGCCGGGCTGCGCATTGGTTTTGCCATGGGGGGAGAAAAACTGATTCGTTATTTGAAAGATGTTAAGTTTTCTTTCAATTCTTATACAATGAATATGCTTTCCGTAGAATTGGGAACGGAAGCGGTAAGAGATGAGGAATATTTCAGAGGCACCGTAAGAAAGATTATAGCCACAAGGGAACGGGTGAAAAAGGAATTGGCGGATATGGGATTTACTTTCCCTGATTCCAAAGGCAATTTCATATTTGCTTCCCACAGGGATATTCCGGCGAAGCGGATATTTGAGGAATTGAAACGGCAAGGCGTTTATGTCCGTTATTGGGAGAAGCCGAGGATTGATAATTATCTGAGGATTACGATAGGGACGGATGAGGAGATGGATATTTTTATCCGCCATTTGAGGAGTATTATGAAAAAAGGGCCGGCATAAGGCGGCGGAGAGAAAGGAAAGGTTGTTAAGATGATTAAAAATGTTTTAAAAGGAATTGTAATCGGACTGGCGAATGTAATCCCTGGCGTCAGCGGGGGTACTATGATGGTATCCATGGGAATTTATGATAAGCTGATCCATTGTATCACGCATTTATTTTCGGAGTTGAAGAAAAGCATACAGTTTTTGCTTCCCATCTTTATCGGTATCGGCATAGCGGTAGTGGTCGTGCCTTTCGGCATTGAATTTTTATTTGCACAGTATCCCTTCCAGACAAATCTTTTGTTTATCGGCTTGATCATCGGCGGACTTCCTGCGGTGTGGAAAAAAGTGAAAGGAAATTCCGTAAAAGTGGGGCATATCCTATCCTGTCTCGTTTTTTTTGCATTGGTGGCCGGGCTGGCATTGGTAGGGGAGACGGAAGGAAATGCGGCGGATCTGTCTTTTAGCCTTGGTTCCGTTATCAAATTATTTGGCATCGGCGTGATCACATCCGCGACGATGGTAATTCCCGGCGTCAGCGGTTCCATGGTGCTGCTTTTGCTCGGATATTACCACCCGGTGCTGGAAACGATTACAAATTTTATCAAAGCGGTTCTGGCATTTGACATGAATGGAATCCTTGCGGGCATCGGAGTGCTTCTGCCTTTCGGCATTGGTGTGGTAGCGGGAATTTTTGTCATTGCAAAGATTATAGAGGTTATTTTTGAGAAATTTCCGCTGTATGCGTATTGGGCGATTATCGGGCTGATCGTTTCTTCGCCGGTGGCGATTCTGCTTGTCAGCGGGATGGGAACAATTACAATTGTATCGATTCTGACGGGAATCGTTTCCCTTGCGGTTGGTTTTGTAATCGCTATGAAGTTAGGCGACTAAATATGGCAGGAGGCGGTATGGAAGCATATACGGATTTTGCAAGTGTATATGATATTTTTATGGATGATACCCCTTATGAGGAATGGGCTTCCTATATCATGGATTTGCTGGAGGAATACGGAGTTGCGGAGGGGGATCTGCCGGAAGCGGAATCAGCGCGCCAGAAAGCGCTGGCCGTGGAGCGGAATGTAGTGGTAGATCTGGGCTGCGGGACGGGAACGCTGACGGAACTGCTGGCGGACAGAGGCTGCGATATGATCGGTATCGATGCTTCCCAGGAAATGTTGAATATCGCCCTGGAGAAGAGAGAAAAATCGGGAAAAGAAATCTTATATTTGTGCCAGGACATGAGGGAGCTGGAGCTGTATGGAACGGCGGGGGCAGTGATCAGCGTCTGCGACTCTTTGAACTACCTTCTGGAAGAGGAGGAAATGCTCCGGGTATTTCGGCTGGTAAATAATTATCTTTATCCGGGCGGAGTCTTTCTTTTTGATTTTAATACGGTTTATAAATATGAAACGGTGATCGGCGATTCCGTGATTGCGGAAAGCAGAGAGGATTGCAGTTTCATTTGGGAAAATTATTACGATGCGGAGGGGCAGATCAATGAATATGATCTGACTATTTTTGTAAAGACAGGAAATCAGGACGGGGAAGATATATTCCGCCGTTTTACGGAAACTCATTACCAAAGAGGGTATACGCTGGAAGAGATGCGAGGCATGGTGGAAAAAGCGGGGATGGAGTTTGTCAGGGCGGAAGACGCGGATACCCACGGAGAAGTAAGGGAAGAAAGCGAACGGATCTATGTGATTGCCCGGGAGTGCGGAAAGGACAGAAAATGAAAAGCAGGGATTATATGGTAAGAGCGACCGCTGCGGATGCGCAGATACGGGCTTTTGCCGCGACGACAAAAAATCTTGTGGAAGAAATGAGAAGCCTTCATAATACAAGTCCGGTAGTGAGCGCGGCTCTTGGCCGGCTGTTGACGGGAGGGGCTATGATGGGGGCCATGATGAAGGGGGAGAACGATCTGCTGACCCTTCAGATCAAAGGCGACGGGCCGATAGGCGGCATGACGGTAACGGCGGACGCACATGGAAATGTAAAGGGATATGCCAACGAAGCACAGGTCATCCTGCCCGCAAACGCCGCTGGCAAGCTGGATGTGGGAAGCGCCGTGGGAAAAGGGATTTTGCGCGTTGTAAAAGATATGGGATTAAAGGAGCCTTATGTGGGGCAGACTATATTGCAGACAGGGGAGATCGCGGAGGATCTCACCTATTATTTTGCGGTTTCGGAACAGACGCCTTCTTCCGTGGGATTAGGGGTTTTCATGGAAAAAAATAATACGGTAAAACAGGCGGGGGGATTTATCTTGCAGCTTATGCCGTATGCCGAAGAATCGGTTATTGCGAGGCTGGAAGACAATCTCCGCCAATTTCCGTCGGTAACGGCGGCGCTGGAAGCGGGAAAAAATCCGGAACAGATGCTGGAGGCCTTGCTGGACGGCCTTCCTATGGAGATCGTGGATACCATGGACGTGCAATATTGTTGCGACTGCTCCAAACAAAGGGTGGAACGGGCCATGATCAGTTTGGGAAAAAAAGAACTGGAGGAAATGATAGCCGAGGGAAAAGAAGTGGAGGCGGGCTGTCAATTCTGCAACCAAAAATATAAGTTTACGGTGGAAGAACTGGAAAGGCTTATTTTATAACCGGAAAAGGGCAGCGGTTGGAAATTCTCAGATCATAGAAAGGTATGGTTTACCATCATGAAACATGGATTTGTAAAAACGGCGGCAGTGACGCCGAAGATCAGAGTAGCGGATACGGTATATAATACAGAGAAGATCATTCTTGGAATAGAGGAGGCGGCCGGGAACGGGGCAAAGATCATCGTTTTTCCGGAGCTGTGCATCACCGGATATACATGCGCTGACCTGTTTTTGCAGGAGTTGCTTCTTCGAAAAGCGGAGGAGGGGCTTTTTGCCATAGCGGAGCATACGAGGGGGATCGATGCTCTTATTTTTGTTGGTCTTCCCGTAAGAAGGGAAAATAAACTTTATAATGTGGCAGCGGCTTTGTACCGGGGCGGGATTCTGGGATTTATTCCAAAGGCAAATATTCCTGCCTATGGGGAGTTTTATGAGAGCCGGCATTTTACGGAAGGAAACAGGGAGCCGGCGGTATATACTGTGAAAAGGGGCGGAGAGGAAGAAAAAATACTGTTCGGAACGAACCTGTTATTTGATATAGAATGTATTCGGGGATTGAAGGTAGGCTGTGAGATCTGTGAAGATATATGGGTGGCGGACTCGCCGGCGAATGCCCATGCGAAAGCCGGGGCTGCGGTAATCGTGAATTTGTCCGCTTCCAATGAGACGGTGGGAAAGGACGAATACCGGGAAATGCTCGTGAAATCTTCCAGCGCAAGGAATATTGCTGGTTACATTTATGCTAGTGCCGGAGAGGGGGAGTCGTCCCAGGATCTGGTGTTTGGCGGCCATAATATCATTGCGGAGAACGGGACGGTTCTTGCCCAGTCCAAAAAGTTCGGAAGCCAGATCGTCTATGGGGACATCGATATTCACCGGATATGCCATGAGAGGCGCAGGATGACTACCTACAGGCAGGAAGGGGAGGAACGGTATTGGACGGTAAAGGTTCCCATGAAAGAGGAAAAAACGGAAATAACGAGAACATTTGGCTGTATGCCCTTTGTGCCGGAAGAGAAAGAGAAGAGGGACAGACGGTGCGAAGAGATTCTTTCGATCCAGTCATGGGGACTGAGGAAGCGTTATGAGCATACGGGTTGTAAAAAGGCGGTGGTAGGTATTTCCGGCGGTTTGGATTCCACGCTGGCGCTGCTCGTAACGGTGCGCGCTTTTGATATGCTGGCTATCGGACGGGAGAATATCGTATCGGTGACAATGCCCTGCTTCGGAACGACGGACCGGACTTACGAAAATGCATGCAAGATGGCAAAGTCGTTGGGAACCAGTCTGCGGGAGGTCAATATAAAAGGGGCGGTCACCCGGCATTTTGAAGATATCGGACAGGACATGGATAAGCATGACATTACTTACGAGAACGGACAGGCGAGGGAGCGCACGCAGGTGCTGATGGACATTGCCAACCAGGAGAGTGCCCTTGTGGTGGGAACCGGGGATATGTCGGAGCTGGCTCTCGGGTGGGCGACTTATAACGGCGATCATATGTCCATGTACGGAGTCAATGCAGGAGTTCCGAAGACGCTGGTAAGGCATTTGGTACAATATTATGCGGACGCCTGCGGAAAAGAGGAATTGAGGGCAGTGCTGGTGGATGTATTGGATACCCCTGTCAGCCCGGAACTGCTTCCCCCTGTGGATGGAGCGATCGCGCAGAAAACGGAGGATTTGGTGGGACCTTACGAGCTTCATGATTTTTTCCTTTACTATATGCTCCGGTGCGGATTTGAACCGGAAAAGTTATATCGCATCGCCTGTATGTCTTTTGCAGGTCAATACGATAAGAAAGTGGTTTTAAAATGGCAGAAGACTTTTTACCGGAGGTTTTTCGCGCAGCAGTTTAAACGTTCCTGTCTGCCGGACGGGCCGAAGGTGGGAAGCGTCGCCCTGTCGCCCAGAGGAGATCTGCGCATGCCTTCCGACGCCTGTGGGCGCGTATGGCTGGAAGAATTGGAAAAAATCGATGGGGCGGGGACGAAGGAATGAGATAGTTCCGGTATTTGAAAGGGAAGTGTTAAAAAAAGTTGGCCAAGGGCCAACTTTTTTTATGGCTGCTCCGCAGTATTGCCAATCGCCGCAGCTTCCGCTTTTTTCAGGGATGCTTTGATAGCGTCTAAAAGCACCATAGAAGTATATTTGTTATCATCGGAATAGGTTATGCCGTCTAAGGATTGGTTTTCGCATATCTGGGATGCGAGGTCTTCAAATGCCGGTTCGATCAACGGATACATGGCAGATACGGCCTCATCCAGATTGACAATACGGATACTGTTAATGTTCGCTTCATCTACCGTAACTTCAATATCCACTATATTGTCGTTCAGAACAAGAGAAGTCGTATAGACACCGGGCATATAAGAGTTCGCCGGTCGCACGGTGTCGGTGTCTTTATCCTTGTTCTTTGGGAGGAACATGATGATAAGCAGTATAATGAAGAGTATCCCAAGAACGGCAAAGATGCCGGTATATATCAATTCTTTCAGATGAAGCACAACGATTTTTGTTTTGGAACTCATAGCAATATTCCCGCCTGTTTTCTTTTTACTATCATATTAAAACGGGGGGGATTTTATACCTAAATTTGTGGGTTTCCTGCCGGGCATGGGAGGAAGGGCATATGGAAACCAGCATGGCGGGAAGGGAGCGACGGGGACTTTCCCGCCATGCTGGTTTCCATACGCCCTCAAAAACGGATTTCCACGAAAATACGCTACAATGGTTGAATATCGGATATAAATCTGCTACAATAAACAGTGGATTTTTGTAAACGAAGGAATTTTACAGGAAAATGGCGGCGGAGTGAGAAAGAGGGCTGCCGGTTCAATCAGTGGATAACATAGGAGTTTGAGGATGAATATTGTAAATAAGGTTTTTGGAACTCACAGCGAGAGGGAATTGAAGCGGATCAACGATACGGTGGATAAGATCGAGTCTTTGAGGCCTTCTATGATGGAACTGTCGGATGAACAGCTGAGGGAGAAAACGAAGGAGTATAAAAAACGGCTACAGGAAGGGGAGTCTTTGGACGATTTGCTGCCGGAGGCATATGCGACGGTGAGAGAGGCGGCACGGCGCGTATTGAATATGGAGCATTACAGGGTGCAGCTGATCGGCGGCATTATTCTTCATCAGGGCCGTATCGCGGAGATGAAGACCGGTGAAGGAAAGACGCTGGTGTCAACGCTGCCGGCCTATTTGAATGCACTGGAAGGAAAAGGCGTGCATGTGGTAACGGTCAACGACTATCTGGCAAAGCGAGATGCGGAATGGATGGGCCAGGTGCATGAGTTCCTGGGACTTAAGGTCGGCGTGGTGTTGAACGACATGAAATCCGACGAGCGAAGGGAACAGTATAATTGTGATATTACCTATGTGACCAATAATGAACTCGGGTTTGATTATCTGAGGGATAACATGGTGATTTATAAAGAATTGCTCGTGCTGCGGGAGCTGCACTATGCGATTATCGACGAGGTGGACTCGGTATTGGTGGACGAGGCGAGGACGCCGCTGATTATTTCCGGGCAGAGCGGAAAGTCCACGAAGCTGTATGAAGCCTGTGATATTCTGGCAAGACAGTTAAAGCGGGGGGCGGATATGGAGGCCCTTACGAAGATGGACGCCATTATGGGCGTGGAACGGGAAGAAACGGGAGATTTTATCGTTAATGAAAAGGATAAAATTGTCAACTTGACGGCGGAAGGCGTGGCAAAGGTGGAGAGATTCTTCCAGATTGAAAATCTGGCGGATCCGGAAAATCTGGAGATCCAGCATAATATCAATCTGGCGCTGCGGGCTCATAATCTGATGTTCAGAGATCAGGACTATGTGGTGAAGGACGAGCAGGTTCTGATCGTGGACGAGTTTACAGGGCGCATTATGCCGGGACGGCGTTATTCGGACGGTCTTCATCAGGCGATTGAGGCAAAGGAACATGTGAAGGTAAAGAGAGAGAGCAAAACGCTGGCGACGATTACTTTCCAGAATTTCTTTAATAAATTTGATAAAAAGGCCGGAATGACCGGTACTGCATTGACGGAGGAAAAAGAATTCCGCGATATTTACGGGATGGATGTTATTGAGATTCCCACCAATATGCCTGTGGTCAGAAAGGATTTGCAGGATGCGGTTTATAAAACGAGGAAGGAAAAGCTTCACGCGATCGTGGAAGCGGTAAAAGAGGCGCATGCCAAAGGGCAGCCGGTGCTGGTAGGTACGATTACGATTGAGGCGTCGGAGGAAATCAGCCGTATGCTGACAAAAAACGGCATCGTCCATAAGGTGCTGAATGCCAAGTTCCATGAGCTGGAGGCGGAGATCGTTGCGGATGCGGGCGTTCATGGGGCGGTTACCATCGCTACTAACATGGCTGGGCGTGGTACGGATATTAAGCTGGACGACGAAGCAAGGGCAGCGGGCGGCCTGAAGATCATCGGTACGGAGCGGCATGAGTCCAGGCGTATTGATAATCAGCTCCGCGGGCGAAGCGGACGCCAGGGTGATCCCGGTGAATCGAAGTTCTATATTTCCCTGGAAGATGATCTAATGCGCCTGTTTGGTTCGGAGCGGCTCATCGGCATGTTTAACGCGCTGGGAATACCGGAAAATCAGGAGATCGAACACAAATCGCTGACAAAAGCCATCGAGTCGGCGCAGAAAAAGATAGAAAATAACAACTTTGGCATTCGTAAGAATCTGCTGGAATACGATCAGGTGATGAATGAGCAGAGGGAGATTATTTACGAAGAGAGAAGGCAGGTTTTGAGCGGCCAGAGCATGAGAGACTCCATTTTCAAAATGATTACGGACATCGCGGAAAATGCCGTGGATATCAGCATCAGCGACGATGTGGATATCGATGACTGGGACTTTGGCGAGCTGAATACGCTTTTGCTGCCGACGATACCGCTGCGCCCGGTGAATACGGGCCGCGTATTAAAGCCGAAGAAGAATAGCCTGAAGCAGCAGTTGAAGGAAGAGGCGGTGAAGCTGTATGAAACGAAAGAGGCGGAATTCCCCAATCCTGAGGCAATGCGTGAAATCGAGAGGGTGATCCTCCTGAAAGTGATCGACCGGAAATGGATGGATCATATCGACGATATGGATCAGCTGCGCCAGGGCGTGGGCCTACAGGCATACGGGCAGAGGGATCCTTTGGTGGAATATAAGTTGAGCGGCTATGAAATGTTCGATGAAATGACCCAGAATATTAAAGAAGAAACGGTAAGGCTTTTATTCCATGTACGTATCGAGCAGAAAGTGGAAAGAGAGCAGGTTGCAAAAGTGACCGGAACCAACAAGGACGATTCGCTGCCAAAGGGGCCGGTTAAGAGAGAAGCGGAAAAGGTATATCCGAACTCGCCCTGCCCTTGCGGAAGCGGTAAAAAATATAAACAGTGCTGTGGTAAGAAATAACGTGGGAAGTACTTCTTGGCGAAACAGCATGATATAATTTAAAAAAATAAGAAGAAAGTGTGGTGAACGTTAAGTGGTAGAATTGGATCAGATGAAAACAGAATTGCAGACCTATGAAAGTCCGCTTGCGGAAGTGAGGGATTCACTTTGACTTAGCAAATAAGTCAAGGCGTGTGGAAGAGTTGGAAAGGGAGATGGAGGCTCCCGGTTTTTGGGATGATCCGGAGATATCCAACCGTAAAATGAAGGAACTGAAAAACCTGAAAGATACGGTAGATACCATGCGGGGGCTGGAGAGCCAGTATGGGGATATCAAAGATCTGATCGAAATGAGTTATGAGGAAGAAGACGCGGAGATGGCGGCGGAGATCCGTTCCGAGCTGGATTCGTTTGTTTCCGTATTTGAAGCAATCCGTATCAGTACGCTGTTATCCGGGGAATATGATAAGGATAATGCGATTCTTAAACTGAATGCCGGTGCCGGCGGGACGGAAAGCTGTGACTGGTGCAGCATGCTTTACCGTATGTATACAAGGTGGGCGGAGCGGAAAGGCTTTTCGATTGAAGTGCTGGATTATCTGGACGGCGATGAGGCGGGTATCAAATCGGTGACGTTTCAGGTAAACGGGGAGAATGCCTATGGGTACCTGAAATCGGAGAAAGGAGTACACCGCCTGGTGCGCATTTCGCCGTTTAACGCCCAGGGAAAGAGACAGACTTCTTTCGTATCTTTGGACGTTATGCCCGATATCGAGGAAGATATGGATGTGGATATCAATGAAGACGATCTGCGCATCGATACTTACCGAAGTAGCGGCGCGGGCGGACAGCATATCAACAAAACATCCTCGGCGATCAGGATCACCCATCTGCCTACCGGGATCGTGGTGCAGTGCCAGAATGAGCGCTCCCAGTTCCAGAATAAGGATAAGGCGATGCAGATGCTGAAAGCAAAGCTGTATTTGCTAAAAAAGGAAGAAAATGCGGAGAAGCTTTCGGATATCCGCGGGGAAGTGAAGGAGATCGGATGGGGGAACCAGATCCGTTCTTATGTATTGCAGCCCTACACGATGGTGAAGGATCACAGGACGGGCGAAGAGTCCGGCAATGCGGATGCGGTATTGGATGGGGCGCTGGATTCGTTTATCAATGCTTATTTGAAATGGATAAGTATTGGCGGGAAGATGGCGGAAGAATAAAGGGGAAAGGAAACGATCATGTTTAAGAGCATGGTCGTTTCCTTTTATTGTGTGCCGAGCATGGCGCTAATCTTACTGGTGAAAGTCCAGTCACGGG
>OFHO01000263.1_pt1 | contig 52481 bp, 78 predicted proteins | sample 1521531 | NCBI WGS metagenome assembly OFHO01 (sample SAMEA3504124, study PRJEB24116) | mouse gut metagenome | biome: mouse gut; feature: mouse-associated habitat; material: faeces | place: Denmark | collected 2011
CGCGCGGACGGCCCTTGCTTCTACTTGTGAGGGACGGGAACTACTCGTCGTCGTCCTCGTCATCCTCCTCGTCGTCCTCATCCTCGCCGCAGGCGCCGCAGCAACCGCCGCAGCCGCTCAGGTCGGAGAGGTCGAACTCCAGCTCCTCGCCGCAGTTGGGGCACAGGACGCTGCCGTCGGCCAGGATGTCCTCGTCAAAGAAGATCTCCTCGTCGCAGTTGGGACAGGTGGTCTGGTAGACCTCCTCGTCCTCCTCGTCTTCGTCTTCATCGTCCTCCAGGTCGAAGAGGCAGGACTCCACGTCCGCCAGGTCTTCGCTGACGGCGTCCAGGCCCTCCTCCAGATCGCTCTGCTCGTCCCGGATGTCCTGCAGCTCCAGTGCGACGTCATCAAGGATGTCCATCATCACTTTGAGGAGCTTGCCCTCCTTGGACTTGACGTCCAGGCCGATGCCCTCCGCCAAACCCTTCATATACGCGACCTTTTCCAGAATCTCCATAGCAATTCTCCTTTCAAAAAGTCATGTTGTCAGGTTCTCCTCTAAACACACGGCCCCAGGCCGATGGAACACAGATTTACTCCTTGCAGCGGGAGAGGTACTCGCCGGTGCGGGTGTCGATGGTGATCTTGTCGCCCACGTCGATGAACAGGGGCACCTTGATCTCCGCGCCGGTCTCCAGCACGGCGGGCTTGGTAACGTTGGTGGCGGTGTTGCCGGCGAAGCCGGGCTCGGTATCGGTGACCACCAGGTCCATGAAGTTGGGGCACTCCAGGCCGAACACGTTGCCCTTGTAGGAGAGCACCTTGCACATGGTGTTTTCCTTCACGAAGCGGAAGGCGTCGCCCAGCAGGTCCCGGGCCAGGGGCACCATGTCGTAGGTCTCCTGATCCATGAAGTAATACAGGTCTCCGTCGTTGTAGCTGTACTCCATATCCTTACGCTCGACGAAAGCTTCCTCGAACTTGGCGGTGGGGTTGAAGCTGGTCTCGGTGACCGCGCCGGTGACCACGTTCTTCATCTTGGTGCGAACGAAAGCCGCGCCCTTGCCGGGCTTGACGTGCTGGAACTCGACGACCTGCATCACCTTTCCGTCCATCTCAAAAGTTTTGCCGTTGCGGAACTCGCCGGCAGTGATCGTAGCCATATTTTGATTTCCTCCTATTGGAATAATTTACACGGGATATCTTACCTACCGGACATTCTATCGTATTCCCGCCGTAATTGCAAGCTTTTTGCTGAAAAAATGGGATAAAAATTTTCCTATCCCTTAAAGCGCGGGGCACGGCGGTCAAAATCTCCAACATACGACGCCTATTGTTCCGCAAAATTCTCTAAACCATTCATTCGGAGGGACGTTTCCGCCTCTCTTCCGCCAGGAGCGAATAGACGCAGGCATCGCAGATCCCTTGATTGTTCCGGTCCGCCTGCCGCAGGGTGCCCTCAAAGGTCATGCCGCATTTGCGCATGACCGCTCCGGAACCCGGATTGCGGGGATCGTGTCGAGCCTCTATCCGGACCGCGCCAGCCTCATCGAATAAAAAATCAATGATCCGGTCCAGCGCCTCGCTGGTATAGCCCTGCCGCCACCATTTTTTCCCGATGCAGTAGCCGATCTCCGGCTGGCCGAGACGGCTGTCATAGCCGGCCACCGCGATCGAACCGATGGGTCCGCCTATTGTAACGGGCACAATGGCCCATTGATAATACTCCGGCTTCACATACTGCCCCACCCAGTCCGCCAGGACCTTCGCCGATACCTCCGGTGAAGCGTGCGCAGGCCAGGTCAGGAATCTGGTCACATCCGGATCGGACGCCCAGTTACGGAACATGGCCTCCGCGTCCGCCAGTTGGAAGGGGCGGAGGATCAGGCGTTCCGTCTTCAAAATTTTTGTCCCCAGATGGTTCATCCTAAACCCCTTTCCGCTCGATCAATGTGCGCAGCTCCTCCATATCCCGCTCTATCAGAGGGCGCATACTGTCCTTATACTTCGACAAATCCAATTTATCCAGCTTATCTGTAATTCTTCTGCCCAGCTGCGGCTTATAGAGGATCACGCTGCGCAAAGCGGCCAGGCGCTGCCTCGCCGCCGTTGGCTGATCGGCGTCCAGCGCGGCAAGCAGCAGATCAAAATGTGCAGCCAGCTTGTCCTCCGCGTCCCATCGCGCTTGAGCGCAGGCCAGCCGAAAGCCCCGCGTCCGAACAAAGGAATTCCCGCTTTTCAACAGCCCGAGAAAATCCTCGAAGTTGTCATACAATGAATTGGACGCCGCCGATCCTTCCTCCAGCATCAGAAGCAGCTGGTATGCCTCCGCGTTGTTTTTGCTCTGCAGTCCGGCAATGATATCCATTTTCGCCTCTACTTCCCCAGCGCCGCCCGGATGGCTTCGCCGATATTCGCGGCCTCGATCACCCGCAGGCCCTCCTGGGGCGCGGGCTTCTTTCCCCGCCGCAGGGGCACGATGCAGGTCTTGAACCCCAGACGGCAGACCTCGCTGAGGCGCTGGTCCAGATTATTAACCGCCCGAAGCTCTCCCGTCAGCCCCACCTCGCCGATCGCCGCCAGATCCGCCGCGACGGGCCTGTCCAGGTAGCTGGAAGCCAGCGCCAGGATGGCCGCCAGGTCGGCGGCGGGCTCGTCCAGCGTCAGGCCGCCGATGATATTCATGTACGCATCACAGGCGGACACCTTCAAGCCGCCCCGCTTCTCCAGCACTGCCAGCAGCATGGCCGCGCGGCCAAAATCAAAGCCGTTGCTGGAGCGCCGGGCGTTCCCGTAGGAGGTGGGGGCCAGCAGTGCCTGGATCTCCGCCAGCACGGGCCGCACGCCCTCCATCACGCAGGCAACGCAGGTCCCGGGCGCCCCGTCGGGACGCCCCGAGAGGAGCATCTGGGAGGGGTTCTCCACCTCCTCCAGCCCGGCGTCCAGCATCTCGAAGACGCCGATCTCGTTGGTGGCCCCGAACCGGTTCTTGGCCGCGCGGAGGATGCGGCAGGTACTGTGCTGCTCCCCCTCGAAATAGAGGACGCAGTCCACCATATGCTCCAGCACCTTGGGTCCCGCGATGGACCCCTCCTTGTTCACGTGGCCGATGACGAATACCGTCACGCCCTTTCCCTTGGCCAGCTGCATGAGGGCCATGGTGCAGTCCTTCACCTGGCCGATGCTGCCCGGAGGGCTCTCCAGCGCGCCGTTATACAGCGTCTGGATGGAGTCCACGATGAGGACATCCGGCTCCTCGTCGGAGACCGATTGGAGCACGTCCTCCAGCGCCGTCTCCGACAGCACCAAAAGATTGCCGCCCGTCACGCCCAGCCGCTGGGCCCGGAGCTTCAACTGCCGCACCGACTCCTCGCCGGAGACGTACAGCACCCGGTTCTTCTTGCACAGGCTCCCGCAGATCTGGAGCATGAGGGTGGACTTGCCCACCCCCGGCGCGCCGCCCACCAGGACCAGGGAGCCCTTCACCGCGCCGCCGCCCAGCACCCGGTCCAGTTCCCCCATGCCGGTGCCGAAACGGATCTCCTCCGTGGTGTCGATGTCCGTCAGAGCCGCCGCCTTCACGGAGTGGAACGCGCGGCCCGCGCCGGAGGACCGACCCGATCTCGCCTTAGGTGCGGCCTCCTGCTCCACGATGGTATTCCACGCGCCGCAGGCCATGCACTTGCCCGCCCACTTGGGCGTCTCGTTGCCGCACTCCGTACAATAAAATATGGTCTTCGCTTTCGCCATAGCCCTTCTCCTTTGTTGACAGCGGCAGACGGATGCCGGGGCCCGCCTGCCGCGCGTGTTTCCTGCTTCTATTATACAGCAAGCGTTTCCACTTGACCAGTCCTATTTTACCGCGGCAGGGGAGGGCTGGTTGAGGTGCCCCAGCACGGAGGCCAGGATGGTCACCGCCAGCCGGTTCTGGTGGGCCTGGGTATTCAGCAGGGCGGTCTCTTCGCCGTTGGACAGGAAGCCGCACTCCACAAGGATGGCGGGGATCTCCGCCTTCTTCAGCAGATAGACACCGCCGCCCGCCGCCTTGACGCCCTTGGCCCGGTCGTTGACCGTCTGGTTCAGGGCGGCCTGGACGGCCTCCGCCAGCTCCAGACTGCCCACGGTCTCGCCGTAGAAGACCTGCGCGCCGTGGACGCTGGGGACCTGGGGCAGGCTGTTCTGATGCAGGCTCACCAGCACGCCGCCGGAGACGCCGTTGACCTGAGCCACCCGGTTTTGCAGGTCGGAGTTCTTCCGCTGCCGGACCGCCGCCGAAGGATCGCTCTCCGTGGACACGTCCTCCCGGCGGGTCATGTCGGTGCGGACGCCCAGCAAGCGGGCGATCTCCTCCATTTGCAGGGCCACCTTTAGGTTGACCTGGGACTCGGCGGTGCCGTCCGAGGACACCGCGCCGGGGTCGAACCCGCCGTGGCCCGGGTCGATGACCAGGACCAGCTCCTGCTCCAAAGAGAGATTTTTGGATGCGTTGACGGCGGCTCCCTGCCACAGGATCGCGGCAAAGACGGCGAACAGCGCCAAAAGCGTCACGACATACAGCGCGGTCCATTTTTTAAAAGTAAGAAACATGCGATCACCCCCTCCTACCCTATGCCTGTACGGGGGAAAGTATGCCGCACATCTTTTCCGGCCCCGCATAGGATGGAGTACGGACGCGCCGCGTCCCGATTTTACATGAAGGAGGAATCTTCCCTTGGAGAATCCCAATCCGAATCCCAACGCCTGCGGCGTCATGGAAGGCTCCCTGCCGGGAAAATGCGCCGGTATGGCATTTCCCTATATCCCCATGCAGGAGAACAGCGCACAGCGCTATGACCAGACCCAGGCGCTGGCCGCCGGGACCCTGTTCCCGGGTTTGAACCTGCCCTTTTTCCGGGCGGTCAAGAGTAAGATGAACTGTCCCAACAACGCCCTGTGCGAGCTGATGGCCCTGGGCTTTACCATCAACGAGCTGGGACTGTATCTCGATACACATCAAAACGACAAGGAGGCCCTGGCCCTCTATCTGGACTACGTAAAGCTGGCCAAGGAGGGCCGGGCCCGCTATGAGTCCATGTACGGCCCCCTCCAGCAGACCGAAGTCACCGCCGCCGGGTACACATGGCTCAACGATCCCTGGCCCTGGGAAGTGACGGAAGGAGGAAAGCAGTAATGTTCGTCTACGAAAAGCGCCTGCAATATCCGATCAAGATCAAGAACACCAATCCCAAGCTGGCCGCGCTGATCATCAGTCAGTATGGAGGACCGGACGGCGAGCTGGGCGCCTCCCTGCGCTATCTCAGCCAGCGGTTTTCCATGCCCTATCCTGAGCTGAAGGGGCTCCTGACGGATATCGGGACGGAGGAATCCGACCAATTAGGTTATCAATGACTGGGCCTAAAAAAATGCCTCGCTGCTCTGTGAGGTGTGCCCGACGCAGAAGCCGAGAAGCTGGTAGGCGGCTGAAATCCTGCCCGCCGCCGTGTCCAGCCTGTCCCGCGCTTCCGGGTCAGAAATCCCCGCGAGGGCCTGCTTGAAAGCGTCCTCCGCCTCTCGAATCTCCGGCAGCTCGAAACGCTCCACAAGCTCCTCTGCGAGCGGTGAGGAGGCGAGGTTCCGCAGGTAGTCCATTTTCCGCTGCCGCCGTTCCTCCGGCGTAGGCGGTGTGATGGTGGCTTTCCTGTTGAACCATTTCGCGTGAAAATCGTCCATAGCCATGATAACCTCCTGTGCGTTTTCTTTTTCTACTTTTTCTTTTCTACTTTACTCTCCTTTACTTTACTCTACTATACTTTAGGGCTTTCCGCCGCCGGAAATCCCGCAGTCGTAGGCTTTTCTCCTTTTTCCGGGCCGGATATTCCGCTGTCCCTGCGTTTTCTCTCCGAAAACTCTGCTTGAGCTGCATTTCCGGGCCGGAAACGGAGACGGAAAATATGAATTTATTTGGTATTTTTTCGCCTGTTTTTCCGGCTGGTTTGGGATAATTCAAAAAATAGAAAACCGGGCCGGGGATATTCGGGTATTTCCGGCCCGGAAATCTGCGGATAGGATTTTCTATCCTTCCCTTGCCGTCCTAATCGTCGTAAATGGTGTTGATGTCGCACCTCCGCTTTCGGAGGAGGAGTGCCCGTGTCGCAAGCACCACCCCGTCTGTGTCGCAGTAACTAACGATGTTAAGGGGGTCATAGCGGTCGAAGAAGCTGCCGTTGTAAAGGTTCCCGGCCAGTGCGACGAGGATGGTCTCACCCGTCGATAGGCCCATGTGGAGCATCGGCTCGAAGTCGATGTAGCCGTGGTGGATGTGCTTCTCCACCCGGTCGTAGACGCTGGGGAGGCCCGTGAGGATATAGAGGCTGGCCCCGAAGTCCCCCTTCACCGTGTCGTCGTCTCTGACCGCTCCTGCGGTCTGGATGGCTGCCGCCCAGCGCTGGGCGTGGTCGTTGTCCATGAAAATCATTCCTGCGCCTCCTCCATGTCGATATTGTTCATGTCCCGCTGCCGTTGGATATAGTTTTCCGCCCGGAACGCCTCAAGCTGATTCTTGTGCGTCGCCAGCGTCGCCGTCCCGCCGTAGGCCTGCGTGATGAAGCCGTACTTGACCGCCAGCTCCATGACCTCGTTCCAATGGCTGTCCAGCTCCGCGAGCTTGTCCATGTTGACTTCCATTCTACTCCTCCTCCCCGGCCAGCCGCTTCATGGCTCGCAAAACCGTGTCCGCCTTGCGGAACGCCTCGACCAGCTTGCCCTCGGTGATGTCCCTCTCGTCCGCTCCGGCGTGGCCTGCGTAGGCCACGCCGGGGGTGTCTCCCGGCCCGTAGAAGAAGCACATATCCAGCGTGTCGCAGAACATATAGCTGTTCTTCACGGGGAGCTGCTGCCCGGCCTGCATGAACTGGACGGCTATCTTCTCCGCCCACGTCTGCGCCTCTTTCCGGCGCTCAATGAGGCGGATATGGCTGTCCAGCCCAGCCTCTTTACAAGCCTTGGAAATAAGCTCCGCCTGCCGCTCTGGTGTCATGTCGCCACCCCCTCTCCGAGCCTGTGGGCCGGGTCGAACTCCTTGCCCTCCGCGTACCCCTGCGCGTAGGCGCGGGGGTCGATGGTGTCCTCCGTCCGGGCTTTGAAATCCTCTTTTCCGAGGCGCTGGGAGGCCTCCTGTACCTCCTGCGGCATCACCAATACAAGGCCCCACTCGCCGCGCTTCTCCTCGTCCTGCCCTTGGAGGGCGGTCTCAATGCCCTTGGTGAAGCCGAAGCCGTAGCTGTCGCATTGCTGCTTGATGTACCAAGGGTAGTACCCGTCCAGCTCCTTCTTGAGCTTCTTTACCCCGGCGCTGATGCAGTCCACCGCGTACTTAAAGATAGCCATGCAGACCTCCACGTCGTCCTCAAGGCCGATAAAGCCGATGGTCTGCGTCTGCTGGCCGTGGTAGCGCGACCTGTACCCCTTGCAGCAGTAATGCTCTCCGATAACCGCCGAGAGAACGACAATCCACGGGTCACGGCGCTTGCTACAGGTGATGTCCGTCTTCACGTCCCGGACGGCCTGCTTCTTTGCCTCCTCCAAGTCCGCCTCCGTGAGCTTGTGCTGTGCCATCAGCTCGCGGGCGCGGAGGAGCGCCGCCTTTGCCTCTGCCTCCTCCGGGCTTTGCGCCAGCGCGAGGAGCTTCCTGATTTTGTCCTTGTAGTCAGCCATCCCTCTCTGCCTCCTCTCTCGCCTCTGCGAGCCGCTTCTCAAACCGCTGCTGACTGTAGGTTTTCTCGACGCGGTTCTGGTTCTCCCCCTTGAAGCAGTATCCGTCGAAGCGGCACCGCCCGTCCCCTGTCCTGTGGAACGTCGTGTAGGTGGCGCGGTACTTCCCGCTGCCGTCCGGCTCGCAGCTATGCTCCTCCCCGGCCTGCATGCAGTCGTAGCGGAGGGTGACGGGCGAGACGACGTTCACAAAGTAGTCCACGATGTCCTCCCCCACCGTGTCGCCGGGGAAACAGTAGTCATCGAAGTTGAGGCCGCTCCCGTACCAGCTCTCCATCGTCTTGACCTCGATGCCGCTGGTGATCTTCTCTCGCTCCGCCTGCACCAGCTCAAGGATGTCGAGCTGCTGCTGCCCGGTGAGCGTAACGTCGTCCCCATTGCCGCAGGGGAAGCTAAGAATCCCGCAGAGCAGGAGGTCAACATCTACAACGCAGGTGGTGATGTACTGGCCGCGCTTGCTGATGTCGAACTCGACGATCTCCCTGCTGTCCCGCGAGCCGCGCAAATACTTATACATTCAGTCTCCCTCCCTTTTGCAAATCTCCGTGACGGCCTTTTCGATGCCGCGCTTGAGGCACGGGTCGCCGAGAATTTCCTCCGCCGTGTAGCCGAGCGCGTCCAGCGTGTCCTCGGTATCTCTGGTGTAGCCGTACTCGTGATTGTCCAGCTCGTAGAGGAACATTTCGTAGATGAAGCCCTCCCCGGTCTTGTCCTCCGCGATGGCCGCCTCCATTTCCTTATTGTGGCGCTCCGTCGTCTGGTGGAGCAGGTCAGCGTCCTTTTTCTGGACGTAGCCGCCGCCGGGAATGCGGAGAATCTTGTCGAGGTCTTTCTCCGGGTCGAGGCCCCAGCCCTGCATCATCTCGTCAAACTGCTTCTGACTGAACGCGAAGCCAAGGGGGAGGGCGTTAAACTCCTCCTGCTGGCGGTGGCGCAGCTCTGCGTATCTGTTCATGATATATCCTCCTTACTGAAATTCCGGCATGGTGCCGATGATGTCCTTGATTCGCTTCTCGCTCACCCGGTAGGGCTTCCGGCGGGTGGTGTTGTCCTCCATGATCTGCGTGTAGACCATAAGAGGAAGCTCAAACAGCGCCGTGCAGCGGGGGTAAAGGCGAAGCGCCTGCCGCCGGATTTCAAGGTCGATTTCCTCACGTCTCGTCATGGTCGCCCTCCTTACGCCGCAGTTTAGAGCGGTGGAGCGTCGGCCCCCCAATGCAGTCCCCGCCGGGGAAGCGGTAAATCCCGCAAACAAGGCCGTCAACAAGCGGCTGAATGTCTACGAGCGTCCCCTCGTACTCCCCGTGCATGATGGTCTCCGGCGCTCCTGCCGACAAATACCGCCTTGCATATTCAGTCATGGCCGCCCTCCTTGAGATATTTCTCCTTCATGGCTGCGTGGAGTTTCAGGAGCGCCATGCCGCCCTCGGAGAAGCCCCTCTCAAGCTCTGCGCAGCGGTGTTTCGGGTACGCCGGGTAGCCGAACTTCCAGAGGGTTTCGTTCCAGTCGAGCAGAATGCTCCCGTCCGGACAGCGGTAGACAACGTACTCCGCCACCATTTTCGCCGGGGTCAGCTCGTAACTGGCTGCCTGCTCCGGGGAGAGGGCCTGTTCGTAGTCGATGTAGCCCCACGCCTCCCGACCAATCTCCTCACAGTAGGTCGGGCCGTCGAAGTGTCTGATCGTCTCCGCGACGTACCGCAGCCACTCCTCCGTCTCAATGTACCGCTCAATGCGGCACCCCTCGCAAGGCTCCTCCCCCTTAATGAGATCGTCGAACGCTGCTATGTACTGCGCAACCACAGTCGCGCTCATGCCATTAGTGAAGTCTTTGAGACAGCTTTTGCCGACCTGCTTGAACTCCCCCGTCTCCTCGTTCATCACGATATAGGTGTCTTTCCGCCCCCTCCGGCTGTTGCAATGCTCGCACATGGGCTGCCCCGTGTAATACCGCTCCGGAATCTCAATATCGCAGGCCCGGTTGATGATGTTCCCCTTGCTGGTATGCTCCACGGAAGCGATAAACCGCCAGCCGCTCACGACAGCCACGCCCTCCGCCTCAATAATGACGAAGCGGGCGGTATAGGTGCAGCCGTTGTCGTCCTTGAGTTCCCGGAACTCCTCTCCGACCTCCTCGTAGTGGAAGTCGCAGCCGTACTTGCGGCACTTGTTCTGGATGCGGGCCATTTTCTTGTCCAGGCGCTCCATGTTTCCCTCGTAGATAGCGTACCTCATGTCGCTTCTCCTTTCTGTCATGCCCTGCCATCATCAGGCCGGGTAGGGCGGCTCCCGGCGACGGGCCTGCGGCCCGTTTCGGCTCACTCGAAGAAAGTGTCCTCCGGCTCAAGGAGGTAATCATTCGGGTTCTTCCAGTATTCCTCCTCGAACTTCTTGAGGGCATCCTCGCGGCTCTCCGCCTCGACATCAAAAGTGCCGATATGGATTTCCTTGACCTTGATTTTGAAAGTTTCCATTGAATTTATCCTTTCCCGCCTGCCATCATCAGCGCCGGGAGGCGATCTCCGGCGGACACCCCGGAGGGTGTTTCGGCTATTCAAGCTGCGTTAATCAGGGTGCGGAAATGGAAACACTGGATGTTGTATCCGCCAGCTCCGATTGTCTGCACTTTTGCGCGACCCCTCTTTCCAATGATGTAGCCGTTGAGGTCTCCCTTTGCTCCTACGCTCAAGCCGGAAGCATCCATGATTTCTCCGACAATGGCATTGGTTCGCTCGATGATGAAGTCATATTTTTTTGCAGCCTCCTTGGTCAAATCCTCCTGCAGGCGCTCCATACTCTCATCATAGCTGCCGCGCATGAGGGGGACGATGTACTCCAGGTCTCCGTCCTCGACCTTGACCTCAACCTTGTATTTCCGGCCACCGCGCTCCTCAATCCGCTTTTCGTACTTCCCGCGAATGCGCTCCATATATTCTTTATGGCTGGCCCTATACTCTGCGTCGGCGGTCTCGTACTCCGGCGTTCCCCACCTGTACATCCCGACCTTTCGGCCAAGCTCCCGAACCTTTTCTTTTTCGTCGAACGCTTCCCGGAGGCCGGAGCCGTAAAATTCCAGGCACCTTTTTTCCCAGCCGTCCAAAAACTCAAGGATTGCAGCGACGTTCCGGCTCTCCGCTTTCTCTGTGGCTGTCTTGAGATCGTCCTGATACTTTGCAAGGGCCTCCCGAGCCGCCTCAAGGTCTTTTAAGCACCACCGAAGGTCGCTCTCGCTGTATAAGTACGGGTTATCCCTGTCCCAGCCTGCCGCCTCCGCTTTCCTGATGCGGGCCAGCTTTTTGGTGAGCTTGTCCAGCTCCTTTTCCTTGCCAGCAATCCGCTTTTTAATGAACTCTAACGTAGCCATGACGTTTCCTTTCTCCCCGTCCTGCCGATAGGTCAGCTCATTTTGTTTGCCCCGTATCGGGTAGCTCTCTTTGACTGTACCCTCATTATAGCCCCTATTTGGGGCAATGTCAACCATTTTTACAAAAAAATGCCACGAAACGGGACATTTGTTGACTGTGCTGTATTTCCAGCGCCGCATTTGTGGACTTCGCCCCATTTTGGGACAAAAAAATAAAGCCCCTCCCCCGGATTTCTCCGAGAGAGGGGCTGCCCGCTGCGGGCGTTTATTCGTTCTGCGGCTCCTGCGCGGCGGGCTTCCCGGTGCCGGGCTGGTTGATGGCAACCTGCGTGACGGCTGCCGCCGTCGCTGCGGCACAGGTCGCGGCAATGGCCTTGGTGTCCGGGATGGTGCTATCCATAACCGGGAGGGCCAGCGTTGCGGGTTCCTCCTTTTTCTGCTTACGCACCTCCGCCTCGATGCGGTTGGCGAGGTACTTCTCCAAGTCCCCGTAGGCGGACTTGATGAACGCATTGGCCGCCGGGCTGATAGAGGCGATACAAGCGGTGAGCGCCCGCTTTGCGGCCTCCGCCTGCGCCTCCGCATCGAATTTCCCGGCCTTTTTCAGCGCGTCCACATAGGTCTGACTGGTGGCCTCCACCGCGTCGGAGATTGCGTCGGTGATCTCCTTGATGTAGCCCTGCGTCTTGATGTCGTCGGTGCTGGCTTGCGCCCGTTTCCCGGCCTGCCGGATTTAGCCGATGGCATAGCTGGTGAGTACGGGGACGGCGGCTGTCACGACCGCCAGCAGCAGCGTAGAGAGAAATTCTTTCATGTTGTCCTCCTTCTTAATCCGGGAGCTTCAACACCTGTCCGGGGTGGATGGTGTCGCTCTTGAGGCCGTTGAGAGCCTTGATTTCTGTGTAGCGGCTGCCGTTGCCGAGCTGCTTGGCGGCGATAGCCCAAAGACTGTCGCCGCTACGGACTGTGTACGTCCGGGCCGCGCTCCCTGCGGTGCCGCCGATGTCCCCGGCATCTGCCCAGCCGTGGACGGTGGAGCCTCCCCCGCTTACCTTGACGAGGTGATAGGGGTGCTTCGCGCCCTGTGCCAGCGCCGTTACCTTGGCCTTACCGGGCTTGCAGGGGGAGCCGCTGGTGGCGTTGCTGCTGGCGTAGTGCGTGGTGCCCGTGAAGTCTACCACGTCGCCCACGGAAAGGCCAGTGGAGGGCGCTGTGGTGCCAGTGGAGGCCCCTCCGCCCGTCCCGGTGTCCTTGGCCTTGCTGCTGTACTTGGGAACGCCGTAGCCCCTGATATAGCGCCCGTTGACCTTGAGGGTGCGCCGCCCGACGGCGTTGCTCATGTTGCCCTCAATGACGGTGATGGTCTGCCCGCTGACCTTTTCGACGATGCCGACATGATCGGGTGCCCCGGTATTGTCCGTGGTGGCGTAGTTCGCGCCGTCCTGCCAGTCGTAGAAGATATAGTCGCCGGGGGACGGCACATAAGCGTCGTTCTCCTGCCAGCTTCCCAGCTTCTTAAACAGCTCAACGTGCTTGCCGCAGCCGCACTCTGTCGGGATGATGTCGGTCAGCCCGGCCTTGATCGCGCAGGCGCTGGCGAAGGTGCTGCACCATGCGTCGGTGTACTTCACAGGGTAGCCCCGCGCAAGAGGCTTGTGGCTGTTGTAGAGGTCGATAATGGGCTTGTGGGTGCCGTTGCTCTCCTTGCAGCCAATCCACCCCTGCGCGATACTGACTACCTGCTGCCTCAATTCCTGTTCTGTCATAGATGTTCTCCTTTCTGTTAGCCCCCGTCCGGCGGCTCCTCCGACTCGCTGCCGCTGTCGGTGGCCGCCTTATCGGGCCAGTGGTTGTTTTTGCTCAAGTTCTCAATGGCGGATTTGCCCGCGTAAACCGCGACCGGGACGATGATCTCGGCCAGCGCCACTTGGGATAGGCTCTCTGCTATCTGCGGCTTGTCCAGCGCAGCCAAAACGTAGCTGCACCATACCCAAGCGAAGCCGTTGAGAACGCAGGCCCACAATACCCGCTTCATCGTCTCTGTCTGCGGCCCGTCCCGTCCAGCGCGAAGCTCCCTCGCCCTCCGGCGCAGAACGCGGATTGTACGCAGGCTTGAGAAATAGCCGAGGGCCACCCCCACAAGGAGGGCGGCCCCGGCGATAAGTGCGGTTCTCATTTCGCCGCTGCCGCCAGCAAGTAGAGAATCCCAGCGCCCAGCGCGGTAACGAGGGAGCCGACAATGCCGTAGATAATTTTCTCTACCATGCCGTCCCAGCGCTTGCCCGGCTTCTTCTCAATGGCATCCACTTTCTTTCCCAGTGCGGTAACGTCCGTCTTGATCTCCGCCATAGTTTCGCTTTGGTGTTTCTGCTCCGTTGCCATAACCTCTACTGCTGTAGTCAGGCGTTGCAGCGTGTCCACCTTCTCGTCCATATCGTCCAGCCGGTGGGTGTTTGATTTGCTCCGGGCATCAACCTCCACCAGCTTCACGGCCATTTCATCCTGCGTCATGGCCCATACCTCCTTGCAAAATACGTCTTTGTGTGCGAAGGCCGCCCCCCATATCAGGGGGCGGCCTTTTCGCGGCGGTTCTTAGACCTTGACCTCAAGGGTCTCCAAGATGTCCTCCACCTCCTCACGGAGCTTATCGGGCACCTGCTCCAAGGTCTTCTTGCCTTTGATAATGAGCGTGGCGTACACGACGGCCATGATCTGCACCTCCTTCCTGAGCAAGATTTTCAGCAGCCACCCCCGGAGACTACTCATTGTCGGTCTCTGCCAGCAGCGCTTCGACCTCCGCCCGGATGCGGGCGGGAACGTCGTCGATGGTTTTCAGCTCCTTGCGAATGAGGTCAGCATATACTTTCGCCATTACTGCTCACCTCCCACAAGGGCCTCGTAAACGTCGCAGAGCGCCATCTGCGTGTCGGTGAGCTGCCCCTCAAGCGTGGCGACCTTCTCCCGCAGCGCCGCGTTCTCTGCGGCAAGCTGCTCATTGGTCTTGCGCTTGTTCAGCTCCTTGATAGAATCTTCTCGTCTCGTTACCATTACTGGAATCCTCCTTGAATGCCGGAAATGTAGCCGCCCTCGCCGGACGCGCCCCGTTTGACATTGACGCGGAAATTGAACGCGAATCCGTTCTCCGCCGTCTCGTTTGTGAAGATATGGTTGCCCCCGTTCTTCACCTCAATGGTGCAGTCCTCCCAAACCGGGTCGTCGTCGTTGGCGTTGTTTGTGACTTCAACGGTGTAGTCTGCGTCCGCCGGGATGTGCCCGGCCACGGAGAGGACGCAGATAGAGATTTTGTCGTCGGCGGGGAATGCCTCTTTCAGCGTGATACTGGCCTCCGTGACCTCCTTGGTGAAGGTGAGCCTGTGAATCGCCGTCGCGTTCCCGTCCCCTGCGGTGATGGCGAGGGCGTGGGAGCCGTTCAGCAACTTCATGAAGGTCTCCCCCGCCAGCTCCATTGTGTAGGCTTTGCCGGATTCCGCCGAGAAGGTGCGCAGGGCCGTGCCGTCGATGTCCTCCGTCACCGTCACTGGGTCTCCGTCCGGGTCCGTGACGCTGTAGCAGATGGAGAATCCTGCGGCGCGGGTGCCGAGGTCGGAACCCGTCGGCGTGTCGCAGGAGACGACCGGGGGCCTGTTGTTGTTCACGGGCTGGGCCGTCCCGGTGGTGTACGCGCTGTAGGCGTTGTAGGTATCGTAGGCCCGGACGCGGTAATTCACGCTCTGCCAGCCTCGCGTGATCGTGTCCGTGTAGCTGGTGCCCGCGCCTTTGTAGACCTGCGCCCAGTCGCCGCCGTCCACCTGCCGCTCAAGCTCGTAGCCGGAGAGGTTGTTGTCTGCGTCGGTGGCCGCCTCCCACGTAACCGCCAGCGTCCCGCCGCCCAGCACATTCTCCGGGACGGTAATGCTCGCGGGTGCGCCCGGCGCGTGATTGTTAAACACGCTCACCTGGGCGCTGTTGCGGTAGCCGCTGTAAAGCCCTTCGCTGTCGTAGGCTTTCACCCTGCACATAATCGTCTCGCTGCCCGCCGGAACCAAGAACGTCGCCTTGAGGCCGCCGCCCTTAAATACCTGCGTCCAGGTATTCCCGCCGTCGGTGGAGCGCTCCACGATGTAGCCCTCCAAATTTTTCTCCGCGTCGCTGCTGGCCGTCCACGTTACCTCGATGTTCTTTCCGCCCTCTGCGCCCTCCGGGACGGTGATGCTCCCCGGCGTAGTCGGGGCCGTGTTCGTGTTTACGGTGCCGTCATCAGAGGTCAAGAGATTAGAGGGAAGTACCAAAGCCGGGCGCAAATACCACCCCGCGTCGGAGCAGTCGCCGTTGTTCCAATTGCCACTGGAGTACACGTACAGGGCGCCCGCGGCACCGGCGCCCGAGTGGCAATAGGGGGAACGGAGCCACCAGCTCACTGCCGAACCGTTGTAGTTGGCGACGCGCTTGGTGTCCGCGCCGTTCTGCACCGTCCCGGAGAAGTAGGAGAGGCAAGCCCCCTCGTTGGTCGGTTCATAGCCGTGTACGAGATTGACTTCCGTGGAACTCAAGAGAAAAATCTTGGTGGAGAGGCCGCTGGCCCCGCTGGTGACGGTCTTGCCGTAGCCGGAGCCTGCCCGGTACGGGAGCTTAACCTGCTTGATTTGGGCGCGGATATCCGCGTCGAACAGGTTGAGGAATGTGCTGTTGAGGTAGCTGTGTACCTCGCTGTTTGCGTAGTCATTGACGTTGCTGCTGTGCCAGCGCTTGGCCTCATAGCAGTCCTTCATCAACAGCCAAACGCCGTCGCAGCTCGCGTCATACATGGAGCCAGGCTTCCCCTTGTGGACTACGATAAAGTCTCGCAAGGTTCCGTTGACTTTGAGTTTGACGGTGCTGCCTATCGCTTTGGTGCCGAGTGCTACACTTGCCATAATCAGTCTCCTTTTCTAAAAATCTACATCCACGGCGGTAAATCGTCTGGCGTTGGTTCAGAGCGTAAAGCCGGAGCGGTGCATCCCTTTTTCCGCTGGATGCACCGCCCCTGTTTTGCCCTGCGCCTTGCCCTCGCTTCAATGGTGGAGCGAATCGCCCGGTGTATGACTATCTTCTGCCCGATAATCTGCTCCACTTGGTCGGCGTATTTCCGTCGTAATGCGTAAGTGTCCCCGTGGGCTGCATATGCGTCCCACGCCAGAAAGCACTCCCTGATTTTCTCTTTCGTGATGGTGCCCTTCTGGTATTCTTTCTTCCAATACTTCACCTTGCCTCGAATGCGGTCTATGCTGCTGCGGCGCAGTTTTTGGACTACTCCGCCTGTCTCTGTGAGGTAGGTGTGGAATCCAAGAAAGTCAATCCCGTTGCGGAGCGGGAATATGCCTGTCTTTTCGTTGAGCGATAGCCCCAGCCCGGACATGATCTCTCTGACATCCGAGAGGAGGCTCTTGAGCGCCGCCTTATCCTGCCCGATGATGTAAAAGTCGTCCATGTACCGCCCGTAAAATTCCAGCCTGCGCCTCTCCTTGATTTCGTGGTCAAAGTCGTCAAGGAATAGCAGCGCTAATAGCTGGCTCGTCTGGTAGCCCAGCGGCAGTCCCTCCGAAGCGTCAATATAGATGCAGAGGAGGTCATAAATCCGGGTGTCCAGCCCGCGCCGTCGGAAAAGCCCTTGCAGCTTTTCCTTGAGCTTGCCATGGTCGATAGAGGCGAAAAAGTGCCGCACGTCGCACTTGAGCACCCACCCGTCCACGGTGTTGTATCGCCTATAATAGGTGAGCATTTGGGACTTGAGGCGCATGAGGCCGTCATGTGTCCCCTTCCCTTTCTGGCTGGCGTAATTGTCCCGGATGAAGCTCTTGCAAATGGCTTCGTAAAGGACATTATCGACAATGGCGTGTTGGACTACCTTGTCCACAAACGCCGGGGCCTGTACCGTCCGTTCCTTTGGCTCGTAGACCTTGAAGATTTCAAACTTGCTGGGCCTATAGCTGCCGGACAGGAGCAGTCTGGATAGGCGGTCTGTGTAGACTAAGGCATTGGCTTCATATTGTGCTGTGCCTGCCTTTTGGCGCTTGCATTTCCGCGCCTCAAGATAGGCCCGGTAAAGTGTTTCAAACGAACAAATTTCCTCGTAATTCATAGTTAAATATTGATGGCTGGCCGGAGATAGGGAGAGGTCGGCCAGCCCAGCCTTGCACCGGGTCGCTCTCCCACGGTAGCGCCTGCGCCTCTTTTGGGCGGGTCGCCTCGGTGCGTTGTGTTTATCGACAGCTCATGCACAAACCGCCGATAGGATACAGCCCCCTTTGGTTGATGGCGCACTGCTTTCGCTTCTCGCTACTTGTCTCACTTTCCACCAGAGCCGGGCGCAAATACCACCCCGTGTTGGAGCAGTTGTTGTTGTTCCAGTTGCCATTGGAGTTCACGTTCAGGGCGTTCGTGGCACCGTTGCTCGAGTTGCAATAGGGGGAACGGAGCCACCAGTTCACTGCCGAAAAATACGGGCCGCACCCTAACACAAGGCGGATGCCTCCGCCGAGCATCCTAATTACCGGACTTAAACTGCCGAATAGCGGCCTTGACCGTTTCGACCTGCCGCGCCTCTGCTGCAGCCTGCTTTTCGTCCTCTATCTTTTTTGCTCGCGCCCCGTCATTTTTCTTCCATGACGCAGACATATACTTCACGTCCAGCACCTTTTTAGACCAAATCTCGCTTTTCTTGAGCGATATAATCCCCATATCGAGGGAAATTTGGATGTACTCTAACATGAGGTTGCAGCCGTCAAGGATTTTCCCGATAAGGCGTAAGCGCTCCTCGTATTCCGTTGCGAAGTATTTACCGTTGGCCGCGTGAATGTCCCGGACAATCCCCTTTGCAATCATCCGCATATCCTCGCCATAGCAGCGGTATGTGGCCTTGGTGAAGCCCTGCTTGTCCTTGGTGTCCAGGGCGCGTATCAGCTCTCCCGTGACGCTCTTGACCTGCCGGATGTCGTCGAGCTGGGCGATTTTGTGGAGGATGGCCCGAACGTCCCGGCGACTAACGTCGTCAGTGACGATTTTGGTCGCCTGATTGGTGTAGGTCAGCAGCTCCCGCGCCTTATTGCCTAAGACGTATTCCTTGTCAGCCATAGCAGCACCTCTGGGCGGGGCAGCGGCTATTCCGGGCCGCGTTGTAGTCCTCTGCGTTTCCGATGAAAGTACACCTATCCGCGCCAATCAGAAGCATAGCCTCCCGCCCTGCAGGTGTGCGTCCGCACAGGATAAGGCCGTCCGAGAAGTGTTCCTTTTCGCATGGAGGCTCAAGCTCCGTAAAGAGGTTCCCGACGAAACACGAGAGCTTTCCTGTCGGGAGGGAGAAATTGATAAGCTCGTTCATCAGAACTCCACCCGCTTCAACGTTTCATTCCATACACCCGTCACCAGCAGGCCGGACATATCAGAGAAGGACACCGTGAAGGGGTTGCCGGAAACCTGCGTCCGATACATCAGCTCCAACAGGGTCAGCCGGGTATTCACGTCGTCAATGGTCGTCTCATTCGCTGCGGTCGCCTCAAGCTGTTCCCGGATGGACTGCCCGGCGGCCACGGGTTCCCAAATGTAGCCGCCCTCCCCGATGCCTTGGCAGACAAACTCCTTCCCGGTATCCGCATTGATATAGTGCTGCCCTTTGCGTCCGACGGTCTCGGATGTGGGATCGCCGTCCCCAATGATGGTGTTGCTGCCGTTGACAGCAAGCTCCATAGCTTTCATGCGCAAAACGAGGCCGCTGTGCGCTCTGTCGCTGGTGTCGTGTTCCTCCATAAGGCGCTTGACGGCCTCGTAGGTGGCAACTGCATCCGGGGCGATATTGGCCGAAACTGCGTCCACCGCGCCGACGGCAACAATCAGGTCGAAGGTTGCCAGCTTCCCGATGGCGCTGCTGGCCGGGCGAATCCATTCCAGCCCCTCCTCCAACTTGAGGTAGGTGTACGGGACTTCCCCGAGGTCAGGGTCTTCCGCGTAGAGCATAATGCCCGTGGCGTAGAATCCCGTCTCAACATCTGCGCTGTAAATCTGGACTGTGACCTGGCACTCGCCGTCGATGGGGTTCGTGATAGCGGCGATTTTCGCGTCCATCACATATCCGGGCGGCTCCGCAAGGGTCTTGGGCGAGGTGCCCTCCGGGATGGTTCCCTGCCCAACTGCGGCCCGTGTGTAGTTCATCTGGCAGCGCCCGGCGAGGACTTTTGCAATCAGCGCGGCCCCCGGCAAACACTGGTAGCTGCCGTCTTCGTAAATTCGGTTAGGCTCGATAGGCATTTTGTTTCCTCCTTTTTTCGGTGTGGTTTAGTCAATGCGCTTGGATTTGATGTGCGTATAGCAAAGCAAGCCTCCTGCGGCCTTTTCGAGGCCCGTGGAGGCCCGCTTTGTTGCGGGTATATCTGTTGTCGCCTGCGCTCCACCGAAGCCACTGTGCGCCACGGTAGCGTCTCCTGTGAAGGTTCTTCGTACTGGGGGCGTATCTCCCCCGTCGCTGCCCGATGTAGAAGCGCCGCTCTGTGTCATAGGGGCTGCTCCCGTAAAGATGCGCCGCACTGGTGGCGTGTCTCCCCCGTCGTTCTCTGCCGTAGATACGCCGCTCTGCGTGAGGTGAGCGGTGTCTAAAGCGGCCCAATGGACTGGTGGTGTGTCTCCGCCGTCGTTATCCGCCATGATCGCGCCGCTCTGCTGCAAGCTGTACTGCGTCCGGGCCGTCCATGCGACGGTCGGGGTATCGCTGGTGAATGCCGGGCCGCTTGCTGCGCTCTGCGAGAGCAAGAGCATGGAGGTAATGGTCTCCCTTGTCTCTGCGGGGTCGCCGTGGATGTGGATGGTGGCCGCTCCGCCTTGCAGGAGCGTGAGGTCTTGCCTGTACTCCCTGCGGACGTGGACGGTAATGTTGAGGCCAAGGTGGGCTGGAATCCGGCGGAGGAGGGTATTGAGCATATTGTCCTCGTCGAATACCTCCCCGTCGATAAAGATGGTAATGAGGCCCCGCATGAAGTCAAAATCGACGTGGTTAGGGGTGTACTGGGCGATTATGGCCCGTATCTCCGGCTCCCCGATGTGGCCGAAGCCGATGATATAGCCAATGACGACGCGCCTCCTCTGTTCGAGGGTGAGGCGGCTCTTGTAGGTGATTTTGAACACCCTTTCCCATTGGCGTATCGTGGCCTCGTTTGCTGTGAGGATGAAATTTGCGTCTACGATCTCCTCAAGCCCTGCGCAAGCGCCGTCCAGTAACCGCCCCTGCGCCCGGAGGATGGCCCGCATTTCAAACACGTCGAGGTAGAAGATCGGCATAGCCGCGCATAGCTCTTGGAAGTTGTTGGGGTATGGCGGGTTAAGATAGGACATCGACGTTCACCTCCCCCAGCACAGGCACCTCGTCCGCCGCCAGCCGGACATTGACCTCCTCCCCGTTCACGGTGAGGTCTGCGTAGTCAACGAGGTATGTGGTGAGGCCAGCAAGGATAGCTCCGATGGCGCTGATGCGGACGATAATGTTTGTGCCGTCCGCTGCGCCCAGCACAAGGCCTCTGAGGTATGCTGTGACGGCCTCGGTGACGGCCTGTTGTACGTTCTCCGCCGTTTGGCTGGCCGGAAGCTCCGCCGTGAAGGAAAGGTCGATGTGCAGGGCTGTGGCCGCTACCGCCGTGAAATGTGCCCCGATGTTCGCCTGCCCGTTTCCCCTGCCGTCGCCGAAGACGTAGGTTTTCCCATCCACCTCGACGGTCATGCCCTCGTCCGCCGGGTCAATGTACCGCTGCACCTCCTCCACTACGCTGTCCGCCACGGGGAGGCCGTCTGGACTGATAAGCACCGCCTTGACGGTGTTCTGCCCGTACCATAGCGGGAAGATAATGGCCCGGCCCACGCCGTCGATACTCTCGCACCACGTTTTGTAGTGCTGGCGGTTGCCGTTCTCTGCGGGGCCTGCTATCTTCTCAAAAATGCGGTTGCGGAGGTGTTCATCGTCCTCGGTGTCGGTGCCGTAGCCCTCCCCATAAACCGGGCCGAAGCTGGCTGAGGTCATGCCTTGGACGGTGTTGCAGGGGACGGCAATATCGCCGTTCTGGATGTAGTTGCATTCCGTCCCCGGTGTCTCCGCCTCAAGGTAGAGGCTGCCGTCCTCGTCCTCGCAGAGGGTGAAGTAGTAGCCGCTGTCATTGTGGAAAAAGCGCCAGCCAACAGCCGGGCGGGTGCCCGTGTAGACAAAGAGGTACTTTGCGCTGGTGGCTGCGTTCCGGCTCATGCCGTACTCCGCCGCCCGGAGGTCGAGATATTCGCCGTGGGCGGTAACGATAAAGACCGTCTCAAATACCCGGTCGAGGTCGGTGTAGAGCTTGGCTATCTTATTGACCGCGGCCGATACTGCGTCGAAGAAGATGCTCCCCTGCCGGGTGTCGATGCCCTCCGGGGCCATAGCGAGAACTTCCTCCATCAGCCTCTTTTCGGTTCTGTCCTCAAACATCAAATCACCTCCTTTATCTGCACTGTGCCATAAACGGTGTCCGCGTCAAAGGCGACAAAAACGCTGTCGCCCTCGTCCCCCATGAGGTCATAGAGGGCCGGGAATCTCTCCGCCTTTTCCTCTGGCGTAAAGGCGAAAACGAAATTGTAGACAAGCGTAACGCGGCTGTCCGGGCGTAGCGCGTCCCGGACGAATCCGGGGACGACCGCCTCGATATAGTCGCGGTTGGCTCGCCCTTGGCTCTGAATGACCGCCGCCTCGATCTCGCTGCCGTACTGGTTGTCGTATATCAGGCACTTCCAGCGCGGGGTGATGATCGCCTTGTGGATGGCCTGCCGGACGGCCTCTTGACCGTCCACCATACCAAGTATGCGGCCCTCCTCCAAGTCGAGGCGGTAGGTCTTAGAGGGCGGCTCCGCCGCTTCCTCCACCTGCGTCACGAGGAGGGGGATATATACGCTCTCCTTCACTAAATCACCTCCTGCCCGGCCACGCGGTCAAGCACATAGTAGAGCTTCCCGTTGTTGAGGGCGAGAATGTGCAGCTTGTCGCCCACGCGCAGGGCGTTGTGGACGACGATAATGCCCTTGTAGAGGTTGAAGTCTTCCCCGTGGTGGACGTGCGTTCCGCCTATCGGGTCGGCATGGGAACCATCGTTTTTCGTCCAGCTATCCAGCGTTCCGTCCATCTTGCGGTAGGTGGCTCTGGTTTTGTAGTCGGTGAGGTGCCACGGGACGATGGTAATGCGCTCGTTGATAATGAGCTTTTCGTCGTTGGTCATTTGGATTTTGAGGGGGTTAATCTGAATGACCTTGCCCTCCATAAGCTCCGGGCCGCCCGGTATCATACTCTGAAAAAGCTGCTTGAGGCTGGTTTCATTCCCGCTGCTGTTGGTCTGTGCCACATTATCGCCTCCCCCTTACGCAGCGTCCGCCGCCCATGAGAGGTCGAGCGACATGGTGTGCAGATTATCCTTGAATGTATGGGTGTCTGAATCCACATAGAGCGTCCTGTTGATGTCGATGTGTGGAATGATGATGAACACCCCCACGCCTGCAATAACGTCTGGTATGCCCAGTAGGTTAGTGAGCGAGAGAGTGCGCTGCGGGGTCTTCTTCTCTTGCAGCATGGACTTAGCCAGGGCGTTGATTTGGGCGCTGTTGAGGGTTTCGTCCGGGGTGTCAATCTCCTGCATGATGCCGATTTTCTGCTCAAGCGCCGGGTCGCTGGCCTGTGCAAGCACCGTCCCCTCTCCGCTCAAGAGCTTAATGCGGGTGCGGACGTTCTCAATGGATTTGGTGTACTTGTACTTGGAGACGTTGGCTCCCGTTTCCAGCACCCATTGGAGGATGTTCTCCTGCCGTTTTCTCAGGCAGAGCGAACCTTTGTCACTGACAACGAAAAAGCGCGTCCCCGTGTTGTCAAACTCAAGGCTTAATGCGTCCTCGATAGCGTCCCAGCCTGTGGTCTTCTTCTTGGTAAGGTCAGGGATAGTGTAACTACAAGAGGCCACGTCCCCGGTCGGAAGCCCGAAGCGGCTGCAAACGTCCCGGAAAACCGCGTCGGCGGTTTTGCTTTCATATACGAACGTGTCCCGGTTGTTGCTCAAATAGATGCCGTTGTCGTATGCCTTGAGGGTGAGGGTCTTGCTTTGGCTGGCGGACTGGTTCATAAAGATGCCGCGAAAAAGCTCCTCCCCGTTGTATCGGAATAAGCACTGCCAGCCGTCCTCCACGTCGATGCCGCTGCGCTCATGCCAGTAGCCGTCGTCGTCGAGGAGGCTGACGGAAAGGGTACGGGCCGGGCTGCCTCTGCGCCCGGCCCATGTAACGCTCTGGACGAGCTGCGTAATGTCCAGCCCGCCTCCGCCGCCGTTCTGGTAGACGGTGAGATTGATTCCCTGCGCCATAGCTGCTCGCCTCCTATTCTGGTATGGTCAAAACCTGTCCGGGGTATATCAGGTTCGGATTGCTGCCCACGGTGCCCTTATTGGCCTCGTAGATTTTGGTGTAGTCCGCTCCGCTGCCGTAAAGGGACTTGGCGATATTCCATAGACAGTCGCCCTTCTTGACGGTGTAGGTTTTCGGGGTGGTGGTGTTGTCCACGCGTGTCTCTGCGGGCTGTACGGTGGCCTTGCTGCCCTCCACCGTGACCTGCCGGACGGTGACCTCCCTATACTCCTTGAGGGTGAGGTCGTAATAGATGGTGCCTACGTCTCCGCCCTCCTCGTAGCGGTTGAACTTCTCAATGGTGCAGTATTCGTTTATCCCGGCCCCGGTGATGATGATGTGGACGGGCTTCTTGCTTTCAATCCACCTGTTTATCCGCTCCACGCACTGCTGCGGGTCGGTGAGCGGCACATTCTCGATACCGGGAAAGTTGGTGCGTGGGAAGAAGCTGCTGAACGAGAATTGATAGGCCGGGCGAGACTGCTTAATGGTGATCTCGCCCAGCCCGGTCACGTCAACAGAGGTGTTCTTGCTTCCGATGGAGACGCTGAACTTTTTTGGGAGAACGGGGATTTGCAGTTTCTCTTGCTCTGCGTTCCCCGTAATCCACATTTGGTAGTTAGTGTTCATAACTGCCGTCCCCCTCCTCGAAGATTTCGTCCTTGACGATGTTCAGCAGCGCCGGACGGAGATTCGCAACGAGGATTTCTACAATGTCCTCTTTGCTGGTGCCGCTGCCGCCGTTGACCTCTATCGGCGAACCGCCAGCGATTTCAAGGGTAATATGCTTGGTCTGCTCCTCTCTGCCGTCCTCATTTCCGGCTCCGGCTGCTGGGGTTGCGAGTGTGTAGCTGGTGGAGTAGTCGTCGTAGTTGTTGGTAACAGCGTCGATGATGCGGTCGGTCTCGTCCGCCGGGAATACCGTACTACCAGCCTTGCCGAGGATAAGCTCCGGCCCCTCCTCGCCAGCAATAAAAGCGTCCTCTGCGTATGTGGTGCCATTGGCGTGGCCTGCAACGGCGGTGACGTTCCCGCCGCTGTAGGAGCTGCTAAGAGCCGCCGAGACTGCATTAGCCGCAGATTCCGCCGCGCTGACGGCATTAGAGGTGCCGTCCCGGATGGCCTGCGTGTATGCGTCCATCGTCTGCTTGGCCGCCGTCGCTGCGTCCGTCTCCATGTTCATGTTGTCAATGGCCTCGTCCAGCCGTCCCTCGATTTCAGCCATCTTCTCGTCGAAGTCGGTCTCCATCGTGGCGACGGTGGTGGCAAACTCGTCCTTTGCAGCCTCGACCTCTTGGAAGGAGGAGTTGAAGTTGTCCACGAAAGCCTGCGCCTCCGCGCTACTATCCCCAAGCGCCTCGATGTTCTCGATGATCGCGTTGAGGTAGCCAGCGCTCTCCTCGCTACCGTCAGAGAGGGAAGCCACCAGCCCCTCGTCAAGGCCGTACTCCGCCGCTTTGCGCAGGTTCTCGGAGTAGGTATTCAGATACTCAATTTGGCTGTCAAAAGCCGCCTGCATATCCGTGATACTAAGCTCCGTCTCTGTCGCCATGATGTCGAACAGACCGATTTGCCCGTCAATGCTGCTCCGGGCGCTCTCGTAGGCCGCGTCGTAGGCTTCACATAGCGCGTCGATGTCGTCCTGCACCGAGGATAGGGCCGTGTTTACTGCGTCCTGATAGCTGACGGTGGCTTCTGCCGCCTCCGCTTCTGCCTCCGCGAGGTCTTCCCAGCCCTGCTCGATTTCGGCGATAGTAGCGTCGTTTTCGGCCATGGCCGCTTCCAGCTCCTCAAGGGCCTCTTTGTAGGCCTCAAGGTCATCCCATTCGCCGCCAGTCCAAAAGTGATCCCAGCCGCTCATGTCGTCCATGCGCTGTTGTTCGAGGTTGACGTTTTCCTGTGCCTTGGCAAGCTCGTCGGTAAGCTCCGCCCGCTTTTGCAGGGCTTCGATATAGGTCTCCTGCGCCTGCTGCTGCCGGGCTTCCTCTGCCTCCGCCTCTGCCGCCTTTTTCATGGCCTCCACATAGTCCTCGGTACTCATGGTGGCGTTGTTCATTTGGGCTGCGATTTCGGGGTAGGATGTGGCGAGCTGCTTATTGACAGCGGCAAGTGCCTTTTCCTCTGCCGCCGTCCTGTCCGCCTTGGAAGCGAGGTCGTCATACTTCTGGATAAGGGAAAGAGCGCCGACTTCGTTGGCGTTTATATCGGCGAGGGCGCTGTTGAAATCGGCCGATACGGAATGGACGCTCTCACAGAGCGCGTCCACCTCTGCGGTGAACTCCTCCACGGTCTGCCTGTTGGCCTCAAAAGCTGCGGAGAGATCGTCTACCTGATACTTGAGCCTGCTGGCCTCCTCGGAGGTCTCCCCGTACTGCTCGCAGGCTTTCTCGTACTCTGCATTGAGGTCTTGCAGCTCGTAATGCTGGGCGCGGGTTGCTGCGGTCATGCCCTCTGTCTCGCCCAAATTCTCCTCGTTCATGGCGATAAAGGCCGCGACCGCTGCGGTGAGTGCTGTAACACCGATGGCTACCCAACCGATGGGGCCGAGGGCGGTGTTCAAGGCTACGCCGAACGAGATAATGGCTGGGATTGCGTTGGTGGTTGTAACAATAGCGAATCCAGAAAGAGCAACAGCGGCCACGCCTACGCCGATTCCAATGGCTGCAATAGCCTTTGTGACGACCGGGTGTTCCTGTGTGAACTCCGTCATCAAGTTCAGCATATTTGTTCCCAGCCCGTAGAGCTTTTCAATAAGCGGGTTGATTTGCTGGCCGATAGAGATTTGCAGGTTCGCCGCCGCGTTGGATAGCTCCTCCTGTGCGTGGGCTGTGGTGTCTGTCATGGTGGCGTAGGCCGCAGAGGTAGCCCCTGCGGAGGTCTGCATAGCGTCGAGCGTGGTGTTGAACTGCTCCGCCCCGGCGTTGTAGAGGGATAGAGCGCCGATTCCGGCCTCCGAACTGCTCCATAGCTCGTTAAACGCGCCCGCGCTCCCGCCGACGCTTGTACCCAGCACGTCCATCACGTCGCCCAGCGAGTAGCCCATATCCGTCAGCTCGGAGAAGGAGCTGCCTGTTTCCTCCATCAGGACGGCGGACACAGTGCTGCCGCTGTCGCCCAGCTCGTTCAGCATGGACTTGAGGTATGTCCCGGCCTCCGCCGTGGCAATACCGCCTTTGGTCAGCTCCGCATAGGCCGTCGAAAGGTTATCCATTTCCACGCCATAAGCCGAGGCAAGGGGGATTACTTTACCGACGCTGGCGGCCAGCTCGTCCACGGTGGTTTTGCCGAGGTTTTGGGTTGTAATGAGCATATCGGAAATGTTCTCCGCGTAGCTCGCTTCCAGCCCGTAGGCGTTGAGGGCCGTTGTGAGTACGTCTACCGCCGTGGCGGAGCTGGTAAATCCGCCTGTAGCCAGTTTGGTCGCTGTGGCGGTAAATTCGACCGCCGAAGCCGTTTCTACGCTTGCGGAGAGCGCAGAATAGGTGGCCTCCGATAATTCGTTGACACTCTGTCCAGTCGCCATAGACAGGGCCAGAAGGTCGCCAGAAAGGGTCGAGAGAGAGACCTGCGTGGTGTCGGCGATAGTGGAGATTTTCATGGTGGCAACCTCGAACTCCGCCGCCGCCTCGGACGCTTCCATGTAAGCGTCCGCCAGCTCCAACACCATCTTGACTACCCCTGCGGAAGCAAGCGCATTCGCAAGTTGCTGGGCCGCCTCTTGGCCCCTCTCGCTGCCCTCCTCTGCCTCGTCCGCCGCCCGGTCGGTCGCATCGGATAGCTCGTCTGTAGCGTCTGCGGCCTTCCTGTTTGCCTCGTCCAGCTCCCGCGCAGCATCCGCCGCATTTTGGGCCGCCTCCTCAAGCTCGTCGAGGTTGTCACAGCCAGAGGCAAGAAGTTGGTCGTATTCGTCCATGGCCTGCTGCGCCCGCTCCTGCGCTGCGGTGAGCGCATTCATGGCCTCCTCCGCTTCCTCGCTTGCCCTTGCCAGCTCCTCTTTCGCCTCTGCGGAGACATTATCGTTTTCGGCAAGCTCCTCCATTGTCTGTGAGGCCCTTTCCATAGCTGCCGTCAGGTCTGTTTGGGCCTCCTCTGTTTGGTCTATGGAGGTGGCTACGCCGTCTATCGTCCGGGCTACCGCTGCCGCCCGCGCTGACATATTGCCAAAGGCGCTGTCTGCCGCTGCCCCAGCCCTCTCGATGCGGTCGGCCATATCCTGTCCGCTCTGCGCTATGCGTTCGATGATCGCGCTCATTTCATCAAGAACGCTAAATCTCGCAGTCAGGTTTTCCAATGCTCCGCCTCCTCTCGCAAAACGAATTTGGGCATAAAAAAGAAGCCTTGCCACCATTTGGCAAGGCTCAAAAGATGTTGCGGCCCGAAATGGGTTGATATCTTCTTCTCTGGCTTAAAATGCCGATTGTTGGGACAACTCCTTGCACTCCTGCGTCCCGAAGATATAATTAGGGCATTAGAGTAAAGGGGTGTTTTTGTGTCTGTCTGGCTGTGTCGTGCTGGTAGATATGGCGAGCATGAGGCTCGCTTTCTTGAAGAAAATAAAATTTTCTATACTTTCGATGAAATTGGCGTTTCTCTTGCCTCGTTTGGGTCAAGGCGAGATTTACAGGAGTATTTTCTTGCGATAGCTCCCGCGACAAAAGAAAACGCTGCGAGGGTATATGCTGGGCAAGGTTATGTTTTTTGTAACGAAATGAATGTTGGCGATTGGGTTATCACGCCGTCAAAAACCTCTCCCGGATTGTTGCGCTTTGCGGAAGTCTCTGGCGAGTACGAATTTGATGGAAACGCAGAGGACAACTACCGCCACGCCCGTTCTGTGAAATGGTTTGCTGAAATGCGCCGTGAACAATTCGACCAGGAGATTCAGTCTGCCTTTGGTGCGCTTATGACCATCTGCAAAATCAAACAGGAGGAGCGGATAAAGCGCACTGTTTCGTCTTTTTTGGATAGTGCAGATTGCGCAACAATTTTACCCCCTCCCCCACCGAATTTAGAGCTTTTGTCACTTGACACAATTTCGGAGTACATCATCCGGAATTTCAAGGGACATGGCCTCGCTCGCATAGTCGAGGAGATATTGAGGGCAAAGGGATTTACTGTCTTCCGAAGTCCAAAAGGTGCAGACCACGGCGTTGACCTGCTGGCCTCCTCCGGGAGCCTTGGCTTTGCCTCTCCGAAAATCTGCGTACAAGTGAAGTCCACCGAGGACGCTGTAGAGCGGGTAGTTTTAGACCAGCTTATTGGTACAATGGCGAATGTCGGCGCAGAATATGGTCTTCTGGTTTCGTGGGGTGGCTTCAAAAGCTCAATAATCCGCGACATACCTATGCAGTTTTTCAAAGTCCGCCTTTGGTCGCGTATGGACATAATCAACGAATTGCTCCAATGCTACGACCTGCTTCGTGAAGAAATAAAGCAGGAGATTCCATTGAAGCGTATATGGATACTTGACAGCGAAGAACAAGTATAAAAACTTCCAGCCGAGGCAAATGCCCCGGCTGGAAGTTTTTAGTATGGATTCCAAATCGGTTCCTCTCCTTCGATGGTGACCCAAATAGTGCCTCCAGCTTTTCCGCTTTCGCTTGTAAAGTTAAGTCCGCGCTCTTGGTAGACCATTGCTTCCATTTCGTCGCAGAAGCAGATGTCGCAGAGGTCCCCAGCGCACCCTTGAAAGTGGAAGCACCTCTCTCCTGGCTCAAAAACCTTTCCGCAGCGGCTACACCGTGTTTCATCTTGGTAGTTCAGCTCGGATTCAAAGCAAAAATCGACGCAAATGCTCCTCCGCTTTTCCTCGTTGCTCCTCACGTTGCGGACTTTCTCGCGCAGGGCTTTCGTGCTTGTTCTTTCCATCGTGGCTTCTCCTTTCTGTCCTGTGGACTGTGTTTATTATAGCCCCTTATAGGGGCAATGTCAACATCCTTTTCTTGAAAAAGCCACGTTTAGGGTCATTTCTTTTTGGCCCGTATCGTGTCAAATCTCACGGGGTTCTTGTCTTCCACTAATTCGGAGGCTATATAGAAGTTTTGCAGCGGCCTCGGCATAGCATAGAACTCCTCCGGGCGGAGGTTGTGCCTCTGCCAGAGAACGCTACACCAATAGGCCCGGCTCCCTGCCTCCGATATTAGTTTTTTGCGTCTTCGATGTCCTCCCCATCATTGGCCGGGGCCGCCAGACCGAGGGCCTGCATGACCATCCGAGAGACGTGCTGGTACTCGTCGGACTTGGGGAACACCTTGAGCGGCATTTCGGTGATGTCCACGCAGCCGTAGTATTCCATGAGCTGCTTGTCCTTGAGGTCGGGGAACTGCAAAGCCTCGACAATCATATGCCGGGAGGCGCGGGCGCTGTCCCTCTCGGTCTTCCAGACAACCTCGCCCATGTAAATCAGGGGGTTGCCCTTCTTGTCGGTGGCGATTGTTCTGGTGCGGTACATATCGTTGATTTTGGTGATCTCCGCCTGCGAAAGCACCTTGATTTCCAGCGGGAGGATGTTCCCCTCCTCGTCCCGAATGGTGTCCGGGCCGGGAACGGTGACGATCTCCGGATCCTTGCTGCGCATGAAGTATTTGAGGTCTTTCTTTGTCGCCATTGTGATATACTCCCTTCAAAGTGATACAGGCCCCGCCCGGCGTGGGCGGGGCTGCTGCTGGTTAAACGATGTCTTTGGCGTTGAAAGCGATATTATCCTCGACGACGTTGCCGCCGCTGTCGAGGTTAATGAGGTTGAGGTCGCCCGTCAGGACACAGCCGACGCAGGTGATGGTCTCCGCGCCGTTCTCGGCATAGTAATCGCTGTTCTCGTCGTTCATAATCCCTTGGATGGTGAACTCCGGCGTTCCCTTGTCCTTGTTATAGCGCTGGATGGCCTCGCGCAGCCACGGAGTGCTGCGCCTGCGGGTCATGTTCCCGGTGATCTGGCAGCCCAGCCACCGGGAGCTGGGGGTGCGCTCTCCGAGCTGCCGCCCCGTCCAAACGTCCGGCGTAAACTTGATCTCGCACTTGACGCTGTCGAGGACTTCGATGCCGTCGATGAAGACCTTGCCCTCTCGGAGAGAAATGGGGTTTTTGTTGTACTGCATGAGAGACATTTCGCTTTACCTCCCTTCTTAGCGCGTGGTGACGGTGAAGTAGAACTTCTCCGCGCTGTCCACGGGCTGAATGCCGACGTTAACGAAAACCTCGTCGCCGTGAGAGCTTTCCCGGTCAACGAGGAAGTCCTTGTCGTAGTCGATGCCCCGGATGGCTCCTACGCCACCCTCGGACTTGAGGCCGTACAGCTTGAGGATGGTCTTGCCGATACCCTCCATGGCGTTCCAGCCGTCGTCGTCGTTGTCGAAGCGGTTGGGCGGGAAATTGAGCTGGACGCTCTCGCCGAAGCTGTCCATCACCCGGAGTACCCGGTTCTTACGCCAGCTCTTGGCCTTTCTCTGCCGGGCGAAGGAGACAAGGCTGTTGATGTCGTACTCCACAACGACCTCGTTGGTCTCGTTGAAGGAGAAGAAGAACTTCCCGGCCTTGATAGCGGCCACAGCCTCGGTATGAGAGAGCAGGCCGTGAATGTCCGAAGCGTCCTCCACAGGCTTATAGGTGTTACTGGTGACACAGTCCGCGCCTGCGTCTGCCCCGGCCACCCACGCCGTTGCCATGGTCGCGTCAACGACGGTCTCGTCGCTCAAGACGTAGCCGTTGCAGACGTTGATAATACCCTCGTAGTCCGCTGCGTAGTTGGCGATAACCGCCTTGCGGTACTTGCCAACGTCCTCGCGCAGGTACTTGATTTTGCTGACAACGGCGGTCATAAGGCTGCTGTTCTCCTTGCTGTCCAGCGGGAATGCCATCGTGTTCCAGTGAATCGCCTCCGAAGCGTCGAGGAAGCGGGTAATGTCGACGGTGTTAGTGGTGCCGTTGGTGCCTCCCGCGAGGCTGATCGCGGAGAAGTCTTCCAGCGCTGCCTCCTCGTCGCCCTTGAAGATAATCCAAGAGGAGCCTGCGGCCATCAGGTCGCCCACGGTGTTCAGCCCCTCGAACTCCTCCACAGCGGAGTTGTCGAGGTAAACGGTCACATCATAGCCGCCGTCCTCATTGGCGACGCAATCGAAGCTCAAATCGTTGCCACGCTCACCGCCGTACATGGCCTTGGCGGTGAGCGTCGTGGGAACGGTAGGAGATTCCGTTGGTTCGCCGCTCTCTGCTCCTACGCTGCCCTCTCTGCCCTCCTCCGGCGCAGGGATAATGATGCCATCAATATTGACGCTACCGCTGGCCTGCTCGCCCTGCGCCGGGATATAGAGGATGATCTTCTTGGCGCTTTTCAGCGCCTCCTTCACCAGCAGCAGCGGGGCCTCGTAGACGCTGTAGCCCAGTTTGGCATACTGCGCATCCGGGGAACCGTTCTCGATGGTGATAAACTCCTTGGCAGGCCCGTAGTTGTGGCCCAGCAGAGGCATAATGACGGTGCCGCGCTCGGCGATACCGATAATGGTCTGCTCGGTGGTCTGCCAGTTGATATAGGTGCCGGGCCGCTCTTTCAGAGACAGCTTGCTCCACGTTCCTCCGGCCATGGCTTACCCCTCCTTCCTCTGGCCCAGCGAGACAGGGGTGTTGAGCCACTTTTCGATGTGGGCCTGCATTTCCTCCACGGTGTACCTGCTGCCCTCCGGGATGCCGACGGTGGCCCCGTCGAAGGTGCTGGGAGTTACCCCGAACAGCTTGACGCAGCTCCGGCGCAGCTTCTCGATGGGGATTTTGCGCTCCGCCTCCGCTTTCGGTGCAGGGGGAGCGACCTTGGTCTTATTCGCCATCTGGTGATTCCTCCTTTTTGGAAAATAGAATGTGAGTGATATTGACTTTGGGTGGCTCGTCGTCGGCGTAGCTCCTGCGGCTCGTCCACTCAATCGTGAGTTGCGCCACGCCGACATCCCCGCGCTTGAGGCCAGGGTCTTTGAGGCGGAGTTTCTTCCCGGTCGCCTCCCCGTCCTCGTTCAGCAGCGGGACGTAGTTTTTGGCCCTTTTGAGCGCGGTCAACACTCTGCGGGCGATTCCGTGGGCCTCCTCTGTCGTGTCCGCAAAGACGTTGATGTACCATGCGTACTCCGAGGCATAGGTGCCGAGGGTGTCGCCGCCCGTGTCGATTTCCGGCTGCGGGAAGTACATGGCCGGACGCTTAAAGTCCTGCGGAACGTCCCAGTAATAGGGATTGATGTCCCCAGCGGTGCGGAGTGCAAACGCCATTACGCTCGCTGCCTCCTGCTCCAATTCGATGTTCTTTGCCATGTCCTACACCCCCTCGAAAAACCGTTGTAGCCACTCCCGGAGCTTTGCCTCCGCGCTGGCCTTGAAAACAGGCTCAAAGGCCCGTAGAGCGTCCTCAAAATAGTGCGCCCCCTCTACCCAGTGCTGCTTGAGGAGCATACCCGTCTTGGCCTCCGGGTCGTAAATGAAGCGGTCGCCCTCCCAGTAGCCCGGCACCCAGCGCCGGGCTACCCCTCGCGGGTTCGTCCAGTGACCGTCATTCACAAAGGCGGCATACTCAAGGTTCGTCCCGACTTCCAACGTGAGGCCGCCGTCCGACAGGCTCCATACGTTACCGTCTCCTCCCCTCTCGAAGCTGGCGAGGAGGAGGCGGGTGTCTATCACCTTGCGCCGCACAATCTCGTCCTGCAATATCCGCAGGAACTCGGAGCCGACGGCCTCGATGTAAAGCTCGAACTCTGCGCGGAAGTCTCCCCGCGCTGCCCGCTCCATGCGCCGGAAGAACTCTCTGTACTCGCTCATATCGAACGTCACAACAGACACTAAAGCGCCTCCTGTCCCGTGTTCCTCTTGATGTAGACGAAAATGTGGTGATTCCTGACGTTGACGGGCTGCTCCGCTGTGTATTCCAGCCTTGTGGCGCAGTCCACGATTTTGTCGTTGATGCGCACGTCCGTACCGATTGGGAGGGTGAGCTTTGTTTTCGCCTCCAAGAGGTTCGCTGGGGCCGTCTGCGTGGTGGTGACGTTTGCGGGCTTCACGCCGAAGTGACACGCCTGTTTCTTGATGTCCGGCTCCTCCGGGTAAGAGAAGGAGGGCGAAGCCGCCAGCCCGAAGCCGGGGGACTTGCCCTCCTTCTGGATATGGTAGATGTCGCAGGTGTGGTTAAGCAGGGCCTCCAAGCTCATATCCGCACCTCCTAAAGCCTGCGCATACGCATAGTGACGGTTCCGCTGGCTTGCTTGATTACGAAGTCGTCCAGCAGGGCCGCGAGGTCGAGGGCCTTTACGAAGTCCTCGAAGGTGCCCTCGCCTGCGGTGTAGGAGTAGTCGTCGAAGGTCTCCGACTTGACAGCGCCTCCGCCTGTCTTCTTGAGCTGATTTGCATAAGAGGCATAAGCCTCCGCCAGCAGGATAACGGCGGTTCTGACCGGGCCGGGGATTTTGTCGTAGCCCTCAAAGCGGTTGTGCGTGTAGGTAATCACATACTGCTCCGCTCTCGCTATGTCCATTTCCAGCTTATCCTTTTTGCGCTGCTGGACGGCCTCGATGTCGGTATAGGCTTTGATCTCTTTGGGGAGTACCCACGGCCTTTCAGCCATACGGCCACCTCCTTACTCGCGCATGAGGTCGAGCATGGTGTAGCTACCGCCGAGGGCCACGCTGATGGCCTCAAGCGCGTCCTCTCTGGTTTCGCAGCCAGTCAGATCAATGCCCTTCTCCTCAACGAGCGCTTTCAGCTCCTCGTCAGACATGGCGGCCAGCGCCTCCGCGTCAAAGGCCGGGGCGCTTACCTGCGCGGCTACGATGGCCGCGATAATGTCGCCCTTGGCCTTGAGGCCCTTGATGTCCACGCCCATTTCCCCGGCCAGCTTCTTGAGGTCGGGAATGGTCATGCTCTCAAGCTGCGCCGGGTCGAGGTGGCCCAGCACCTCGCCGGGAGGCGGGAAGCCGGGGGCCTCCCCCTCCCCGACGAGCTTAAAGAAGCCAGAGGCCACCGCAGCGTCAGCGATGGCCTTGTCCTCCGTGAGTACGTCCGGCTGCTGCCGGGTGGCCTTGAGCGCCCCGCCCATGCCATAGTAGGAGAGGCCCTTGCAGAGTTTCAGATGATACATAGCCGTTCCTCCTTACTTGAGGCCCGTGATGATGGCCGCAGCGTCCAGCTCCTCAATGATGGGGTCGAAGTCCAGATGGACGACGTAGAAGCGCTTATCCTGCATGATGGCCTCTTTGCCCTCGGTCGTCTTGCGAATCTGCATGGAGTAGGTGTTGACGACAATGAGGTTTTTCGGGTCGGTCAGGAGGATGGTGCCGTCGTCGAGGGAGGGGCACTGTACCGTGGGGATTTTCGCCGGGGAGTTGTAGATGCTCTCCGGCACCGCGCCGCCCTTGCCGATAACCTGATTCAGCAGGAACAGCTCCCACTCCTGCGCCCTACGGGGGGACATCAGCCAGCGGAGCTTGCCGTTGTTGTACTTGTTGGGAATCTGCGCCAGCGTCTTGTAGAACAAGTCGAGGCTCATGGCCGTCTCGCTGGAAGCGTCGCGGACGTGTCCGCCGTTCTTGAGCTGCTTAATCCAGCCGTCGTTGACCTTGAGGAAGTCGGTGTCGCCCGCCTCCCCAATTTCCTCCGCATCGGTTCCAGTCCACGCTCCCGCCGCATGAGCGGTGGTGAAGCGGTAGAGGCTGCCGCTGTAGGTGACGCAATCCCCGGCGGCATACGTCTCCGTAGCGCTAAACGCCTTGGCTTCCCCCGTGTCCTCGTCGCTGTTGAGGTACAAATCCTCAAGGTCAACGCCGAGCTGGGTCGTCATGAGGTTGGTGATGATGGCCTCAAGGTTCTGGCCCTCGATGTTCTCCCGCAGCGTCTCCTCGGTGATTTCCCAGGGCAGGCGGACGGCGGTGCAGGCGTACTCAATCTGGCTGGTTTTCACGTTGGCGCGGTAGCCGTCGTCAGTGTTCTCGGTCTTCTTCCGCAGAATACGCCGGGCAATGCCAATCTTGTCCACCTCGCCAGTCTTGGCGGTGCGCATCTCATGGCGTACCAGAGGGCCGAGGTTGGTGGCCTCGAAGGTCTGCTGCAAAAACTTCCGCGCCTGCTCCGGGTTAAGCAGACCGCCGCCGGAGAGCGAGGTCGTCTGGATGGCCGCTTTGCGGATGATGCTGCTGTTGTCGTTTCCCATGGTGTGTTATCCTCCTATTCGTTCTATTAGAGAAGCCCGTGGAGATAGTGCGGCTCCTCCGCAGACTTCTCCACCGTTCCGTCACCGCCGAGGTTGCTGGGGAGGCCCCGGCTTTTCAGCACAGGCTCGACAGCCTTGGCGACGGCGGCCTCAATCATGCCTGCCACCTGTTCGGCGGTGACGGTCTCCTGCTTGGGCTGCATGGCCTTTTCGATGGCGCTGGCGACCATCTTCTCGATGGCCTCCGGGGTGATGGCGGTATCGGGAGCGGGGCCGCCCTCGCTCCCGGCCTTGGCAACGGTCTCCAGGGTGGTGGCCGGGGTGGTCTCCACGTTCTGCACCTGCCCCTGCGCCGCCCCCAGCGCCTTGGTGATGGCCGCCTCCACGACCTGTTCAACTTCCTGCTTAGTCACTTCTTTGTCCTCCTTCTTGGATTTGGTGTTGTCGTCCGACTTCTCCCCGGTGCCCTCCGGCTCCGGGTCGTCGAACTCCTTGAGGAACGCTCCAAGACTTTCGTGAATGCCTGCGAGCGTTTCCCGGTTTTTGGCGCTCATTTTCTTCCCGGCCTTTTCTACGGGCAGGTCGTCAATGATCGCCTTGGTGATGCTCTGGCCGCCAGTGAGAATGCTGGTGATGATACCGCCGAAGTCCTCAAGGCACTCACGCACCTTGCCCTCGTCCGATTCATACCGCCAGCGGCCAGTGATGGGGTCGTAGGCGTATAAAACCTCCTCAAGGGAGTTAAAAGCGTTCCAAAAGAGCGAACCTTTGCTGCGCTCCTCGTAAAGCTCCGCCATAGCTCCCTTCTCCACCACTTTGAAGCCAAACGCTTCCGCTAACTGCTTGAATAGCCCTTTCTTCCCGCTGGAATCCTGCTTTGTTACGTCGTCCAATTCTACGTCCTCCTCGCTGTAGTTTCCCATGCCGCCCATGCTAAAGCCTGTGATGTCGCCCTTTTCGATGCTCTCCCACACGCTCGCGTCGGTCACTTCGACGGTCATAAGCCAGGTGCCCTTCTTGACTGCCTCTCCGCCAATGTCAAAGTCTGCTTTCGCAATCCACGTTTCCACGACGGTCGCGCCATCCAGCGGCTCGAAGCTGTGCTGCAAGTCCACCTTGTCGCCGTTCTTGGCGAAGTAATAGGCGGCCTTAGTGATCTCCGCCTCAGTCATGTAGTTGCCGTGGCTGTCCTCCGTCATGGGTTCATAGACCACGCCCGTCACATAATGGTTTTCACTATCGGTTTTCACGATTCGACCATAAGTTGAGAATGTAGCTTTGCCTCCATCCTCTTTTTTCAAGAGGAATGTTCGCAAATTCGCGGCCTTGTCAACGAGGGAAACAAATTGTATTTTTGCGTCACTGATCGCTGTTGCTTTTTCGACCTTATCCATATGCAAGCTCACCTCCTTTCGCGGATGGTCTTTTAGATATAAAAAAGGGCCTCGCAAAACTGCGAAGCCCTTTCTTATCTGGCTTTTGTTCTATTCCTTGTACTTCCAGCGGTAGCCGCTGGCGGTGCCGCCTCTTTTAATTGCTCTTGCAATCGCGGAACGATGTATCCCCAACTGTTTCCCTGCCTCTGTCAGCGAAACGAACTCTTGGATTTCTTCGCCGCTTTCGAGCATCATAACAACAGGCTTACAATCTTTGCTGGTTTCCTTCAGTTTTTTTGATACTCGCTCCGTCCGCGTTCCGTGGTTTTTGTTCTCTGTCGATGTGACCCACTCTAAATTGGTGACTAAATTGTTTAATGGGTTTTCGTCAATATGGTTGACTTCCATACCGTCTCTGTAGCCGCTTACAAACGCCTGCGCGACAAGCCTGTGAACAAGATATTTCCTCTGAACTCCATTTTTGCGAAGTCCAACTCGCATATAGCCGCAGGCTTCATGCTGTTTCATGGTTGTTCCGCGCCTGTGGCGGCCATCACAATCTACTCTATCGCAACTTCTCACATTCCCGTGATTGCTTACCTCGTAAAGGCCCTCGTAGCCGACGACTGGTCGCCATTCTTCAATCATCATTTCCCTCCTCGAAATCTTCGTCCTCCTCTTGCATCATGCTTTGCAGCAGTGCCTCAAGCTCTTTCACTGCGGCCTCCGCGCAGGCGGGGGAGCAATATACCCCCCCCCCCCGCACTGCCGAAGAACGAATATTTTTTGCCGCACACTGGGCAAATCACAGCGTACCTCTGGCTGCCGCCATCCCGCCGTTGAAGCCCTGTGCCTCGTATGCTCTTGCCAGGGCACCGACTAACATATCCGCGCTGTCCGCCAGCTCCGTACTGTAGGCCGCTACCTTGTCGAGAATCTTTTTGAAATTCTCCTCTGCCGTGGTGACTTCCGCAATCTGCGGAATCTTCTCCTCGTAGGAATCAAAAATCGTCCTAAAATCCATTATATAGCTCTCCTTTTCTGTTGACGTACCGCAGAAAGACTGATATAATGGATTTATCAAGCCCTTTGCGGTTTGGTGGTTATAAAGAGCAGTCCGTAACTTTCCACGGTGGCGGGCTGTTCTTTATTTTTCTTTATCCAACATAGCAACAATCGCAGCTCTTATCGCCTCTGCTTTTGTTACTCCCCTTGCATCACAATATTTGAGAAGTTTTTCATGGGTTTTATCGTCTATTCTAACTTTAATATCGTTTTGCTTGGGGTTGCTGGAAGGGGGTCTCCCCATCTTGGCACTCAAATTTTTATCGCCTCCTTTTTGAGTTCCGGTAAGTATATTATAGTTTGTGGAACTCGAAAAGTCAAGTGTTTTTGAAATTTTTTTATTCCTCAATTCCTGCCTTGGCCTTGTTCCTTGCGTCCAGCTCCTTCTCCCATGCGTCGTCCATGTTGTCGATGGCCTCCTGTTGGAGCCTCTGGCGCTCCTCAAGGGGTAGGCCGAGAATGTCCTCGCTGACGACGGGCTGGCAGATACAGTGACAGTTGATACGCTCCTCCGGGGGAAGAACGGAATCTCTTGGAAACATCGGATAATGAGTGCCGCCCTTAACCCCGGTGAGGGTGAAGGGTACGTCTTTGGGGACGCGCTGGCCGTCCATGTCCACATGATTCTGGCGCGGTTCGTTCCTATATGCCCCGGTGTGCTTCCACGCCTTATCGACAACCGCTGGGGACTGCATGAACGCCTCCTGCTGCGCTACGCTGTGCGCCCCCAAAACCTCCGTGAGCGCCACACGCCGGGCCTTGTAGTATTCGTCCCGTATGCCGCTGTCGAGGATTTCGCGGGTAAAGGAGGCTATTCCTGTACCGTCCTTGAGGCCCTTGGTGAGGATGGTCTCGATTTCCTTGTGGCTGTTGAGCTGCATGATCTCGCCGAGCTGTTCGCTCCACGATTCCACCCATGCCACGGTGCGCTTCGACACGACTTCCAGTTTGAGGCTCCTGTCGGTCTGTGCGATATAGTAGGCGACGAACTCTGGCATGAACTCGGAAAGATGCTCGGTAAAGACGGTGGCGAGCTTGGCCTTGAGGCGGTCATTGAGCTTCACTCTCGGCCAGATGTCCGCCGCGAAGGTCTCAAGGTCTGCGGCCTTTTCCGCTTCCGCAAGGAAATAGTCGGTCTCCTCCACCAGCGCCTCCGCCACATCGTCCTCGATGCCCTGCATATAGCCGATGGTCGCCTGCGGCTCTGCGTAGCCCTCTGCGTCCAGCGCGTCGGCGAGATCGCCGTCCGCCTTGGCGAGGTATGCGTCGATGGCCTTTATGAGCGGCTGACACGCCATGCACATAGTCAGGCCTCCCCCCTGTCCATCTTCATCAGCAGCCGCTTGACTTCCTTCATCACGGCCACCACTTCATCGTCGCTCCGGCTTGCTGCCTTTGCAATCTGCTTTTGCAGGCTCTCAGTGAGGCCGCCCAGGTCAAGTCCGCCCATGCCGCCGCCCTGCGTCTTGCTGTAGGCCAGAGGCACGTCGCCCCACTCCTCCGGGTAGTCCTCCGCAACCTCTCCGTATGCCTCGAAGATGATCTGCCGGGCCTTGTTCGGGGTGAGGCCTCCGGCGTTGTTGCAGACGGTCAGAAGCTTGTAGAGGTCGTCCGGGTTGCTGATGTCCGGCTCAAGGAAGTAGCACTCAACATACTTGAACCGGTACTCATTGAGGAGGCGGTTGTTGATTGCCCACGCGAGGCTCTTGCGCTCCGGCTGGAATACCTGCTGCTCTGTGACCTCCTGCGCCGTCTGCGCCGTGGCCCGGTTGAAGTCGGTGGTGTAGCCCACATAGAGGTCGGGAAGCTGGAAAGCGGACTGCACCTTCCGGCGGTTGTTGTCGAGGTAGTCTTGGAAAAGCTCGTCTTTTTGGAGTATGCTGGCGAGGTCTTTTATCTCAACGTCCTGCTGCTCGTCAGCGTCGAAGTCCGTCTTCCCGTCGGGGCTTTCCATTTCAAGAAGGATAAAAGCGTGTTGCCCGGCTTCCCCCTTGATGTCGTTCATGTAGTTTTGAAGCCTTGCATAGCTTCCTTCCGTAAGGGTGCCGTTTTTGAGAATAATCATCAGCGGAGTATGCCGCCCGTTGACAAAATAGTTGTTGTTCAGCCCCTCCGCCCGGCGGCTTCCGTCCACACCGAGTACCTGCCCTATCCACCGCACCTCCCCGTATGGCTCTGTCCCGATGGCAAACTCCATCAGCTCATTGGCCTGATATGCAAGGTCAAGGGTCTCGTCCTTCGGGAGGTATTTGCCGTCTCGACTGTCCATAATGCGCGGGTCTCCAAACTCCTTGAAATAGACGGTTTTGCCACCTATTTCTTGCTTGTACTTGCAGTAGCGTTTCTTCCGTTCCACCTGCTGGCCGTGGTGGTAGTAGATGGAGGGGATATAGGGGTCAAGCGGCTTGGTCTTGGAGACTGATGGGGTCTCCTTGATGAACTCAATCTGAACGACCTCTCCGGCGAGGTTGCGGATTACCTCAAGATAGGCTATTCCGTAGGTCTCCCGCGCCTCTATCACGTCCTCAAACACCTCTTTGGTGTCCTGCTCTGTGTTCAGTAGCTCGACGATCTCCTCCGCCCTCTTGAACTCTGCCGCCATTTCCGGGGTCTCCTCCACGTCCTCGACGTAGCGGATGCCGATGCCGAATCCGGCGATATTGTTCTTATAGGCCCTGATGCACTGGGGGAGAATGGTGCTGTGCTTCACCATCTGCCGGAGGCCGCGCATATCGTTTACGGGGGTTATCCAGTCCCCGGCGTTGTACGCCTCCGAAGTGGTGAGCTGTACGGAGTTGTCTGCTTTCTCAATGGGCGCTGTCCTCTGCTCTTTGATAATGCGCACCTGCGCCTTGCCCTTACCCATGGCGTTTCGCCTCCTTTTTCCGCTTTGGCGGTTTTACTGGCAGGCACAATAGCAAAACGCAGTCAGCCTCGTCGGGGGAGGGCTGGCCGCGCTTTTTTACTGCGTCCTTGCTTTCGATTTTGATTTTGCTGGCCTCGGTGAGGCCATACTTCCTGCCGGAGAGCTGGGCCACGAGGTCGTCGTCGTCCGGAAGTATCAGCTCCACGGGCTTCCGCAGCCCGGTCTCCTCGTCGTATGGGGAGAGGAGCTTTTTGACGACGGCCATCATGTAGGTGGTGGTGTCGTGGTAGTGCTTGTGGCGTATGCGCTCGCCGAACTTTACCGGGTAGACCTCCATCCACCAGAAGCGCTCCGGGTTGTTCCGCTTCACCTGCCGGAGGCGGTCTACCACGCCGCCGCCCACGCCGCCGTCGTCTATCTTGACCGGGATAGGGTCGGTCAGCTTGTAGCGAGCCACCAGCTCCTCCCCCAACAGGATAATGTCGTCTGCGGTCTTCATGGTGTCCTGCCCCTGCCGCTTTTTGTGGAGCGTGACCTGTTCATCGACCTTGTAGCCGATTACGGTCTTGTCGTCGCCGAAGCGGGCCACATCACAGCCAATGTGTACCAGCGTGGGCCGCGCCCTTGGTGTGAAGTCCGTCATAATGGAGGCCTCCACCAGAGACAGGGGGATGAAGATGTCGTCCTCCTGCAAGGGGAACTCCCCGGCCACGCGGACGCGGAACACGTCGCTGTCCTCGCCGTACATATTGATGATCGTCTGTACGAAGTCCTGCGGGACGCGCCCGCTCTTGCGCCCGTCGATGTGGAAGGTGGAGTAGCTGGCCCGGTTCTTGTTGTGGCTGTCGTAGAAGAAGCCGGAAAGCTGTGTCGGGTTGCCGCACATAAGAAGCCGCGCCCCCGGCGTTGACAAAGCGCCGAGGACAGGCTCAAATATCACATCGTCCACGCCGCTGGCCTCGTCGATGATGAAAAGCAAATCCTCCGCGTGGAAGCCTTGCAGCGCGTCCGGCTTGCTGGCCGTCCGCGCTACGGCAAACCACTCCTCCGGGTAGCCCTTCATGTAGACCTTTTCCTTTGTCCACATCAGCTCCCGCGAGAGGGCGGGGTTATTGCGGAGCCACTTGCTCACCTCCGCCCACAGTATGTCAAATAGCTGGTGCTGCGTCGGCGCTGTGCAGGGGATTTTGGGGAATGGCCGGGTGGTCATAAACCATATCACCGACCACGCCTCGACAGCACTCTTGCCTACACCGTGGCCGCTGCGAACGCTCGTCATTTTGCTTCCGGCCACGCTGCGGAGGATGGCGGCCTGCTGCGGGTCTGGAGTTACCTGTATGACATCCTCCACGAACTCTACAGGATGGTCTGCATAGTAGAGTATCGCCTCGCTGTCAAGCATTGCCGCTCTCCTTTCGCTTTTGGTATGCTGCTATGATGGTATCCGCAAGCTGCGTCGGGCCGTCGTCCTTGGCCGCTGCACTCTCCTCCTCAAGCGTCCTGTTCAGTCGCTCAAGGTCGGTCGCCATCTTGATATACTCCTTGATGTCTTTGGGGGTCATGTCTTCGACTGACAAATTTTCAAGGGCTTCGAGCGCTTTCTTTTGGAGCTGCATGGCTATACCAATATGGCGCTTAGTCATGGTCTTACGGTCGGCTATGACCTTTTTCCGGGCCTCTCGCTCAAGCTCATTGTCATATGCCCTGACGCGCTCCTGCCACTCTTTTTCGCGGCTCCACCTCTTAATCAGCGGTAGACTTTTGGACAACTGCTGGGATACCGCTTTGAGGCTGCGCTCCGCCCCCATGTCCAGATAGATGGAAAACGCCTCAAACGCCTGTGCGCTCTCGCCTTTCTGGCGCTCCCACGGCTTGTCAGTCCACTTTCCCATGTCCTCCTCTCCTTATCGCTCTCTTGGCTCTGCTCCCACAATCCAGAATAGCGCGTTGTTCGTGTTGAGGCCGTGGTCTACGAGGTATTTCATGCTCTTGGCCTCGTACTGCGGGTGCAGCTTCACGCCTCCCACCCTCATTTTTTGCTGTTTCTCGTAGACGAATCCGGGAGTGTGGAAAAGGTCGTGGTACTGGAAGGGCCGCTCCGCCCCGTACCGTTGGAGCGTCGCCCTCACCTTCTCCCGGCGGTCATATGCCGTCGAGATTAGATGGATATTTTTTACAGCTTTCCCGTACCACTCTATGCCGACTATTACGCCGCTGGCGGTGATTCCGCTGCCGCAGGTGATATAGAGGTCGTCCAGCCCGTCGGGAATGTTCTGTACCTGCTCCGCTACTGCGCTTAGAAGGACTTCCCCGTAGTCGTCAAGATTTATCCCGTACTGGACGACAAATAGGCCCCGCGCCTCTGCCAGCGCCTCCGCCCTTTGCTTGAGGACGTTGTGCCTGCCGCTCTTGGCAATCACTTGTACGCTGGCCCCGTAGCTCATGGAAAGCCGGGGCATACTCCCGGTCGCCACGGATATATCGCTGGCCCCGCCGTAGGCTACCACGCATGGGAGGCCGTAGTGCTTCGCCACGGCTGCCGTTATCGGCGCTTGTGGGGAGTGGAGCGAGCAGTAGGTGATTACTCCCTTTATGCCCGGCTCTCTCTCCAAGGCCGCCTCCACCAGTAGCATACACTGGCGGAGTTTCCCGCCGTTCACCCCTCCTGCCCCGAAGGGCGTGTAGAGGTCGTCCCGCTTAAAGTACATTCCGGCGATTTCCTGTACTGGGGTCAGGTCGTGGGCCGTCATTCTTCCAGCCCGAACAGACGTTTGTAGTAGTCTGTGTTGGTGGAAAGCTCCTCCTGCATCAGGCCGTAGAAGGATTGCCCGTTGATTTTCTTGTTGTAGCCTGCGGCCTGATTCAACGCCCCGAAGCAGGTGCCCGTCCCCACCTGCTTCATCAGCGCGGTAGGCTCCGGGTTCTGCCCGTTCACCAGCATACAGAGGTTGTAGTCGTTGCCCTTGAAGCCCTCAAGCCCGTCTATCCCGCAGCACGTCATACTGTCGCCCATAGCCCGGAGGCGGTTCTCCCCGGAGTAGAATTTCATGCCGTGGCGGTGGCACTCTGCTTTGATGGCCTCGAAGTGTGGCCGGAGGACGTGGAGCGGGTAGCAAACGTCGCCGCCCACCTTCACCATGCCGGGCTTGTTCTTGTAGAACTTCATGCCCTCGACGACCGCGCCGTACACTCCCGCCTCTGCCAGCCGGGGGATATTCTTCATCACATCGGCGAATACCTCCGGCATATAGGGCTGGATGCGGACGATTACCCGCTGTACCCGCTGGGCGAGCGCCCGGGCGATTTGCAGCCGCTCCTCATAGGGCGGTGTGCCCGGCTCAAGCTGGTCGTACTTGCTGCATACCATCGAGACCTGGACAACACAGTTGCACCGCGCCAGCAGGTCGAGGTATTCCGGGTCTGCGGCAAGCCTGCCCTTAGTGCTGACGACGAAGGGGTACTGCGTCTCTGCCAGCAGTTTCAAGCACTCGTAGCTGGCCCGGATATTCTTCTCGATGGGCTGGAAGGGGTCGCTCATGCCTCCCCAGTGGATGGGGATATTCCAGTCGCACCACGCCGTCTCCCGGTTGCGCTTCCCCTCGATGAAACTGCGCATAGCCTCCACGGTCTCGTCCCGCTCTATCTTCCCGATATTCCGCTTTTTCTGAGCGAAACAGTAGCGGCACCCGTGGCTGCACCCCTTGTAGGTATCGAAGCGGATGGGAAGGTTACACAAAATCACCTGCGAGCCGCATTTGCACCCCATATCAGATTTCCCCCTTTGCTTTCTGGATGATCGCCTCAATGAGCGCTTCCTTGCCGTAGTCCTTGACGTAGGCTTTCAGCTCCTCCCGGTCGGCCTTATCGAATGTGAGGCTGACGTTGAAGAACTCCTCTATGGCCTGCAGCTCCTCGTCCACGGTGTCGCCGTCGATAAGGCTGTCGATGTCGTTGGTGAGGCTGTCGATTTCCGCCTGCGTGAATCCCGTGAGCGGCGCGTCCTCCCCCAGCTCCGCGAGCAGGGCCGCCAGCTTCCCCTCGTCCCATCCGCCCTCGATTTTGTTGAGGGCTACGTTAAGCTGCTTCTCCTGCGTCTCGTCGAGGTCTACCACCGACACATCCACCTCTGTCTCTCCCTCGTTTTCGAGGACGGTGAGCCTCTGGTGGCCGCCCACCACCCTGTTCGTCCGCTGGTTCCAGACGACGGGGATAATCATGCCGTAGGTGATAATGCTCCGGCGCAGGTTCTCATACTCGGTGTCGCCGGGGATAAGGTCTATCCGTGGGTTATAGGCCGCCCGGTCGAGATCGCGTATCTTCTTCCGCACTATCTCCATCACGATACCCCCTTTACCACGTTGATGATCGCCGTCGCCAGCTCCGCCTTGGCGTTCTCGGTGTTCTCGATGTACTTTTCGACCGTCTGCCGCGCTCCCTCCGGGAGGGAGAAGGTCATGGTGAAGGTGTCCTTTTCCTTCTTGTCGGAGTAGTCGGAAAAATCCTCCTCCATCAGGTCTTTTATGTGGTCGTACTGCATCAGGAGGCTTTGCAGCTCCCAGTCCTCGAAGCCCGTCACCTCCATGTCCCCGGTCTCGTCGAGCTGTTGTAGCAGGTCGGCCAGCCTGCCAATGTCCCAGCGGCCTTTGACCTTGTTGAGCAGGACGTTGAGTATCTTCTCGTCCTTCTCCGCGAGGTCTACGACCACGGCCTCGATGTCCTCCCGGCCCTGTTCGAGCAGCACCTTGAGGCGCTGGTGGCCGCCGACGACGCGCCCGGTGCGCTCGTTCCAGATAATCGGCTCGACGTAGCCGAACGTCTCCATGCTCCGACGGAGTTTCTGGTACTCTGCGTCCTCCGGCTGTAAATCTCTCCGGGGGTTGTAGTCTGCCGCCGTGAGCTGTGCCGCTTTTAGTGTCCGTATTTCCACTTCAATCTCCTTTCCGGCCCTTTTCGGGGCAAAAATCCCCGTAAAAAAGACACCGCCTGTTGCTGCCTGCAACGAGCGGTGTCCTGCTTATGCTATATTACAGGGTACATTTTAGCATTTTTATTGTGCCCTTGTCAAGGCCCATTTGTGAATTTTCCTTTTATGGAAACGCTTGGTCGAGGCCGTCGATTCCGAAGAACAGGACAGAAAGGTCAGAGAGGCAAGCGTCTATATCTTTGTAGACCGTGCGCCTGTCTATCTTCTCCCGGCTGGCAATCTGCTCCGCTGTGGAGGGTTCCTCTGCCAGATAGAGGTCGTGCAATACCCTCCAGCGGCGCTTGTCCTCCGCCCGGTGCGTGTGCTGGCACATAACCTCGTAGACCTCCAGCATTTTGTTGACGTGGGCCATGATGATGCGGGAAACGATATAACCGCGCCGAATGCTGTCGGAGGTGAGGTTCCTGTCCTCGTCCCGGTATTTCTGGCCGAAGATGTTCATAATCTCCTCCAAGTCCTCGTCCACCTCTGCGGCGGATTCCTCGTCATAAACGGCGTTCTCATAGTAGGCGTTGAGCTGTCTGTACTTTCGGACGAGCAGTTTTATATCGTGGTAGCGCTTGTCTTTGCGCTGACTTTGCAGCTTGCGGCGCTCCCGCGCAGCTATCTTGCTGGCAGTTGCGTAAGCGGCCTCTGCCGCTGCCGCCGCCCCGACCTCTACCCCGACCTTGATGGCTGCTCGTATCTTTTCCTCGATGTCTGTTATTCCCGCCTCGATAGCTGACCTGATGGCGGCCTCGATGCGCCTGTCGATTTCATGCTGCTTTTCTTCCATACCTGCTCCTTTCTGGCCCTTAAAGGAAGCGGAGAACGCCGCCTATGTACTTGACCTTGTACTCCTGCACGTCCTCCGGTTTGATATACTTCCTACCATAGTGTTCTTTCATGGCCCGGAAGATCGCCCAGGGCACCTTGAAGAACTCCCGGAAGCCGAAGGAGACCATCACAAAGCACTCTGCGCCGAGGGCCATGTGGCGGTCGAGCCGCTTCCTTTGGTCGTCGGTGACAACGCTCTGTTCGAGGCGGTCTCCGGACGTGTGCTTGGCCTCGAACACGACCGAGCGCCCTCCCTTGAGCGTCCCCTTATAGTCCGGCTGCGCCTTTTTAGTGTAGCAGGCCGTGAACTTTCCCTGACGGTCTTTGGGGCCGAGCTGCTTCATTGGCTCCGGGGTCTTCTCAATCTCCGCCTCCCCTGTGAGGCGGTAATGCTGGCAGGAGACTTCGAGTATGCGCTCCCACTCCTCCCCGGCGGCCTTGTTCTGCCTCCCGATTACGATGGCCCGGTAGTGCTGCGCGTCCATTACATCAGCCATGTCAATCATACCAGTCCCATTTCCGCCGCGAACTGCGCGACTTTGTAGGCGGTCGCCCCCTTAATGCCCTTGCATTTGCCCTCCGAGAGGGCCGTGAGGAGCGCTTGCACCGCAGAGGTGTTCCCGATAGGGGTATCGCCCTCCGCGCCATCCTGCGCCACGCTGGGGGCGCTGGCGGCCATTTCCGGCTCCGCCGCCCGGTGGAACTGCTCGACGAGCTGCCTGTCCGTCAGCCTCCGCAGCCGCACAGCCTCCTCATGGATGGCCTGCTCCGCCGGAGTGCGCCTGCGGTTTTTTTCCTTACTCATGGTCGTCTCCTTTCTCCACAACTTTTCTAAACAATACCAAGAATTTTTCAAGGACAAAATCAAGCTCCACCTGCTCTTTCAGCGCCGTGTCTTTGCACATACTGTAGGCGCACTGTGCATCGGCCTCAATCGCCTCGATCGCTTTCTTGAGCCATGCCTCCATTGTCGGTTCCCTCCATTTCCAAGAGCGGACATTTGTCCGGGCGCTCCTTGTAAGGCGGCTCCACGTTCCCGGTGAAATACTCTCTCAATATTCTGCACTCCACGTCTCCGACGAAACCGTACCTCCTGCCGAACGCGCACTCAGTACAGCTCCCCGGCATAGTCCCCATCGTGGTTCTGGCGTAAACGCGCTTCTCCGGCTCCCTTTCCCGCTCCAAAATCTGCTTGACGGCCCGAAGCTGGGCGAGGGTGTATTCTTTAACCTTCATCCAGTTTGTGGCCTCCTGCACCCAGATTTGCAGGCTGTTCAGCTCGTTATATTCGTCCACGGCCTCTGTCGTCAGGAACAAAAGGCGCTGTGCGCCATAGTCCCTGTCCTCAAACAGGTAGGAGGTTTCGGCGTGCGATTCAAAGAACCGGGCCTCCTGTCGCCCCTCCTCCTTGACAGTGACATATTTCCGACCGACTTTTACAACCGTCACCGCCGTTGCAAGCCTCTCGTTGCTTCTGCGCCGCCCGTCGTCGAGGATGTATGCGGTCTGGCCGACCTTAAAATCCTTAATTGTCATGAGTTACCCCCTTGTCCAGCTCGGCCGCCATTTGCCGAAGGATAAATCTGATTGTCAGCCCAAAACCTGCGGAGGTTGCTTCTTCCCGCGATATGACCGTGTCCGTCTCGACGTTCTTTTTCCGCATTTTGACGATAAGGCCGTCGCAGATGAAATCGTAGCGGGTGTAAATCTCCACCTCACGTTCTGCGCAAAAGTCGAGCACTTCCTTCACTGTCATTTCGGGCACCTGCCCCTCCACTCTGGGCGGCACTCCGCCGCTCCTCCGAGCTCGCAGCCCCACCGGGAGGCTCCGCTGTAGCTGACCTTTTGGCCGTGGGCGCAGTATTCACAATGGCCGTAGAGCCAGAGGAGAGCGGCTATATCGCGTCTCGCTGCCGCGACCTCGCCCGTCAGGTTTTCAAGGAGGCTGACCGCCTCCCGCAGGGCCTTTGCGTCCGTCCGAAATATGCACTCCGGGTCGTCCTCGTCGATAGAACTTTCCCGGTCTTTCACTTGGTCTTCGAGGTTCCTGATGATCTCGTCGAGCGTCATGTCTGCTGGCCCTCCCTTTGCTGGGCCGTCGTGTTCTGCGCCTGCTGCCCCTTCCCGAACGACATAGCCGCGATATAGGCCTGCAAAAGGCGGGTTGCCTCTCCTTCCGTGGCCCCTGCGCCAATCGCCGCCCGATAAAACACGAGCGAAGATTCTGCCACCGTGCCGATGGCGTTAATGAGCCTGTTGGTCTGCTTCTTACTGTCCATTTCGCTCCTCCTCTCAATCCCACGGCAATTCACGCCGCATATTCATCCATCCAACGATGGGCTTGAGACTGTCCTTCATAAAGACCGCTGCATGGGTGAGGTCTGCCGCCTCTACGATGTTATCCACCCACGCTTTCTCCGGGGTAATCTTCCCGGCCCGGTTCCCGGTCTCCGCTCCGATGATGATAAGGCGGTCTCCGCCGAAGCTGCCGATACCAGCGTCGAGGTATTCGTGCAGCGGCTCGATGCTCAAGAACGTGTTAAGTGTTATCGAACCGCCGAAGCGCTTGCTGCCCTTCCCGGTGACGGTGCTGCCATACCAGAAGTTGTCCTTGTGGGGCAGTAACGCCAGTTCGTCGAGCTGGGCGTATCTCTCCGGGTTCTTGGTGAGGAACATATAGCGGTGCTGCGGAGCTGCCGCGCAAGCGTCCAGCACCTCCACAATCCAGCGCGTCGGCACCCAGCGCCCGAAAAGGTCGGCCATGCTGCCAACGAAAATCGTCTGAGGCTCCTTGATGTGCTGCGGCTCCTCAAGCCGATAGCGGAGGAGCGTCGGCTCGAAGCCGAAGGGGAACGGCGAGTTGACCGTCTTCCCGTTTCTCCGGGTAATGGTGAGCGGCTGGTGCAGCTCCGCCCGAGGCAAGGGACAATGCGTGGTGATCGTGCCGTCGCCCTTGTCATAGCCGCCGAAGCGCTTGGCGTACCTTCTGGCGTAGCAGTATTCGCAGCCACGCTTACAGCCGACGACCGGGTTCCACGTCATATCGGCCCATTCGATGTCGGTTTTGTTCATTCTTACATATCCTCCCAATTCCCGCAATATTCCTTGGCGGTGCAGGTGTCGCACTCACTGGAAGTCTCTAAGCAGGCCCACCCCAGCTCCTTTACGAGCGCCAGCCGGGTCTCCTCGTCCCACCAGTCGATTTCCACCCGCCCCTTGTAGAGCTTGTCTGCCTCCGGCAGACGCTTCACGCGGACTTGAATGTAGTCTGCATTCTCGCAAACCTCACAGGTAAAGGCGATTTTCTTGGCCTCCTTTGCGTTTTCTGCAAAAACGATTGTCTCATAGTTTTCGTAGGCTGCGTTGTCCCACGCTAAATAGGCTTTCAATCTCGCTGGCCTCCTTCCTACTTGTACTCCTTGCCCGTGGCCTTGTCCTTGAGGGTGATCCTGCCGACCACCTCGAAGCCCGCCAGCTCCGCCATGCCCTTCATAAGCGGGATAAGGGCGCTGATCGCGGCGAGGCGGTCTGCCTCCTGCTGGCGCTCCTCCCGCCGGATGGCGCTGTAGGCCGCGCCTGCGGTCGGGTCGGGGTAGCCCTCCTGATTTTTATACATGGCCGTCCTCCTCTTTCGCGTGTAGCTGTTTCGCCCACCGCTGCTTGTACTCTGCTGGCGGCTGCTTTTTAGGGAAAAGCGAGAGCTGTACCGGACGGTCAGCGTATCGCTGCGCGTTCCATTTTGGCTTTCCAGCTTTCGCCGCCTCCATCGCCCACCCAGCCGCCCGGAGGCTCGTTCCGGGTTCGCTTTGCAAAATGAAGGTGATGATTTTGGAATAGCCCTCTCGCTTTGCCTTGCGAGCCGCTGCTGCGTAGAGGCAGGAGCAGGCGTTCCGGGTTCCGTCGGTACAAAGGCGCGTGACCTCCAAGGTCTCCCCGTCGTCGAGCCTGCGGCCCGTTGGCCTGCCTACGATAGCCACTCCACATAAGCGTCCGTCCTTGTAGGCGGCGAGGCTCCATTTGTGCCCCACCACTCTGTCGTGGTGCCTGTGGTATCGCTCGACATAGGCGTTTGCCTCCTTGAGGGTGGTCTGCCGTACCTCCATTACCATCGGCCTCCCTTTATTACTTTGAACGTGGCGCGGATGGCCTGTGCCCGCTTGTCTTCCGCCTCTGCTCGCCGTTTCGCCTCTCGCTCTCTGGCCTCTATAGCCTTTTTCGCCTCAATGTGCCGCTGAAAGGTGCCGTGCCATTGATCTCGTTTCCCCAAGTCGCCGTCGTAGTGGCGGCACTCGTCGCAGCTAAAACACGGCTCTGTCGTTTCTCCGGGCGTGAAGTACCAAGAGAGTAGTTCGACGCTGTTGGCGCAGGTATCGCAAAGACAGCCGTAACAGTGCGTAGCCCCGCAGCCCCTCTTTCTGTCGGCCACTTGCTACTGGCCGTCCTGCGCCGCAAGAATCCGGGCTTCGAGGCGTTCCAGCTTCCGGGCTTTCAGCTCCTCGACCTCCTCTACGCACTTATGCAGGAGAATCATCTGGCCGAGCATGATATAGACATCGGCAATCTCCTCCGCGATAGCCATCTTGTTCTGCCCGCCTCTGGCGTTCTTGCAAAGCTCCTTTTGCAGCTCGCTCATTTCCTCGAATACCATGAGCGTCTGCGCGTCCGGCCCCCACTGCTTGAGCGCGGCCTTATAGACTTCGATTTCTGTCATACCGTACCCCTCCTCAGTCGCCGACCGTGACATAGGTATCGCCGCGCCTGTTCAGCTCCAAGTCAACCAGGCTGCCGCAGTTGAGGCAGGGCCAGTCGAAAGCCTCGTCTGTCATGTTGGTACGGTAGGTAAACTCGCTCCCGCACTTGCATTTGAGGTGCAGTGGCTTGAGGCCGCGCAGCTCTGTCACCTTTCCGCACTTGCTACAGGCGTTCCGGCTGGCCGGGATTTTGGCGCAGAAGCCCTTGACCTCGCCACAATGCTCGCATTTTATAAGCAAAAAGCCCTTGTAGGTCGATGGACCTGCCTGCTGCGCCGCCTCCGGCGGCTCGTCGCCCTCTCGCTGCCCCGGCTGTGTCCCGGCCTTGAAGTTGCCGAACATTCGCTCCACGCGGCTGTGCGGCCTGCCCGTCGCCGTCTGCGGTGCTTCCGGAGGCTCCTGCGCCTGCGGGCTGGCCTCCGGCGCGGGCGGCTGCGGTTTTTCCTGCGCCCCCGGCTCCTGCCCAGAGGCGTACTGGACGGCCTGCTGCATGAGGGTCGTCACTTTGTCCGGGGACATGACGAATTTCATCTCCCCGAACGGTGTTACCATCGTTATCTGCATAGAATCTCCTCCCATGATGTGTATTCCAAGGCTCCTCTTGAGGGCCTTGTCGATGTTCTGCATTTCCTCTGCGGTCACGCTCCCGATACGGCGCTCAAGCCTGCTCTTGCACACCGTCACGATCTGCTCGCAGAGGGCCAGTGACGTCCTCTCCGCCGAGTTGATGCGCACATGGGTTGGGAGGCTTGCCTTCTCCCGTGTCGTGAGGTAGACCATTTCAACGATGGAGGCGTATCTATTCCCTGCGTCGTTACTGACAACGACCGCCGGGCGGTTCGCCCGCTGCTCGCTGCCCGTCGCTGTTCCGCCTCCGACATAGAAGATGTCTCCCCGTCTCACCGTCGTCTGCAATCAGTACCCCCCCCCCCC
>OFHO01000282.1_pt1 | contig 50063 bp, 53 predicted proteins | sample 1521531 | NCBI WGS metagenome assembly OFHO01 (sample SAMEA3504124, study PRJEB24116) | mouse gut metagenome | biome: mouse gut; feature: mouse-associated habitat; material: faeces | place: Denmark | collected 2011
TGTCAGAGGAGATAGCAAAATATATCTTATCATATTTAGAATAGGTAAAATATATGGAATGCATTGTTCCTTTTCTGTTTTTTGGCTAAGTGATAATGGTAATTATGATGAGAAATCAAGACTTCGTGAAGATACTTAAGATATATTTGACAGAAAGCGGTGATTTGCATGAGTTGGGAACAACACATTTCGGATAATAGACGAGATTTAGATCAGAATCAAATACGGCAGATGGTAAAGGAAAGTTATTATGACATTGAAGCAGGAAAAGGTCGTGATTGCAGAGACTTTTTTTGTGAGCTGGAGAAACGACTTGTGGATGAGGAAAATATGGTGTTAAAGCGTCGAGCATCAGAAAGGCTCCTGGCTATATTGAAAGAAGCAGAGGACTCTGCAGAGGAAAAGTGTTGGATAACGGCAGATGAAGTGAAGGTGGAATTGGAGCATGACTAAGAAGCAGCATTATGTTCCTCAGTTCTATCTTAGGAATTTCACATCTGATGACAATAAATTATGGGTTTTTGACAGGGTAAAAGAAGAATATTATTTCCGAACTCCAAAGGAAGTCTGTTATGAGAAGTATTTATATGAGACACCATGGAAAGATGAAGAGTCTAAATTGTGAAAGTTTGTTTTGGAAAATCAAATTGAGAATTATTTTACAGACAAAGAGGGGGAATATAGTCCATTACTGAAAAGGATAATTGATATTTGTAGAAATCCACAAAACAAAAATGCCCTAATATACAACCATGAAAAAAAAAGAAATGCTTGCAAGCTTTGTGGCCAATATGCTTCTGATATTCCTGGTAAGCCTTTCCCCATTCACAGAGCCCGCCTAAGATTGGTTTCAGGGTATTGCGTATTTCGCTTAATGAATATTCAACCCTCGGAGGGACTTCCGGGAAAACAGTTCTAAGGATGATTCCTTGTTCTTCCAGTTCCCGGAGCTGTTCCGTCAGTGTCTTGGTGGTGATGCTGCCCAAGAACCGCTGCAGCTCATTGAAACGGATTATGCCTTTGGAGAGACGCCATAATATTTTCAGTTTCCATTTTCCACTAAGGATATTCAGCCCAAGTTCAACCGGGCATTGTTCATCTACTGCCTGCACCTTTGCCATTATGTATTGCTCTTTTCCACGCACGGTTTCAAAAAGGATACCTTATTTCAAAAAAGTGCGTACTTGATTTTAGTTTTCCTTAATGCTAATGTCAATATACCAAAATTGTCAAGGAGGTTCTGAAAATGGTGATAGACAGCCATGAACATATCATGTTCCCCATAAAAATGCAGTTGGATACAATCTTCCGGGCATTGAAGAACACAAGGATTTATCCTATTTGGGTGCATACCTTCCACCCGGTTACAGTGGATGGGATAAAACTCTTGATGTCCTTATGTGAACGGTATCCTGGCATTCCTATTATCTTCGGTCATTTAGGCGGCTCTAACTGGATGTAATAAGATTTGCGAAAAAACATAGGAATGTGTACTCAATGTCATTTAGTTTAGCATCTCTTTGTTAAGTTAAGTCGTCTTTCAAGAATACTATTAAATAAGGGAAAGCGACATCCATTGCAAAACACCGCTTTCCCTTGTCTCATTTTTCCCATGTAATGTTTATTGGATTAAATCTGACAGCTGATAGAAAATAAAATAATCTGCATCATGCTCATCAAGAAAATATATATCCTTTTCGTCTGTTTCTTCGTCCCTTCCCAGTTTCACCTCATCCTTGCCGTTTCTCTCTATTGCCAATACTGCGCCGTCATATCCTTCTGGAACTGTGATTGTATAAACGATATCGGCAGACAAGTCATATGTACAATTATAAATCGACTCGTCCCCACCGGTCCAATCCGTAAAACCGCTTTCCGAATTTGTATCTTTTGTATAACTTAATGTATAAGTGTTTCCATTCCATTCAAAATTTTTAATATGTTGGTTTGTATCACTTCCATAAGTGCCCTGAGACGGTACAAATAATCCGGTATAGCTATCCCCAACACTCAAGGCTGCCCAAGATGCTTCAATTCTAAATCCACCGCCAAACTTTGTAGTATCCAAATATACTTCCGTTGATAATGATACTTTGTATGGAATGGTAACATCAATGTATCCTTCCTGTTCTGAAGGTTCGATAGTTATTTCTCCAAAACTGTAATGTGCCATTCCTGAATCTGCCCAAAGACCATCTATCTCCACAATCTCTCCATCTTCTGAAAAAGCCGTAGCAAATGGCAGCTCCATATCCTGCAAATTTTCAAAGGTAATATTGTTTTTCACACAATAGGGTTCCGGTAAGGGTTCTCCTTCCGTCAAACTGCATAAAGCACAGGTTTTTGGTTCTTCATAGGTTGCTTCTAACCATTCATGGCTTAAAGGTTCTCCATCCGTTACCCCGCATACTTCACAGTGTTTTGCTTTTTCACAAGAGGCTTCTACCCATTTATGGTCTGTAACTTCGCCCTCGCTTTCTCCACACTCGCTGCATGTTTTAGGTACTAAACAAGTAGCATCTACCCATACATGCTCATGTCCACAGCCATTCAAGCTAATTGCAAATGTGCATATTATGGGCAATAAAATCAATTTTCTTTTCATTTTAGTATCTCCCTCTCTTTAGAATTAGTATTTTGAAACACACAGGTATTGTACCATAATATTCCTAATGTTTCAACATATAGTTAAAAATGTATATAACCATTTGTATCAACCCATATTTTATACTAACAGTTGAAAGGAGTTGATACTTATGGAATCAATAGCAACACGATTAATTGCGCTACGGGAAAAGCATAATTTTTCTCAATCTGATATTGCAAGGCAAATCGGCGTAACTCCTGCGTTAATCAGTGCATATGAAAATCAAGAGAGAAAGCCAAGCCTTGATAAACTGGTGGCATTAGCTGACATCTTCCATGTATCAACTGATTATATCTTAGGAAGGTCGGTAAAAATAGACAGTTCTGTAATGGTAAACGTGGATGGTTTGTCAGATAAGCAAATAGAAATAATTCGGAACATAATTTCCGAATTTAAAAGTGATTCATGTTTGACTAAGAAAAAATGATTTTATGAAGATTTGTATGAAGTAGTCAGTAAATGTGGTTTGAAAATCTTCTTAAACAGTATAAAATACTATTAACAGTGCTATGCAGATATCCCATAGGTAAATCCGACAAATGACTTTGTTTTTATGTTCCGCTCGTCTTTACGGTTAGGGTGGACGGGTTCGGTATACTTTGCTATATCACGCATAAGTCGTTTACCATTTCCCTTGTTTGCTCTATAAAACTTTTTGCAAAGATAAATTGCCATTTTCATATTGACTTTATAAGTATGTATATCTGATTTTTCATTTTCAATTACAACTTGATTCGCAATGCGAGAGGAGAATTTTGACATAACCATTGCTGCATATATCTCCTGCTTTACAAATTCATCTTTCTTACGATGCAGGTGAATCAGCCCTAAACTGTACTTAAGCTCCCGGAAAGTACATTTTATGCCCCAACGGGAATGATATCATTCTTTGATTTCAGATAGTGTAAAACTATCTGGTAACTTGTTGCCAATGTTACATACTTGCCAGTATCCAGCATGAACCGTACAACACGAAATGGCATATGGTAAGGACTGGGAAAATCCCAGCTTCCTCCTTTAATTTTTGTACTGTATATTCGTTTTTTCGTGTCTGCAAAAAAATGTAATCGTTCTTTTTATCTATATTGGTTTGAGAGGTGGTAATGGCAAAAGATACTTTAGTGTCTAATTCTTTCATTGGAAGCTTGCGTATTTCTCTCATAGCCGACCTGTCTTGTTCAACTCTGATAAGAAAATCAATATTTGGTTTCTCCAATAAATGTGCCAATAGGTTGTAGGATTCGTATCAACGGTCACCAGTGATGATTGTAAATGCCCGGCTTTGTCATTCGATATCCTCCGGCACCATGTGCCTGTTGTGTTTTGTAATATTATGTGCTTTTGCATATGCAAAGTTTTCAGACCTGAACGGGGATGTGGCAGGGTTTGCGCCAGCCTATCAGGGTGATGGCAGTTTTGAAATTGTCATTATAAAGGAATTTGACAAAGAATTAAAGCTGCAGGACAAGGTAAAGGTCATGCAGTGGTCAACCAGCGAAGAAGTGGAAGGGGACACTGGAAAGATTAGGATGTCCGGGCTGACAATAGCGCCCCACTTCCAGGGAGTGTTTTCGATTGATATATCAGAAGGCTATGATGTGAGGGCAATGGAAGAAAATCTGCCGTAAGGAATTATTTCCGGTACCTGATCAGCCATTCCAACGGAGGCGCCACCATTCCCGGTGACCGTCCTGAGTGTCATGCCCTTTTCAAAACATCTGGTTGCAAAAGTATAGCGTAATGTATGGGAGTATCGAAAAAGTATGCATACTTAAGTGTCAGCTGAGGCCTGCTCCCGCTCAGCTCAAAACAGCCCCTCTGCGCAGCGGTTCCCGCAGCAAGATTCCGCCTGCCGTCAGGAAAACCGCTGCTGTGAGCAGCCAGAGCCAGGTTCCTTCGTCGCCTCTGTAGATAGGAAACAAGCCGAATTTCCACAGACGGTTTGCCATACCTATATTAGCGGCATAGTACAAAATCGATACCATATACCCCAAAACCACCTGATTGGTGACTGCCGCCGCAAAACAACCGATTCCTCCCAGAAACAAAGCCTCGCAGAACGCTCCCCGCCACAAAAGTCCCACCGGAAATACAGAGCCGCCGGCCAGAAGCCGCAGAATGAGAATGCTCACCACTGCTGCCAGCATGCACACCGCCGGGAACAGTCTGCCCAGATACAGCTTCCACATAGGCAAATGCCTGGAGGCCTCCAGCTGCCAGATTTCCATGTCGCTCTCCGGCAGAAACAGAGGCGTAAACAGCAGAATCCCGGCGAGAACACCGTAATGCTCCATCACCTTCGCCGCTCCGGCAGTGTCCAGATTGCGGAAACTCAGCACTGCCCCGGCACACAGCACCAAAAGCGCCGCCCCGCACAAATGGGGAAAATAATGGTATCGTATAAAATTAAGAATTGTTTTTACGTAATTTCCCATACAAAATTTCCCCTTTCCGCCTCTTTTTTTCATAGACAGCCACTGTGAGCAGAACCAGTATAACTGCCAGTGCCGTATACATCCCCTTATTCAGGCACAGCTGCCCCAGCTCCTCCGCATACCTGCCGTAGCTGCCGAAAGTGTTCCAGCGGGTCACCAGTTTCCAGCCAAAATTTCCTGTCAGCGTAGTGGCTGAAAGCACCGAGCCGAATGCCCATGCCAGCAGGACCGGTATAGCCAGAAGTGTCTCTGTTGCCTCCGTAAGTAAAAAAGTAGCTCCAAGCACCACCATAATCACAGGCAGCAGCCACAGAAAGCTGTATTTGGCAAATGCCAGAGTGTCCGCCTGGATTCCTGCCTGGCCTGCGGCATACACACAAGGCATCTGCATCAGCAGCGCACACAGAAGCACCGGTACAAAACACATCACCACATTGGCCAGATAGCGGCACCCAATCAGAGCGGCACCGGAAACGGACCGGCTGCGGATAAGCTCTGCCGTTTTCGCCCTTTTATCCTTCAGACAGCCGGAAACTCCCACAAATATAGGCAGGATGGCAAGAAAAATGCACGCATAATCGCAGAACAGCCGCATCTGCGCACCGCTGACCTTGTCTTCTTCACACAGTTCCCGGTAATGTTCCAGAGCATCCTCATAGGTCAGAGCCGCAATTCCTCTTTTTTCATAGGATGATTTCTGATAATAGCTTCCGGAACCTACGATTTCATAGGCTTTCGCCATCACTTGTTCAAATTCTTCGTAGCTAAGATCTTCCCTGAGGGGAAGGCGCCACATTTCCGCTTCCGAATACTCCGCGGCGCTTTCTTTTGTCCCCATCTGGTAAACCTCCGTCCAGTACGCCACATTCTCCTCTGCCATCTGATCAAATTCCATACCCGTGCACTGCTGCATTGCGCGCTTAAGCACTTCCTGTTCTTCCTCATTCAGGGTCACTTCCTTATAAAAACCGAAAGGATAGGTGGCAAACCGATTGGACAACAGTTCCTGAAACAGTGTCTCCAAGCCGCTTTGCATGATCATTCTCTCATCACTGGAATATCCGTACCCATAGCTTTCCTGACCGGGCTGCGGCTCAGACAGCCGATCCGTCCATTCCACATCGCTCATCTGGCCGGTGATAAACAACACGAATGTAGCCAGATAGACATAATACACCAGACTTTTTGCAATCTTCCTGCACTCCTTCAGAAATAATGCTCCTATCATGCCTGTTCACTTCCTTTCTGCACAGGCGTCGCGGATATGCTGTGCATCAGAAACATATAGGCATCCTCCACATCTGCGCTGCAGGACTTCGCTTCCGCCAATGGCATACTCTCCGCAATGATTCTGACGGTAGCAGTGCTTCCTGTATTCAATATGCCTGTTACAATAAAACGTTCTTTTAATCCATCCAGTTCTCGCGCCGAAACCTCCGCCGAGTAAACTTTGTTCTCTACCAGTTTCAGAAGAGACTCCACCGTTCCACGGAAAACTACCTCCCCATGATTCAGTACCGCAATCTCTTCACAGGTAGCCTCGATATCTCCCACAATGTGCGTGGAAAGCAGCACGATCCGCTCTCTGGCAATTTCGCACAGCAGGTTGCGGAAACGGACCCTCTCCTCCGGATCCAGTCCCGCCGTAGGCTCATCCACAATGATCACCCTGGGATCATGGATGATGGCCTGGGCAATTCCCAGCCGGCGCTTCATCCCGCCTGACATTGCCCTCACCCGGATATTTTTCTGATCCAGGAGATTTACCTTTTCCAGCATTTCCGGTATTTTTTTTCTCCGCTCTGCCTTCGGAATCCCGGAGAGTACCGCCAGATAATCCAGCGCCTCATAGGCAGACATATTTCCGTACATGGAAAAATCCTGAGGCAGATACCCTATCATCTTTCTGATCTCCGCTGCATGTTCCACCGGCACCCCGCAGACACTCACCTCCCCGGCAGACTTCGGGAGCAGTGTGGCAAGCACTTTCATAAGCGTCGTCTTGCCTGCTCCGTTGGGGCCAAGCAGGCCGAACATCCCCTGACCAATGGTCAGATCAACGGATTTCAACGCTTGTTTTTTCCCGAAATTCTTGCATAAACCTTTGATTTGAATTTGCGTGTCCATAACATGAATCTCTCTTTCTTTTTCCCTGAATATTTTACCGGAAGCGATAAGACTGCTCCCGATAAAACATACTATACAAGAGAAATCTCTACAAACACTCTACATTTTCTAAATAAGTCCTGAAGCTTTCTGAAAAGGATTCTTAAACCCCTACCAGAAAGGCCGCAGCCGCAATTCCCCCGCCGTCTATGCTGTTGACCAGTTTCAGTGTTCCCCCGTGTTTCTCACAGAGCATCCGGGAAATAAACAATCCTAAGCCCAAATGTCCTCCCTCTTCCTTGTCCTCGCTGTAATAAGGATCCGTACCGTACCGAAGCGCCCTATGAGAAAATCCTGCGCCGTCATCCCGCACATAAACCAGAAATTCCTCCCCCTTCCGGACAAACTCAACGGTAATCCCGCTTTGGGCATAACGGAGCGCATTGGATACCAGATTGTCAAAAACCTCCTCAATCAGCCCTCCGTCCGCAAAAAAACTTCCCTCTATCCCCTGGGCCACTATCCTGCAGGTTTTCTTTTTCTCCCCCGCAAGCTCTCTGGCTACCGTTCCAAGACGCTGCACCAGTATTCTTCCCTCCAGCCATGCCCCGGACACCTCTCTGGCCTCCTGCCTGTGGAGTTGTGTCATGGTTTTGGAAATCTCCAGAATCCGCTGTTCCTGATGATGCATTGCAGCCAGCTTTTCCAGAAGCTTTTCTTCAGTAACCTTTCCCTCCGGCACATACTTCTGCAGAAATTCCGTACAGCCGGAAAGCACAGTAAGCGGTGTGCGGATATCATGGGCAAAGGCGGCGTTGATCCGTCTCTGGCTCTCCTGCTCCATCCAACGGCTTCTCTTCTCCTTCACCAGCTTTCTGCGAAGCTGCTCAAAGCTTCGGCAGAGTCCTCCCATCTCATCCCTGTCAAGATATGCGATCTCCCTTCCGTAATCTCCGGTCCCGATACAGCCAAGGGCATCTTGTACCGCCTTCAGGGCAGGATATATCTTTTTCCGCAAAAACATCCCTCCCGCCGCCGTGCAGCATACCGCCAGGCAGGGGTACTGTCCATACCAGTACCAGAACCAGAGAAATAGCAGTGCTGTTTTTCCCTGGTGTGAGATCTCCCAGCTAAGAGTGAGATTCTCCCGCAGACTTTCCCCGGTAAATACCTTGAACCAACTTTCGCAGAGGTTTTTGGACAGGGTCCACAACATCATCCCGGCCACGGCTCCTGCCGCCATATAAAAAAAGAGGCTCTTCGCCAGGGAAGCATTCCTGAATTCTGCTCCCAGACGTGCAGCCTTCTTCCTCAGCCAATCCATCGATATCCCACCCCCCACACTGTCTCAATGTATTCCTTCTCCCGGGCATTCCCCAGCTTTTTCCGGATACGGCGGATATGTTCCGTAATGATGGATGCATCTGCCTCTCCCTCATATCCCCGGACATTTTCATAGATCCGCTCCCTGTCAAGCACCACGCCCTTATTGGTGTAGAGTAGCTCCGCAATGGCAAATTCCGTCTTCGTAAACCCCACGTCCCGGCCATCCACCAGGAAACGGTGCCCGGAAAAATCAACCGTAAGATTTTCCTCCGTCACAAGGGCCCGACCGGTTCTCTCCTGTCTTCTGAAATGCGCTTCTATCCGGGCAAGTAATTCCTCCATGCCGAAAGGCTTCATAATATAATCATCTCCGCCCACCTTCCAACCCATAATACGGTCGGCTTCTTCTGTTCTGGCAGATAAAAACAAAATAGGCGCATTGGTGCGTCCACGGATAGCCTGACAGATCTGGTATCCGTCCATGTCTGGCAGATTGATATCCAGAAGGATCAGATCCGGCTGCTTTTCTATCAGCAAAAGTGTGCTCTTTCCATCTGCCGCCTGATCAGTAACATATCCTTCCATGGCAAAAGTCTCCGCCAGAAGCCCGCGGATCTCCTTCTCATCATCTACGATCAGAATCCGTTTCATTCCTATTCTCCATTCCCTGTCAATTTCCTCTGAAACACTTTTCCGAATCTGTGGCATAGGTCAGCTGGTCTCCCGGAAGACATGGAACCCTGTGGGCAGCAGCTCCAGTACCCGCATATGCGGATACAGCTTCGCCACCGGGGCAATCAGAAGCAGTAGCGCCAGCGCAATCTGCACGGCAGCCTGCGGCATGTTAAAGCCTTTTTTAAGACTTTACCATAGTTACCGGGGTATTGCAATCTTGTTGTCTTTTTAATGCATGGCTAAGTATCCGCAAAATGAACCGGTTTCATGCTATTTTTCATAGGGATTCTGCCAGTCAGGGCAGAGATATGTCTCGCTCCATGTCATCATAGTCTGCAGGACGGGGATGAAGCTCTCGCCGAATTCGGTAAGAGAATATTCCACCTTCGGCGGGATTTCCTTGTAGATTTCCCGATGGAGGAAGCCATCATTTTCCAGTTCCCGGAGCTGCTTGGTGAGCGTGGACTGTGTAATTCCGTCAAGGCGGCGCATCAGTTCCCCGAACCGCTGGACTTTGTAAAAGGACACATACCATAAGATCAGGATTTTCCATTTGCCGCCGATCACGGACTGGAGCCTGCCCATAGGAACGCAGCGGGCAATGGTTTCCTGGTTGTTAAATTTATTGTCAGACATTCCATTCCACCTCTTTCCCCATGAGTATATCCCGGCATTGGGAAAAAATCAAGATACGGTTATTTTTGACGGATAGTATAATTTTTGTGGAAAGTATGAAAAAGTGTACTACCGACTAAAAAAGACAGTACTTGATTTCGTGGAAATTTAGAGGTAATTTAGTGCTATCGCACAGAGATTTAAGTTAGGAGGAATGAATGATGCACTATACAGGAACCATATGGAGGCCGCCCTATGAGGCATCTTCCCTGCTGCTGGAAGTTACCGCAGGCTGCACGCATCACAGATGCAAATTCTGTACGCTTTACGCAGACCTGCCGTTCCAGTTCAGGATGTCGCCGGTGGAGGATATAGAAGCGGACTTGAAAGAGGCGCAGAAGATGTACCGCTCATTTTGTGGCAGGGAGGTGACACGGACTTTCCTGACCGGGGCGAACCCTTTTGTTCTGAAATATGACAGGCTGATGGAGATTGCGGGACTGATACACAAATATTTCCCGGGAATGGAGACCATTGGCGGTTTTGCAAGGGTGACGGACATTACCCTGAAAACGGATGAGGAGCTGGATGCCCTGCACGGGGCAGGCTATGACGGGCTGACCATCGGCATGGAGACGGCAGATGATGAGGCGCTGGGGTTCATGGATAAAGGGTATCTGGCGGCTGACATTCTGGAGCAGTGCGGAAGGCTGGACAGGGCTGGCATCCGTTACAGCTTTTTCTATCTGGCGGGCATATCCGGCGCAGGGCGTGGAGAAGACGGGGCCAGGGCAACCGCCGATGTATGCAATAAGCTCCATCCGGTCCTGGTGGGCGCAAATATGCTGACTATCTACCCGGATTCAAAGCTGTATGGGGAAATACGGCAGGGGAACTGGCAGGAGGAAAGCGAGACAGAGAAGTACAGGGAAGTCCGGGCATTGGTGGAAGGACTGGAAATCCCTACAGAATTTGCGGCGCTTGGCGCATCCAATGCATTCCAGCTTCATGGGGTGCTGCCAAAGGATAAGAAGAAACTGCTGGCATTTCTGGATGATGTCATAAAGAATGTGGGAGAGGACCAACTGCGGCGTTACCGTGAGAGCGTCCATCATCTGTAGGAGATGCATTATGAGAAAAAGGAGACTGCTGACCTGCTTTGCTGTGATTGCCATGCTTATTACGGGGGAAGAAAACGTATCAGGGAATATCTGAAATTGACATGGAAGAACTGAAAAGCCTGATACAAGATATGAATTGACAGGAGATGAGTTTATGCACTTTATAGGAAGGACGTGGAGGCCGCTTATGGGAGTTTTGTGCAATGGGATTTGTCAGGCTATCCGTTCATCCGATATAATTTATAAAGGTTGGCAAAGGGCAGTTCCACAAATCATAGAAGTTTGGAGGGAATGCTTTAAACGTTGCCATAGAGACAAAGCAAAATTTGAAAGTGAGTAAAATATTATGGATTTAAAGAAAATTGAAAATTTTATTGATAAACAAAAAGTTAGTTTTATATGCTCTATTGATGATGAATATTGTCCTAATGTAAAAGCAATGCTAAAACCCCGCAAAAGAATAGGGCTGAAAGAGTTTTACTTTTCTACTAATACTTCATCTATGAGAGTAAAACAATATAAAGTTAATTCAAGTGCCAGTATTTACTTCTATCACAAAGGATTAATAAAATATATTGGTGTTATGTTAAAAGGCAAAATGGAAGTCTTGACAGACCAGGAAACTAAAAACATGATTTGGGAAAAGGGCGATACAATGTTTTATAAAAAAGGGGTAACTGACCCGGATTATTGTGTTTTAAAGTTTACTGCCACAAGTGGTAGATATTATTGCGATCTGAAAACAGAAAGTTTTGATATTCAGTAGTTGCTAAGTTCCCGCTGTTGGATAAAGGGAGGAGAAGTTCAATGAACGATGTGACCCTGACCTGGAGCAGGCAGTCCGTTTCCTGACAGAAAAAAGTCGCAACTTTGACACATCTATTTGATACAATAAATATATGGGAGGTTTTGGGATGAACATTTTGATTGTGGAAGATGATGAGGCAATCGCCAATCTGCTATATATGGATCTGAGTGATGAGGGGTATCAGTGCGTATGTGCCAATGATGGGAAAACAGCGGCGGATATACTGGAAGAAAGGCAGGAATTTGATCTCATATTGTTAGATATCATGCTTCCGGAAATAGACGGCTATGAACTGCTGGAGTATATCAGACCCATGGATATCCCTGTGATTTTCCTAACGGCGAAAGGCTCGGTAGGCGACCGCATACGCGGACTGAAAATGGGAGCGGATGATTATATCGTAAAGCCCTTCCAGAGCGGAGAAGTGCTTGCCCGTATGGAAGCCGTGCTGCGGCGGTATGGAAAAAACCGGAAAGAGCTTTCCTTCGCGGATGTCATAGTAGATTTGGAGTGCAGAAAGGTATTCCGGAATGGGAAGGAAGTGGAGCTGACAGTAAAGGAATATGACCTGCTGGTGGAACTGATGCAGAATAAGAATGCGGCACAGCACAGGGACAGGCTGTATGAGAAGGTGTGGAAGGAGCCTTTCCTTGGGGACACCAGAACGCTGGATACGCACATTCAGAGGCTGAGGAAGAAGCTGGGATGGGAGGAGCACATAAAGACCATATTCAGGATAGGGTATCGTCTGGAGGACTGATTTTATGAAATTAGGCGCAAAGATCATAGTCTCCATTATGATATTTTTCAGTGTCATGTTTCTTTTTGGCGGATATATCCTCATTTCCTATTTCTATGAGGTCACCATGGAAAGGGAAGTTGAGGGAGCCATAGAACAATACCAGTATAACAAATTTGTGGTGCAGGCCAATCTGATCACCCGGGGGGAGGACTGGTTTGCAGGTGCGGCGGAGGGGCAGTATGACATTGGCAGCATGGCTTTGGACATGAATGGCACGGTGGCTTTTCTGGCAGAGGATGGTTCCGTACTGTTTTCCGGTTTTCCTGCTAACACAGAACTTTCCGTACTGTTTTCAGAAGCGGAACAGGATATGGTAAACTATCGGTTTATGAAGATCAATAACAGGACATTTCTTCTGACCATAGGAATAGTTGCCCATGGGGAGATAAGTGTGTTTCTCATAACAGGGGTCGACGTGGAAAAAATCCAGAACCAGCAGACACAGATCATAAGGAAATTTGGGGCTGTATATGCGGCAGCAGTGGGCATGGGCATCTTCCTGATTATTTGCATTTCCTTTATTATAACCAGACCCATCAAGCGGCTGACGGCGGCTACGAAGGAAATAGCAGAGGGAAATTATGGGGAACGTGTGGCAGTAAGCGGCAGTGACGAGGTAAGCCAGCTTGCGGGGAACTTTAACCGGATGGCAGAGGCTGTGGATGAGAAGATGCAGGAGCTTTCGGATAGCGCAAGGCAGAAAGAGGATTTTGTGGCCAATTTTGCACATGAGTTAAAGACACCCCTGACTTCCATTATCGGCTATGCAGACCGGATATATAAAAAGGAACTTCCCAGGGAGGAACAGAAGAAAGCGGCGTGGTATATCTGGAACGAGGGGATGCGTTTGGAGGCCCTGTCGCTGAAACTTATGGATCTGACCATATTAAACCATAAGGATTTCTGTCTGCAGGAAGTAGAGACAGACATTTTGTTTCAGGAGCTTACAGCTGATGTGGAATATCTTATGGGTGCAAAAGGGGTTTCGCTGGACTGCGCTGTGGAGCCTGCCTGTATCGAGGTGGAATATGACTTGTTTAAAACGCTGTTCCTGAATCTATTGGACAATGCCATAAAAGCAGGCGCAAAACATATCCGGGTCACAGGGATTGTGGAAAAAATGGCGGAAGGAGCCTGTTTCATCATGCAGGTGAAAGATGATGGAAACGGCATACCAAAGCAGGAGATAAAGAGAATCACGGAAGCGTTTTACATGGTGGACAAGTCACGTTCCAGGAAGCAGCATGGCGCAGGAATCGGTCTTTCCCTGGCGGATAAAATCGCACAGATCCATGGAAGCAGACTGGAATTTGAAAGTGACGGCAGGAACGGGACAAGTGTGAGGCTATACTTGAGATGCAGAAGAGATTAAATTATGTTTAGGAGACAAATTTTCAATCCCAAGTTTGTGTCTGCGCGGCATCCACAAACTTGACACGCGCAAAAGGCCGCGCAGAAATGGGGTATAAGCATGAAAAAAAGCAAACCATATGTCCAGATTGTACTATTTCTGCTGGCGTTTGGAGTCGTGACTGGCGGATGGTTTCTCACAGAAGCGTTGCTTCTTCAGAGACAGGAAGAATTTCTTCACAGAACCGGGCAGATTGCAAGGCAGACCGGAATGCCCTCTGCCCTGCAGCCGGCGGAAACTCCGTTTTTTTCATGGAATCAGCCGGGGGAAAGGGGAGGGGATTTGGCAGAAAGCACATTATTTGAAGGGCAGCCCTTGTCCGAGGAGATAATGGCGGAGGTACTGTCTGTCTGGGAAAACGGAGGAAATGAGCTGCCCCATGAACCCCAAAAGGGACAGATGAATATGGAACAGGCGATTGAGACTGGAAAAGAATGGATCGCAGTCATGGCGGAATGCGGCATTGTCCCGGAGGGATTGGCAGAAGGTGATTTTGATAAAGTTGCTGCGAGACTGTGTACCCTGGATACGCAGGTTGATTTTGACGAGGGCCTGCTCAGCTGCTGGCTGGTTCAGTATACGGAGAACGACGTGGTGGTCAGCCTTACGGTGCATGCTTCCAGCGGGAATATATGGAAGGCCAGTCTTTCCATGAAAGAAAGTGACAGGGTGCCAAATGAATACAGCCATGAAGAAATGCTGAAGATGGCATTTCCATTCATTGACAGGGGAAATGCGGAAACCGCAGATTTGATAAATCATGTTTTTTGTGAAATCATGCCCGGGGGACTTGTGTACGCAGCGGTAAAAGAATATCAGATTGCTGTAAAGAACCAGGATCCGGTTATTGTGATAGATTTTTGGCTGGGTACGGTATAAAAAAGAGAAAGATAAATTTGACAGTTTTGACACATCACAGACGAAGGTATGAGACATCTCCTTGCTAAACTATTTTACAGAACATTTGTAAAGTGATTTGGCAGGGAGGTTTTTATTTTATGAGAAAAGGAAAAAGCTGGCTGTGGGTTCTGCTCAGTGTGGCGTCTGTTTTGTGTGGATGTGGCAGTGGAGTTGTGCCGGAAAACAATGTGAGACAAAGTGATGCTCCAATGCAGGAGACAGCCGGGACATCAGGGACAGAGGAGCGCCCGGGAACCCAAGAGAAAACACCGGATGTACAGGAAACAGTATCCTATGTGCCGCCGGAGATGAAGGGGGAGGTAACCATATCCTGTCTGTTTGCGGAAGAATTTCTGAATACTGCCGCAGCGCAGTTTATGAAGCTGTACCCTGATGTAAAGGTGACTGTAAACAGTTATCAGGAATCCTCCGGCGAGAGCACAGTGGAAGATTACCGGACATATCTGAATACAAAGATCATGACGGGTAAGGCAGAGGACATTTTATTTACTGGTTTCCTTCCCATTACAAAATACAGTGAAATGGGTGTGTTTGAAGATTTGAGCGGATATATCCAAAAAACTCCGGAACTGAATAATGAAAATTATTTTATGAACGTACTGGAGGCGGCGAAAGAGGAGGGCGGGGAAATTTATATCGTTCCTTATATGGCAAGATTTGACACGCTGGCGTTCTCGGCAGAGCTTATGTCAGAACATAGCGGCAATGGAAGCGGTATGCAGGGCATTTGCTTTGGAACAGCAATGGATCTGGCAAAACAGCTGGTGGATGAAACGGATGAAAGCAATGCGTTCCTGATACAGATGAACCAGGTGTCCTATGCACATTATCTGATCAAAGATTCCATTGGGAAGTTTGTCGATGGCAGAAGCAAAAAAGTAAACCTGGATTCATCGGAATATATTGCGCTTCTGGAGTCGGTGAAGTCTCTTTCTGAGAATGGTTACTTTGATTCGGAAATTGATTTTTATAACATGGAATATTATTTTGCTGCAGAGTGTGATTATGATGTGCAGGCAGCTTATTACAGCATGGATACAAAAAGCGGAACGAACCATTGCATGCCTCTTACAGATGCGGAAGGCCGGACGCTTATGAAATCTAATTCCTGTGTGGCCATAAACAGTGCATCGGAAAACAAGGATCTGGCATGGGAATTTATCAGATATCTGCTGTCTGACCAGGTGCAGACGTCTCCTTCCTTTCACGGTCCAACAGTGAGCCGGAAGGGACTGGAAGCAGTGGCAGGGCGTTATTATGCTTTTTACAAAGAGGGCAATGGAGGAGCCGGGTTTGGAAGTGAGGCGGAATACAAGGCAATCCTGGAAAGCTGGATGGAACAGATCAATGGCTGTGACACTCTGGATTCAGGTATTATGGATTTAATAGATGAGGAGAACAGTAAATATTTTTCGGGCCAGCAGACAGCGGAGGATACGGCCAGGAGACTGAAGCGGCAGCTGGAGCAATATTTTAATGAATAAGGAGAAGCATCAGTGACGAAAAATGGCTGCCGGATTTTTGGGATTATCAGCAATTTTAAGTGATCAGGAGTTTGTATATGAGAAGAAAAATAGAATGGAAACCAAATAAAATGCTGCCATGCATGATGCTGCTTATCAGTCTGGCAGGGTTTTGTTTCTTTTACCTGATTCCGTTTCTGCTGTCTTTTACCTATTCTGTCGTGGATAATCCGGTAAACGCAGAGTTTTGCGGGATGCGGAACTATAAGGCACTGTTCCAGAATATTTATTTTCTGAGGGGGCTGAAGAATACGGCATGGTTTATGGGAGTCAGCATTCCGCTGAATATGGTTCTTTCCCTGTGTGCTGCTTTTGCTGTCAGGAAAATGAAAGCATATTCCAATTATTTCAGCCTTATTTTTCTGATACCGCTGGCAGTTCCCTCTGCTACATCCGCATTTTTCTGGGAAAATTTCTTTGGCCTGCATGGAACGCTGAACAGATTTCTGTCAATTTTCCATGTGAAGGGTATCGACTGGCTGGAGGGCAGTTATGGAATGATGGTAATGGTAATCATATTTATCTGGAAAAATATCGGATATAACATGGCACTGTTCATCAGCGGATTAAGCAGCATCCCGGAAGAATATTATGAGTGCGCTGATGTGGAAGGGGCGGGAAGGTTCTGGAAGTTTAGAAATATCACTTATGTATACCTGACGCCGACTACGTTTCTGATGCTGATCATGACATTTGTGAATTCATTTAAGGTTTTTAAGGAGATTTATATTATGACCGGAGAGTATCCTCCGGACAGCCTGTATGTCCTGCAGCATTATATGAATAATATGTTCCTCTCCCTGAATTACTCAAAGCTGGTCAGTGCGACTTATATTCTTACGATAATTATTGTACTGTTTGTGGTCTGCATATTCCGGACAGAGAGGAAGTTTTCGGAGAATCTGCATTATTAGTGTGAAAAGCTTCTTTGTCTGGCACGGCAGAAAGGAAATTAGATGAAAAAAATCAGGACAATAAAAAGGACAATTTTATATGTATTATTTATGGTGATTGTTATAGTTTACATGATGCCGCTGATGATCACTTTTACGAATTCTTTCATGGGAAGCAGAGAAGTAGAAAGCAATTACGCTATAGGCGGCCTGGGGGCGGATGAATATGTTGATATGGATGTGGTGCCACAAAAAGCAACAGTGTCACAATATGCATCCTTGTTATTTGACAGCCCCGTGTATCTGCATATGTTCTGGAATTCCGTGAAGATTGTGGTGCCCATTGTACTTGGACAGATACTGGTGTCGGCTCCTGCAGCATATGCATTCACTGTCTTGAAGTTCCGGGGGAAGGAGGGTCTGTTCTTTCTGTACATGATCGTTATGCTTTTGCCGCTGCAGGTAACTTTGATGCCTAATTATATCGTAGCGGACTGGATGGGCATTGCGGACAGCTGCCTTGCCGTTATCCTGCCCGGTATCTTCAGTCCGCTGGGAGTCTTCCTTTTACGGCAGTTTATGAAAAGTATGCCGGATGCTTATATTGAGGCGGCAAAGGTGGACGGGGCAGGGCATGGAAAGATATTTTTGTGGGTGGTGCTGCCAATGGTAAAGCATGGGATAGCGGCAGTGGCCATGCTTACCCTTCTGGATTACTGGAATCTGGTGGATCAGGCAGTGATATTCATACAGAATTCAGAAGCCCGGCCGTTATCCATTTTTCTTGCAAAGATTAACAGTGGCGAGTTGGGAATGGCGTTTGCCGGCTCCTGCTTCTATGCGTTGCCGGTAGTTTTGGTGTTGCTATGTGGTCAGGAGTATCTGAAAAGCGGGATTGCCATTACGGGGCTGAAAGGATAAGGGATAAGAATTTTAAGGAATTACCGGAATTCTTGTTCCGTGGGAATATGACAGAAAGAGGAAAGGAATGGAAAATGGATCAGGCAGAAAATGGAAAAAAAGCATCCCAATTGGAAAAAGAATTCCAATTAGAAAAAGTATTGCAATTAGAAAAGGAATTTCAATTGGAAAAAGCATTGCAATTAGAAAGAGTATTCCAACGGAAAAAAAGATTTCAGAAAATATTTGCAGTTTTAGTTATTGTTTTATTGGCGCTGACGTTTCTTTCAAAATCCTTTTATAACTACCGGCTTCCGGTGGTAACAGCAGCATTGCCCAGGCAGGGCAGACTTATCTTTACAGTGGAAGGAACTTCAGAATTTGTCTATGCGTACACGGAACTTGTCTACGCAGACATCGACGGCAAGATAAGGGAGATACTGGCGGATGTGGGGGATGAGGTAAAGGCGGGCCAGACCTTGATGCGGGTTGAAGGGAACGGAACCGGGGAAATGTATGATGTCAGGGCGGATAAAGATGGTATTGTCTCATGGATCGGTGTCAGCAAGGGGATATATGTGTCCTCCGTGCAGAATACGGTTTTATATGAGATTGCTGAAAAGTCGGAAGAATGGGTATGCGGTCTGGTGATCAGCGAAGAACAGTTTGAACATATCAGCATGGAAAGCGTTCCGGTGCTGGAACTTGTGGATCAGAACGAGTCGGTGGAGGGAGAAATCAGCTCTATCTCCGGTTATGAGAGCCAGGATCTGCAAGGCTATAAAGTAAATATCACAGTGAGACGTGCGGGTGCGCCCCTGGCAGGAGAGAGGGTGAAAATAACCATCAGGGAAGAGGGCGAGCTGTATGATACGCTGATTCCGGCAGCAGCATTGTGCAAAGATGCAACCGGATATTATGTTCTGGTAATGCGGGAGAATGACAGTGTACTGGGGGAAGGATACAAGGCCCACAGGATGTCTGTGGATTTGCTGGATTCCGATGAGGCCTGCTGTGCGGTAAGGGGACTGCCGGCGGATGAGCTTGTCATCATAGCATCTATAGGTGAAATTGCGGATGGAAGCAATGTATTTTACGAGGGAGATGGCACACAATGAAAGGAATATTCGGAAGGAAATTACTGGTGTTTCTTATTCTTGTGGGAGCGGCGGGAATGTGCCTGTTGTCCTGGCTGAAAATGCAGAATGCGGTGTGCCATGGGATATATGCATTATCTTTCCGGCGTGCTGACCGGGTTTTTACAGAAAAACACATTACCAATATTGAGAAGGAGGGGATTGACCTGACCTATACGATGCAGGTTTACCCTGATGTGTCAAACGGTTTTCGCAGGGAGGAAATTCCGGTTTTCCTGACCAACGAAAACTACGCATTTTTTACAAATACCCACATGCAGGAAGGCGCCTTTTTTAACGGTATGCAGATAGACAGAAAGCTGGCGGTAATGGTGCTTAATGAGACGGCAGCAACGCGGCTTTTTGGGAACCGGAAATGTGTGGGTGAGACGGTGTATCTGAATAAAGTGCCTTACCGGATCATAGGGATCATGGCAGGGCAGGACGGGGAAGAAGCGGGAATTTATATACCGTATTCCACAAAAAATCTTCTGGATATTCAGGATTTGGAAGTCAGCCAGGTTTGGTGCGGGTTTGCAAACCTGGCCCATGGGGCACTGGTGATGAAGAAGGCGGGGAATCCCATAGAAACGTTCAAAATTACGCAGATAGATCTGGTAAAGGGCATTTTCCGGCAAAGGTTTCTTTTACTGCTGATCATGGCAGGGGTATATGCAGTGTTTTCTGCCTGCAGACCGGTGTGGAAATGGAGGAAGTGCATTTCACAAATAATGGATTTTAGGCAGAACGGGAATGTAGACACGAAATGGTTTCGTATCAGTGTGTTACGGATTCTGGGAACTTGCATAGGGATTATTCTGTTATGGAAAGCTGTGGAACTTGCATGGTGTGTGCCGCCAGCCTATGAATTGCCGGGAGGCAGTTGGAAAGATATGTTTTTTTATATGACTGATTTTTATCTGCTTGCCGGTACTGAGTTATACAATATGCCGTTATTGCCGCATTGGAATTTGGTTTCCCTTCTATCCGCAGCAGTGTATTTTAATTTCTTTTCGTTGTGTATAGTTACCCGAAAGCCTGACAGGAAATAAGTTGTCGGCAGGATAGCATGCTATTATTTTAGGGAGAACCTGTCGGGTGCAGGATGTGCTTGTGATGCAGCTTAACGACTGCCAGGTTATGGAGCGCGCACGGAGAGCTGCTAAAAAATTTGCAGTTATGGGAACGGAATGGTATAATACCGAAACAGAAAGACACTGTTTCGGCTTCTGATTCCATGCGTGCTGAAGCGCACAGAATCATGGTATCAAGTTTATGCGCAGGGGCGCATAAGGAAAATAGTTGCTGACGCAACATGCGCCCCGCGCGGCGAGCAGTGGAGAAGAGCATTCCCCTACTCGATTGGGAGGTCATATGCTTATGAAAAAAAGACTGCTGCTCATTTTAGTGATGAGCCTTATATTGACAGTGGCCGCTTGTGGAACGTCCGGCGGTGGCAGAGAACCGAATGTGGCTGGAGACGAAACAGCCACATTCCAGGCGGTTGTATTAGAAATACATGATGGTTATTACCTTGTGGAGCCGGTTGAAGGAAGCGCAGAATTGAACAGTGCGGACCGGATAACCATACCCATGACGGATATGGATTCCCCAACGGAGCCGGAAGTTGGCAATATTTTGGAAATTGAATATGATGGTTCGATTGCGGAATCATATCCTGCACAAATTATGAATGTATATAGTATTCATGTAATCGAATAGTGGAAAAAGAAAATGATGGCCGCAGATTTTAGTAAATTGCGGCCATATCGTGTATTCTGCGTTTTATTTCTGCGCGGATATGGAAAGGTTCTAAACATTCGCATTTATCTCCGAAGCTCAATACAATACCATAATGGTATTCGTTTTCCAGGAAAGGAAAATTGACAATGAAATGATCGTCCCCGTGGGGCGAAAAATCTTCAAAAGAGCAAAAATCAAGCACTCTGTCCATGACAGATCGATGGATGCGGATTTTAATTCTTGTCTGCATATCTGCCCAAAGGTCATCAAAATCCAACTGAGGTTTTTGGTAATTCCGCGGCGCGAAAAATTCCTCTTTCCTCTGCAGGTTCGACATGCGTGATAATCGAAATAAGCGAAAATCATTTCTTTTGCGGCAATATCCTTGTAAGTACCAATGACTGCCTTTTAATATAAGCTGATACGGCTCAACCGTTCGTGTGGTTTTATTTCCATGGTGGGCGATATATTCAAAGGCCAGCAGCTTGTTTTTCTGCATAGCTGTTTTTATAATCTCTAAATATGGCTGTATTCTGCTGTTGCCCATCCACGGACTTAAATCGATACATATTTGATTAACTTTGAATTCAATTTCTTTCACTTTGTCGGCAGGGATAAAACTTCTGACTTTTGCAAGAGTGTGTATTAGTTCATCACCTCGTATCATGCCTGAAAGACTGGTAAGGCCCATCAAAAGAGCCGAAAGATCATCCGTCGAAAAAACCTTTTTATCCATTTTGTATTCCTGCATGATTTCAAAGCCGCCGCCGACTCCCGGTGTGGAGCGGACGGGAATACCCGCCATGTTGATTGCGTCTATATCGCGGTAGATTGTGCGGGGCGAAACTTCAAACATGTCTGCTAATTCTTGTGCGCCGATCCGTTTTTTATCGAGAAGTATCATAATAATACTGACAAGTCTGTCTACTTTCATCCGGCAGTCTCCTTTTGGTTTTGATTGTTGCCATACTGCTGTCAATAATTATATGGTACACTATGGATGAAAATAAATCAATCAAATAAGGAAGACGGAGGGAATTTATGTTTACAATCTATGTTTATGTTCTTGATACTTTAGCTGACTGGGAGATGGGGCACGTCACTTCGGAGCTTTATTCCGGCCGGTTTTTCAAAAAGGACGCGCAGCGTGTATCTCTCAAAACAGTCAGTTATACTAAGGAGCCGGTCCGTACAATGGGCGGCCTGACAATCATACCTGACTGCTCCATTGAGGATATTGTTGTGAGTGAAACAAGCGTGCTGCTTTTGCCGGGTGCAAATACATGGAATGATTCAAAGCACGGGGCTATTCTGGAAAAAGCAAGGGAATTTCTGACTTTGGGGGCTACGGTGTGTGGAATTTGTGGCGCGACCGCTGCCCTTGCCGGTTTTGGGCTGCTGGATAATCGTCCGCATACCAGTAATGGGGCGGGATTTCTTGAAATGGTTTCTCCTGGCTATAAAGGTCAAAGCTTTTATGTTGATGAGCCTTCAGTAGCGGATAATAACCTGATTACTGCAGGTTCCACCGGAGCTTTGTTGTGGGCAAAACATATTATTGAACATTTAGGCGTTTTTGAAGCAGATACACTAAAAGCATGGTATGATTATTTCAGCACTGGTAAACCTGAGCATTTTTTTGCACTCATGCAAACCTTGTCATCAGAAAATGGACAATAAGATATGAGAAATACCATATTGCTTGACAATTACCAGGCTGTTCCGGTATATTATGATTGATAAACCTGATATGGGATTACAGTGTATAAGGGAAGAGACATAAAAAATATCCCGGGGATAGAATTTTATACCGGAAGCAGGGAAGCCGGGTAAGACTGGCAACGTGAAAGGAGTAAGGTTATGGAAGAATTAAAAACGATTATGGAGAAGTTTGCTGCCTCTGGCTGGGATTTTATTGCTGTTCCGGCACAACAATGGTTAGACGGGAAATCCGATCCGGACGCTTTGGCAGCAGTAATCAAACAGGCAGACGAAGAATGTGGAAGCTGCGGGTGTGAATTAGATCCGTTGTATAAAAGAGCATTAGCACTTCTTTAAAAGGATCATAACTTCCCACGCAGGATAAAATATCTTGTTTTCATTGCTTTTTGATTTGGATTCAAGTAAAATAAAAAGATAATAAAATGAGGATAGAACTAAGATTTCCCAATTGCCCGGGGAACGCTGGGAACAAAGCCGAAAGCCTGATTTTAGCGGGCTTTCGGCTTTGCTATTTCAATCTTTGATTTTATGCTGCTTACAGATGCGCATCATTTTTGAAAGAAGATGGGGAACAGATACGGCTATGGACCAGAAAAAGTACAGAAAGAGAAAAAGGGGCAGACGGCGAAAAAGACTCAAACGGCTTATCCTTGCATATCTATTGCGGGTGCTGGTTGTACTGATCCCACTGATCCTGGTGATATTTGCAGTTTACGGCTGCTTTTATATATATGGCAGAATTACGGAGAAAGATGATGAAAGGGACAGAAACAACAGGGACAAGGCCTCTGTTATTTTCGCAGGGAACGATATACCCGAGCACTGTGTGGTCATAGATGCAGGCCATGGAGGAAGTGACGGAGGGACTGTCAGCGGAGAGGTGATAGAAAAGGATATCAATCTTTCGGTGGCCCTGAAGTTAAAAACCATTCTGGAGGATAACAATGTAGAGGTGATCCTGACCAGAAGTTCCGATGAAGACATGAGCCTGGCACAGCGCGCTTCAGCCGCCAACGAGTCCGGGGCAGATTTCTTCATCAGCCTTCATTGCAACTATTATGAAGGAGATAACCAGGTCTCCGGTCTGGAATGTTATTACAGCAGTCCGGAGGCGACGGAAAGCAGGGAGTACGCAGAAAGCATTATCAAAGCAGTCTCGCTGAGTGACGACATCAAGGCCAGGGACGCAAAAGCCGAGAGCTATTATGTTTTGCAGAACACGCAAATGTCCGCGGTTCTGGTAGAAATGGGATTTCTTTCCAATAATTCCGAGCGCCGAAAGCTGTCGAAAGAAGATTACCAGGAAATGCTGGCGCAAAAAATTGCAGAGGGTATTCTGCAAAAACAAATGGATCTTTAGCTTCACGACGGACTGCGAAAATATGGGGCAAATGCAAAGGAGCAGGGCATGTTATCGAATAAAGATATGAAAAGATACAATAAAAAGAACGATTATTCTTACACTTTTGGCGCCTTTCCTACATACGAGTTGTTGGAAAACCGACCGGAAAATGTTGAAAAAATACTGATTCATAGCACTGCCAGCAAGGAAATATATGATAAAATAAAGCTGTTATGCGACAAAAATGATATTCCTCTTGTGATCAATGACAAACTGCTGGAAAAATTAAGGGAAAAAGACAGCTGTATCGTTGTGGGAGTGTTTCACAAGTTTCAGTGTGAAATGGAAAAGGGGGAAAACCATGTGGTATTGGTAAATCCCAGTGATACCGGAAATATGGGAACGATAATCAGGACATGTATTGGATTCGGTATCCGCAACCTGGCAATTATAGAACCCGCAGTGGATATTTTTAATCCCAAGGTCATAAGGGCTTCCATGGGTTCTTTATTTCATCTGAATTATAAATATTTTTCTTCTTTTGAGGAGTATGCCACCGTGTATGGTGCGGACCGGTGTATGTATCCGTTTATGTTAAAGGGGGCCAAAAAACTGGGCGCCTTTCCTCTGGACAGGGATTGTGCATTTTCCCTTATTTTCGGAAACGAAGCAACCGGGCTGGATGACTCTTTTTTAAAAGTCGGACAGAGTCTGCGGATTTCGCATTCAGACGCCATAGATTCTTTAAACCTATCATTGGCTGCGGGCATAGCGATTTATGAGTTTACCAAAAATTATTTCTGATGCCTGAAAGATGTAAAAACAAGAAACCAGATTTGTATTGATGATATTGTGTAAAAGTGATAAAATCACAATAGATTTACGGGTTTCGGAGATACACACAATCCGTGTAAATCGCATGATCATGAATGACAAAAAGGAGAAACGGGAAAATGAAAAGATTTATGGTTCTGCTGTGTGGTTTTTTGGTTTGTACGGGGCTGTCAGCCTGCGCAGGAGGCTCCAGAAGCAAAGGGGATAAGTATTGGAGCGAAGCGCGGAAGGCAGAGGACTTTGGTACATATGTGACACAGAACTGGACAGATTTTGACCTGGAGGCGCTGAAGCAGGAATTCGACTCTGCCGACAGCACCCAGAGCCAGAAGTTTAAAGCGGCAGCCCTGCTGTGCGCGCGGGAGTACCAGAATAAAAGAGAGGTAGACAGTGAAGACTCCTGGACAAAAGGAGCATTTTCGGTGGATTATCCCGAGAGTGCCCAGTATGCGGCGCAGTGTCTTTCCATGGTGGCTGAAGGGGAGGCATTCCAGGAATCCTTTGAAGATGCGTTCTGGCCGCATGACTATTTCTGGCCCATACTGGCAGCGGCGGAGGACCTGGACGGGCAGACTGTGACAGCCCTCTGGACGGTGGACAGCGAAGTCTCTTACGGGGACAAGCTGAAAGAGGCAGTAGAGCAGTGGGTGGAAGCAAATCCCAAGGCTATTATCACGGCGGGAGACGCGCTGATGGAAGCCGGATTTTATGAGGACTGGGGATACCAGGACTGGAACCGGATTTATCTGAATGATTATTCGGATGCCGTAGAAGCGGATTCCCTGCAGGAAGCCCTGGATTACATTATCTATATGCAGAAGGTTCTTCCGGAACTGGAAGAAGAAAGCAGCACCCTCAGGGTGGAATCCAAAGTGAATGGGGAATTGTATTATAATACGAAACTGATGGTTGCGGTGGAGAACGGCCCGGAGCTGAAGGAAGGGGCAGGAGACACACCCCTGGAAAGCATTGAACTGGAAGGAAAGAAAGTAATTGCCCTATACCGGAATCTTCAGTCAGAGGAGTTTGCGGATTCCCCTGCTCCGCTTCAGGTCATGGGTGATTTCATGTTTGGACTTTCTGCGGGAGAAATGCCTTCTGCGGCAGAGGAAGCAGACTACTACCTGGTACTGACTCCCAATTATGAATATGGCGATTTTTACCAGTCGGACGGAGGCAGTGAGACCAAGATTCAGGAGGTCCGTTCCAGTACATCTATCGATTTATTTGAAGCGGCCACTGGAAATCTGCTCTGCCATGTGGGAAATATTCTTGAAAATGCGCCCAGCAGGATTTTTACCAGTTATGATGATGAGAGCGCCCAGTTCCCCGAAGTGACAGGGGCGGATGTATTGTCCTATATTTACCATAATATCGGCACGCCGGATCTGTATGTGGCATTGCTGGATAATCTTACGGGAAAATCACAGCTGGAAAAGGAAGAGTCGGTTATTGTGGGAGACTGGGAGATTACCTATCATTCCGGAGAACTTACGGATGGTTTTACCCATGGGATATATGCCTATGAACCGGGAGATGGGAACGTTTTTGCGAAGGGGTATTTCACCATTACCAATAAAAGTACGGAGAATGCAGGTTTTCTTCCCATGATTTATACCATCGGTGAAGACACCGTCATTGAACTGGTGGATAACAGCACAGGGGAAGTTTATGAATGCGTGGACTTACTCTCATATGGTAAATGCCTGAACGGAAGCTACCTGGATCCGGGAGAAAGCGAGGATGGGGAGCTGTTCTTCCAGATACCGGACGGCATTGATGCGGCAAATCTGTCTTTTGCCGTGTCGCTGGGAAATCAGGTAGTATATTATCCTTTTTAAGGATTCCATATATGGTGTAATCGTGCAGAATTCCCGCTATTATTTTTGGGCAGGGGCGCGTGAGGAGGAAATCAGCAGCCAAAGCTGCACGCGCCCCTGCGGCGGGTATGGGAAGGTGAATCTTCCCAATAGGATTGTTTACCGGCGTTTGACAGGCATCCAGATTGCACTCTCGTATGTCTCGCTGGAGGTATCTCCCATGGAATACCATTCTATATTGATATGGGACGCCAGCTCAAACTGCGGGTTTGCGGGAAGCCATTCCTTGAAAATTCTGGTATTGACTGTCTGCAGGGCCACCGGCATGGGGCCGGTACATTTGAATTTTGCCCACTCACCGGCGGGGATTTCGAAGACCTTCATTTCTTCCGGCACTTCGCCTCCCTGGTAGGCTCCTGCGATATAATACCGGAAATTTTCCTTGTCCGCCTCATCTTCCACACAGACGCCGAACTCTCCCACGCAACATTCTGCGATGACCTGCCGGATCTGTTTCTCTCCCGGATCCTCATTCTGCGGGGGCTGCCCGCAGTAGCGCTCACAGAATTCCTTCCAGATTCCGGGAATTTTCTGGTAAGAGTTTTCAAAGGAAACTGTCCTCTCAAACCCAATCATTCTCATGGCTTCTTTTTTTTCAATTGTAAATTCCATCCTATTGCCTCCTTTTACAGAAATTTCAGTTACAAGAGGTAGAAAGACTTTGATCTGATGAGGCTGTGCCTTCAGCTGTAAGGGGGACATGCCATGAAAACGCGTGAACGCCCTGGTAAAACTCTCCGGCGTGTCGTACCCGTATTTGTAAGCCAGGTCAATGACTCTGCATTCCTTGTTTCCACTGCCTTTGTCCGTGTTCCGTTTTCCGTTGCCGGGAACTTTCCGCCCCAGTATTTCCAGTCCGGCCAGGTACAGCCTGCGGTTCCGCAGGTACTCCCCGATGGTATAGCCGGTCACTATTTTAAAGCATTTCTGGAAATAGAACGGCGAGAAATGTACGGTATCAGCCACTTCTTCCGCACCGATATTCTGGAGCAGATGTTCTTCCATATAATTGATTGCCTTTTGCAAACCCATCAGCCAGTCCATTCTTCCTCCTCTGACATCCAGATCCGGATGTTGTTCTTCCTTAAGGACAGTTACATGGTACCATATCCTTCTTCAAAAATCATGTCTTTTTCTGTCCTCCATTGTCCGGGGCGCAAAGACGAAAAACTACAAATACCGGCAAAATGGTTTTGTTGCAGTGACGGCTGTTTTGTGGTATCTTAAATATAGGTTAGTATATTACTTATGGTGGAGGGAATATTCTTGACAATTTACGATATTGCGAAGGTGGCAGGTGTGTCAGCGAGCACTGTTTCCCGTGTTGCAAATAATAAGCCGGGTGTCAATGCCAAAACCCGTCAGAAGGTACAGCAGCTGCTGGAACAGAACCATTACGTGCCCAATGATGCCGCAAGGGGGCTGGTGACAAGCAGCAGCCATTTGGTCGGTATTCTGATTGCCGATATCCGGACGCAGCATCATGTGGAAGGGGCGTACTATATTGCAAATGAACTGGAAAAACTGGAATACTACAGTATTATCTTAAATACGGGAAACAGTGATGAGGCCAGGGCGGCCAGCCTGCGCATTCTGGAGCGGAGAAAAGTGGAGGCAGCAGTGCTGATGGGATCCGTTTTCCAGACAGATGCGGTTGCCTCTGCCATCCGACAATATTTGTCCGGGATTCCGGTTTTCATGTTAAACGGGTTTATCAATCTGCCGAATGTATATGGTGTGCTCACGGACGAATGCACGGGCGTGGAAGAATGTGTGGCGCTGTTGGCACGGAAGAAACGAAAGAACATAGCTTTCATGGTGGATTCCCCCACTCCCAGCAGTATGCTGAAGCTCCAGGGTTTTGTGAACGGTATGGAAAAGCTGGGGATCAGCGAAAAAAAGGCCTGGATATACCGGGATGTGGAGGGCACTGTGGAGGGCGGTTATCAAAGCATGAAAAAGATTCTGCAGGAACACCCGGCGGTTGACGGTGTCATCTGCAGTCTTGACATCATAGCCTGCGGAGCAATGCGCGCTTTGTGGGATCAGGGAATCAGGGTGCCGGACCAGGTGGGAATGATTGGAATTGATAATTCGGTCTATGCTGACATATGTACCCCCAGACTGACAAGCCTGGACAACATGCTGCTGGATTCCGGTATTACCATTGCGCATAAACTGGTAAATTGCCTGAAAGGCAGGACCACAAGTCAGAAGACAATGCTGTTTACAAACATAGTGGAACGGGAGAGTACCTGAACATACCTGCATATCTGCCCGCACAGTCTGGCGCTGTACGGGCGCTTCTTAGATGACAGACTCAGTCAAACAGAGTTTTCCAGGACTTGGAATGATATGCGTCAAAACACATTTTTATCTGTTCTTCATTGACTTTTTCCGTTGCCAGCAGCGGCAGCTCCCCCAAACCGAAAAACCTGCTTTCCACAGTTTCCGCATTGGGCTGAAAATTTCCCCCCACAATCGTACACATGATGAATATTTTGCAGACTTTGTATGCATAAACGGGTAAGTTATGCTTTTCCCTGTCCTGCACCGCAATAACCATGTCGGCGGTAACATCCAAACCTGCTTCTTCCTTTACTTCTTTTATGGTATTGTCCCTGACGGAGATATTTACATCAACCCATCCCCCGGGCAGGGACCATGTTCCATTGTTTTCTTTTACCAGTAAAATTTTCCCATTGTCAAAAATCGCCGCACGGGTATCTAATTTTGGTGTCTGGTAACCGATTTCGGAACAAAACAGATCTTTCACTTTACCCAGTGGGAGCCCTGACTGGCCGGAAATCATTTCAGCCGCAATTTCCCGGATCCGCTCATAACGTTCCAGGTCATAAACGTCTTTGCCATAAAAGAGTCCTGCCTGGGCAATGCTTTGCAATTCTATCGCCCACTGAAGCCATTTTTCATTGTTGTTCATAGCGCCATTTCCTCCCGGCTTATATTTGCGCCCTCCGGATGCTTCTTTGATCAGGGAAGGTATGTACTATTATAGTTATTTTTCCGGGTCAGATCAACTGCGAAAATAACCTGCAACAAGGTAAAGGTTTCAGAAGGCCGGACAGAATTTCCCGGGAGGGATGATTTTCCATAAAATGCAGAAAATAATTATATGGATACAAGCTTGACGAAAGGGTGAATTTATGTTATTCTGATATTGCAATCGATTGCAAAAACGAAAGTAAACTGCAACAAAATCAGAAAGAATAGTACTTTGGGGTGTGTGATTTTCTATTGTCAAGAATAGGAGGACATGAAATGCGAAGACGAATTGTGGCAATCTTGTTATCGGCGATATTGGTGTGCATGACAGCAGCCTGCGGGAATGGGGGGAATGAGCAAAACGCTGATGGAAACGAAGGAAACGGACAGACAGAACAGACGGGACAGACGGAAGATGGCAGTAAGGAAGATGGCAGTGCGGATGCAGGCGACAATTCCGACGGCAACTGGAAAATTGCTGTTATGACTTCCACGGTAACACAGGGGGAAGAGGCCTACCGTGCCGGTGAAATGGTAGCGGAACAGTATGAGGGACATATTACACATGTGACATATCCTGACAACTTTACCACAGAGCAGGAAGTTGCATTGTCCACGCTCCTGTCCCTGGCTTCGGATCCGGAGGTAAAGGCGATTCTGGTATCGGGAGCGCCGGCCGGTTTTTCTGGAATGTTCGATAAAGTAAAGGAACAGCGTCCGGACATCCTGATCTGGGCAGGTTCTCCTTCCGATGATATTTCGGTTGCGGCCGCTGCCGCGGATATTTGTTTTGACATTGACATTGTGGAGCAGGGACGTCAGCTGGCCCAGGCTGCCAAGGATATGGGATGTACCGCTTTGGTGCACTATTCCTTCCCCAGGCACATGGCGGTGGAAAAGCTTCTGGCCAGACGCAATGCCATGGAAGAAAAATGTAATGAACTGGGAATAACGTTTGTGGACGCCACAACTCCCGATCCCACATCGGATTCCGGAACCACAGGCACCCAGCAGTTTGTGCTGGAGGACGTTCCGAAGATGATTACAAAATATGGGGAGAATACAGCGTTCTTTGGAACAAATCAGGCACAGGTAGAACCCATGATTAAGACGGTTCTGGAAAACGGCGGTTATTTCCTGATGCCCAATGACCCATCGCCCTTTATCGGTTTTGCCAGCGCCCTGGGGCTTGAAATCCCCGAGGAACAGCAGGGAGATGCCGCATATATGGAGACCACCATTTCGGCGAAGCTGGCGGAACAGAACCTGACCGGACATGCAGGAAACTGGAATGTGTCGCTTCAGATGCTGAACCTTCAGGTGGGAGCCTGCTATGCCAGGATGTATATTGAGGGCAAGACCAATGGCCTGGCCGACATGGAAGCCTTTCAGTCTGCCATGGTGGAAGTGGCCGGGGAAGGTGTAAGCATCCGTTCCAACACAGACGCGGAAGGAAACGAACTGAGCAATTACATGCTGATTCTGGCTGACTATATTACCTATTAAAAATTTGTGAAGAAACATGCAGGGAAGAGAAAAAAAGATACCGGAACAGGACAGAAAGGAAGCAATTATGATCAAAGTTTATCTGAAAAACGCCCGGATTGTGGATGGCACAGGGGCTCCGGCCATTGAAAACGGCCTGCTGGTATATGTTTCCGCAGCGGAGGAATCCGGGGAACAGCAGGGGATTGTCTATGTGGGCAAAATGGATGAGGCGGTTTTGGCGCAGGCAGGGGAAAAAGACCGGATAATTGACCTGAAGAATGAATACACTTTAACTCCCGGTCTGATCAATACCCATGTTCATCTGGATTTACAGATGCCCGGGGCAGGATTCCGTCTTGACCCGCTGGGCCCGGCGTTCCGTGCGCTGAAGGCTTACCGGCGGGCCGCGGAAGCCCTGGAATGCGGCGTGACAACTCTGCGGAATGTGGGAGGAGGCGACTTTTTTGATGTGGCTATCCGCAAAGCCGTGGAAATCGGAATGCTGAACGGACCGCGCATCATTACCTGCGGCTGGACACTGATGGCCCATGGAGGACACGGTTCCGAGGATTACGGAGCCATTGAATGTACCGGCCCCACAGAGTTTACGAAAGAAGCCCGCAAGCTTTTGTCAAAGGGAGTGGACTGGATAAAAGTGGGTATGACAGGGGGACTGGAAGGCGCACATGAAGGCTTGTGTGACCGCCAGGTTACCAATGAAGAAATTGCCGCGGTGATCTGGCCGGCCCATGCCGCGGGAAAAAAGGTCTGCGCCCATTTGTCGGACGATGCCACCATTTACGACGCTGTCACAGCGGGGCTTGATTCCGTGGAACACGGGTATGCCATGAAAGAAAATACCTGCAGGCTGATTGCGGAAAAAGGAAAATTCTATACCCCTACTCTGGCAGTATCTTCCGAGGATGGCGTGGACTATATGCTGAAGCACGGCTTCCCGAAACGAAATTTTGAAAAAAGTTTTACGGCAAAAGAAGGACACAGGGCAGCAGCCCGGTTTGCACATAAACACGGAGTCAAGGTCTGCGTGGGTACGGACATGGTTCCTTCGGATCCGGTCCAGAGAGGATGCAATGCCACCCAGCTGGAAATGGAATTACTCAATGAGCATGCGGAGTTTACGCCGTTGGAAACCATAAAAGCGGCGACTTCCGTGGGCGCGGAGCTTTGCGGCGTGGATCATATTACCGGATCTCTGAAAAGGGGTTATGAGGCAGATATTCTTGCGGTCAGGGGAAAACCGGACCAGGATGTAAAGGACATGCGGAACTTGCAGATGGTAATCAAAAGCGGAGGCATCATCTGGAGTACGATTCCCGGCCATGAAGCCCGTAATTACAGTGTTGTGGGAGAAGGACAGATTGCGGAGGGCGGCACCTACGGAAACTGGTAATACATGTGAGGTACGATATGGCAGGGGGAACATTCCCCCTGTTTTATTCCCGACAATGGGAGAAGGATAAAGGAGAAGGAAGATGAATGACTCCATACGAAATAAAATGAAGAATAATTTTGCCAGGCTGCAGGGAGGCCTGTTTGCCGCAGTTGAAAAGGCTGATGTGGGCAGCGCGTACAATGATCTGCAGAAGCAGGGGGTATCCATGATGGGATGGGCAGACCCTTTTTACCCGGACCCGTCCATTCCGGCGCATTTGCTGGACAAGGCCGTGGAAATTTTAAAGGGGGGATTTCCGTCCCATTATACAATGCCTATAGGCAATGAAGAGCTGAAGGAAGAGATCGCAAAAAAGCTGGCCCGGGAGAATAAAATGACGGTGGATCCCAAAAGGAATATTATTATCACGCCCGGGTCGGACTCCGGTCTGCTGTATGCCATGATGCCCTTTATCGGGGAGGGGGACGAAGTGCTGGTGCCGGATCCAAGCTATCCTTCTAATTTTTTGAACGCGGAACTTCTGGGTGGGAAAAGCATTCCGGTGCCGCTGAAGGCCGACGATCACTACCGCATTGATATCGGCGCTTTTGAAGAAAGACTTACGTCCAGGACCCGAATGGTTCTTCTGACAAATCCCAACAATCCCACCACCACCGTATTTTTACGGGAAGACCTGGAGAAACTGGCAGAATTTATCTGCAGAAACGACCTGGTGTGCGTGGCAGACCAGGCATTTGAATCCACAATTTTTGATGGCAGGGAAATGATATCGATTGCAACGCTCCCGGGAATGGAGGAACGCACTGTTTCTGTCTTTTCCATTTCAAAGGGAATGGGACTTTCCGGATTCCGTGTGGGTTATCTGGTGGCCTGCGATACCATTATGGATGTGCTTTTCGGGGGTGCGGTAAATGTTCTGGGCGCCACCAGCACGCTGTCCCAGCTTGTGGCAATCGAGGCATTCCGGCATCCGCAGTTTATGGAGGAATATAATCAGAAACATGACAGACGCCGCAAATATGCATATGAAGTTTTTTCCAGGGTTCCCGGGGTTAAAATCAATCTGCCGGAGAGCAGCTTTATGTGCTGGCTGGATGTGTCGGCCCTGGGAGATTCCACGGAGATCGTGTCGTACCTGATCCGGGAGGCAAAAGTGGCCTGCAATGATGGGAAGGCTTATGGCCCCCAGGGAACAGGATGCCTGCGGCTGATCATCGGATGTTACTGGGACGATCAGCAGTCTTTCGATGCCATGGACCGCATGGCGGCCGCGCTGGAAAAGCTGGCCCGTGCCACAGATGTGCCGGGCAGATAAAAATATGAAATACCGTTAGTGTGAGAACGGCATTATGATATACCGGCCAGGCCGCGCAACGGCGCAGGGAAAAGGAAGTGTATGGGGAAAGCGGCAAATATAGAAGATACGCAGCGCGAGTTTCTATTGCAAGAACAGGAGGGCTTGGGTATGCAGTCAGAATTTGTGTTGGAAATGGAGGGCATCAGCAAGGAGTATTTTGGAAATCCGGTGCTGAAGGATGTCAGTATACGTGTCCGTCCGGGAGAGATTCTGGCGCTGGTGGGAGAAAACGGCGCCGGAAAGTCCACCCTGATGAACATTCTCTTCGGGATGCCTGCCATTCATGCCACAAATGGGTTTCAGGGCCAGATCCGCATCAATGGGGAAAAGGTGCAGATCACATCACCCCTGAACGCCATGAAGCACGGTATCGGCATGGTTCACCAGGAATTCATGCTGATAGATGATTATGAAATAGCGGAAAATGTAAAACTGAACCGGGAAAATTTAAAAGAAGGCCTGCTGCGGAAGCTGTTCGGGGAAAAGGCAGGGGTTCTGGACCGGAAAGCCATGAAAAAGGAAACGGCGGCTACCCTGGATGAGGTGGGACTGAATATTGACGCATCCACGCACACAGGCTCTCTTCCGGTAGGGTATAAGCAGTTTATCGAGATTGCCAGGGAACTGGACAAAAGCAATGTGCGGCTGATTGTGCTGGATGAGCCCACTGCCGTGCTGACGGAAAATGAGGCGGAGAAGTTCCTGCAGTGTGTGAAAAATGTGACAAAAAAGGGCATTTCTTTTATCTTTATCAGCCATCGTCTGAATGAAGTAAAAAAATATGCGGATCATCTGGCAATTCTGCGGGACGGTTCCCTGGTAGGAGAGTATGATACGGAAAGTGTGTCGGTGCGGAAGATTTCTGAGCTGATGATCGGAAGGACGGTGGATATCAGTCAGCTGGAAGGAGAGCGCACATTAGACGAAGCAATTTCCCTGGAACTGAAAAACTTCTCCGTGGATATGCCCGGGGAACGCCTGAAAAATGCTTCTGTCCGGATTCACAAGGGAGAGATTTTCGGCTTTGCAGGCCTGGCGGGACATGGAAAGGCAGCCGTTGCAAACGGTATTATGGGATTATACCCCGCTTCGGGAGAGGTGCTTTTAAACGGCGGGAGCCTGGATGTGGCAGACACGCTTGCCACTTTGTCAAAAAAGGTTGCTTTCGTCTCGGAAGACCGACGGGGAGTGGGACTTTTGCTGGATGAGTCCATTGAAGTCAATGTGGTGATCTCTTCCATGCGTGTCAGAAACCAGTTCCTGCGAAAAGTGGCGGGAATCTCCTTTTATGACAAAAAGGCCTGCAGACAATACGCGGAGGAAATGATCCGGGAATTTGACATACGCTGCACGGATGCGTCACAGCACACCAGGAGCCTCAGCGGCGGAAACCAGCAGAAGGTATGCATTGCGCGGGCGGTGACACTGGAGCCGGAAGTGCTTCTGGTTTCGGAACCTACCAGGGGCATTGATGTGGGAGCGAAAAAACGGATTTTGGATACCCTTACGGAAATGAACCGGTCCACCGGCGCCACCATTATTATTACATCCAGCGAGCTTGCGGAACTGCGTTCCGTCTGTGACCGTATTGCCATTGTTACGGAAGGTGAAATTACGGGTATATTAAAACCTTCTGACGAAGATTATCGTTACGGACTGCTGATGAGCGGTGTTTCGGAAGAAGAGGAGGCTGTGTATGAAGACAAAAAACAGGAAACCTAGCATACTGGGAATATCCCAGATCATCATGATTCTCTTTCTTCTGGGCCTGCTGGTGCTTTCGTCCGCGCTGCAAATGGATACCGCCACTTTGATCTCGGATTCTCTGGTGCGGATCGGGATGCAGGCGATTTTTGTGCTGGCGATGCTGCCCACCATTCAGAGCGGTATCGGACTGAATTTCGGGCTGCCGCTGGGGATATTGTGCGGTCTTCTGGGCGGACTGATCACGGTGGAGTATAACATGACGGGACTGGGAGGCCTTTTTACCGCCATTTTGATCTCCCTGCCGCTTTCCGCAGGGGCGGGCATTTTATATGGATGGGTTTTGAATCATATGCGGGGGTCGGAAATGATGGTAGGGAATTACCTTAATTTTTCCATCATCTCCCTGATGTGTATCGGCTGGATGATTCTTCCCTTTACCAACAAAAATATTATCTGGGCCATGGGCAGCGGAGTGCGAAGCACGATCACACTGGAATCCAGTTACGAACATGTCCTGGACAGGCTCCTGAGCTTTGGATTTGCAGGTATTACCATTCCCACGGGTACATTTCTGGCAATCGCCCTGCTGTGTATTGTCATGTTTCTCTTCCTGCGCAGCAAGCTGGGCACCATGATGCGGTGCAGCGGTGAAAACGCGGTTTTCGGCGCATCCCTGGGAATCAACAACAATCGTATGCGCATTCTCAGCGCGGTCATTTCCACTGTCCTGGGCGCCGTGGGAATTATCATCTATTCTCAGAGTTACGGGTTTTACCAGCTGTATACGGCTCCCCAGATGATGGCATATCCCGCCATAGCAGCGGTTCTGATCGGCGGCGCCACCACGCGGAAGGCAAGCATAGGCAATGTAATTCTGGGTGTTGTTCTCTACCAGTCCCTGCTGACCATTGCGCTTCCCATTGCCAGCGAATTGCTGGAGAACAGCAGTCTGTCCGAGATTTTGAGAACCATTGTCAGCAATGGCATCATTTTATATGCATTGACAAAAATGGTGGGGAGGAAAGTGTAATGACAAAAAAGATAACACCGTTTGTCCGAAAGAATATTGTAACTTTGTTATTTATCATATTATGCATTTTCACTACGATTACCTCCCGGCAGTCATCCTCGTTTATTCTGCAGGAGCTGGTGAGCCGGATTTGCCGCAATGCGGTTCTGATTCTCTCCCTGCTGATGCCGGTTCTGTGCGGTATGGGGCTGAATTTCAGCATTGTCCTGGGGGCTGCCGCCGGGCAGATTGCCCTGATTCTGATCACTTACTGGAATATCGGCGGTCTCCCGGGAATGGGACTCTGTATCCTGATGGCATCAGTGATTTCGGTTCTGTTCGGCATCTTTGCAGGCTTTATTTTTAACCGCACGGTGGGCCAGGAAATGATCACGGGTATGATCGTGGGATATTTTGCAAAGGGTGTGTTTGACCTGATTTTCCTGATTCTGGTGGGAACCTGGATGATTCCCATCTCCGATCCCAGGCTGGTGCTGGCAGGGGGCGTGGGACTGAAGAACACCATAGATTTAAACGAGAATGTCAAATATGTCTTTGACCGTGTCTGGCAGATGTCTTTTATGGACTGTCTGCTATATGGGGCGATTGTCACGGCGGTTTTTGCCCTGCTGCAGGCAGCCTTTTATCTCTTATACCGCAGACAGGACAGGAAAAGCGCATTGCGCATCTGTCTGCCGGGGCTGGTTACGGCCGGGACCCTGACAGCTGCAACCCTGCTGTTTGGATGTGTGCCTGCCCTGAACCAGGCGGCGGCTTACACAAAGGTTCCCGTATTCACGCTGGTCATCATTGCCGCTGTCTGTATGCTGAATGCGTTTCTTTGCCGTACCAAGCTGGGGCAGGACATCCGCACATGCGGACAGAATATGCAGGTGGCCACGGCGGCAGGAATACCGGTTGGGCGTACCCGGATTATCGCCACGGTGATTTCCACGGTCATAGCGTCCTGGGGACAGATTATTTTTCTCCAGAATATGGGTCTGATCAATACCTACACCAGCCATGAACAGGTAGGAACTTATGCGGTGGCGGCGTTGCTGGTGGGCGGGGCGTCCATCAAGAAGGCATCCATCAGCCAGGTGTTTGTGGGAGCTCTTTTGTTCCATCTGTTGTTTTTTACCATGCCTCTGGCAGGAAACCAACTGTTTCATGATTCCCAGATCGGCGAATATTTCCGGGTGTTTATCAGCTATGGGGTAATTGCCGTGGCTTTGGCGCTTCACGCCTGGAATCAGGGCACAAAGAAAAATCGATAACCAAAAGGAGGGGCTTATGAGAATTGCAATATTGGGCGCCGGGGCAATGGGAATTCTGTTTGGCGGCTGCCTGTCGCAGGAAAACCAGACCTGGCTGGTGGATGTGAATCAGGAGCGGGTTAAGACAATTACAGATAAAGGCGTAAAAATCAGGGAAATGGATGGCACGGATCGTCTGTTTTATCCCGGTGCGGTGACGGATACGGCAGATTTGCCGCAGATGGATCTTGTGATTATATTTGTGAAGGCCATGTTTACCAGGGAGGCGCTGGAAGCCAACCGGAACCTGATCGGCCCGGATACATACCTGATGACTCTGCAGAACGGCGCGGGCCATGAGAAACAGCTGCTGGCCTTTGTGGACCGGAGCCATGTGATTATCGGCAGTACCCAGCACAATAGTTCCATTCTGGCCGATGGCTATGTAAATCACGGCGGAGGCGGCAGAACCGCCATCGGCCTTCTGGGGGGAAGCGGCAGCTGTCTGCAGAAGATAGCGGATACTTTTACAACCTGTGGATTTGACTGCGTGATTTCGGATCAGGTGCAGTATCAGATCTGGGATAAGTTGTTTCTGAACACTGCGGCCAGCTCCCTCACGGCCATTCTTCAGGTGCCCCTGGGGTTTATCCTGGAGGATTCTTATGCCTGCGAAATCATGGAAAAGCTGGCAAGGGAGGCGGTGGCAGTGGCCAATGCCATGGGCATGAGGGATTTCCAGGCGGAAAGGGTCATAGAAGATATCAAAAACGTATTGTCCCATTCCAGGGGAGGATATACCTCTATTTATGCGGACATTAAAAACGGGCTGCACACGGAAGTGGATACCATAAGCGGTTCCGTGGTGGAGGCGGCAAAAGAAGTACAGATTCCGGTGCCATGTCATGAACTGGTGGTATCTCTGATTCATGCCATGGAAGATAAAGAAAAGCTTGTGGGAAAGGGACAGTCCAGCTAAGAAAAGTCAAGAGCTATTGAAAAAAATTTGTGCTGGACAGTAAAATCGCAAAGGCGCACGAGAGGAACTTTTATGAGATTCCTTTCGAATAAAAGATTCTCTCAAGATAGGTGTGCCGAAGCGGCTTTACCCTTTAGTGCTATCGCGCAGCGATTTAAATTGGAGGAAGAATAATGAGTGCATACAAAATGGGAAATTTAAGGATAGTGGATCTGACAAAGTATCTGGATCCGGCTACGGAGAGCCGCAGGTGCCATCTGTATCGTTTTAATACAGGAGGGCCGATTCCGGATTTTCATACCATCATGGATCTCACAAGCCATCTGGGAACACATTGCGAGTGCCCTTACCACCATGATGATAACTGGCCTGATGTGTCCGGCCTGCCGCTGACCAGCTTTATGGGGCGGGGGATATACTGTGTGCTGGAGGATGCCGGGCCCAACAGTTACATTACGGCGCGGATGCTGGACCGGGCACTGGGGGACAGGGTCCGGGAGGGAGATGTGCTGATACTGGATTCGGAATATAAACTGCCTCCTTTCACGGAGAAAACCAATGGCCCCGAGGATAAGAGGCTGTTTGTGAACGGGGAAACCGCGCAGTGGATGGTAGACCACAAAGTGAAATGTGTGGGATTTGGGGATGGCGTGTCCATTGAGAACTGCAATGAGGACGTAAAGCCTTTCCATGATATCTGCATGGCTGAAAATATTACGTTTTTGGAAGTCCTGAAGAATCTGGAAGAACTGAAGGAGGAAACATTTTTTATTTCTTTTGCGCCTCTTTATATCAAGGGGCTGGACTCCTGCCCGGTACGTGTCTATGCCATAGAAGGGCTGGCCGAATTCGCAGGGCAGGCATACAGATGCGGCGTGGGAAGAGATTGTATTTCAAGATGAAATTCCGGTTGCATTTTTCCGGCAGGAATGCTATAGTAAAAAGCAGGACTTAAATATTCAGTTGAAGGAGGCGTTTTGATATGACAAAGACAATGAGGATGGTGAATGGGATCAACTGAATACCGGGCATGAAAGTGCTGTTTTAAGTACCTGTATGAATACTGTTGACTTTGTGTAGAAGACACATCATATTGGTGTGTCTTTTTTGCGCGCAATTTTTAGGAAAGGGAAAGGTGATTTGATATGAGGGAAAAGATATTTCAGATACAAAAAAGAGGTCAGATAGAAAGAGAAAACGAAAAAACAGCAAAAACAAGGAGTTTGAAGATTGAAGAGATTAAGATATTATTTACTGAGTATGAGGCCCTCCAGCGAGACTTATGAAGAAATATATGAGGGCAAAATGTATGAGTCGTTCATGGATAAGGATCCGATAGTACACAATCACGCCGTTTACTGGGCCGGGGAGACTGGCTATGAAATCACGAAAAGCAGCAGGCTGGATTTGTCCAGGCCCACCGTTACCATCCACATTCCCATGAAGAGGTTCCGGACGGAAGAGACCGGAACGGCGGCCCTGGATTACATTTTCCGGTCATTTATTCCCTATATCAGGGCACTGAATGAAGCCAATGACAACCGGAAGCGGACAGACAAGGAAAACGGACATTATTATATTTACGAGCCCAACAATAAGGTTCTGGTGCGGAATGTCATTTCGGCCAATATAGTGGCACAGAAATACTACAGACTTATTGGCAAAAATACCATTGAACCCATTGACGGAATGCGGGACCAGGGGCATACGTCCTATTCCCCCGGAAAGTCTTGTATGATTCAGCCCATTGAAGGGGAGAGAAGCATTCCGGCATATCTGTGTGCCAGTATTATGATCCAGGTACAGCTGCCGGAAAAAAAGCATAAGAAGGCGGCAGAGATGCTGACCGCAGACCTTCCGGAGGCAGTGGAACGCTTTGTGGCGGAATTTGACCGGGAGGGACTGGCGCGGGCCCTGGCCCTTTATGAAAAGCAGGAGACTGTCAGGGCGTGGCTGCGGGACAATAAATATTGTGCCTTTGTGGCGAACGGAAGTATACTGCCCAGGGCAAAAGGAAGCGATCTGCCCATGGAAAAGGCGGTGCCTTTTATGTCTGCGCCGGAGGATGAGACAGAGGTGGCAGGCGTAAGGGGGATGGTGTTCCGGCAGGGCGTCACCGTGATTACCGGCGGGGGCTACTCCGGGAAGAGCACCCTGCTGGATGCCCTGAGCGCCGGTATCTACAATCATGTGGGCGGGGATGGCAGGGAACTGGTGATCACGGATGATTCTGCCATGAAAATATCCGCTGAAGACGGCAGAAGTGTGCGCCATGTGAATTTATCTCCTTTTATCAAGTGGATTCCCGGGGGAGATCCCAGGGATTTTTCCACGGAACATGCCTCCGGTTCCACGTCCCAGGCGGCTAATATTATGGAAGCCATAAACTGGGGAAGCAGGCTGCTGATGATTGACGAAGATAAATCCGCCACCAATTTTATGATACAGGATTCGGTGATGAAGGCCCTGATTGAAAAAGAACCCATCACCCCCTTTGTGGAAAGGGTGCAGGAGCTTGCGGCGGTAAGGGATGTCTCCACCATCCTGGTAATCGGGGGTAGCAGCGAATATCTGCATGCGGCAGACAGGATCTATATGATGAAGGATTACCAGATCAGCCAGGTGACGGACATGGCCAAAGAACTGCAGGCCGGAAGCATGACATGCCCGGAAATGGATAGGAGAGATGTCCTGGAACCGGCAGATTACACAAACCAGGATCAGGTGGATGCAAATATGCTGAATACCCGTCCCCGGGGGATGGCCACGGAAGTGCTGAAAGTGTCCGATCTTGGATTTCTGATTCTGGGGGACGAACAGATTGATATCCGGATGCTGCATGATATTGTCAGTATACCGCAGCTGAATGCCATTGCGTTTATCCTGCGGAAACTTATGGGCCAGGTAAACCCTCTGGAGCGTTTCCAGAAGTTTGTGATATCCAGGCCCGGCGCCGGGGAAGAAAACCATGACAGCCCGGAAAAGAGCCGGATTTCTCCCCGATGGGTGTGCAGGGAAAAAGAGGTGGAACGCATACTTGGGGAGATTGGGCAAGAAGGGCTTGAATCCGCGTATTCGCCGTTTTTCTCCGAATGCATCCGCTGGATGGATCTCCCGAGAAAATATGAAATTCTGGCGGTTTTAAGCAGAATGAGACTGAACGGCGACGCCGGACAGGGCTAAGGCGGCAGGTGAGGAATTTCGCAATCCAAATGGAAGATGAGGAATGGCATATCAGGTTTTATTGTAATTAAAGAGTGAATATGTTAAGATACCACTGAAGGATCCGCGAATCTGCCGGAAGGATATGGAAAATGCGGGTAAGGATCCTGTGGACGGTTTAGGGGCGCAATATGCCCCAAAAGGAATGACAGGAGGCGGAAGGAATTTTGAGGGCGGGGAAATCTGGAAAGAAACTGGCCGGGCTGATTATTGCATTGATGCTGTCTGTCTCCGCATGTGCGGTGCCAGCGGCAACCGGATCCGGAACAGCGGAAAATCAAACGGAAAAAGACGGACCGGTTATTTCCGTGGTGGGAGGAAGCGGCGGTACTGCGGATGGAACGGACTGGCAGGAGCATCTGCCGGCCTATGACGGTTTGCCCAGCGTTGATATCAACAATGGAGTACCTTTTTTTACCGGGGAAGAGATGACCACGGAGGTCTTTGAAGAATACAGCGATCTGGACGAACTGGGCCGGTGCGGCCCCGCCTTTGCCAATGTGTGCCGGGAACTGATGCCCACGGAGGAGAGGGAGAGTATCAGCAGCATAAAGCCCACGGGCTGGCATTCGGTACAGTATGAAATTCTTGCGGATCAATATCTTTATAACCGCTGCCATTTAATCGGTTATCAACTGGCCGGGGAGAATGCCAATGAAAAAAACCTGATCACCGGAACCAGATATATGAATGTGGAAGGAATGCTGCCCTGGGAAAACCTGGTGGCAGAATATGTGGATGTGACAGGAAACCATGTGCTTTACCGGGCCACGCCGGATTTCGAAGGGGAAAATCTGGTGGCAGACGGGGTGCTGCTGGAGGCCTATTCCGTGGAGGACGGAGGCGCCGGAGTCTGCTTCAATGTATATTGTTATAATGTACAGCCGGGTATTGTCATTGACTATGCCACGGGGGAGACATCCCTGGACGAAGGCTGGAGGGACGGGGCAGAGCCGGAATATGATTATGTGCTGAATACCAATACCATGAAATTTCATCTTCCGGACTGCTCCAGCGTAAAGAAAATAGACGACGAAAATAAAGAATTATATGCGGGGAGCCGGGATGCACTGACCCGGGAAGGGTATAGCCCCTGCGGGAACTGTAAGCCGTGACCGTTCGGCAGAGACGAAAAAGTGTGCATCTGCCGGGAAATGGGTGAGAAACTGCCGTGCAGGCAGAAGAAGGGAAAGAAGCCGTGAAAAAAACAGTTATAGTCAACATTTACAATTTTATCCGTATGTCCCATGTGGAGCCCAGTGTGTTTATTCCGGATGATTTTGAGACTGTCAGAAAGCAGATGATTCTCATCAGACAGTATGATTTGCCGGCCACTTACGCATTAAAATATGATGCGCTCATGGAGCCCCGGTACCAGGAGCTGATCAAAACCTATGCGGGCAGCCGGGATGAAATTTCAGCCTGGTGGGAGATCACGGAGGCGCTCTGTGTAAAAGCGGGAGTGGACTTTTGCGGTGCCGGTACGGAAGAATATGACGACCGTGTCAATTCTGCTTACTGCATCGGCTATGGGCCGGAGGAGCGCAAAAAACTGGTGGATGCCTATATGGCTGATTTTTATCAGGTCTTTGGCTTCTATCCCAAAACCATAGGCTCCTGGGTGCTGGATACGGTGACTGTCTCTTATGCGGCAGAAAAATACGGCATTCTGGGCAGCGCCATCTGCAGGGATCAGATGGGGACGGATGGATTTACATTGTGGGGAGGCTTTCCCAACGGAATCTATTATCCCAGCAGAAAAAATGAAAACATTCCGGGAAATACAAAAGAGGGTCAGGTTCCGGTTCCCATGTTCCGGCTGCTGGGACCGGATCCCATTTACAATTTTGAACAGGATGTGCGCTCCGGCCTGCAGGGAGTTTATACCCTGGAGCCTTCCTGGCTCATCGGCAGGAACCCGGAGTGGATTTCCTGGTATTTCGGGTGTCTTACCGGGGAAGATTCCCTGGGGGTGGGTTATGCCCATGTAGGGCAGGAAAATAATTTCCTCTGGGAGAATATCAGGCCGGGTATGGAACCGCAGCTGAAGAAACTGAAGGAGCTGCTGGAAAACGGCTGTGTCAGGATAGAGACCATGGCCGAATCCGCCGCATGGTTTTCCGGGTCGTACAAGCTGACGCCGCCCATGACTTTTCAGGCATCCGCGGACTGGGACAAGGGGAGGAATCTGTCGGCCCAGTGGTATGCCTGCAGCAATTACAGACTGGGATTTCTGGGGGAAAAGGGACATCTGCGTATCCGGGATTTCTTTCTCTACCGCCAGGAATACCCGTCCCGGTACCTGGAGGCTCCCATGACCAATGCAAAGAGCACATTTGATGCCCTGCCGGTGCTGTTTCCGCAGATATGGGTGAAGGAAAGGGGCGAGAGGCCGTTTATCCGGCTGCTGGACGAAGAAGGCCGGGAACCGGCGGGTGTGATATCTTACAAGGCCCTGGACGATATGAGGGCGCAGGCAGTACTTGCGGAAGAAGAAGGAGAGGTCCGGGCCGTGTTTACCATGTCCCCGGAGGGAGTGCTGCTGGAAGGAAATTATCGCCTGCACATGGACTGTCTTCCGGTTTTCCGTTCTTTGTACGGTGGAAAAATTCAGATGGAACATGAGGGATATTACTATGACTTTTCGGTGGAAGAGGGCAGCATTTCCACCGCGGAAGCGGAAGGCGTGGAGATCTGTCCGGAGCGGGGGCGTATTTTCCTGAAATTAGGGCAGAAAACGGAGCGGGGGCAGGTGATGACAGACCTGCAAGTGATTCTGCCGGAGAGAGGCAGCCGGGAGACGCAGGAGTTTGCGGTGCCGCCCATATCTCCGGCCGTGGAGCCCAGGTCCTGCATTTTTGCTGCGGGTACCACGGGAAAAGTGGAACTGGCAGCGCAAGAGGCCGGGGAAATCCGTTATACCCTGGATGGCACGGAGCCGGGGGAAGACGCGGCACTTTATTGCGGCCCGCTGGAACTGCGGAAAGACACTGTAGTCTCCGCAAAGCTGTTTCTTCCGGACGGCAGATGCAGTGAGACGGTTACGGAGTCGTACCGGTTCGGGATTCAGGGAATCCGTCTTACCAGCAGCACTGTCTTTGATGTCCGCCCGGTTTTCGGGGGAAACGGCATTGGAGACCTGACGCAGCCGCTCAGGGGTTCCCTGGATTACCTGGATGGCCGATGGAGGGGGACCCTGCAGAATCTGGAGGTATGCGGAGAGCTTCCGGAACCGATGTATGTGGAAACAATAACGGCTGGTTTTCTGTCTCACCACCGGTCCGGAATCATATATCCCAAGTCCCTGCGCCTTTATACCGGCAGGGATGAGGCCGGCCTGACCCTTACGGCTGAGGTGGAACTGCCATGCGAACCCTGCGCAAGGGAAATCGCCAGACAGGATATTACTTTTTCCGTGGGACAGGTGATAGGCTGCTTCCGGCTGGAAGCCTGCAGATATCGGAGAATGCCCCAGTGGTGCTGCTACCGGGGAACGAAGGGTGTATTCACCATGGTGGATAATATCATTGTCTCACCGGGTACTTAAGTACCTCTTTCCCTTTTTTATATTGTATGCTATAATGCATTGTGGAGCGTAAAAACATATAAGGGGAAAAGTATGGATAAAGTACTTTCATATATCGGGGAACGTTTGAGGGATGTGAGAAGTTCCCGTCTGCTGACGCTGGATGATGTTGCGAAACTGACCGGTGTCAGCAAGCCAATGCTGGGACAGATCGAGAGGGGGCTGTCTTCTCCCACCATCAATACTTTGTGGAAAATCGCAACCGGGCTCAAGATGCCCTTGTCGTACTTTTACAGACAGACGGAAACACTGCTTACTGTGGTGGGGCTGGAAGATAAGATTCCTGCCATGGAGGAAAATGATGGAATGCGGGTGTACACTTTATTTTCCTTTGAACCGGTAAGGAATGTGGAAGTCTTCTATATGGAATTTGACGGAGGCGTCAGGCATTGTGCGGAACCCCATATCAAAGGGGTGGAAGAATATGTTTTCGTGATCAGCGGGACTATGAAAATCATAGTGGAAGGGCAGGAAATACTTTTGTCGGAAAAGCAGTCAATGCGTTTTCAGGCAGATGTTCCCCATATCTATCACAATATTTCGGACCAGCCGTGCATTGTACACGACATGATCTTTTACGCAAATGAGGCTGTGCTGAAATAAGGTGCCGGCCGGGCAGATATCCCGCTTTTGCGTCATGGCACAAAAGCGGGACGCCGGGAGGGCGGCAGTCATGCGAGGCTGCCGCTGCCCAGCGCATTCAGCATATTCTGCCAGGAAGACAGAGATCCGAAGGAACCGGTCCCCAGGGAGGAATATCCCATTCCGTTTTGCAGATACAGGTTCCGGGACATAAGCTGCAGCGCCAGCTGACTGGTGAGGCGGCAGTTTTCACAGCAGGCGTTCCCATTTTCGGCAACAGACCGGGAGGAAGTATCCTGCGGATTCTCGTTTTCCGGGATTTCTTTCTGCTGCCGGAGCGTATTTTGGGCAGCTGCTTTTTGTATATGCTTTGAAAAACTGCCAACATTTGCAAAATTGCGGATATTTGCCGTTCTTGTACCGCCCCGCCGGGCATAATACTGGTTGATTTCCTGAATTTTCGGATCGCTGCCGATCCATCCGAATGTTTCGTTCATTTCTGACTCCTTTCTTGTAACAGTACGGTTACGCAAAATTCATTTTTTCCCGGGCAGATGTCCAGATCTCCTCCATACCTGGCGGCGGTCTGTTTCACATTGGACAATCCGATGCCATGCAGTGAGAGCGGATCCCGGGAAATATTTTTTCCTTTTGAGGAAACGGGCAGCCGGGTATGGCTGTCGAAACGGACTTCACCCTGAAAGGAATTTTTGACGGTGATCAGGTAAAATTTCTTTTTTTGTCTGCCGGAGAGAAAGATGTACTTTGGTCTGCCGGAAATGGCGCTGCAGGCCTCCAGGGCATTTTGCAGAAGGTTGCTTAAGATAATGCCAATGTCATAGGCGTCAAAAGTTTCTGACGCAGGATAGTGAAAATCGGAACGGAATTCTGCTCCCATTTTCAGGGCCAGCGTCCGTTTCTGGTTCAGAATGACATCAGTGACAGCATTTCCGGTCTGAATGACAAGTTCAAATGCACTCATACTTTCATCCATTTTGCGGATGTATTTTTCCATTTCCCCATAATGGCCGCTTTCCATAAGTCCCTGAATATTGGTCATGTGATTTTTCATTTCATGCTTCATCTGGCGTACGCTTTCGTAAAACTGCCCTTCTTCCTCCAGCCGTTCCCGGATGGCAAGAATCTGCTGCTGTTCTACAAAATGTTTTTTCTGCTGTTCCTGCAGGCAGACCACTTTCTGGCAGGAGGCAATGGCGGCAAGAATCCCCAGGTAAAATAATATGGCAGTCGCAGGAACCAGCCCCAGGAAAGCAGGATAGGTTTCGTAAAGCCGTATCACCTGATCCTTTCCGGAAATCACCAGGAGACGCAGCAGGATTGCCACAAACAGGATTCCGGTCACCGGTGTCAGGAGAAGATAGCACAGTTCCTTTGTGTGCAGCGCAATTTCTCTTTTTTTCAGAAGGGCCCTGACTGCCCGGAGCATGCCGTAAAAAAGTACCAGCTGGAGACAGGCCACCAGCAGATAATTCAGCGCCGCACTGCGGTAAACTTTCTCCGGAGTATCGGCATTTCGCAGAAACCAGCCGGATGTCAGGTCATTCACGCTTTGGAGAATCATCATGACCAGGCTTCGGACGCAGTAAAAAATTACACCCAGAAGAAAAACCAACCGGCGTTCCATGCCCAGTAAACCGGCAGATGCCGTGAGCAGGATCATGATTAGAATCATGGACTGCCACCCGGCGCTGAAAGGTGCCAGGTATGTTCCGGTATAGATCAGAAACACAAGAAGTTCCTTTTTTCCGGGACATTTTCGCAGTGCATTTCTTCCGCCCAGTATTTCTCCTGTAAACGGATGAAAAAAAACCGCAATACACACGCCGTATAAAAGGGTCTCGATTGCCAGAATGACTGTGTGAAATAGTAAAAAATGTTCTTGGCTCAATGTATTCTCCCGGGATTAACTGATAAACTGCAGATGCATTTTTACAAAGCTGTCATATTTATACTTGGAGAGGTTCAGACGCCTGCCGCTGGTCAGAGTCACTTCCGTCCGGTCATAAGATTCCACATAGGAAAGATTCACCAGATAGCCTTTGTGGATCCGGCAGAACTGTCCCTGCAATTCCTGTTCCATGGTTCCGATTTTTCCATAGTATTCCAGAGTTCCATCTTTTAAATGCAGCACAATCTTATGCCCATGGCTTTCCATATAATAAATCTGTTCCAGCGGAATGATTTTCCGGGTTCCGGCAAGGGAAACCGTAAGACTCGTTTTCCGCTTTCCGGCATTGTCCAGAATCTCCTTTACGGCTCTCCGGAAGACATCCGCAAATTTATCCTCGTCAATGGGTTTCATCAGGTACTGAAATGCACCCACGTCGAAGGCGTCAAAGACATAACTGTCATACCCGGTGACGAAAATGATAAGGGGCTGGGGCCCGGATTCCCGGCTGCGGATTTCCTTTGCCAGATCCATGCCGTTGGATATGTCTTTCCGGCCGGAACCGCTTAAACGGATATCCAGGAAGAGGAGATCCGCTTCCCGGTGCGCAGACAAAAAATCATCGGGATGGGCATATTCCGCAATCATACAGTCAATATTCTGTTTTTTGATAAGCCGGGAGAGATAGAGCCTTATATTTTTTTCATCATCACATATTGCAATCCTGATCATATTCATACCTTTCAAGGCTTCTATTTTTGTATCGGAAGGCGGGCCGGAAATGTTACTTTATTTGCGCAAACGGACATTCTGACAGCGCAAGTGGACCGGCAGCGCCAAAAGCCTTACCGTACCGTTTTGTAAAAAGGTTTCATATTTTGTAAGAGTCCTTCGCACCAGCCGTAAGCGATTCCGGCCGGAACCAGGTTATTGATGTGAATTCAGTATATACCAGGGGAGAAATATCTGCAATTGGGAATCCATGGGGAAAGAGACAAGATTAGATGAGCAATCAAGTAGGGGAATGCTCTTCTTCCCTACTCGCCGTGCGCCCCGTGTGCCGCCTGGCGGCATAATTCCAGGTGCGGGGAAGTCGCACTTTGTGCACGGGCCTGCGCAATCAAGTAGTGGAACGCTCTTATCCACTACTTGCCGCGCGGGGCGCATGTTGCGTCAGCAACAATCTTCCTTATGCGCCCCTGCGCATAAAAAAGCGCCGGGCCATTTGCGGAACAGTCCGGCACCACATGGATACGGATAAAATACCGTTGAAAGTCTCAGCGGGGAAGTTTGCCGATTCTCTCTATGTAGGCCTTTTCCTTCTCGCGGTTTATCACTTCGCGCAGGGTTTTTAATTCACTTTCGATTCCATCCAATTTTAACAGTATGGCATTGGTATCATAAGTTGCAGAAGATTTCTTGCTGCTTAAGGTTTCGTAGAGTTTTTTTGTTTCTTTGTGCACGCGCTTGGCCTGCTTTCTGATGTCTTTCTTCAGACTTAAAATCATGTCCTTTCCCTCCGCGTATCTTGTTTCAAGCTTCTCTTTTATCATATTCTATTTTGGGGATATCGTCAATATCTTCATGAAAGTTCCGTCATAAATGTTGCAGATTTAGAAATAATTCTTGCAATCCGTGCAGTTTTGTGATATAACTTCCTATTTTTAACAGTAGTATGGATGATGAATCGCTGTAACCCTAGTATTTATGC